>Ga0256404_1007483_pt1 | contig 17238 bp, 11 predicted proteins | sample RumenRJG_01DNA_FD_185990 | JGI IMG/M metagenome (GOLD analysis project Ga0256404, IMG submission 185990) | Bovine rumen microbial communities from Lethbridge, Alberta, Canada - RJG_01 | ecosystem: Host-associated > Mammals > Digestive system > Stomach > Rumen | place: Canada: Alberta | collected...
TTTGCCATGATAGTAACTCCTTTTCCTCTTTCTCCCCTTTAGTATGAGGTATGAAAATATTTTGAGCAAGATTCATTTACACAAAATATTTTACACTACCGACAAAGCTCAAACAGCCAATGTTAAGACTTTGACGGATTATTAAAAATCACTAACAAAAGATACTTCTAGTTATATCTCGAGACGCACTCGCGTTTCTTCACCTACCCTTTATCGAAATAAAAAGGGTATTCGTAATGCAACTGTTATGTCCCTCCCAGAGTTAATGAAGAATGCGGTTCTTATAGAAACTGTGCCGAACAGGAAAAAAGATAAGAAACCAGCTATTAAAATGTATCATCGGTTTTATGTCCACCGTGGCAACGAGACAGGGAATAACGACTGTTCGTATTGTCGCAGAAGAGAAAAATAATAGTGACCAACTTATGCCGATCGATGTTCGTGTTTACGACGTAGTTATAGACAAAAGAATCCCCCGCACACAGCCGGGTGATGCTTCGGCGACAGAAACGGGGGATTCTTTTCCTAATGTCACTATGCGCGAAATGCTTCGTGGTATCAAAGGGATGGATAAAAAATATTATGCACAAACAGCTCAGCACGGATAGCCATATCAGTCCGTCGCAGACACAAGTGCTTCGCTTGTCCAGGGACGCCAGGTCAGATCAGCTTTGGTTCCCAACGGCGAGGGACGATGCTATGTCCAATGTGGAAATATTCTGAGTTACCGGCATAGCGTCCGGCGCAAAATTACAGTAAAATAGCAGTGCAGAGTAAAAGACTGCAGTATTGAGAATGTTTATCAATGTTAAATAACGTCACGTTTAAAAAGTGGTATGATTGAACGCGTTTAGGGTGTATCAAGAATGAAATTTTTACTCGCAAACTGGGTTATTCATGTTATTGGGGAGCGGAGGAGATTCAATGATCATTACAGTAACGTTAAATCCTGCAGTCGATGAAGAATATCTGGTCGATGCGCTCGTGCCGGGAAAATGGACGCGTGCGAATCAGACTTTGCGTATGCCGGGAGGGCGCGGAATTAATGTTGCGCTGATGCTTACGCAGCTTGGCTATAATGCAGTTGCGATGGGATTTCTTGCGGGCTTTAACGGAGAATATATACGTGATGCACTGCGCAGGGCAAACGTGTCAACAAATTTTGTTCACATACAGGGCGAAACGCGCACGAACGTCTATATCAGCACTGCGAAGGGCCTTGACGGTACCAGTGTGTACGAAAAGGGACCGGTAGTGGATGAAGAAGCCTGCCGGCGTTTCATGATGAACTATAAACGTATGTTGAACAGAGCGTCTGCTGTAATGTTGGGCGGAGCTCTCCCGCTCGGAGTTCCTAAAGAGATATACAAAGAACTCTCCGCAATGGCGAAAGAAGCCGGTCTTCCAGTTTATATTGATGCATATGGCTCCGCTTTTCTTATGGCACTGGAAACACAGCCGCGTCTTGCCAAAATACCTGATACAAGGATAGAAGAACTTGCAGGAGAACCTCTTACATCACTGGAGCCCTACATTAAGGCTGCCAAAAAAGTTTACAATATGGGTATTCATTGGAGCCTGCTTGCTTATACGGATTATTGCACTGTCTTTGCTACCCTTCAGGGTGTTTATCTGGGGAGGATCCAGAATGAAAAGAGTGCTGCCTCTTTCTTTAACACACGAGACGCCCGTATGACCGGCATAATCATTGCTGATGCAGAAGGAATGAATACTGAAGATTCCATACGCTTTGCAATGGCATGCGCTGCCCTGAACAGCACACATCTTGACAAGAATCTGATTGGGCGTGAGGCAATCAATTCTTACATGGACAAGGTTTCCGTTGAAAAAGTAGAATAAACAAAATCTTTTATTTTCACGAGAGGTTGGAAATGAGGCTCTTCTGTCGTCTCTCTAAATATATTCTGTGTATTATACTGTTAGCCTTGGTGATGAATTCTTTATGCTTCTCAGCTGAAGCTAAAAAGAAAAAATATAAAAGCAGCGATGAGGAACTGGCGGCTTCAATCAAAAGAGAGCGTGCAATCGGCGACAGGATTGCTGAGGAAATTGCCAAAAACATGGATTTTGTTGAAGATCCCTTTATAACTGCAAGAGTAAGAGGAATCTTCAACAGGCTTGTACCAGAAGTAAAACGTCCGCTGCCTTATAATGTGCACATTGTGAGAGAAAAATCTCCTAATGCCTTCTGTATTCCAGGCGGCAATATTTACGTAACCACGGGGCTTATAGATTTTGTCAGGTCAGATGCCGAGCTTGCTTTTGTAATGGCACATGAGCTTTGCCATGCAGACGGCAAACATGGGATAATTCAGATGGAACGCAATCAGAAAATATCGCTGGCTGCTCTTGCGATTGCGATTGCATCTCGCGGCGCGGGTGCTGCCATGGTTCTTTCCAATGCTGCTGCAATTGCCATCTCAAATGCTTACAGCCGCGATCTTGAACAGGAAGCTGACATCGGGGCAGTTGACATTGCAGAAAAGGCGGGATATGACCTTGTTGCGGGAGTTACTGTTATGGAAAGTCTTGCAGCAGAAGAACTGAAGCAGCCCTGGGTTGATCCGGGCTATACAGGAGATCACCCGAAAATCGCTGACCGTATTCAATATATCTCTGAACTTGTAGAGCGCAAGGGTTATCGGATTCACCGCAAAACAGTGCTTAAACTTCTGCGCCCAATAATAACGGAGGACAAAGGCATTCTTGTCTTCAAAGTCGATGAAACAGAAATACTCCGCGGTAAAGCAACGCCTGCATTGAAGCAGTATTGCCTCGACGCTTCTGAGGTGATTGACGCATCGCTGCAGATGGAAACGCCTGCATATGATATAAGGCTTACGAAATGGAACGGGGCAGATGCTGTGAGTATTGGTGTGGCCAGACTCATGATATCTCCAGTGCCTGACAGTACGTCTACAATGCAGGATATACGCCGTAACCTTGTAGATGCACTGGGCGAATCCCATAAAAAACATCCTATAGCCAATTACAATCTTTAATGACAGATGAGTCCCGCTGCAATTTTTGTTGATATAAAAGCGGAGGTTTATGAAAGTGTACGTTTCTCTTTACAGACGGTACAGGCCGCAGCTTTTTTCTGAGGTTATCGGTCAAACTGCTGCAATAGGCGTTATTACACGGGCTATTGAAAGCGGGAATGTAGGCCATGCCTACCTTTTTTCAGGACCGAGAGGATGCGGCAAAACCACTGTAGCCCGTCTTTTTGCCAAAGCAGTCAACTGTCCTAACAGAAAAGGTGCTGAACCCTGCAATGAATGCGATACATGCCGCTCTATAGTTGAGGGCAGCTGCCTTGATGTTATAGAGATTGACGGTGCGTCGAACAACGGCGTTGACGAAATCCGCGATCTGAAAGAACATGTTGCATTAGCTACATTTACTTGTCCGTATAAAGTTTATATTATCGATGAAGTCCATATGCTTTCTGCCGGAGCTTTTAATGCTCTTCTTAAAACACTTGAGGAACCGCCTGAAAGAGTTATTTTCATACTTGCAACAACAGCACCGCACAAAGTTCCCGTTACAATCAGATCAAGGTGTCAGCATATACCTTTTCATGGAATGTCGTCAGAGCAGATTGTTCAGCGGCTTCAACAGGTTTCAAAATCAGAAAATATTCAGTTTGAAGAAGAAGCACTTTGGGAAATTGCAAGAAATTCTGACGGAGGCATGAGAGATGCTCTCTCGCTGATGGAACAGGCAATTGCGTTCGGGTCAGGAAATGTAACTCGTGACACTATAGAGAAACTGCTTGGCGGAGGAAGTTCGTCTGCGATCAGGCGGTGGATTTCGTACTGCCATGAAGAACCTGAAAATGCTCTGCCGTATCTGGAAAGCCTGTTCCGTTCCGGGGCTGTCCCCGAAAGGTTCCTGTCTGTTCTGTTTGCCTGCATCAGAAATCTCTGGCTGCAAAGCCGATGGGGGATAAAAGGGATCGAGGCCCTTTCATTATCAGGCGAAGAACGTCATTGGATCGAAAGTGAAAAAGATTTTTTCAGCCAGCAGCATCTTGAAAAGCTGATGTCGCAAATTGCTTCTCTCTTGCCGCAGGTACGCAGGGGATTATCTAATGACGTTCTCTGCGGGCTCCTCGTAAGCTGGTTTATGGAAACTGAATCTGCAGTTTCTTCAACGCAGAAAAAAACTGAATTGGACAGAGAATCCGAGGAAACTGGCGCAGGTACTGTCCGAGAAATTTCCGAAAATAAGGCAGTCGATCTGCGGCAGAATATTGCTGTGAACTCTGCTTCTGCAGAACACGAAAACCTTAAACCGCGGGTCTCAGCGTCCACTGAGACAAAAGCAGCACCGCATGAAGAAGTTCGGAGCGCAGACATAAAAGACCCGCTTATTCCGCCAGAAACAGAAGGGCTTGTACCAGTCAGCGGTGATGTTGCAAAGAAACTTGCAGAAAATTTGTACCGTGATCCGCAGAATATGATGACTCTGAGGCTTGCCGATATTCTGTGGGACAACAGCGGCGGCACTGTTTCGGTTGTATTTGACCGGAATGACTTCATAGGCTTTGAATCTCTGAGAAGCCGAAGAGGGGCAGAAGCGGTTCGCATGCTGCTGAAGAGTCTGAATTATGATGCAAAGAAAGTGTCATTTTATTGCGGTTCACAGAATGAAATTTTTGAAGGACTGGACGATCAGAGCTGTTTTCAAAATGAACCGGCTGCAAAGGCAGATGGGAAAAATTCTCAAGGTAATGCAAATGCCAGCAGTGCGGAGCGATCGACCTTTCAAAGCACTGCAGTAAAAACTTCATCTGAGCCGGAGCAGGGTGCGGAACAGAGTTTCAAGCCTGTGCCCCAAGGTGGGGGAGAATCGCTCAGTGACTATCTGCGCAGTTTTATGGACGGAGAGCTGCTGTTCTGTCGTCCCAATGAAAAAACAGAAGACAACGACGAGGATACTGAGAATTAAAAGTTTGAAGGAGTTTTAAATGTCAGCAGAAAAGAACTTTGTGCATCTTCACGTACATACTGAATACAGTCTTCTTGACGGTGCTATCCGCTGTTCCCAACTGGCAGCACGGTGTAAAGAATGGGGGATGCCGGCAGTAGCAATGACAGACCATGGCGTTATGTACGGCGCTGTGGAATTTTATCAGCAGTGTAAGGCAGCAGGCGTAAAACCCATCATCGGCTGTGAGATGTATGTCAGTCCAGATGGCATTGACAGCAGGCAGAAAAGAAATCACCACCTGCTGCTTCTTGCGGAAAATGACGAAGGATATCACAATCTGATAAAGCTTGTTTCTATTGCGAACACTGACGGCTTTTACTATAAACCGCGGGTCGACCACCAGCTTCTGGCCAAATACAGCAAGGGACTGATTGCGTCTTCTGCATGTCTGGCAGGTGAAATTTCGTCTCTCATCCTTGAAGGAAAGAGTGACGAAGCTCTTGAACGTGCTGAGATGTATCGCGATATTTTTGGAAGCGGCAACTTTTTCCTTGAAATCATGCCGAACAGAATTCCAGAGCAGGCGATTGTCAATAAACAGATCATCAATATGGCCCGCCAGAATAATTTTCCGCTGATTGCCACTAATGACGCTCATTATTTGAACAGCAGCGATTATGACTGGCATGAACTTCTGCTCTGCGTAGGAACTAAGAAAGTCATTACTGATCCAGACCGCATGTCATTTAAAGTCAACGATTTTTACTTCAGATCAGCTGAAGAGATGTGGAAGTTTTTCGGCGATGAAGTGCCGGATGCTCTTGAAAACACACTGAAGATCGCTGAACGCTGTAATTTTAACTTTGTACTTAATTCTGAACAGAAAGAAAAAAGATACCTTCTTCCTAAATTTGACATCCCTGAAGGCATGACCCTTGATACCTACCTTGAAAAGATGGCATGGGACGGCCTGAAAGAACGGCTTGGAACTGATGACATTCCGGAAGAGTACAGTAAGAGGCTTAAATACGAACTTGGCATTATAAAACAGATGAAGTTTCCTGGTTACTTCCTGATAATTGCAGACGTGATCCGTGCCTGCAAGTCAAGAGGAATACCAATAGGCCCGGGTCGTGGTTCGGCTGCGGGATCACTTGTGGCTTATTCAATGAAGATCACTGAACTCGATCCGCTGAAGTTCGGCCTTATTTTTGAGCGCTTCCTGAATCCTGAACGCATTTCCATGCCCGATATTGATACAGACGTTTCCGATAAGGGACGCGATAAGCTTATTAAATATGTCGTAGACAAATACGGCGTTAAAAATGTATCCCAGATAATTACCTTCGGACGCATGAAATCCAAGCAGGCAATCAAAGATGTCGGACGTGCAATGGGTATGCCTTATTCTGATGTGAATAAAGTAGCCAATCTAATTCCGGACGGCGTCAAAAGCATTAAGGAAGCCATTGAACAGACGCCGGACCTGCAGGAAATGCAGAAGAGCAATCAGCAAATCGCACAGCTTCTGTCATCAGCAAGCAGTATGGAAGGGCTGGCGCGGCATTGTTCTCAGCACGCCGCCGGAGTTGTCATTACTCCTAAGCCTTTATCAGATCTTGTTCCTGTAAGGCAGATCGAAGAGGGACAGGTTGCCACCCAGTATTCTATGGACCCTGTAGCTGATCTGGGCCTGGTGAAAATGGATTTCCTTGGACTGCAGACCCTTTCAATTCTTGAAGATGCAGTGAACAATATAAAAAGAAACGGATACACGATAGGTGACCTTAACAAGCTACCTTTGGATGATCCCGAGGTTTACAAACTTTTACAGAATGCTGACACCCTGGGTGTTTTTCAGCTTGAATCTCCGGGTATGCGCAGGTTGCTGAAAAAAATGGTTCCCGACCGTTTTGCAGACCTTGTGGCTATACTGGCTCTGTACCGCCCGGGGCCCCTTGAGAGCGGCATGGTAGATCAGTATGTAAACTGCAAACACGGAGAAGAGGTCCACTATCTTCATCCCATGCTGGAACCTGTTCTGAAGGAGACTTATGGAGTTGTCCTGTACCAGGAGCAGGTTATGAAGTGCGCCTCCACTCTTGCAGGATATACTCTTGGCGGCGCCGATATTCTGCGCCGCAATATGGGAAAAAAGAAAAAAGACAAAATGGCCGCAGAGCGTATCAAGTTTGTGGACGGAGCCGTAAAAAACGGCGTTGATTCCGCCAAGGCTGAAGAAATTTTTGACATTATTGAAAAATTTGCAGGTTACGGCTTCAATAAATCGCACAGCGCTGCATATGCTTTGGTGACCTACCAGACTGCATGGCTCAAGGTTCATTATCCCAAAGAATTTATGGCTGCATATCTTTCAAGTAAAATCGGTGCCAAGAAAGACGTGATGGCTGAATATGTAAGAGAGGTCAGAGCTTCAGGTATTGACGTTCTTGCTCCTGACATCAATCAGTCATACGCAGACTTCACGGCTACCAAAAGTGAAATAAGATTTGGACTCGGCGGTGTTTCAAAGGTTGGCGAAGCTGCGCTTTCATCTATATTTAAAGCCCGCGATGAAGGCGGTCAGTTCAAAGATTTCTGGGACTTTATCCTGAGAGTGGATAAACACAGTGTAGGCAAGAGTGTAATCGAGAGTCTGATCAAGGCCGGGGCCTTTGACAGCATGGTGCCTAACAGAAATCAGCTTCTGATGTCAATGTCTGACATGTTTGACTACGCTATGAAGCAGGATTCGCTTGGCGATCAGGGGTCTTTGTTCGGGGAAATGGCAGTGGAGGATCATCCTGACCTTGTTCCTGCGGAAGAACTTGATCTGGCCGAGAAGCTGGAAATGGAAAAAGAAGCTGTGGGCATGTACATCTCGGGCCATCCTTTTGATAATTTCCGTGCACAAGCCGAACGTATGTCAAATGCGCATATAAGAGATATTCACTATTGGCGCAGTGAGAATACACCGCCTACTTTCGGCGGTCTGCTGACGGGATTCCAGGAGAAAATTACAAAAAAAGGCGACCAGATGGGAATTCTTACCATCGATGACGGAGAAAATGAAATAAAAGTAATTTGTTTCCCCAAAGCACGAGGCGGTAAACCATGGCTTGAGATAAAACCTACGCTTTTTAACGGTAAACCGTATCTGATTACAGGGCGTCCTGATGACCGCGGCGATGGAACCGTAATTGCCAGCAATATTGAACCGCTTGCTGATGCGGCGCCTGACAGGTCTTATGTTTCGATTAGTGTTTCCGCCGAAGCGCTGCGCGATGTTCCTCATAAAAAGCTTATTTCCACTTTAAAGGAGCACAGAGGACAGCGGACCGTCATTCTGAGGGTGGCTGATGACTCAGAGACGGCAGCGGTTATACTCAAAAATATCCAGGTGAACCCCGGCCAGGAGCTCAAGAATGATCTTGATGCCCTCTTTGGCAAAGGAGAAGCACAGATGACTGCCTGAGAAGGCAAAAGGAGCTTTGAAATAATGGAACACAAGGTAAAAATTGTCTGCACGCTCGGTCCTGCTAGTTTGAAGAAGGATACGCTAGGGGCCATGATCGATGCAGGCATGAATGTTGCACGGCTTAATTTCAGTCACGGAACCCATGAAAGTCATCTGGCAGCACTGCGGCTCGTCAGAGAGCTGGAATCTGAAAAAAAACAGCCAATTGCAGTGATGCTGGATACGAAAGGGCCAGAAATACGTACGACGCTGCTTGAAGATGATCAGTCTGTAGCGCTGCAGCAGGGACAAACTTTTGAACTTCGCCCTGATGACGGAAGCAGAGGCTGCAGCGAGTGGGTCGGCGTGACATATCCTGCGCTTGCTCATGAATGCCGTGTTGGGCAGGATGTGTTTATAGACGACGGGACAATTCATTTGAAAATTAAAGAAATCCGCGGAGATGTACTTGTTTGTGAAGTTATTGTGGGTGGAACGCTTTCAAACAGAAAAGGCATTAACATTCCTGACGCGGAAATCAGTCTGCCGACGCTTTCCGAAAAAGACAAGTCAGATATTCTCTGGGGCGTGGAGAATGATGTCGATTATATAGCTATTTCGTTTGTGCGCAGCAGGGATGACGTATTAGCAGTCCGCAAAGTTGTTGAGGAAGCGGGCGGCGACATCAAACTGATTGCAAAAATAGAAAGCAGGAAGGCAGTAGAACGCCTTGAAGAAATCGCAGATGTAGCCGATGGCATGATGGTTGCGCGAGGTGATTTAGGCGTAGAAATTCCTACTGAGGACGTTCCGCTGGTACAGAAACAGATCATTGATATCTGCCGCGTCAGGGGTAAACAAACAATCGTGGCAACACAGATGCTCGATTCCATGATTCGTAATCCCCGTCCAACACGTGCCGAAGCAAATGATGTTGCAAACGCAGTGCTTGATGGCGCTGATGCGGTCATGTTGTCAGGAGAATCGGCGGCAGGCCGTTATCCTGTGATGGCTGTTGCTACAATGGAAAAAATAGTCAGCAAAGCTGAATCCGGGCTTTCAAAATGGCAGCACCCGTTTTCTGTCCCAACGGAAGAAAACAGTGTTCCGGATGGAGTCAGCATGGCAGCGGTGGAAATTGCAAAGAAATTGAAAGCACGGGCGATTGTGAGCCTTACGCTAAGCGGCCTGACAGCACAGATGGTCAGTAAATACCGTCCTTCGTGCCCGATTGTTGCTGTCACTTATACAGAAAAATCCTGCAGACGTATGTGTCTTGACTGGGGCGTTTTTCCAGTATTATCTCATCAGACAGTCACAGAGGAAGAAGCGCTAAAGAACGCAGTTGATACTGCTGTCAGCAAAGGCTATGCTCAGGAGGGCGACCTGCTGATCATCACGGCGGGCCTTCCGCTGGGCGTAACAGGAAGCACAAATATGGTGCGCGTGCACACAATCGGAAGCATTGTAGCACGTGGCCTGCCTGTGATTTCAGGAATTGTTACAGGACGTGTGCTTGTTGCACACTGCGCCGAAGATCTGGCCGGCCTGCAGAAAGGTGATGTGCTTGTTGCACCTCACACAGATAAAGAGTATGTTAAATATTTTGACAGAGTTTCTGCTGTGATAACTGAGCAGGGAGGACTAACAAGCCACGCGGCAATTGTCTGTCTTGAACTTGGCATTCCATGCATTGTCGGTGCGCAGAATGCGGCTACTGCTTTGAAAAACGGCATGATGGTAACCGCTGACTGCAAAACAGGCGTTGTCTATAAGGGCGTTGTCAATGCCGGTGCATAGCGTGCTTAGAAAGTGTCTTTTGAATCGCTTTAACTTGTGAAGCCTTTCTATGGTATGATTGTAGAATCTGTTCTTATGCCTAACATACAGTGCCGCAAAGGAAGTGCTTCCCGTGTTTGCAAATATGCTTAAATTTTTCAGATGGCAGGATCTGATGGATATAGCGCTGGTTGCCTATATTATTTACCTTACGCTGAGCCTGCTGGTAGGTACACGGGCTGTACAGCTTGTAAGAGGGCTGTTTCTGCTTTTTATCTTGTCTCTTGTTTCGCGCTGGCTGAACCTCGAGACATTTTCATGGATCCATTCTCAGTTTTTCAGCGCACTGCTCATCGCTATCCCCATCATTTTTCAGCCGGAACTGCGCCGCATTCTCGAGGAATTGGGGCGCGGAAATATGTGGCGCCGCAGCATGGCCCTCAAACGGGCTGAAGTGACGGCCGACGAAGTATGCAAGGGACTTATGTACTGCTGTGCCCATAAAATAGGCGCACTGGTAGTTCTGCAGCGCGGGACAGGCCTTAAAGACTACTGGCGCAATGCCGTTCTCCTGAATGCGGATATTACGCAAGAGCTTATCATTGCAATTTTCTGGCCTAATAATCCGCTTCATGACGGCGCAATGATTATGGACACGGAAAAAATTGTTTCTGCTGGCTGCTATCTCCCTCTGACAGAGAATGCAGACCTTTCACGGTGGCTGGGGACACGTCACCGCGCAGCGATAGGCGTGACAGAAGTTTCTGACGCCGTATCTCTCATTGTCTCAGAAGAACGCGGTGAACTTTCTCTTGCAATAAACGGCCGTATCTCAAGAAACCTGAAGGAACAGCAGCTGAAAAAATACCTTGTCCATTATTTCTCAGGCGAAGACAAGGAACAGCAGAGTTTTCTTGAAAGCGTCAAAGAAGAGCTTCGCTCTTTTGGCAGTAAAAACGTGAGCTAAATGCGGGAGTCAGACAAAACATGCTGAAGAATAAATATGCCAATCTTGATTCATGGCTCTCTTCCAAGGGATTCCTCCTTTTTTTCTCGCTGTTTCTTTCAATCGCTCTGTGGTTTTTTGTAGTGGGAAATCGTAATGAGGAAATAGCCAAAACATATGAAGTCAGGCTTGAGTTTCTAAACCCGCCTTCTGATCTCGCGCTCTTTCCTTCAGTTAAAACTGTAGTTATAACGCTTAATGGAGAGCGTCGCGCAATTAATGCTCTGCAGACTTCGCAGCTGGTTTCCGAAGTAGACCTGAAGGGGCTGACGGAGGGACGTCATACAGTGCCGATAAAGTTCAGAGCTCCTTCGCGGACGACTGTGGCACAGATAGTGCCTAAAGATGTCGAGGTTGAACTGGCGCGGCTGATAGATAAGGATCTTAAGGTAAAAGTTCTCCCTCCCGAAGATATGCCGGCGGGTTATATCATGGACGGAGTTAATGTAACTCCTGAAACAGTAAAAGCGCACGGACGGCTGGACCAGCTCTCATCCATTTATGAAATTTCAGTGAGGCCGACAAAGGATGAACTTTTCAGCGGCGGATCATGGCGCATTCCTCTAAAGGCTCCGGAAGGAACAGATCTTGATTTCACCCCTCCTGACGTAACAGTATCAGCAACCTATTACCAGGGTATGCCTCGAAAAGACCTTCCGGTTGAAGTGCGCACGAGAGGAACACTTCAGGCAAGTCTGAGGCTTGTTTCTACAAAAGTTGTCCCCGATGTCCTGCCCGTTGAAGGCAGAGCTGAAGCCTTTGAGCAGGTAAAAAGCCTTGCAACTGAACCTATTAACTTATCACGGCTGACCAAATCGACAACTGTTCAAACCAAAATTGCGGAATTGCCTGCAGGTCTTGCGCTCCTTTCAAGTCCCGTTGTGACAGTCAATGTTGAAATTAAAACGCTTAGCGATACAAAAGAATTTGTGGAGGTCCCTGTAACTGTGCAGGGATCAGCTGATAATTCTCAATGGTCCGTGGAACCTGCGGGAGTTACAATCTACGTAGAGGGGCCCGCAAGTGTGCTGCAGAACCTGACACCAGAGGATTTCGGACTGACCGCCTATGTTGACGTGTCGAACATAGTCGCCAAGTCAATAAGACTGCCGGTCAGGCTGCAGTACAAGGAAATTGCAGGTATAGAATCTGTTGTGGTTGAACCATTAACAGTAAAAGTTCTGCGAAAAACTGATTAAGATGAGGTCGTCCAGGGGGAATCTTAAGTGGATGTAAACAATGTGAAAGCTCCGCGCTGCAGATGCCTTTTCGGTACAGATGGAGTACGAGATATTGCCAACAGAGGATCCATGACACCGGAAATGGCGCTCCGGCTTGGAAGAGCTTATGTGCTGTTTTTAATACAGCGCGGCACGCCGCGTCCGAGAATTGTTGTCGGGCGTGACACCCGCCGCTCTGGTAAGATGCTTGAGTCAGCGCTGATTGCTGGCATGATGTCAGCGGGGGCAGATGTGGTACTTCTGGGGGTCATTCCCACACCCGGTGTGAGTTACGGTGTCCTTTTCTTCAAAGCTCAAGGAGGGGCGGTTATCAGCGCGTCTCATAATCCACCTGAGTATAACGGCATTAAATTTCTCAGTGCTGCCGGACAAAAGCTTAAAGACAGCGAAGAACTAGAAATCGAAGACTACCTTGGCGACGATCTCATTGATGACTGGCGGCCTTCTGGCGCTTCTATCGGCGAAATGACGTCTGAAGAAGGTTTTTCAATGATGTACGCTGATCATGTTCTTCAGGTGCTTGATGCTGACAGACTGACAGGAATGAAAATTGTCTTTGATTGTGCAGACGGTGCAGCATCAGCAGTAATTCCGCTGATTACGAAAAAACTGGAATGCCGGAGTCTGATTATCGGCGCAGAACCAGACGGGCTGAATATTAATGAAAAGAACGGCGTCATGCATATGGAAACTCTGTCTGAAGCAGTGAAGCTCAACGATGCTGACATCGGCATTGCGTATGATGGTGACGCTGACAGAGTTCTCATAGTCGATCGAAACGGCAGAGTCATTAATGGCGATATTGTGCTCTGGGTACTTGCCCGCTGGCTGCAGCGCGAAGGAATACTTGGAAGCGGCGTAGTTGCAACAGTTATGAGCAATGGCATTCTTGAATCACACCTACGTAAAGAAGGAATTCAGGTGTTCCGGTGCGCTGTCGGCGACCGCTATGTACTTGATATGATGAAAAGTACAGCGTCAGGGCTGGGTGGTGAGCAGTCCGGGCATATCATCATTGACCATTTTGTAAGAACAGGCGACGGCCTCTGCACAGGTTTTGCCTTTCTGCGTGCCTGCCACGAATTAGGAGAACTGCCGGAAACACTGGTAGACCGTTTTTCAGCCTTTCCTCAGAAGCTTACTAACATTTCAGTTGCGGACCGTGAAAAAGTAATGCAGGATTCGTCACTGAAAAATGCTATTGATGCTGCAAACAGCGATTTGAATGGTTCTGGAAGAGTGTTTCTCCGCCCTTCTGGCACTGAACCACTTATACGGCTGTTGGTAGAATGCAATGATGCAAAAAAACTGCAGCTTCTGACCGAAAAGTTTACTCAGATGATACGTGCAGTTTAAGCAGCAATTAATTAGAAAAACTTCACTGACGGTACAGGTAAATCCATGTGATTTAATCTGTACCGTTTTGTGTTACAATAGCCACGGAGGTTTATATTAAGTTAAATCCGAAGACAGCGCCTGGACTGAACCGTCTGTAATGCGGACACAGTTGACGAGGACGAAAGTGATCGAAATATTCGGCGGGAGCTTTCGTGGTTATGGAAGGGAACCATCAACATCTGCAACAAAAATGCCGGGCAACTGGCACGACAAAGAGCAGAGCGCCCTTCATCACTGAGGAGGACATCTCGGACGTGTGCGGAATAGTAGGATATATTGGAAATAAAAATGCCTGCGAAGTTATTTTAACAGGGCTTAAACGCCTGGAATACAGGGGGTATGATTCTGCAGGCATTGCTGTACACCATGACGGAGCCTTCAAAATCGTAAAGACAGTAGGTAAGGTTGCTGACTTTGAGAAACTGATCGGTCCCGACAAACTTGAAGGTCATATCGGCATCGGCCATACCAGGTGGGCTACTCATGGCGGCGTAACTGTTGCCAATGCGCATCCTCAGACGGATGAACACAACACATTGGTGCTTGTGCATAACGGGATTATCGAAAACTATCAGCAGCTGCGCAGTGAATTACAGAACGTAGGTGTTAAATTCAGTTCTGAAACGGACACTGAGGTAGCAGCTCAGCTCTTGGCGCGCCTGTATAAAGGGGACGCCGTGAAAGCGCTGTGCGAGTTATTCAGAAAATGTCGCGGAGCTTTTGCATTTGTGATCATTTTCGGTGATAACCCTGATGAGCTTTACTGTGTGCGCAAGGGAGCCCCCCTTGTTGTGGCGCTGGGGCAGGATGAGGCTTACTGTGCTTCTGATGTGCCGGCAGTTGTTGAGCATGCAGATAAAGTTGTCTTTCTTGAAGAAGGCGAAATCTGCCGCTTAACTAAAAAAGGCGCTTCTTTCTGGAATCTGGATGGTGAACCTCATACCCGTAGCACAATTTCTGTTGATGTTGACGCCACTATGATAGATAAGGCCGGCTATTCCCATTATATGCTCAAAGAGATTAACGAACAGGGCGCCGTTCTGCGCAGAGCACTGTTTGGCCGTGTTGCCAGCGACTGCATTGATATGAGCGGCGAATGGGGAATAACGCAGGAGAAAGCATTATCTTTGCGGCGGCTTGATTTTGTAGCATGCGGGACGTCATTTTATGCCGCCAGCGTGGCGCAGAGAGTCTTAGAAAAATATCTTGACTTGGATATTTTTGTTGACATCGCTTCAGAATACCGTTACAGGCCGCTTCGCGTCGACTCTAAGACAATGGCTGTATTTGTGTCTCAATCAGGCGAAACACTTGACACTCTCGAAGCCCTGAGACATGTTAAAAGCATGGGCGTATATACTGTGGCCGCAACAAACGCACCTAACTCTTCAATTGCACGTGAGGTTGAGGATGTTATCCGACTTAATGCCGGTGTTGAGATCGGTGTGGCAGCAACAAAAACATTCACTGCTCAGATTGCCGCTCTTGTTCTGATGGGACTTTACCTGGCAAAACTTCGCGGTGAACTGCCTCCGGCAGATGAAAAAAGAATCGCACATGCGCTCAGTGACCTGCCATACAAGATTGAACAGATCCTGTTGATGAGAAATGAGATTCAAAAACTGGCAGCCAAATTTAAAAATGCACGGGATTTTCTATTCCTCGGCAGAGGTGAATCCTATCCTGTCGCGATGGAAGGTGCACTGAAACTCAAAGAAATCTCATATATTCACGCTGAAGCTTATGCAGCAGGGGAAATGAAGCATGGACCGATTGCACTGCTTGATGAGACCGTTCCTGTAGTAGTCGTTGCACCTCGCGACAATCTCTATGAAAAAACGCTTTCCAATGTACAGGAAACTCGAGCAAGAAAGGCCCCTGTCATCTTTGTAACAACAGGCAGTCTCCCGGTTGATACAGAAGTTGAAGGATTGATTCGGGTGCCTGAAACAGAGCCGGAACTGACGCCGTTTCTGACTGTTATACCACTGCAGATGTTCGCTTTTGAATCGGCACTGCTTCGCGGATGCAATATTGATCAGCCGCGCAATCTGGCAAAAAGTGTAACTGTAGAGTAATGCGAAGGCCGTCTCAGCTCAGGTGCTTGAGACGGCCTTACTTTACCCACAGCCTCAGTATGCCTTTATGGACATAGCTCCACTGTGCTACCACGTTATAAAAAATGGAAAATTGAAATACTATCGATGTACTAAAATTGCTTCAGCAAAATTCGAGCATTTGGAACAGACAGGACTGCATAAGCCATATGCAGCAGGGTTATTTTTTCTTATTCTTTTGGGTTGCAATAAAAATCTTTGCAAAGATAAAAAGCGGAATGAGCGGGGCAATCCCCAGGAGAGGAGATGCGTAAACTGCAAGATACACTGCAAGGGATGCAAGAAAGAGCATTATGGAAATCCAGAAAGCATAAATGTCTGACTGTCGGCCTTCAGGACGCATAGCTCTGTAGCCAAGTATTGAGAACAGAATCAGCAGCAGAAAAAGCGCTGCTAAAAAAACAATCTGTAGTGCAGAAATGTTGTGCATTGAGATTCCTCCGGTAGTTTTAAATAAATGCTGACTTGACAGCGTTTCAGTCCATGATACTATAACAATGTTGCCCTGCTGTCTTTACATCATATCATGAATGTCAGCAGCAGGAATATCCGGAAATCATGATATTCTGATCCGATAAATCGAAAGGATGAGTGCTTTATGGCACAGTTTGAAACCCGCAGTGCACTTATTTTAGCAGCCGGCAAGGGAACCAGGATGAAAAGTTCTGCTCCTAAAGTTATGCAGCCGATTCTTGAAGAACCGATGCTTTATTATGTTCTTCAGAGTCTTGCACGTGCAGGTATCAGTGACACAGCTGTTGTTATAGGGCATAAGGGAGAAGAAGTCCAGGCCTGGCTTGCTGAAAATGCGCCGGATGTACAGGTGATCTGGCAGAATGAGCAGCTGGGTACCGGGCATGCTGTCATGTCGGCAAAAGCATGGCTGAAGGAGCGGAAAAACATTCTTATCCTTAATGGTGACATGCCTATGCTCACTGAAAATGAAATCAATCAGCTGCTGGTGCAGGCAAAAGACAGCGATGCTGCTTTCATGACCTGTGAACTCGATAATCCTGCTCAGTATGGCAGGGTTATAAGAAAAAAAGACAGTATAGCTATTGTCGAGGCAAAAGATGCAACTCAGGAAGAACTGCTGAATAAAGAAATTAATGCCGGCGTTTACTTTTTCAAGTCCGGAATGCTTCTTGACGGACTTCGTGAACTGCGGGCAGATAATCAGCAGAAAGAGTATTACATTGTTGACCTGATTTCATGGGCGGCTCAAAGGGGCTACAAAGTGCTGCCTGTAAAACTTTCACCCGAAAATCTTCGGGGAGTGAATAA
>Ga0256404_1007484_pt1 | contig 17237 bp, 13 predicted proteins | sample RumenRJG_01DNA_FD_185990 | JGI IMG/M metagenome (GOLD analysis project Ga0256404, IMG submission 185990) | Bovine rumen microbial communities from Lethbridge, Alberta, Canada - RJG_01 | ecosystem: Host-associated > Mammals > Digestive system > Stomach > Rumen | place: Canada: Alberta | collected...
GCACCTGCACCTTATCCACGTTGATTAGCCTGAATGCGGAGCTGGCAGCGTAAGCTGACAGAGATCTGAGTTCAGGCTGTATGGTGGAAAGGTTGTCCGATTCCTCTAAAGGGAAACCGGTACAGTTTGCACTGTACCGGCAATAGGAAGCACGTGACTTAAGTCATGTGGGGCTTCACGTTGTCTTATGGTAATCGATATAGGTTGTACTTATTGCGCGACCTACCACATTTTACACCATCTTTTTTTGTCACATCACAACAGAGTGAAAGACGAGCGAAGCAGCCCACATAGGATCATGTGTTCTCTAGCCGTCTTTCCGTCAGGAGGCATCTCATGACCAAGAACGCGTACAATCATCTCAGGCGCCAGCGCAGCGGCGGGACTGCAAACTACGAGATCAAGGGGATCAACCGCTCCCTGATCTTCAATGTGATCTGCGAAAACCCCTCGGTATCCAGAAGGGACATCCAGAAGGAACTGGATCTGTCCCTGCCGACCATAGGACAGAACATCACAGAGCTGCTGAGTCTGGGACTGATCAAACAGTCCGGGACCATCGGCCACACAGGAGGAAGAAGGGCGGAGACCTTCTCGCTCAATGAAAGGGCGAGAGTCGCGGTTGGCCTGGACATCTCCCGCAAGAACATCACCACGGTGCTTCTGGATCTCTCGGGATCCCTCATCGCGTGCAACCGCGTTGCCAGGATGTACGAGAAAACAGAGGAGTATTTCGAATATCTCGGCACATGTGTGGAGGAGATCCTGAAAGAGAACGAAGTGGACGAGAAGGATGTCCTCGGCGTGGGGATCGGGATCCCCGCCCTGACCGATATCACGGCCACCAATGTAGTTTATGCCGGGATCCTGGATATGAGCGAATTGACGGCCGCAGACTTTGAGCGGCACATCCATTTCCCGGTCCAGATCTATAACGACGCCAACGCCGCCTGTTTCGCGGAGCTTCACACACTGGGCGGTTCCGAGGATATGGGATTCTACATCATGCTCAGCAACAACGTGGGCGGAGCGGTCTTCATGGACAACAAGGTGTTCATCGGAGAGAATTTCCGCAGCGGCGAGGTGGGCCACCTGATCATCCACCAGAACGGCAAGCAGTGCTATTGCGGACAGAAGGGATGTCTGGACTCCTATTGCAGCGCGACCGTTCTCAAGGAGTACGCAAACGGGACCCTTGCGGATTTCTTCGAACTGCTCAGAGAGAAGGACGAGGGAGCGCAGAAGGTCTGGGAGACCTATCTGGAGGACCTCGCCATCGCCGTTCGCAACGTGCGCGTCCTCTTCGACTGCCCCATCATCATCGGGGGAACGGTGGGAGCCATGATCGAGCCGTACATGACCCAACTCAAGACCATCCTCCGCAGGAAGAGCACCTTCGACACAACCACCAGTTATGTTCGCAGCTGCCAGTACAAGATCGAGGCCATCGCTGCGGGAGCAGCGCTCCACTTCGTATCGGATTTCCTCAGTTCCATCTGATAAGAATCAACCGTGATCAGACCGCTTCGGCGGTCTGTCTTTGTATGCGGAAAACGTCCTGGAGTCAGGAAGACTGCTTGATGACGCCGAACCGGTTTCTCAGACTGATGAGCACAACAGCGAGGAACATCATGAAGGCATATGCCATGAAGATCAGGCGGAAACTTCCTGTTTTGTCGAAAACATAGGAGACGATGTAGGGCAGAAGGGTGGTCACGATGGTGCCGAACATGGAGTTGCGGCTGTACTGCGTCTCGAACCGGTCCTTGTCGAACAGTTCCACCGCCACCATGGAGAGCCCAAGTCCGCTCATGTAGGAGAATCCGAGAAGGACACAGGCCAGGTACATGACAGGAAGGACACCGCCGAAGAGGGACAGCAGCAGGAAAGAGGTTCCGATGATCACGAGAAAGACCTGGACGCTCTTCCAGGCACCGAGCCAGTCGCATACGATGCCGTAGAGAAACTTTGCGGTGAAGTTTCCGATCATGATGGCGGAGGTGAGACTTCCTCCCACCTCAAGGGCGTATCCCAGGGAAGTGCTGTACTGAGGGATGTAAGAGGTCATCTGAATGCCTTTTCCCGTCATGGAGACGGTGAAGAGGATGAAGAGGTAGGTGCCGATCTCGCCGAGGGTGACCGCGCTGCCGCCCAGGCTCCGTCCTTTCACTTCGTATGGACGGGCATCCGGGGCGAACCCACCATAGGGAACGGCGCCGACGTCCTCCGGACGCTTCTCCAGCAGCAGGGTGGCTGCGATATTGAGGGCGAGCGAGATCCCTCCCAGAAGGACCGAAGCCGGTTTCCAACCGTTGGCGGTGATGTATCTGCTGATCACCGGGTTCAGCAGCATACCGAGGATCCCGCTGAGCATGGTCACGATCCCTAGGAAGGTCCCCTTCTTCTTCGTGAACCACGCATTGATGACGGCTGTCGGAAGCAGCATGGAGAGGCTGGTCCCGATCCCGGACAGTATTCCCGATAGGATCCACATTCCGGGATCCCGGTAGAGAGGCATAACAAAGAAGGCGCCGGTGGTAAAGATCCCGGCTCCGAGACAGATGATCTTGATGTGCAGTTTCCGGAACAGCTGCGCGGTGAACAGCATGGCGATCGCCTGGACAAAGTTTCTGGCGGTGAAATAGCCGGAGAGGGATGCGCTGGTATACCCCTCCGCGCTCATGATCCCGGATATGAGGACACCGGTGCAGTTGTACAGGACTCCCATCATCGCCCCGTAATAAAACATGCACCCGATGAACACGAGCCACACCCGTTTTTCTCTCATCAAAGACCTCCGGATTTCTGCGAATCAAAAATACATTTTACAAAACGATTTTATCTTTCCTTGCTGCTGACTGTCAACGAGATCAGAGACCGCGAGTGTGCCTCCCCGTGGATGAATGGCGGGCAGAAAAGTGACCATGCAGGGCTTTCCACTGTTATGCCCTATGGCCTCCCGGATCGGTGACAGTCAAAACCGTACGGCAGCTTTCTTGCGGTAAAGCGATAAATCGTGTATAATTATGCGAATCTGTTTTGCAGTAAAGCGATAAATCATGTATAATCATACGAATCTGTTTTGCAGTAAAGCGATAAATCATGTATACTTGTACTGTAAATACATAAAAGCATTTAACAAAACAACTTTACATAATTAGCTGCGCTCATGGTGAAGAACGATCCCTGAAGCACAGCGAGCCGACGGAAAGGAGGCAACGACAATGAGCAATGAGAAGATTCTGGCGCCAGCCGAAGAGGTGGATCTTCTGGTGAAGAACGCAGCGAAAGCACTTGCTGAGTTTGCGTCATTCGACCAGGACCGGATCGACTACATCGTGGCGAAATGCTCCGTGGCGGGGCTGGATCATCACGGTGTACTGGCAAAGGCGGCTGTGGATGAGACAAAGCGGGGCGTGTTCGAGGACAAGGCCACCAAAAACCTCTTCGCATGCGAGTATGTGGTCAACAACATGAGGCACCTCAAGACGTGCGGTGTCATCCGGGAAGACCCTGTCACGGGGATCACCGAGATCGCGGAACCGGTGGGAGTGATCTGCGGGATCACACCGGTCACCAATCCAACGTCCACAGTGATCTTCAAGTGCCTGATCTGCCTTAAGACACGCAATCCAATCATCTTTTCCTTCCACCCCAATGCACAGGAGTCTTCCAAGGCGGCCGCCATCGTCATGAGAGAAGCGGCGGAAGCGGCAGGAGCTCCCAAGAACTGCATACAGTGGATCGAACATCCTTCCATGGACGCCACTAACGCGCTGATGAATCATCCGGGTGTGGCGACGATCCTGGCGACAGGAGGTAACGCAATGGTAAAGGCAGCGTACAGCTGCGGGAAACCCGCTATGGGCGTCGGAGCAGGAAACGTTCCGGCATACATGAATGCTTCATGTGACATTGAGCAGGCGGTGAACGACATCGTCATCTCCAAGTCCTTTGACAACGGGATGATCTGCGCCAGCGAACAGGCGGTGATCATCGACGAAGAGATCTACAAACAGGCGAAGGACTGGTTCAAACATTTCAAGGTCTATTTCGTCAATAAGGAAGAGAAGAAGAAACTCTCCAAATTCATGTTCGGTTTCTGCGAGGGAGAGAAGGGAGTGGAGACAGCCCGTCTCAACCCCAACGTGGCAGGCAAGTCTGCCGTGTGGATCGCGCAGCAGTCCGGTTTTACCGTTCCCAAGGACACGGTCATCCTCGGGGTGGAGTGTACCAAGGTCGGAGAGACAGAGCCTCTTTCCAGGGAGAAGCTCTCCCCGGTCCTCGCCTTCTACAAGGTGAAGGACGACAAGGAAGGATTCGATAAAGCGGAAGCCATGGTCCGGTTCAACGGTATGGGCCACAGCGCTGCCATCCACTGCAAGGAGCAGTCGATGGCGGACGCGTACGGAGACCGGATCCCGGTCATGAGGATCCTTTGGAATTCCCCGTCTTCCTTCGGGGGCATCGGAAACGTGTACAACTCCTTCCTGCCCTCTCTCACGCTCGGGTGCGGGACCTACGGAGGAAACTCCGTGGGAGGCAACGTCTCGGCAGTGGACCTGCTCAACATCAAGAAGGTCGGCAAGAGACGGAACACCATTCAGTGGTTCAAGGTCCCGCAGAAGATCTACTTCGAGCGCAATTCCATCCAGTATCTCCAGTCCTGCAAGGACCTCAATAAAGTCTTTATCGTGACCGACACCTCGATGGTGGAGCTGGGCTATCTCAGCAAGGTCACCCAGCAGCTGAACCTGAGGCGGAACAATGTCCAGATCCAGCTGTTCTGCGACGTGGAGCCGGATCCGGACATCGAAACAGTACGCAGGGGCACGAGCCTCATGAACACCTTCAAACCCGACGCCATCATCGCGCTGGGCGGCGGTTCGGTCATGGACGCAGCGAAGGGAATGTGGCTGTTCTATGAACATCCGGAAGTCAACTTTGACGATCTGAAGCAGAAGTTCATGGATATCCGCAAGAGGGCATTCAAGTATCCGGAACTGGGAAGGAAATCACATCTCATCTGCATCCCCACAACGTCGGGGACCGGAAGTGAGGTCACCCCGTTCGCGGTCATCTCTGACAAGGCAAACAACAAGAAATATCCTCTGACCGACTACTCCCTGACCCCTACAGTGGCCATCGTGGACCCGGAATTCACTACAGGACTCCCGGCAAAAGCGACTGCCATGACAGGCCTGGATGTCCTGACCCACGCCATCGAGGCGTATGTGTCGGTCATGGCCAACGACTTCACCGACGGGCTGTGCCTGAAGGCGATCCAGCTGGTATTCCAGTATCTGCCCAGAGCGGTCAAGGACGGGAGAAACGATCTGGAAGCAAGGGAGAAGATGCACAACGCCGCTACCATCGCGGGAATGGCGTTCGCCAACTCCTTCCTGGGCATCGCGCACTCGCTGGCGCACAAAGTTGGAGCGGAATTCCACACCGTCCACGGTTACACCTGCGCCGTGCTGCTGCCCCATGTCATCCGCTACAACGGATCGATACCGACCAAACTGTCGGTATGGCCGAAATACAATCATTACTGCGCGGACAAGAAGTACCAGGAGATCGCGCAGCTGCTCGGACTGAAGGCGGACACTCCGGAAGAGGGCGTGGAAGCACTGGCAGCCGCAGTCACCGCTCTCACGAAGGAGTGCGGATTGGATCCCAACTTTGAAGCCATGGGGATCGGAAAGGATGTTTTCGAAGAGAAACTGGACGAGATCGCCATGCTGGCCTACGAGGATCAGTGCTCTCCGGCGAATCCCAGAGTCCCCATGGTTGAGGACATGAAAGAGATCCTCAGGAGATCTTATCAGGGCAACTGAACCCGTTCAGGGGCAAAAAGATACAGCATTATTCATTTTTATCCTTCTTTCGCCCGGCGAGTGATCGCCGGGCATTCTCCTTATCCGGGGGATATGACCGGGGTGGATTGTGTGATATGCTGAAAAACTTTTTGACTGCATTGGGTAAAACGCTGAATTCCTCACAGGAGACGCAAAAAAGCCTTAACAGGCATGGCGGGTTCGATATAATGAAATTGAACTAAAGCAAATCATTTTATAAAACGAATTAGCAGAGGGCCAAGATCAAAGTCGACTGATCGCATCGACGAAGCAACATACAGAAAATCTAAACTACTTTCAGGAGGACAACTATGGAATATCCAAAAACCATGAAGGCATTGGTAGCATACAGCAGGACCGACTACAGATATGTTGAAGACTTCCCTGTACCGGAACTTGGGCCCGATGATATCCTCATCAAGACAGAAGGATGCGGCGTATGCGCCGGCGACGTAAAGTGCCACCACGGAGCGGACATGTTCTGGGGCAGCGAAGACGGCGTACAGCCCAGCTGGGTACAGCCCCCCTTCATCCCTGGCCATGAGTTCTATGGACGCGTAGCCTTTGTGGGCGAGAATGTCACCGAATACAAACCCGGCGACAGGATCTGCGCGGACCAGATCGCTCCCTGTGGTAAGTGCAAATTCTGCAAGACCGGAAGATACTGGATGTGCCAGCCCCATGAGATGTACGGATTCTTCAATGAGTTTTGCGGCGGCATGGCGGAATACGTGAGACTCAAGGGCGGCAGATCGGTCATCCACAGGATCCCCGAAGATATGCCCTTTGAGCAGTGCATCTGCATCGAACCCTATGGCTGCTCCAAGCACTGTGTGGACCGCGCGCAGATCGACGCGGAAGACGTGGTCGTCATCGCAGGCGCCGGAACACTCGGGCTCGGCATGATCACCTACGCAAGAACACGCAACCCGAAGTGCCTCATTGTTCTCGACATGCAGGACAACCGCCTTGAGAAGGCGAAGGAATTCGGCGCCGACCTGGTATGGAACCCCGGCAAGATGGATGTCGTAAAGGCCATCATGGATCTGACCGACGGCTACGGATGCGACACTTACATTGAGGCGACCGGACATCCGAGTTCCGTCACCCAGGGCATGCAGATGATCCGTAAACTGGGTAGATTCGTCGAGTTCAGCGTATTCAGCGCACCGGCGACTCTCGACTGGAGCATCATCGGAGACCGCAAGGAACTGGATGTGCTCGGTTCCCATCTGAGCCCCTATTGCTTCCCCTATGTCATTGAGAATATCCGCAACGGCAAACTCAAGACCGACGGCGTCGTCAGCAGAGTGTTTGACCTGAAGGATTGGGAGAAGGCTTTTGAATATGCAGAAGGCAAACACGGAGATTTCAAGGTTGCTTTTCGTTTCGAATGATACAAGTGAAAAGGCAGGGGGAACCGCAGAAGGTTTCTCCTGCCTTCCTAAAAGGTGGAGATATGGGAAAGTGTAATAAAGTATTTATCGGTCTGGACAACGGCGGTACGACGACAAAGGCGGCCGTATTCGACGCGAGGGGCAACGAACTGGGTGTTGCCAGCGTATCTACCGACGCCATCTGCGAGCGTCCGCTGTATGCGGAACGGGAGATGGAGGACATGTGGGACGCGAACTGCAGGGTGATCCGGGAGGTCCTGGAGAAGACCGGGACCGATCCGAAGGATGTGGCCTGTATCGCAGTGTGCGGACATGGCAAGGGACTTTATCTCTGGGGCAAGGACGACAAGCCCGTGCGCAACGGCATCCTGTCTTCCGACACCCGCGCCTACGCCATCATGCAGAAGTGGCAGGAAGACGGCACCGAGGCGAAAGCCGGTGAGATGACCATCCAGCACCTCATGGCCTTCCAGCCGGTGGTACTGCTTCGCTGGCTGAAAGAAAACGAGCCGGAAAACTACGCCAATATCCGCTGGGTCTTTGAGTGCAAGGACTACGTCCGTTTCCGCCTAACAGGAAAAGCCATGGCGGAGCGCAGCGACTACTCCGGAGCGAACCTGGTGAACCTGTACACCCAGCAGTATGACCCGAAGCTCCTGGAGTTGTTCGGGATCCCCGAGGTCTGGGACGCGCTGCCCCCGCTTTGCTACGCGTCAGATCTGTGCGGGACCATCACAGCGGAGACCGCACGCAGGACCGGCCTCATCGAAGGCACGCCGGTAGCGGGAGGAGCCTTCGATATCGACGCCTGCGCGCTGGCAACCGGTGTCATCGACGACCGCAATGTTCTGATGATCGCGGGCACCTGGTCCATCAATGAATATGTAAAGACCGCTCCGGTCACCGACGGTACGGCGCTGATGAACTCCCTGTTCTGCATCCCTGGAACCTATCTGGTGGAGGAATCCAGCCCCACATCCGCGGGAAACAACGAGTGGTTCGTGCGCAACCTGCTTCCGGAACTGTCCGAGAAGGGACATGTCTATGACGAGGTGAACAAATGGGTGGAGGAGATCCCGCCTCAGGAGTTCGTCCCGCTGTTCCTTCCCTTCATCCTGGCATCCAACGTGCATCCCAACGCCAAGGGATCCATCATCGGGATCACGGCGAACCATACAAGAAAGCATGTGGCGAGAGCCATCTACGAAGGCATCGTATTCTGCCACCGCTGGCATTTTGAAAGACTGCTGGCCACCAGGAAGGATATGCCGGAGAAGATCCGCCTGGCAGGCGGAGCCACCAAGTCCAAGGTCTGGGTCCAGATGTTCGCGGACGTGATGCAGCTTCCGGTGGAGACGGTCATGGCGAACGAGACCGGAGCTCTGGGATGCGCCATAGCGGGCGCGGTCGCCACCGGCGTCTACAAGGATCTGCCCACGGCAATCGCTGCGATGTCCCCGATCAGTCCGGCGGTGATGCCGAACCCGGATCTCAAGGAGATCTATGACAAGAAGTACGGCCTCTACACCAAGGCAATCGACTGCCTGGACTGCTTCTGGAGCGATATGCAGAAGGTCGTGGAAGGCAAATAATCCTACGAGTCGTGTTGTGGAAAATCCGCATACAGGACCCTGTGTACGGATCCTGTATGCGGATGTCTTTATGCAGAGAGAAAAAGGAAGAAAACCGGAAGAGAGGGATATTTCCAAATCGGACTTTTGCACTCTGCCTCCGGTCTTCTTCCCTCCCACCGATGATCCTCGATCCTGGAGAGACGTAGGATCTGTCTCGACACCTGTATGTCCATCCGGAAGGAGCCGGGTTACGCGGAGACCTATGAGGCGCCGGAGACGCTGAAGATTAACTTCGGGCCTGCCATGCTCAAGTACCGCACGGAGGTGGAACTGCAGGATGCGCTGCGCTCCATCGAGACACCGGCCCTCATGATGGGAGGAATGGAGGACGTGATCTCACGGCCGGAACTGATGATCCGGACAGGCAAGTGTCTGCCACACTGCAAACTTGTCATCCACTCCGGATTCGGGCATATGGTGGATATCTATGAAGACCTTGCGGAAGATGCGGTCCGTTTTTATGAAAACGTGGTGTATACCGGTCGGTACTATACGCCGCTGGACAACACCCCGATACTGCCAGTTGGAGGAGATAAAGAATGACAGACGAGAAGAAAACAGTGGAAACCGAAAAGGTGTGGAACCGTTCATTCATCTGTGTGTTCCTCACAAGTATGTTCCTGAATTCCGCCTTCTGGACCATCGTCCCTATGGTGAGTTCCTATTGTCTGGAACTGGGGTCGGACCTGAAGACGGCGTCCGCTGTGGCCTCCCTCATGTCCATGGCGGCCATGTTCCTGAGACCGATCGCGGGGATGGTCTCCGATCAGGTGAACCGGAAGCGGCTCATCCTTCTGACCATCGCCTCCAACGTAGCGCTTGCGGTCCTGCACATCTTCGCCAGGGACGTGCGTCTTCTGGCGATCGTTCGGGTGCTGCAGGGTGTGGCGTTCTCCTTCGCCAGTGTGGCCATCATGGCGTTCGGAACGGTGTTCATCCCGGAGTCCCGCCTCGGAGAGGGAATGGGATGGCTGTCCCTTGCCCACGTCATCTCCCAGTCCCTGGGACCAGGGATCGGGGTGTATCTCATCGAGCACTTCGGATATACGGCCTGCTTCATCGGGAGCGCGGTCATCAGTCTGCTGGCGCTTGCCAGTCTTCTGGCGGTCCGGTATGAGGAGGGAAAACGGGAGTTCACTTTCCGGAAACTTTCCCTCAACGATATCATCCTGGTGCCGGTCCTTCCCTACGCGGCGATCCTCGCTTTCTTCAGCGCATGCAGCGGACTGGATAACACTTTCATCGCCCTGATCGGGAAAGAGCGTTCCATCGCCGGATTCTCTTTGTTCTTCACGGCGTATTCTGTTGCTATGTTCCTCACCCGTCCGATCTTCGGAAAACTACTGGATCAGGAAGGGCTGGATCTGATGATCTATCCATCTCTCCTGGCTATGGCTGCTTCCGGTTTCCTGACCGGAATAGCAGGATCCACTTTACTGTTGATCTTTTCTGCATGCTTTAAGGCGGTGGGCATGTCCGCTGGATCCCAGGGGATCCAGGCCACCTGTGTGAAGATAATGGGCAAAGAGCGGGCAGGAGTGGTGAGCAGCACCTGTTTCATCGGTCAGGACATCGGCAACGTCCTGGGTCCCATCCTGGGGAGCATGGCGGTGGAAAAGTACGGATATAAGACCATGTACCGGGGATATGGTGTTCTGACAGTGGTGGCAGGAAGCCTCATCTACATCCTGATCCGCATGGTGGAGAAGAGAGAACAGTCGGATTGACGCATCCCGCACACATCGGACATCGCTGGAATCGGGCAGAAAAAAAGCTATAATATTCATAGGATTTGTTCCGGAGGATCAGAGGATTCCTGAGCAGGAGAGAGCGGGACAGGTCACTGAGTGACGATACAGGACAGGAGGGAATTCACAATGCTGGAGATGTTCTCTAAATTTGTCGGCGGAAACATAAGCACAGCTGCAAAGGCCGCGGGGATCTGGTATGTCCTGCAGGTGATCGGGAACTGGAGGATCCTGTCGAAGGCGGGACGACCCGGATGGCACTGCCTTGTTCCGTTTCTGAACATCTGGGAAGAGTATGACATCTGCTGGAAAGGTAAGTACGGACTAATGTACACGGTCTCCGGCATAGCGGTGGGACTGATCACCACCTTCGCTGACCCGAACGTTACTACGACCTTGGATCATATTGCTTCCGTTCTTGGTATGTTTATGTTCCTGCTGAACCTCATTCAGAGCAACAAGCTTGCCAGATCTTTCGGAAGGGGGATCTTCTTCACGTTCGGACTTCTCGCCTTTAACCGGGTGTTCCGTATCATCCTCGGGCTCGGCGCGAGCAGGTACTATGGCAAAACAAAATAGTTGGGAAATTAGAAGCATTTGAGTATAATGATATCCATGGGAGGTTGGACTTCCCATGGATTTTAAAGTGACCGGATCCCCACAGGAGGAACGGGTGTGTCATTAGCGCCAGGACCTTAAAAGGTTGACGAGGTTGGCAGTTATCGAAAGACTCGGCGGATGCTGCCACGGCGTAAGCAGGTCGTAAGGGAGAAAAGAAAAAGCAGAATCAACACTGTAACAGAGGTTCTCCTTATGCTGATAAACCATATGTAATTCTTACCATATATAATACTGATAGTATTATATTGAGCGAAGAATTCGATAGGAGACTTTTATGTATACGATAAACGACCTGTATGATCTGGATCATACACTGGCGAAGGATTATCTGAGCCAGTTTACCTATCCCTGGGAAGCGCTGAAGGGGATCAAGGATCTCATCCTTTCCCTCGGTCCGACCCTCGGGGAGGATTATGAAGAGGTGCAGCCTCAGGTGTGGGTGCACAAGACGGCGAAGGTGTTCCCGTCTGCGTATCTTGGAGCGCCCTGCATCATCGGACCGGAGACGGAAGTGCGCCACTGCGCTTTCATTCGCGGTTCTGCCCTGGTAGGAGCCAACTGCGTGGTGGGCAACTCGGTGGAACTCAAGAACGTGATCCTCTTCGATCACGTGCAGACGCCACATTACAACTATGTGGGGGATTCCATCCTCGGTTATTACAGCCACATGGGTGCCGGTTCCATCACTTCCAACGTGAAGAGCGACAAGAAACTGGTGGTAGTCCACAACGGGACCGAGAACATCGAGACCGGTATTAAGAAGTTTGGCGCGATGCTGGGGGACTATGTGGAGGTGGGATGCAACGCCGTGTGCAATCCCGGTACCGTTATCGGAAGACACAGCAACATCTATCCCACATCCTGTGTGCGCGGTGTTGTTCCGGAGAACAGCATCTACAAGGACAATGGCGATATCACCCTGAAGGTGTGATGTCTCACTTATTTAATTAAAGTTTTTATTTTATAGGATTTGATTATTAGGAGAAAACGAATGAGAGTCGTTATTCAGGAAAACTATTCCAAAATGTGCCTCTGGGCAGCAAACTATATCGCAAACAAGATCCGTAACCACAAGGAGGACAGACCTTTTGTGCTGGGTCTGCCCACCGGTTCCAGCCCCATCGGCGTGTATAAGGAGCTTGCAAGGATGAACCAGGCAGGGGAACTGAGTTTCGCCAATGTGGTGACCTTCAACATGGACGAGTACCTCGGACTGCCCCATGAACATGACCAGAGCTACTGGTACTTCATGCACGACAATTTCTTTGACCACCTGGTGGATATGAAGCCGGAGAATATCAATATTCTCAACGGTATGGCGGAAGATCCGGAGAAGGAGTGCGAAGAGTATGAGAAGAAGATCGCATCCTATGGCGGCATCGATCTATTTATGGGCGGCATCGGCGTGGACGGTCACCTGGCGTTCAATGAACCCTACACCTCCCTCACTTCGCGTACAGGACTACGGAATCTCACCACGGATACCCGTATCGTGAACTCCCGTTTCTTTGGAAATGATCCGGAGAAGGTACCGGCGCAGGCTCTTTCGGTAGGGATTGGCACGGTGACCGACTCCAAGGAAGTCCTGGTGCTCATCAACGGCCACAACAAGGCAAGAGCACTTGCTGCTACAGTGGAAGGTGGCGTGTCCCAAAAGTGGACCTGCAGCGCACTGCAGATGCACAATGGCGCCATCATTGCCTGCGATGAAGAGGCCTGCGGAGAACTGACCGTAGATACCTACAAATACTTCCTCGACATTGAGAAGGCGGAAAGACTTTAAAGAAGAAGTTTACTATACGGCGTTTTGGAAAATGGCACTTTTACGAGGGCCATTTTCTTTTGCCCAAAGATATCAGAACACGACCTGGAGATCATGCTGCCAGATCATGAGTTCCTGATGAGACCATAGTAACAATGCAAAGAATTTGGCAAAAAAGAGTAGTATCTTCGCTATTTACATATTATAATGATAAAAACAGCGATATTTTGTTAATGTATATCTATATAAAGCCGTATATATGATAAATATTCAGTATTATTGTGAGGAAAATAGCGGTAATGTCGTATGAAACGCTGAACAAACTGTATTACCGTAACCCGAGTGCGTACGATAATGTTTACAGGGAGAGATTTGAGGGGAGTTCCACGATTCGGCTGGATTTTTATATAGACGGGAACCAGTCTTTTATCGTACAGGATAGCGATGTCATAAACTTGATAAGCGCCATTTTGCGAAATGATAAAAAGGTGGCGGAGATCTGTTTTAGCATACCGGATACTGCAATCGAGTATTACGAAAGGAAGTGCCTGATCGACGAAATCATCACGACCAATCGGATCGAGGGGGTCCACAGCACCAGAAGGGATGTGGAGGATACTCTTCAGACACTGCTGGACCGTTCAAGTGTAAAGGGAAAGCAATACAGATTCTTTGGCCTTGTGAACAAATACCGGAAACTGCTCAGCAATGAAGAGGTCTCCTTGCTTACCTGCAGGGACGTCCGCAGTTTATATGATGAGCTGGTTTTGCCCGAAGTGACAAAGGATGATCCGGATAATCTTCCCGACGGAACGATATTTCGCAAGGGACAGGTCACGGTATATGATGCCTATCAGAGGCCGATCCACAATGGGTCATACCCTGAAGAGAAGGTCATCGAACAAATGGAAAAGGCGCTGAAGATCTTCGGGGATCAGAATATCGAACCACTGTACCGGTGTTGTCTGTTTCATTTTTTGTTCGAGTATATTCATCCTTTCTATGACGGAAATGGCAGGCTAGGAAGGTTTATGCTGAGCTATGGACTTTCGAAGCAACTGTACGATCTTACTGCATTCCGAATCTCAGAAACGATACAGGAGAACATTGGTTCATATTACGATTCTTTCAAAACATGCAGCCACAGGCTCAATAAAGGGGATCTTACCCCCTTCGTTATTACTATGCTGGACTTCATCAGGAAAGCGCAGGAGGACCTGATCCAGAAGCTCAGCGACAAGCTGGCGGAACAGAACTATTATTATGCTGCGCTCAGATCAGCCCTTCCTTTCCAAAACACGGATACGATACGACTTGGCGAGATCCTGATCCAGGCGATGCTTTACAGCGAAAATGGGCTGACGAAGAGGGAACTGGCGGATCATTTTCAAGTGTCGGAAGGTACCATCAGCAATTGGCTGAAGACGTTTAGGAACAAGGACATGCTGTATGTTCTAAAGAACCAAAAAACACATTATTATCAGATCAATAAGGATTCTTTACAGCCTGTTGTGGAGAACAACTGAAAAAACGGTCTAAAGATATGATGGCGAAACACACGGACTGTGCGCGGAGCCGGGAGTTTCCGCAAATAGATGCTTAAAAGATGAGGTGCTGAGATGTACGAGATCACGAACGATGACTGGAAGCTATTCTGCGAGAGGATCAGCGGTTGGCAGGAAACGTATATGGGCAAGCTTGTGGAGAGTTATATCGAGCTACTCTCCGGGGCTAAGACTTCTTCCCAAAAGTTCTGGGAACTGAACAGGAGAATACGGGAGGATCAGAAGTCCGCAGGCGTGGTGGTAACGCTGAAGAGAAGTGAGGTGATCCGGAACCTTGCTTCCCTGATTCTGGATGGAGCGATCCGTGATGAGGATTTGGAAGGATTCAGTCAGGAAACGAAGAAACGGGTCAGGATACTGGTCGCAGGGAATCACAGCTGAAAACCACGGGGCGCCCATGGTTTTCAACGATTCCGGATTTTTCCGGTATCAAGCGGTCAACCCGGGAAGAATACGCTGAGTATCTGTTTGTGCCGTATAGTAAAACGACCTGCCCTAAGTGTGAGGCAGGTCGTTCGTTTCCAGTGAGAAGGACCTGAGGAGGTCAAGGTAAGGTATACTCCTGTTTTCGAGGAAGAAAAGTTTTACCTTGCTCCATCTGGGAAAAAGGTGTTCTGCTGAGATCCGGACTGTATGTTCATCATTTTTTGTATATGGGACCGGACTTTCTGCAGGGTTTCGATCATTTTCTTCCTGCCGGGAAAGCGGGCAGTCCAGTCGTCGATGAAGGTGATGGCTATGGAAGCACCTCCGGGGATCCGGGCAAGCGTGAGGAGGTATTTTGTCATCTCCGAATACACGGTGGAACCGGCGTGTTTCTCGGACAAAAGTACAAGATAGCGGGAATATATATCGATCAACTGGGAAGGGTATTCCTCTTTTAACTGTTCCTGATACCGGTCGGTGACGGAAATAGGATATCTTGGAAGGATGGCGATAAGTCTGTCCCAGAGTTTATCTTCCTCCAGTATCTCCGGAATCATACTTTTGTGATTCCGAAAATAGGCTTCACGGATCTCTCCCCACTCTTCCGGGGAGGAGAGAGCCTTTAGGCGTCGGATCTTTTTCATGTCCGTAGAATTATAAATCAGAAGTATATCTTCCAGTATGGCTTTTTCCTTGGCATCGAACCCCAAACGCATGTAAGCCTCTGCCAGGCGGTTTGCTGTGCTGGCTTTTGTTCTGCTCCATACATTCATCTCATCTGTGTTCATCAGCTCTTCCAGGAGAGGGACAAGAGCAACATAGTTTTCTTCCTTCTCCGCTTTGTCCGCAAGGTAAGAGAGTACGGCCGGAGAATGCCGATGTGTCCCGATCCATTGTTCTTTTTCGGTAAGATCCTTCCCGGCGCGTATTAGGAGATCTTCGTACTGCTCCAGAAGAATGGACAACCGGTAGGAGGATGTTTCTTCCTCGAGATCTTCCAGCGTTTCTTTGAGAAGCACGTCCAGATAGCGGGGCTCATTAAATGCGTGCAGGTACACTTCTTCAAGGACAGGAACCATAGAATCGAATATGGAATTCTCAAGTGATTTCCGGAACCAGGCGAAAGCAGCGGACTTTTCCTTTTCCTGGAGTTCCGGGATGATCTCCATCCAGTATTCCTCGATGACCTCCCCGATATCAGAATGTTCCCCGTTCGAGCCATCCATGTCAACGCCATTGAGTATTACGATGGAATCTTTCAGCAATGCATGCGCAAGGGCGTAATCTTCAGATTCCATGACACTAGAGAGGTACAGGCGCAAAATGTCAATGAAATCAATGACGTAGAGCGGACCTGCTTCCCAGTCAATAAAATAATCTCTCCCGCCATAAATGGAAACTAGGTGCTCCATTCTGCTTCGAAACGATTTCTGTATGGATCCCGGATTCATCCAATCGACCGCCGATTCCTGGGCGGAAGCTCCCGGACCTGAGATCCGTTCGATCTCATACAGCACGGCAGCCATATGCTTGCAGTAGTGGTCGCCGTCTGCGTAGGGACAGGTGCAGGACATGTACAGGATCTCATCATCCTCCATTTCGATCTCAACGTCGTAATCCTTGGAGCCGCGGACGACAGCGGTCCAGCCTAGGTCGTCTCTTTTCAGATCGCTTACACAGTCGCTCAGCGCGTAGGCAGCGCCTCTCTTCAGGATGATGTCTCGAAAATACCTTTTCCAGTCGTCTTTCATCGTAAGCCTCCTTCACGGCGATAGTGCAGTTTGGAGCGGACATATATTTGCAAGCCGAAATAGTTTGAGTTCGTCTTTATATATTAAGGATACGAACCGAGATGCAGCAGTGCAATGGCCGAAGGGATACATATGAGCTTATGTGTGTTATTTGGAATAGTATACGAGAGACGCCTTGTTGAGTGAAGTATGGGCACTTTATATAATTGTTATTTAAAATTGCGCGATATTTCTTGTTTCAATAGGAGAAAAACGTGTTTTCGCGTATTTACCTGATAACACAGCGCTTCCGCAACTTGCATGATCAGGCAGAAAAGACTAGAATAAACTAGCATGCTTCAATTATAAATATTTTCTCAGGAAGGGGTTGACAAAAATGACGAAACGGAAGACAATCGCTAGTCAGTCAGTCAGTCAGTCAGTCAGTCAGTCAGTCAGTCAGTCAGTCAGTCAGTATGTCTGCCTGATCCCTTCC
>Ga0256404_1007485_pt1 | contig 17237 bp, 8 predicted proteins | sample RumenRJG_01DNA_FD_185990 | JGI IMG/M metagenome (GOLD analysis project Ga0256404, IMG submission 185990) | Bovine rumen microbial communities from Lethbridge, Alberta, Canada - RJG_01 | ecosystem: Host-associated > Mammals > Digestive system > Stomach > Rumen | place: Canada: Alberta | collected...
TGGAAGAAATATTCTCCGTTCCAAAGCGTTGAAGTCAAGTAGCGCCTTGTTTTCTCAAGAAGATTCTCGTACTCTGCGCAGGGCTCTCCAAGAGCCTTGCTAATAGTTATGAAACTGTTCAAGGCGCCAGCATATATGCTAGTGCACATTCCCCCTGGCCCCCAAAACTCAATATCATAGGTGTTGTGGTGAGGCTTTTCTATTGCGCCGACATAGTTCGGATCCCAAGTGCGGATGCAATAGTCAAGACTTTCTTTGATGCGGGGATAAAGATTTTTTATCCATTGCGTGTCACCGCTTATCCTCCAGTCCCTATAAACTTTCATTATCCCGCCAAGTTGCCCGTCAGCTGCTGAATGGAAATCATGATGAACCGGAGATATCGGGATATTAGCTCTGAAAACTTGGTGTCCGTCACAGTTCTGGTCCACAAGGAATTCAGTCTCTCTTAGCGACCTTTCCATTCGAGGGAACAGATGCGGAAGAGCCTGTGCGTAATTCCATACGTGAGTGCATGACCCGTGGCAACTTCCCCAATTGTCCCCACTTCCTTCCCAAGCCCAGAACCTACCGTCATGCTGGCGCATTACAGTCGAGGATTTGAGAATTGTCAAGTTGGCCGCGACTGCCTCTACAACTTCTTTCGGAAGAGTTGTGTCATAAAACGTATCTGTAAACAGTGCAGTCTCTCTCCTCAATGAATCGCAATGTGACTCCCAGTATGAAGCTACCTCATTGACGGAAAAGAACTTACGGCTGTAATATGGCTCATACGTTTTCGGCACGTTTTTCCAATCTGCTGCATTGTAGACAGGGCCTCTGTCATTGTCATTTTCGGCCAGAGCACCCATTCTATGAAACGAATGCGGCACATACCAAGCGAACCTGACCATGATTGTACGGGATCCTCCAGCGTTCAAGGTAAACGGGACATAAAGTGAAGCTCCTGGGGAGCCAACGGCAGGCGGGACACCTGTCGTATCGCCAGAGGATACTTTATTCCAAGACATAGTAAGGGGATCAAACCACCCTCCCCGAAACCAGCAATGGTCTACGCTGACGTCGGAGCTGTTCGTCCAGACAGCAAAAGAGCCCTCGGCTTCAGGGCGCAAAGAGTCGGGGTCTTGTACAAGCACAAATCCTCCTGGGAACCGGTCAATATGATTGGGAGTCTTGTCGGAACGTGCCATGAAATTCTTTGTGTTGAAAGAAAACACACATTGCACCTCATCATTTGTGACATTAGTGAATGTGTATTCGAGACCCGCTACTGGAAGTCCGGAATTGTCTTCATCATCAGGGATAAAGGGGTTCCATGCCTTTATTGTGGCAGCGACTTTCATCTCGCTATCCCTAAGGGATATCTCTGCGAAAGGAAATCGTGCGGAGAATGCGCAATCAGAGAATCTCGGCAATCCCCATGTGGTACCGCCTACCCCCATTCCACCTTCCTGTCGTCCGAAAATTTTGTATTTAGGGACAGGGCCCTCCAAAACTTTCGCCTTACCATCAGCCCAAATGGCCGAATAAGTACAAGGCTCATTGAAAAGTTCTGGATAATGATGGACGGACATATTGGAAATTGCGCCAGTTCCCTCGATGCAAAACATCCCTGAGCCCAGACCCCCTATCGGATATGCTATGTGATTAAGGCTGTCTCCTGTATATACCTTTGTCTCCGCTTTGACGCAAAGACATGAAGTTAAGACAGAGAGAAGCGTCAAAATAATGGCCCTAGCTTTCATAATAAAAAAATTGCGGCACTACCCTCTTTTAAAAGGCAGTGCCGCGATTATAAAGATTGTTATTTCAAAACCGATGCGGAAATCGTTATGTCTCCATCGTCAGTAACCTCAAGCACCGATGGCGCGTAGAGCTTTACTCCGTCAGGGTCCTTTAACAGGATCTTTTCTCCTGACCAATCACCGTCAATAGTTTCAGCGTCACGGAAGACCAAGCCACCATGAATACCGGACCTATAGATAATAACGAATCTATTCCACTGTGGATTATACAAGATCGCATTCTCTCCTCTTGAGCCCATCAGGCAGACTGGAAGGTCAGCATTCTCTGTATTTTCCCATCTAACTCGGTTGAAGTACTCCCACTCTGCAGGATTAGTGAAATCCTTGTCCAGTGAGATACGGGCGAATCTCATGGTAGTGAAATGACTTGCCTCTCTTCCTGCGGCATTGCCCAACATGTACAAGACACCGTCTTTTATACAGAAGGAACTCTCGACATATCCACCATTCCCTGCCCATTCTCCATCGCATTTAGTCCAAGTAAGGCCTCCATCGGAAGACTCCACAAATCCTGCACGAGATACAGTCCAGGCATCAGGGTTTTCTGCATCCTGCGCTGTCTTAGCATAATAATGCAGATAGATCTTTCCGTTGTAGGCGAATCCAGAGTTAGGAACGACGGCGATTTCATTCTCTCCTCTCTCAAGGAAAGGAACAAGTTTGACACCTTGCTTTACAATTTTCCGGATAGAAATTCCGTCCGCCAGGGAAGATGCCTCCGCAATGGCCACAGCGTTGTCGTAAGCAACTCCGCGCACTGTCACATTAGAAAATGCAACAACATATTTGCCTTCACCTATTCCAAAGACAACCGTCTTGTCCGCGTCAGACACTTCATCAAATGTCTTATTATTCATTTGTTTCAATGTCGTAGTAGATGATGTCTCAATGGAGGAAGCCGTGTAATCCTTTGGCACTATTTTGACATCGTCAATTAACGAATATGCGCCAGCATCGCCCCAGAGTCCCATAAACATATCGCCCCATTTGTCATCTGTACCGACGGTAAACTCATTTTCATAGAGTTTCCAACCTTCTCCCTCCACATAAGTGTTAGGTCCGTTAATCTCATTACGGAATGCACTAGGATAATCAACGACTCCGTTGTACATATGCGGAGTAGTGCGATTGATATATGCTGAATATTGATAGGTAGTGCCCTCGTGCAGAGCGGTAGTCTGAGCGAGCTGATACCATATGCCAGGAGTTGGATTGTCTAATCTAGCGGCTCTATTGCCAGTATGTCCTTCTACGAAAGACAAAACTCCAGCAGCATCTGGGAACTGCCAACTGGTGCCAGTAAACGGATTGTCCGGGTCAACCTCTTCAAAGCCTCCGTCTGAAATCATGTTGAAATCAGCTCTATTGAAGCTTGCCTTAATCACGTTAATCCCCGGAACGAGTGTAGGATTTGGATTCTCGACATCGTCATCCCATTCAAGATTGGACAGAGTCCCTAGATCAAGCACCGTGCCTGCGACAAATGAGACTTCGTTTTCGACATTAATCGTAGCCCTGCGGCTATAATCATCCACAGCAGTGAGAGAATATCCTTGGGAAAGGGTTGCTGGCAACACAGCTATATAATACGTCCCAGAAAGTGCATTCTCCGATGAAAGGCTTACCTTAGAAGACGGAGCAGACGTTTCTATTGATGCATTTTCTTCCAGCGGAATCCTTACATCGCCTGAGAGAGGTTCTTCGCCGACAGAAGAGACTTCGACTGAAACGACACCTTCTTCCTCCGGTATATTTACCTTAAGGAAACTTGTCACATAGTGAAAAGACAAATCTGTTCCGGAAGTATGTGCTATGGCTATAGCGCCCTCCGGCATCTCTCCTGCGCGCTGTCCCTGATCTGACGGGATTGTCGCATTGAATTTTCCGCTGTACCGGAATGTATTATCAAGGGCAGGATAGACAGCAGAGTAACGGTCTGAAGGAATAGCCTGGCCGTTGAACTCGGCAGCATTGCCGCTGCCCGAGGTTACAAATCTTTTACCAGATTTCTGGTCATATACTGTAATAGCGTCTCCAGAGGCGAATAATGCTTCCGGCCCATCAGTGACCGCCTGCAACGATGCATTGAAAGTCATGTCCACAGGATCAGGAAGCGTTACGTTGTCATCTTCTCCGCTATTACACCCCGTTGCCAACAGCGCGGCAATGGAGCAAATTAATATTATCCTATTTTTTTTCATTTTGTTATAAGATTGTAATTTATTGTTCAGCCATAGAAAAGGTTTCCATTATTGGCCGGATGAGAGTCTCTCTTGTTTTCTGCAAAAGACAGCCGCATAATAAAGGATAATTGCAAATGCGACCATCGGGACCAGATAAGCGACTGCGATTTGTCCTGACTGATCGGAAAGGATTCCTTCGATCTGGGTCAAGACTGAAGCGCCGGCAATAGCCATGACCATTCCCGAGCCGCCCATCTTAGTGTCATCGCCAAGGCCCTTGATACCCAGTCCGTAAATCGTAGGGAACATCAGTGACAGGCATCCCGATATGGCCATAAGGCAATACACGCCTGCGAATCCCTTTAGTGTCACAGTGCCAAGACAGCAAAGAACGCCCATGGCTGCGAAAACCGCGAGCATCTTGCGAGGCTTGAAATATTTCATAAGCCAGGTGCAAAGGAAGCGGCAGATTACGAACAAGCACAAAGACATGATGTAATATGTCGCGCCGGCCTGCTCTGCCGTTCTAGGGAGCAAGGCATCCAGACCGATGAAATCACAGAACGAATAGAAGCCGCCAGCGACCGGCTCAACTCCCCTCAATGCGGTAATGATCTGATCAGAAGAAGCATTTGCGCCAAGAGAGCTGATGATGTCGTCGAAATGCAGGTTCTGCATGGCGTATCTTATTACATAAGACCACACTGCTATCTGCGCTCCGATGTCGAAGAACTGAGCGACAACGCCCCAGACGTAGTTCTTATTCTTGGAAAGCCTTTTGAACGATCCTTTCAGATCTACCGCCCCGCCCTCTTTAAGGTTAGGCATCTTGGTCAGAGCGATAGCTATGAGAACGGCCACCATGACGCAGCCAAGGATGACGTATGTCGAAGTGACAGCGCTCAGCTCCTGACCCTGGATGGCAGCCAGCTCCGATTCGGAAAGCTTAGCCCTTTCCGACGCCGTCATAGTGTTCAGTTGCGACAGAATGAATATCTGGGAGATGACCACGCCTGTAATCGCGCCGAACGGGTTGAAAGACTGGGAAAAATTCAGCCGCCTGGTAGCGGTTTCCTCAGGTCCGATGGCACACACATAAGAATTCGTAGAAGTCTCAAGTATTGACAAACCTGCGAAGAGAATCAGGATGGCAAAGAGGAACATAATGTAGCCTACGGCATTGTTCATGACCGCAACTTTCGAGGCCGGCCAGAACAAAAATGTACCTAAAGCATACATTCCCAGTCCAAGCATCACTCCGTATTTGTAGCAATACTTTTTTATGAATATGGCGCCAGGGATAGCGAAACAGCCATAGCCGAACAGATAGCATACTACCTGAATCCAAGCAGTCTTAGAGTCTGAAAAACTCATGATTCGCTTGAATGTCGCCAGCATGGTGTCGGTAAGATTGTTCGGGACTGCCCATGCAAAGAAGAGGAACGTAAGCAGCGCAAAAGGCCAGGCTATTCCTTTAGGAATAACCCTGACCCTGTTATTATTGAGATTCTCGCCCATTTTAAACTACTTGAAAACTTCAGAAACCTCGTCCAGGCTGACCCCGAACACTTTCTGCGCTATTTCGTTCAGGGAATCCTTGTTCCCCTGGAAATGAATAGTGTACTGCACATGAGTAAGCGACTGGCCTGGCTCAAGAGATGCGCCAGGTGAGGATGTCTCTATCTCATAGAAAGGCCCCTGCACATACCCTGTCTCTGTAGGACCGTCATTATAGGAATTGATGACATCCCCGCTGAAAGGATCTTCCTGCGGGCCCCACTGGCCATTCACATAATCCGCATCACCAGCAGGTACGGTGTACTTAAGAATATTCAGTACTCCTTTATCGTAATCATAGCTTCCGCATAAGTCCTTCGCACTTCCCGAAGGCAGCCCGATCTTGGAGCGGTATTTCCCGTCAATCTTGAAATACGCCACTCCGTCTTTCAGAATGAGCCTGTCTGAAGGAACCTTTCCGAAATACATGTCATTAACCTTCAAACCCTCATATTCCTCATTGTAAGGAATGAAAACCGTTGTCGTAGGAGTCGGATTGAAAGTACCCAGGAGCCAAACGGACGGCATGCCGGTCTCTTTCGTCCATGCGGAATCACCATCGTTTGTAAGGGTGTTCTCCGATTTATAAGCGATGTATTTCAGGTCACCGGACAACTGCGTCCCAAACAACTCTTCCATATCCTTTGCCTGCACAAGGGAGATTCTTCTACGCACGCCAATCTTAAAGGCATGGTCAGATGCATTCACGGCCTGGATGTTCTTAACGAACACAATATCGGAATCTGACTGAGACTCAATGTCGAAAGCCTCGGTATCAATGAATTTCGGGACTCTCCAGTTCTCGTAAACCTGCTCTTGCCCTCTCTTGAAATACCAGGAGAAAGGACCTCCCTCTGGACCGATCCAGAAACGCTCCTCACCTCCGTTCGGGTTGAACTGATCGCTCACTTTCCCCGCCTCGATGAATTTATAGTTTACCCATCCGAAACTGGTTCCTTTGTCGCCATCAGTCGTGGATGTCATTACCCTGCCTTGAAGTCCCGGAGCTATGAGAAGCTCTGACTTGCCATCAGGGCTCTTCAATTCGACAGTCGGAATGTTATTGTCCGATAAGAATTGCTTGTCGTAACCGTAGGTTCCCATCTCGTATTGTTTACTGCAGCCTGCCATGCCGCAAACAGCGGCTATGGCAATGGCTGATATAAAAATTGTCTTCCGTTTCATACTATCCGTATATCGGTCCGTAATTCTCGCATGCCCTGAAATCTGATCCCTCTGGATCCATTCCAAACGCGCCCCATGCTGATGGTCTGAAAATCTTGTCTGCAGGGACATTGTGCATGCAAACAGGGATTCTCAACATTGAAGCAAGAGTAATCATCTCGGCTCCTACATGGCCGTAGCTACTTGCCCCATGATTGGCACCCCAATTGTTCATCACGCTGTACACATCCTTGAACGGGCCTTCCTTGCCGTCTATTCTCGGAGCAAAGAATGTGGTTGGCCAAGAAGGATCCGTGCGCGCATTGATGGTCTCAAAGACTTTTTGCGGAACTTTAACAGCCCAACCCTCAGCAATCTGAAGCACAGGGCCTAATCCTTTGACTAGATTGATTCTGCACATAGTCATTGGCATGTCCCCTTGCGTGAGGAATTGGCTTGACATACCGCCGCCGCGGAAATACTGCCTGTCTGCCGGCATCCAATGAGTACTGCCAAGCATAGCCTCGACATCGTCTTCAGTTATGTCCCAGAATCGTTTCATTATAGGATTGCCATTCTCATCCTTGCAGGCTCCTGTTGCGTCAAGCGTAGTAGAGCCCGAATTCTTCAAGAGAATGAATCCGTTTTTCGCCTTGCCTTCAAGCTCGCATCCGGTAACTCTCTTGACGGCCTCTGGTGACCAGAAAGTACGCACATCTGAGAAAAGTTGTGCGCGGTTGGTAAGAAGGTTGAGCAAAAGCATTGTTATGCCATTCAGGGTATCATTCTCGGTAGCAAAGACATAAGGCTGCCGAATTCCGTTCCAGTCGAAGGAAGTGTTGAGAATGGCCTCCGAGAAATCACCGTCAATCCGGAAATCTGTCCACTGACGCTGGCCTTGGAAGCCTCCAACTATAGCGTTATGTCCAGCGCCTTCCTCTTCGAAACCCATCTCAGTAAGTTTCTCGTTTCCTCTCATCAAGTCACGGAAAATCATGGTCATTTTGATAGCCTCTTCCCAAACTCGGTCAAGGTTAGCTCTGTCATATTGTAAATCCTTACGGTTATAATCCTTCCCCTCCTGCGGCTTGCAATACTTATTTACCCACGCCATGGCTCTGTCAAATTCCTCATGGTCATAAATGCCGAGATCCATTCTGCGCTGGATTTCAGAGCAATCCACATACTCGTTGCGCATCCCGAGATAGTCCTGGAAGAAATCAGGAATCGGAGTGGAACCGGCTATTCCCATTGCTACTGAACCAATGCTGAGATAAGAGTACCCCCTCATCTGCATCGTTGCTACAGCAGCCCTGCCCCAAAGCAACAGCTTCTCCTCAACATCAGGGGTGATAGTGTTGTCATCAATATCCTGAACGTCACGGCCGTAAATGCCGAAGGTCGGAAGACCCTTTTGATTGTGCGCGGCCAAGGCGGCTGCTAAATAGACAGCACCAGGACGCTCTGTCTTATTGAAGCCCCAGATAGCCTTAGGCATCAGAGGATCCATGTCTATGGTCTCACAGCCATAGCACCAGCACGGGGTGACAGATATGACGGCTCCGACGTTGTTGTCGCGGAATTTGTCAGCAGCCGCAGCAGCTTCTGCCACACCGCCTATTGTAGTGTCAGATATCACACATTCTACACTGGTTCCGTCAGCGTAGAAGAGCTTGCTTTCGTACAGCTGTTTTACGCTCTTAGCCATTCCCATCGTCATCTCTTCGAGAGATTCTCTGATACCTCCACGACGACCGTCGATAATAGGACGAATTCCAATTCTAGGATGATTGTTTCTCATATTCTTTATATTTATTTAATATTTAATTACGATTTATCAATTTCTATTCTCCATCACTATCACTGTCATTATCTCCAGTAGTAGCAGTTGTCCAGCCAAGATTCTGCACAAGCAGATGCTTAGCATTCTTGTCTATCTCGGTCTGCTGTATTGGGAAGAAATAATGCTTCGGGGACTCGAAGACCCTGTCCTCAACCGTAATCCTCTTATAAAATTCAGGATCCTGCTGATAGGTTCCGCCCCAGATGTTCATGGAATGTATTGGCTGCCCTTGGGTTTCTCCGTCCATCCATCTGCGGACATCGAACCAACGATGCGTTTCGAACGCTAGCTCAATTCTTCTCTCATGCTTAATGCGGTCACGCATGGAATCCTTGTCAAGTCCTGACTGCAAGCCCGGAAGTGCGGCTCTTGTACGGATCGCATTGACATAGCGGTAAACATCTGCCACAGGTCCGGAATACTCATTCAATGCTTCAGCATAATTAAGGTAGATTTCTCCCAAACGGAAATAGATCCAGACTTGATTCGGTGCAGGAGTCCAAGGAACATGGTTAGGGTAGACGAGTTTTTTCATCAGGTAACCCGTCTTACAATAGTCAGATCCTGCATTATTTTTGCCGTCAATGCCAGTGTACCAGAACTCATTGACATGAGGAGAGGTCCAGTTGCTCGCTCTAGAAGTTTTCCATATTGCTCCTGCGAAATTGATGGAAGCGTAGAAGCGTGGCTCACGGTGCGTGTACATATTGTAGACACCCTCAGTCCACCTGCCTTCATAAGAATCAGTAGAGAATCCTGATTCTACGTATCCTGAAGCAGAATTTATAATTGGATTGAGACCATTATCGGTATAACCGGTTATTGGCGTGGAACCGTCTTCCATCTCATATGCATCCACCATTTCCTGAGTAGGATCGAATATACCGTAACACCCGAAGGATGTAGGATCTGAGCAGTTGAGCCAATGGTCGGCAGCAGCGTTGTTTCTGCCCCAGAGGACTTCTTTATTCCAGTTAACATTGAATATATTCTGGTAATTCTTAACCGGATCCGTAGCAAGGTCAGCGTCATAGAGACCATATCCAGCCGCCTCTGCAGCGTCTATGCAAGCTTTCGCCGCATCAGCTGCCGTTTTCCATTTTTCAGGGTCGTATGTCTGGGATATGAGATTGTCGCCTGTAACAGGATCTTTCAACTCAGCAAAAACTGGATTTCCATTATAGAGCGGAGATGCGATATAGAGCAAAGCTCTTGACTTGAGCGCCAGGGCCGATATTCTCGTAGCCCTTCCCGTATCAGTAGTCGGCCAGGTGTCCATGTCAGCTAGAAGCTCGGCAGCGCGGTCGCAATCCGCTACGATAAAAGCCACCACATCATCAGCCGGAGACCTTACAATAGAATACATATCCTCATTGATATCCAGGGCATGGTCGAGAATCGGAATCGGGCCATAGCACCTGAATATCAGGAAATGGTAAAATGCTCTCAGGAAATACGCTTCACCCTTCCATCTGCGGATTTCTGTAGCATCAGCTGCAGTACATTTGTCGACATTCTCAATAAAGATGTTAGCTGTACGGATTCCCTTGTACAGATCATTCCATATGTAGGTGTCGTCACTCGGTCCCCAGGCTCCGTTACACATCGAATGAGTGTAATGCGCACCATATGCGATTTCCATCTCGTCACACGCACCCGTAAAATTATTATCCATAGCCATATCGGCCTGATATGGACAATAGGAATAGACATTAGTCAGAAAGTCTCTGGTGTATATACGATTTTGGAAAACATCATCCTTGGTCAGATTCTCGTCCGGAGACATATCGAGAAAGTTCTCGCAAGAAATAAACGCCGGCATTACTAAGAATGCTGCAAGTATCTTGAAATAAGATTTCATATTAACGATTTTCTCTTTGTTAGATATAAATTATTACCATCGGGTCATCCGCCTAGAAGCCTATTTCCGCTCCAATAGTAAGGGCCATTTGAGTCGGATATGTGCTTGCTCCAAGATGATTGGATTCAGGGTCTACCATCCTATGAAGTTTGTCAATGCAGAAGATATTATTGCCATTGAGGAAGAGCCTGATCTTAGAAAGTCCTATGTTTTCAGACACCTTCTTCGGGAAAGTGTATCCAAGCTCCGCTGTCTTAAGTTTCAGATAAGACGCGTCATGCATATAGAGTGTGCTGATTTGGTAATTATTACTAGAAGTGCCAACATGCACTACTGGATATTTCGCGCCACTGTTGTCAGCTCCAGGAATGAATCTCCTCTTGTAATACTCGCGATAGACATTGTATCCAGGATAGTCTAACTGGAAAGGCCACATACCGGCGGAGTCCAAAAAGATGTTTGTGTTACCAGCCCCAGTGAAGTTCATTGAAAGATCTACACCTTTATATGCTACGGTAAAGCCAAATCCATACATTATCTCCGGCTCCCTAGCATGGCCAATAAACTTACGGTCATACGCGTTAACCACGTTATCCCCATTAACGTCCTTGTATCTGATATCGCCGACTCCATATGAGCCAATTTCCTGTTTAGGCGCAGAATCAACTTCTTCCTGTGACTGGAAAAGACCTATAGCCACATAACCCAGTGGGATGTTGGCTGATTTGCCACGAGTATTCTGATAGCTCCAGAGGGCCTCCGCAGTATCGTCTTCAAGAATTTTGTTTCGAGCGAAAGTAAAATTACCTCTTAAGGAATAATAGAGCCCGTATGATGTAGTATTGGTGAGCTCAATCGAAGAATCAAATCCTTGATTGTCCATTACTCCGATATTCGCCCACGGAAGGGCTCCGCTTGGAGCGCCCATTGTGCTTGGAACCGACGCTCTCTGAAGCAGAATGTTCGTACGGTGCTCGTAAAAATAATCGGCCGAGATTCTAAGCTTGCGTTCAAACATCTCTAAATCAAATCCCACATCCGTTTTATGAGACACTTCCCACGTTGCTGATGGCGCACCAATAGCGCTCTCCGCCATTCCACTGTAATAACCCTGAGATGTGCCGAAACGATAACCATTAGCCGTTTTATTAATTTGGGACATGTAAAAGAACCTTCCAGCCGAACCAGAAGCGTCACTTCCTACCGTTCCATAAGAACCTCTGATTTTCAAATGGTTGATTATCGGGATCTTCCACCATTTTTCCAAAGAAGGTACCCATCCTGCTGACACTGCAGGGAAGAATCCGTAGCGATGACCTTTCGCGAAATTTTCAGATCCATTATAGCCGAAATTGAATTCGAACAAATAGCGTTGATTGTAGTTGTAGGTCATTCTACCGGAAAAGCCTTGACGGCGATACGCTAGATTGGCGGTTGAGTTGCCAGCAGTCAGATCTTTGTAATCTCTCCAGTTGGCCATAAAGAGAGCTGCCACATTGTGTCCGTTGAAGCCACGGCTGTAGTTAACCCTGACATCACCATAATACGCCCTGTTTGAGGTATTATACGCAATGGAATATCCCATTGCAGTTTCCTCAGAGATGAGCGTGTATCTATCCTCGCCTGTGACAGAATCTGAACCAAGATACTTCTTAAGTTCAGGAGTCTTATGACGTGTGACCTCATTGAAGTAGTAGTGGTCGTAAGCAAAATTGCCTTCCACATTAAGTCCAGGGGTCACAAGCGTTCCAAGATCCCATTTTGCTCCAAATGTGCCTTGGGTGGTTGAGCGGAACTGCTTAGAGAATCCGCTGTTGGTTGCAAGCACATAAGGGCTTGACTTCTCATAAGATGTATTGGAGGACCCGAATGAGCCGTCCGGATTTCGTATTGGATATGTGATTGGATTGACCACTTTCAAAGACCAGAATATGCTTCCAGAAGGAGTTCCTGGATAAGTTCTGTTCTCGACGATTTCAGCAAGCCCCAGCGTAATGGTAAAATCCTTTGTGATATTCACATCCACATTGGAACGGAAATTATACCTCTGAGACAATGAGTTAGTCCTATAGTCGTAACTTGGATCCTCTTTGAAAAGTCCACTTTGGGATGTGAATCCAGCACTTATATAATACCTTACGACATCACTTCCGCCAGAGACAGACAGAGTATTGATCGTCTGGTATGCGTTCTTCTTCAATACCGCATCGGTCCAATCAACGCTCGGGTAATTATAAGGATCTGAGCCATCTCTGAACATCTCTATCTCCTCGTCAGCCCACGGAATGATAGAATTGTGATCTGCAATATTCGCCTCGTTCATAAGGTTGGCAAACTCCCATCCTTTTATATAACGTGGGAAACGCAGACCATGAAGGAGCGTTGACTCTGTGCGGAAAGAAACCTGAGGCTTTCCGGTTACACCCTTCTTCGTATTGATCAGGATGACGCCATTTGCACCTCTCATTCCATAGACAGCCGTTGCAGAAGCATCTTTAAGAATTGAGAATGACTCTATCTCGTCGGTGTTAATAAGGTTGATATCCCTCTCGATGCCGTCAACGAGAACAAGTGGCGTATAATTTACCCAAGAGCCTAGACCGCGGATAAGTAGAGTGGCTCCGTCATAGCCTGGTTCGCCTGAAGACTGACGCGAAATAAGGCCTGGGACCGTACCGCCAAGAGCGTTGGCAAGAGTAGGAGTTGTCGCTTTAGCAACTAAGTCGGTGTTTACAATAGTAAGCGCACCCGTGACTGTTGCCTTTTTCTGAGTACCGTATCCGACGACGACAGCGTCCTGAAGTGATTCCACGTCTGGGTCAAGCTGAATATCGATTTTGCTTTTCCCGTCAATTGGAATTTCCTGATTCTTGTATCCGAGAGCAGAGATAACAAGAACTCCTTTAGGATCATTCACTTTTAAAAGATACGTACCATCGATGTCGGTTACAGCACCGACATTCGTTGCCTTTAACATAACCCCAGCTCCGATAACAGGTTCAGAGGTTGTCTTGTCTGTCACCGTTCCTGTAATCGTAACGGAGGAATGGCTTTGAGCATAGGAATTGCCCCCTGCACATGTCATGATAACAGAAATAGCTGCGGTTAGTCCGATTAATTTAGCTATTTTAGGTAGTAGAGACATATAAGAAAGTTTTGAAAAGATTTATAAATTTATTCGTTGTGGCTATTAAGCTTGCAAGATATAAGATAAGTATTGTAAGCATTCCACGCAGACATCACAAAATACAGCATGTCGCCGCCTTTTGTTGATATGGGATGTATGAAACTGCCATATGGCCTCCAGAAGGACCTGCCGTCAGTCAGCACGGCAGGATCACTCCATGGACCTATAATATTGTCAGCATAACGCATGATTATCTGATCATTACGTTGCTCGTTAAGATACAGCCATACCCATTTTCCCCACTGAGGAAGATAAGCGAAAGACAACTCGCCACTAAAATCATCAATCAGCGGAGCTGCCAAAGACTCTTTGTCTTTTAGCCAGAATGTACCATTCCAGAATTCCCACTCGCTTTGGTTCTCAATGTCTTCTTCACGCACCCTGGCCAGTTGCGGCTTGGATGAACGTCCTGTCACAGTCCCGATGACATACACATACCCGTCATGATTGAACATTCCAACCTGTCCGAAATTACTTCCTGAAGCGAACGTCACGCTGTTTACTCTATTCCATGTGACTCCGGCATCGGATGAGGAGTAGAGACTTGAGAAATTGGAAATCCATCCATTCCAGGTCTTGATGTTCATGTAATGGACATATTCCTTGCCTCCTGCATGTACTGCTCCTGTTGGGATGGATGTGTAATCTCCGTTTCCAGTTGTTAAATGAGCGCTGAAACAGATTTCTCTTGCTCTTCCTGCATTGTCAACAGCTGCGTCGCTTATGCTCAGGCCATCGGAAAGGTCATTATCATCAGAAAAAAGAAAGACATTGCCTCGCCAATTTGAACCGCCTGGAGCAGGAGATGTGAGATTTGGCTTGAAATCAGCACCAAAAGTGTCACCGAAAAACATTCCGTACCTTCCCGGAGATATTTCCCAAGTAATACCAAGGTCAGCCCCCCCTACATCGAACCGATTCGGCGTGTCATTGAAAACCTCATACTCAACAGAAGGAAGCCCATCATGTCCGTTGTCTTCTGCGCCAGTAATTCGAGACACAACTTTGAAATCAGTTGCAGACAAGGAGGTATATGATTTTGAAGCTGAATTATCAACCCGAAGCAAAGCTACAGGCGACTCTCTCCCATCTTTCCCGTTAAGATGGAAACTAAATTCTAAAGAGGCGGCATCATCTTGCCTGACTGCGTACTGGAAAGTGGATTTGCCAGAAAAAATACCCGTCCCGAATTTGAGGGATGTTTTCTCCATGCCGGAAGTTTTCTCAACCTCAAGGGAAGACGCCCCGCTAATTCCTTTGAATGATACTTCAACAGAAACAAGGCCATGTTCGTCTGGCACTACTTCTTCAGCGGACAATATCACTTCCATAGACTTATCCTCATTGCTATCATCTTTTGATGAGGACGAGCAAGCTAGGACAAGACAAGCACTCAGTATGAAAATTAGATTTTTCATCTCCATCCTTTTATATCCAGACTCATAAGATACGTATTGTAAGGCAACCACATTGACATGATAAAGTACAACTTGCCGCCTTCATTTTTAGAAAGAGGATGAATGAAGGATCCGTAAAGCTGCGGATAATCTGTGCCTGTCGCTACTGTAAGAGGATCACTCCATGGTCCGGTAATAGCGTCAGCATATCTGAATGTAATCTCATACCTCGGAGCGTTAAAATAAAGGATAACCCACTTATTAAACTCGGGGAGGAACTCCACAGAGAGCTCACCTGCTATGTCATCAATAAGGGTAACGGCAGCTGATTCGTCTCCCTTTTTCCATGTAGTCCCTGTCCAGAATTCATATTCAGACTGATCTTCAATTGATGCTTCTGCTACCCTCGCAAGCTTAGGCTTGGAAGACCTTCCGGTCTGAGTTCCAATCATATAGACAAACCCATCCCCAATATTGCAGAATCCACCTTGTCCGAAGAAGCTATCCGAGCCCCACCTGATGCCGGCGACTTGATCCCAAGTGCCACCTCCATCTGTAGAACGGTACATGCCAGAGAAATTTGTTATCCAACCATTCCAATCCCTCATATTGAAATAATGGACATATTCTCTGCCGTTCGCATGAACGGCGGCAGTAGGAATGGATGTGTAGTCTCCGGAACCGTTAGTCACATGAGCGCTATAACATATCTGCCTCGCCCTGCCAGATTCATCTGTAGCGGCACCGGAAATTTTAAGGCCGTCCTCCAGATGTGTATCGTCAGAGAATAGAAGCACATTGCTACGCCAAGAACCGCCATTAGGTCCAGGGGATGTGAAATTAGGAGTGAAGTCCGCTCCGAAAGTGTCTCCGAAGAACATGCCATATCTCCCCTCGGAAATCTCCCATACAATTCCTAGATCAGTACCTCCGACATTGAATTTCACATCGGTATTGTTACCAACCTCATATGCTACTGCAGGAAGGCCATCGTGTCCATTGTTTTCACGTCCGGTTACTCTTGAGACTACTTTCAATCCTGAAATAGTCAATGTCCGGTACTTAGGTCCATCACCGGAGTAAGAGTTGTCCACAAAGACGGAGACCTGATTGCTTTGAGAGCCATCGACTCCCGTTAAAACGAAGCTGAACCTGAAACTCTCCTCATCCGTGGGAAGCATTGTGTAATTGTATGTATAATTTTTGCTCAGCACCCGGGGATAATAGTTGACACTTTGTTCTCCAGCAGAATTTACCTTGCTAATAGTCAGGTATTTAACATTAGAGAGCCCATGCAAAATCATACTTACCGATAGCTTTCCAGCGACGGGTGACACGGTGTCAGAAATGAGTTCAATACCGAGATCCTCCTCAGGGGCCTCTGGCGCTGAACTTTCTTTGCCGCAGCATGCCATAAGGATGACTACAAGTGCGACTAATACGCTATTAAACAACCACCTTTTCATCCCGTTGTATGTTTGATGCTTTCCGAATTTGAATTCCTGTAGTACAGAATTACTCATAAATAAGATATTAAAGAATTTCAACGCACTGCTAAAACGTTTTTGCTTAAACCTAAAAATAAATAGGGAAAATTCCCGTCATTCGCTATATCGTTTTAGCGCTATTAATTATAAAATTGTTCGAGCAGTCTCGAACAACCACTTTGCAAATTAAGCAATCTTTAACAACATTTCAAAGAAAAACTTAAAATAATTTTATCTCTTTTCTCCCTATAGAATAAATCTTGGATTATATTCAAAAAATGCATATAATTGCAAAAAAGATTTAGCAAAATCGTGACTAGCAAAAAGAAAATCTCCATTAAAGACATCGCCAGCATTGCCGGCGTGTCCACTTCTTCTGTCTCATTTGTCCTCAACGGCAAGCAGAAACAATACAGAGTAAGCGACCAAGTCGCGGAGAAGATTAAAAAGATAGCGAAAGAGCTCAATTACAAGCCAAACGGTTTTGCGAAAAGTCTCAGGGAAGGCACTAGTCACACTATAGGAGTAATAGTCTCGGACATATCCAACAGATTTTTCTCCGACATAGTGAGGACCATAGAGATCGCCTCCAAAGAAAAAGGCTACATGGCAATCTTCTCGAGTTCCGACGAGGATGCCCAGACATTGTCTGAGCTTACTTACAATATGCTGAGCAAAGGGGTCGATGGCATTATCGTGGTGCCGTGCGAAGGTTCGGACAATACCATACAGATGCTAGTCGACAGAAGGATT
>Ga0256404_1007486_pt1 | contig 17234 bp, 19 predicted proteins | sample RumenRJG_01DNA_FD_185990 | JGI IMG/M metagenome (GOLD analysis project Ga0256404, IMG submission 185990) | Bovine rumen microbial communities from Lethbridge, Alberta, Canada - RJG_01 | ecosystem: Host-associated > Mammals > Digestive system > Stomach > Rumen | place: Canada: Alberta | collected...
AACATAAGCGAGAATTTCGTCTTTTCCTTTGACAATTCGTCTTTCAGGGTTTGTTTTAAAACCCATCTTTTCAAGTTCAAGAATACTATCAAAATGTTTTGTAATTCCAAATTCGTTTGCATTTTGGAAATAATACCACCATCCATCTAGCTTTCTTGATTTAGCAATTGAAGAATCAAGATTTCTAATGCTTCCTGCGGCTGCGTTACGTGCATTTGCAAAAAGTGGTTCGCCATTTGCTTCTCTTTCTTTATTTAATTCTTCTAAAGATGCTTTTGGCATATAAATTTCACCACGGACTTCGACTCTGCCTTTTAAAGGAATACGAGTTGGAATACTTGGAATTGTTAAAACGTTAATTGTAACATCTTCACCTACGAAACCATCTCCTCTAGTTGCAGCATATTGAAGAATACCATCGCGATATACTAAAGACATTGCTAATCCATCAATTTTCATTTCGGCAACATATTCTGTATCTTTTGTTCCTAAAGATTCATCAACTTTGTCGCACCAATTTATAAGTTCTTCCTCGTTAAATACATCTGCTAAAGAGAGCATTCTAGTCTCATGTTGAATTTTGTTAAATCCTTTTAAAACCTGGCCAATAATTCTTTGGGTTGGACTTGTTGGAGTAATTAAATCAGGAAACTCTTTTTCAAGAGCTTCTAATTCCTCCATCTTTTGATCATAAACTTGATCGCTTACTGAAGGATTATCTAAAACATAATATTCATGAGCATAACGTTCAATAAGTTTAACAAGTTCTTCGTGTTTTGCATGAGCTTCTAAATAAGTCATTTTAGTTACCCTCCGGTTTACTTAAAGCCATGTGGCTTCCTAATAATTTCTTTTTGCCTTGAGTTGGGAACATTACTTCAATAAAATCCCCTTCTACAGATAACACTTTTCCAGTACCAAAGGCCTTATGTTTACAAGTATCACCAACGTGCCGCGTTATACCATTAGCGCCTAATAATGGAGTAGGGCTAACAGGAGTTACTTTTATAGGAGTAGATATGCCTTGTGAACGTGAATTTCCGAATTGATATGAATAAAGTCTACCACGATTTTCAATGCCTGCTGATCGAATTCCAGTTGTATCCGAATATTTTAAACCTGCCTCTTTTATAAATTGAGAAGGTCTGTTGTTTTGCTGATTAATGTAATTAAAATCAGTGCTATAAGTTACATACAATTTATCTTTTGCACGAGTAAAAGCAACATAAGCTAAACGTCTTTCTTCTTCCATTCTTGCGTTAGTTCCTTCTTCAAGAGCTTTTCCGTTTGGGAAACTGCCTTGTGAAAAGCATACAACAAAAACATATTTGAATTCTAATCCCTTGGCAGTATGAACTGTCATAAGAGTAACTTTTTCGCTATCTTCAATCTCATCTTGAGATGAAATCAAAGAAACATTTTGAAGATATTCCTCAAAGTTTGAATCTGGATTTCTCTTCAAATAAATACGAATATCATTTATTAATTGATGGAGGTTATTAACTTTATCTTCGTCCTCATCTTCAACATCGGTATAAGCTTGATAAAGTCCAATTTTTGTTAAAAATTCGTCTAAAACCTCGCTATATGCCTCTAAATTTTCATTTAATCTCGCACTAAACTTATCCATTATGCCAACCATTTCTTTAAGTTTAATTAAAACAGAAGGCTTAATTGAGGTAGGAAATTGGTCAATATTTCTGATATATTGAAGCATGCTTAAGTCAGCATTTTTTGCCTCGTCTTTAATAACCGATAAAGTAACTGCGCCGATGCCTCTAGCAGGGAAATTTACGATACGTTCAAAACTCACATTATCCTTATCATTGCTAAACAATCTAAAGTATGCCAACGCATCTTTAATTTCTTTTCTAGCATAGAACTTTAATCCGCCATAAACGTTATATGGAATACGTTTTGCAACAAGCGCATTTTCAATTCTGTTTGAAGAATGACTTGAACGATATAAAATTGCGATATCATTAAGCTTCACGCCTTTTGCTGCTAATTCACTAATAGTTTTAGCGACATATTCTGCTTCATGATCAGCGTTATCAAAAGAATATAAGGTAACGTCCTCATTACTTTCACGTTCAGTAAACAAATCTTTCTTTAGTCTTTCCTTATTTTTGTCGATTAGTTCGTTAGCAACGTCAAGAATTTTCTTTGTTGAACGGTAATTTTGATTAAGAATAATAGTTGTAAGCGGAACGAAATATTTATCAATGTCTAAAATAATTCTGTTGTTTGCTCCACGCCATGTGTAAATTGTTTGGTCAGGATCTCCAACTACATAAAGCGAATTATAAGAGTTACACAAAAGTCTTAAAAGTTTAAATTGAACATTGTTAGTATCTTGAAATTCATCAACTAAAATATGTTTAAATCTATTTTGATATTTTCTCAATATCTCATCATTTCCTGAGAAAATTTTATTTACAAAAATTAATAAATCATCAAAATCTAATGCATAAGCTTCAGCTTTTCTTGCTTCATATTCTTCAAAGAAAGGTAGTAAAGTTCTATCATAATCATTAAAATCGCCTGATTTAATATCTTCAGGAAGTTTTCCATCCATCTTTTTAAAATTAATATAACTTAATGTTTCTTTTAAAAGATCTGCATCTTTTGCGTGCCCTGCATCAGCAAGCACTGACTTTACGAGTCTTTTTTGGTCATCTTCATCATAAATTGTGAAGCTTTTTGGATACCCTAAAACTTGAATTTCGCGTCTTAACACCAATGCGCAAAAAGAGTGGAATGTAGAAATTTGAAGCCCAGAAAGGTCTTCATTTGGCAACAAGTTAAGTGCTCTTTCTTTCATTTCCTTTGCAACTTTATTTGTAAAAGTGATTGCCAAAATTTGGTGAGGCTTAATTCCAACATTACCAATTAAATAAGCAATTCGATATGTTAGAACCCTTGTTTTGCCACTACCAGCGCCGGCAATAATTCGTAAATATTGGTCGGCCGATGTTACTGCTTCAAACTGTTTATCATTCAATTCTTTTTGAAAATTCATACTCGCAAATTATATCAAAATTCATTTCTCATTTATACTTAAATGAGAGGCAAAATAGCGTTTAATTATGTGTCCCCTAAATTTGGGTAATCGTGATTTTTTATAGTCAAAATCAAGAAAATTTTGATTAGAAAAATCACTGATTCACAACACAATCTTAGAAAATAAATGCACGTACCTATTCTTTTATAAAAAAGAGCAACATCTGTTGCCCCTTTATTTACCCATAGACACAAATATGCAAACAATTAAGTAAATTATGTACCCAAGTAATGCAGCACTTAATAATGAGAAAATTATAAATGCCGCAAGGTTTCTCTTTTTTGCTTGAGTTTCAGGATTTGGTACATACCTTTGTTCGTGAACTGGTGTGATTGAATCAGTATATTGCGCTCTTTCTTGGCTATCTTCTTCCAAATCAGGAGCCATATACTCTCTTTTTTGATGTTGCTGCTCGTTCATTCTATCTTCTGGAGCAACGTAGATATTTGATTCTCTTTCTTCTTGCATATTAATATTTTAAACTTCCTGGTGTTCTTGGATATGGTTGAACGTCTCTAATGTTTTGCATACCAGTTATATACATTAATAATCTATCAAAACCTAAGCCAAATCCTGAATGGATACAACCACCATATTTTCTTAAATTGAGATACCATTCAAGACCTTTATCGTTGCCAAGTTCGACCATCTTTTGTTTAAGAAGTTCATAGTTTTCTTCTCTTTGAGAACCACCAACAATTTCGCCTTCTTTTGGAACAAGTAAATCACAAGCTGCAACTGTTTTTCCATCTGGATTTTGTTTCATATAGAAAGCTTTGATTTCTTTTGGATAATTAATTAAAAAGACTGGACCTTTTATAACTTGTTCAGTAATATATCTTTCGTGTTCGCTTTGGAGATCCATTCCCCAGAAAATGTCGTTATTCTCAAATTTGTGTCCTTCTTTGACAACTTTTTGGAGAATTTCAATAGCTTTTGTGTATTCTAATCTAACAAATTCTTTTGAAAGAACATCTTCTAGTTTAGCAATAATTCCTTTTTCAATGAAATTGTCAAAGAATTTCATTTCTTCTGGGCAGTGGTCCATGACATATTTAATGATGTATTTTAAGAATGATTCGATTAAGTCCATGTCATCTTCTAAATCCGCAAAAGCGATTTCAGGTTCAATCATCCAGAATTCGCATGCGTGACGATTAGTGTTTGAGTTTTCTGCTCTAAATGTTGGACCAAAAGTATAGACATCTCTAAAAGCTAAGGCAAATGCCTCGACATGAAGTTGACCGCTGACTGTTAAACTTGCGCTTGTTCCAAAGAAATCATTTGGATGTTTCATATCAGCGATAACATGGAAGACTTGACCTGCCCCTTCAGCATCGTTTCCTGTAATTTCTGGTGTATGAACATACATAAAGCCTCTTTCTTGGAAATATGTATGAATTGCATATGCAAGGCAGTTTCTAACTCTATAAACAGCATTAAATGTGTTGGCTCTTGGTCTTAAATATGCGATATCACGTAAAAATTCAAAACTATGTTTTTTCTTTTGAAGAGGATAATCTTCATCGCAATCTCCTAAAACTTTGCTAGATTTAAGCAAGATTTCAAAAGGTTGCTTCATTTCAGGAGTTAATTTTAAAATTCCTGTAACCATAATAGAAGCGCCATATTTATAATGGGAAACTTCTTCATAATTTGGCGTGTCTTCTTTTGTATAGACAATTTGGATATTTTTAAAATAACTTCCATCATTAAATTCGATAAAACCAACAGCACCGTTATTTCTATTAGATCTAATCCATCCCTCTAGAGTAACTTCTGTACCTGTTGCTAGTTTTTTATCAGCTAAATCAAGAAATAATTTTCTACTTGTAAGACTTCTAATTTGTCCCATATTTATACGCCTCCGATTAAGTTAATAGTATACTATTAAATTAGTATTTTTTGTAGTTTTCAATTCTCCAACTTGGATCAACTGAAACGTCTAATTTTGCAAAGATGTTTTCGCGATAAAGATATTCACCAACTTTACAAATCATTGCTGCATTGTCTGTTGTGCACCAAATTGGTGGAATTTGAACTTTTATTGATGTTTTTTCAAATAATTTTACGATTTCTTGTCTTAAATAACTGTTTGCGCTTACTCCACCAGCAAGAACAATTTCTTTTATTTCGTATCTTTCAGTTGCTTTTTTAACTCTGTCTAAGACCATTCCAACAGCGGTATCTTGGAATGATTTAGCCATGTCATTAATGTTTATTTTTTCGCCTTTTTGTTCTAAATTATGAACAAGATTAATAACTGCGGTTTTTAACCCACTATAACTGAAATTGAGTGATCCATCATGAAGTGGAGTAGGGAGTTTATATGTATGATTTCCAGTCTTTGCAAGTCTATCAATTTCTACTCCTCCTGGATAATTTAGCCCTAAAACACGAGCCACTTTATCAAATGATTCACCAATTGCGTCATCTTTGGTTTCGCCAATTACTTCAAAATCTAAATGATTTTTCATGTAAACAAGTTCTGTATTTCCTCCACTAACAACAACAGCTAATAAAGGGAATGTTAATGGTTCAATGAATTCATTTGCATAAATGTGACCTGCTAAATGGTGAACTGGGATGAGTGGTTTGTCATAAATTAAACTTAAAGTTTTTGCGGCTTGAATTCCAACGTGTAATGCCCCAATTAAACCTGGCCCACGAGTAACAGCAATAGCTGAAACATCTTCCATTTTTATCCCACTTGTTTTAATTGCCTCATCAATCACGCATCCTACATTTTCTAAGTGTAATCTTGAAGCAATTTCAGGCATAACTCCACCATACTTTTGATGAACGGCAATCTGACTTGATATTACGTTTGCTTTTAATTCGCCATTTATTGTCACTGCACAAGCTGTTTCATCACAGCTGCTTTCAATTCCTAAAATAATTAAATCTTTTTCCATAATTAGATTAGTCCTTTCACCATGTAGATGGCATCTTCTCCATCATCATAATATTGAGGTTTAATAGTAACCTCGTTGAATCCATGCTTTTTATAAAACGATATTGCTGGAATATTCGATTTTCTTACTTCTAATGTGAGAAATTCAACAAGTTCATCTTTCATCATTTTCAAGGCGTCATTTAGTAAAAACTCTGCAAATCCTTGTTTTTTTCTTGAAGTTTTAGTGCAAATTTGGCATATAGTTGCGCTATCAAATGTAATCCAGAAATCAATAAAAGCAATGATCTCTTCCCCGTCTTTTAATAAATGAAAATGTGAAACAGGGTTTTCTTCTATCTCGTATTTTAAATTTTCAGCATTATAAGGATGCTTAAAATTTTCTTTTTCAAGTTCTAATAATTGAGGTATATCTAAAATTGTAGCTTTCAATATTTCCATTAGTCTTTTAAATATACAGCCTTTAAAGCTAATATATTTTCCACCTCGTCTTCTTCGTTTTTAAGTTCTAAAAGTCTTTCGGCCATATTGCCTACATAGCCTTCAAGATTAAGATACTCAGTGTCTCCACAAACAACATAATCTTGATGCATTTGAATATAATCAAGAATTTCTTGATTTGTTAAAACACAGTCTTCTTCAATAATTTCGTTATTTAAATAAACTCCAAAATAACTTCTTCCGCTACGAGCGTTAATTAAGCAAATCGAATGCACGTCCCTTTTACTTTGTGCTTTTAAAGCACTAAAAGCATAGACTTTTGTACCTAAAGTTGTTCCATAAATTTTGGCGATTGTTAAAGCAATTCTTAATCCAGTATAACTGCCTGGACCTTTTGTAACTAAAATCTCATTGATATCTTTTGCTTTTAAGTTTTGCTTTTTCAAAACATTTTCAATTTCAGGAATCATTAATTCGCTTTGTCTTTGCCACGCTTCATAGCAGACATTTTCGACAAGTTTTCCATCAATTGCTAAAGCAACCATTAAGTTTTTGTTACTGCTATCTAAAATTAAACTATACGTTTTCATAATTATCTTTAACACCTACTAACATTGTGTAATATTTTGCTGAATTACTAGCAAAAACTAATCTCCTAGAGCCATCTTCGTTATTAAAAATCTGAATTTGAAGAGAATCAAAAGGAATAAATTCATCAATAAATTGAGGCCATTCAATTAAACAAACTCCATCGCCTTCAATAACTTCCTCTAACCCGATATTTTTGTTCTCACTAGCAACACCTTCAAGTCGATATGCATCGATATGATATAAATTTAACTTATTATTGAAATAACATTTAAGAATATTAAAAGTTGGGGAGTTAATTTCTTCTGTTACTCCTAATCCTAAACCAACGCCTTTTGTGAAGGTTGTTTTTCCAGCGCCAAGGTCACCGCTAAGAGTTAAAACGGCGCCTTTAAAAAGAAAGTCAGCGATATATTTTCCAATATTTATTGTTTCTTCTTCGCTTTTACTTAGAATTTCCACTATCATTTGCTTTTTCCTTCTTTGTCATTTTTAAAAACTTATCGTAATATTCTTCAATCTTTTTGTTATCAAAAGGGAAGACTTCATCTTTCATGCATTGTTCAATTTCTTTGATGTTATAGCGTAAAATTTGATCGATTTCGCTACCATAATTGAAAAGTTTGCGATGATATCCGTATTCTTTAACATCAATTAATCTAATTTCTTTGTTTGGATAAAGTTTTACGTCAAGATCATAGTCAATATATTTGATTCTCTTGCTATCGATAATGTATGGAGAGGCTAGGTTTACATAATAAGTAATTCCTGTTTTTTTAAGCATTGCAATAATATTCCACCAACGATTCTTGTAATAAATCATTACGGCAGGTTCTTTTGTATACCAAATTCTAAAGTTATTCTCGATAACTTTGGTCTTTGTGCTAACAGCAACTATGTAATCATTAGTTTCTTCAACAACATATACACTGTCCCAGATTCTATGCATTCGGCCATCATGCTTATAACCTTGGACTTCTATCCAACGGCCAACAAAAGAGTTCATTTTTATTCTCCTTTTGTGGCTTATTTAATTTGGTCTAAAACGTTGATAACTTTTTTAACATCACATTCACTTCTAATAACGTTTTTAAAATTGAACTCAGTTTCAACTGGGATATTCATAAATTCATCAGAATAATCGATACCAATATCGGTTTTACCTGGTCTAATTGAAACAATTACATCAATTAAAGTTTTGTCTATCTTGAGTTGTAAAATGTCTTTAATGATTTTTGAAGTTAAAGTCTTTTCCCATTCTTTGTCATTAGAATAAATAACGTATCTATTTGTTTCGCTGACTTTTTCTAAACCTTCAAGATTATCAAGTGGTTTTGAAAGTTCTCCACCTTTTACTTGCATTAAAATCCTGCATCCTTCTTTGCTATAAGAATTTTCGTAATCGAAATATCTACCTAAAAAGAGAGGAGATGTACGTCCTTTTACAAGCATAAATCCTGCTAAATCGGCAACGCCTAGTGTTTTTTCGTTATATTTAATCATGACAAGATTTCTACTCTTTGTTCCTTTTGCTTCTTTATAAAAGCCAGCTTCAAGGAATAATTCATCTCTCATTTGACCATTAGGTTTAATATCTTTTTCAGCAAATTTTTCTTCTCTATAAATGTAGCCATTAATAAGTCCAAATAATTTATTAATGTATTTTTCAGATTCGCCTTGAAGTCTATTTTTAAAGAATTTTGTTGAAACAAAAACTCCTGCTAAAACTAAGACCATAACACCTAAACAAACATAGGTAATTGGGCCCCAAATTTTTTGTAAAGTAAGCATTAAAACAAGTGTGCCAACTAAAAGAACAAGGACTAAAACACTAATAATTGTTGAAAGTCTTCTTTGTTTTTTAGCTTTTGTTAAATATTCTTGTTTTGCTTCATTAATTTCTTTTTCAATTTCTTTTTGCTCATCATCTAAGCTTTTTTGCTCATTTTCAGCATTTTCAGCTTCGTTTTCTAAGATCATTGCTTCAATCTCAGATTGCTCTTCTTTGATTTTTGCTTCATCGACAACAGCAGTTTCAGTTGATACTTGTTGTTCGTTTGCTCCTTCATACTTTTTTAAACCCATAATAAAACTCCTCAATAATTGTGTATATTCTACACCATTTGAGGAGTCTTTCGTATATAAATAATCAACAAATTAGATAGTAAACTATCTAACAAGAAGCATTTTCGAGGCAATTCTTTCCTCTTCTTGAAGTTTCTTAAGCTTCTGCTCTAATTTCTTTCTTTGTTCAATTTGAAGTTCTAATTTTAAAACATTGTCCTCGTGCTCTTTTCCTACGTAGATGCTAATAACTTTTTTGCCTTCTCTACGTTTTAGATAATAGTAAGCATTACCATCTCGAACAATATAAACTAGGGCGCCCTTAGGAAGTTCATTAATCTCACTTTTAATAGTATCAATGTTCTTTCTAATTTTGCCTAATTCTCTATCAACAAGTTTTCTTATTTCCATAAATATATTTTAAAATAATTCGAAGAAATTAGTGAACATGAGTTTGCTAATTTAGAAAAATATGTGGTTTTTGCAAGGTTTTTTTATTTTGCAGGGAACAATCTGTTGATTTTTTGAATTGGTCCATATAGAGCAATGAGCGCTGCAGTGGCAATTCCTCCAGAGATAGTTACGTATAAAACGTTATAAACTAAAGCTGGAACAAATTCATAATCATAAATGACCATTGAGGAAGTTGTACTTCCAACTAAACGTACTAATGTGACTAAAACACCACCGATGAAAATGAATAATATGCCAATAGGATCATAAAGCTTGCCTTCTTCTTTCATAATAAAATGTCTAAAGAATCCAATTATTGCAGTTGAACCAAAGCCAATTAAGTAATCAAATGGATAAGTTGCAAATCCATATCCATCAGTTAGACAGGTTAGTAAACCATAAATAATTCCACTAGCAATAAAACCATTTAATGGGCCTCTTCTTAAAGCGATAATCATTAAAGGCAACATTTGAAAATTTACTGAACCTTCGACTTGGAGAGGAATCTTAATGAAATTCAAAACAAACGCTAATGCAATAAGAATAGCATCTTCGACTAAACCTCTAGTTGTTGTATTTTCGCCATATTCAGTTGCGGCAAATAAGAAACCAATTCCTATAACCAAAAACGCTAATGTAACAGGAAGTCCCCAAGCAACAGATACATCTGAATAATTATCAATTATTGATGAGCCAAAATTTGCAAATACTTCTCTTAAAGAAATTAAAAAACAAGCTACAATTGCATTAATGAAAACACCTGCAATCATTAAACCATCTTTGATTTTTTTATCTTTAATAAAGAAACCAATTAATGCAACAATTGCGCCCACTCCAATTAATACAATCAGAGAGACAATTATCCAAGGTCTTGTATATGAAGGATTAAAGAAATCAATCATATTAAGACTGGTGTATATTTTTTCACCGTCAATTTTTTGCTTCAAAGTTAGAATAGGCGCAAATAGAAATAAGATTGCGACTAGAGATAGTCCTGAAGCAATTAAAGGACATATCTTTCTGATTAATGCTTTTCTATCCATTAAAAAACCTCCATTTGGAGGAGGACACTTAAAAACAGTTTCCTCCGCTAGCATTACCTAGATCAGGTGTGGTCAGACGAGTATCACGCCTTTCTCAGCCCATACTTGAGCTCCCAAGAATTATTATAGTCTCAATTAAAAAAGAGTAATAGGCAAATTATCAAAATCTAGCCATTCAATTTCCTTTATATTGTTGTTTTTTAGGAAATCATTTGCTGTTTTAAAGCAGCCGCTATTAAACCATCCTCCACAATTTGCACTTAGTGGGGAAGGATGATTTGTTTCAATTATTAAGTGATTCTTATTTGTTAATAACTTCTTATATTTTCTAGCTTCTCCACCCCAAAGCATAAAAACAATGGGCTCTTTCTTTTCATTTAGATGACTTAGGATATCATTTAATAATAGATGGTATTCTTTGCAATCGTGACTTAATGGTTTTCCTTCTTCAACAGTAAGAATTGCGTTAAGTAAAAGTACGCCTTGCTTGGCTAAATATGATAAATCACCAGATGTTGGTAGTTCGACATCATAAGCAAACTCGCTAATAATTTCTTTATAGATATTTTTCAAACTTGGTGGAAGTTTAATTCCGTTAGGAACACTAAAAGATAAACCCATTGCTTGGCCAGGATTTGGATAAGGATCTTGTCCGATTATGACGACTTTTACGTCTTTGAATGATGTCAAATTAAAGGCGTTAAACAATAATTCTTTTTTAGGAAATATCTTTTTTGTTCTGTATTCCTCATCTAAAAAATCGAATAAACTCGAAAAATATTTGGATTTTGCAAGGTTTTCGAAGAATTCAAGCCAATCTTTATTCTTAATTAAATTTAAATAATCATCTATCATTTAATCTTTTCGCTTTTAATAAGAGAATTAAAAATTTCATATAAAGTTTTTAAGCCAAGCCATGATGTAATGTTATTTACGTCTAGAGGAGGAGCAATTTCAACTAAGTCCATGCATGTAACATTTAAATTTGCAACAAGTCCTACAGCAAAAGCAACTGTTTCAAAATCTGTTAGACCAAATGCTTCTGGCGTACCAGTACCTGGAGCAAATGCAGGATCATTTGCATCGATATCATAGCTAAAATACACTTCGTACTCAGGCTTATTATATTTATTCGAGATATAAACAAGGAGATTTTCAATACCGATTTTCTTAACATTGAAAGTAGTAAAAACATCAAGTTTAGGGTGTTTTTTAAACGTCTCAATCTCTTGAGCCTCAAATCCTCTTACACCAACGAGAGTGACATTTTCATCCTTATAGCCATATTCTAATGATCTAAAGTTTGGACAAGCGTGTGAATATTTACTTCCTTCATACACATCGCAAATATCTGGGTGTGCATCTAAATGAATAATTACAGGAGTTTTCCCTCTTTCAAGGCAACTATCATAGAATGCTCTTTCACTAGCAATAGCTATGCTGTGATCCCCTCCAAAAATAACGTGGAATCCTTTTTTTGATAATAATTTTTCCTTTATATTTTCTTGAAGTTCGTCAAAATTACTTGCATCAAAATTACCTAAATCACAAATTTTAATTTTAGTAAGTAAGTTGCCAACCATATCTAGTGGAGGTAGTCCATAACTAAGTTCACGCATTGTATCTGGCGCTTTAGCGGCTCCTTTTCCAATACTTGCGTTGCCATCAAAAGGAACTCCACACAAAAATACATTAGCTTCTTCTTCGTTTTTGGCAATTAAATCTCTAAATTCATCCATAACCTATTTTTTACCTTTCTTCTAGTTCTTTCAAATATAATTCGTGACTTAAAGCAGAGAGCGATGCCGCTATATTCACATTTGAAACTAGTACATTTTGTGGAACAATAATGCTAGGCGCGGCAAAATTCCAAATGCCTAATATTCCACAATTTATAAGTTTATTAGCAACTTCTTGAGCTTGATCTTCTGGAACACAAAGTATGGCAATACTTGCATTATATTTGGAAACTGCAGACTTATCGAGCAAATTGAAGTCTTCAATAATGTGTCCTTTTATTTCTTTTCCTATAACTTGAGGGTTTATATCAAATCCAGCAACAATCTCCAATCCATAATTCTCAAAGCCTTTAAACTTAAGAATAGCTTTGCCTAAATTTCCGACTCCAATAAGTATTGCTTTGTTTTGAGTCTTATAACCTAAAATTAGTTCAATATCGTCAATTAATGTGCTTATTCTTCTGCCTTTATTTGGAATGCCATCTTCTGAACTTACTGCTGCAATATCTTTTCTAACTTTTTCGTTATTTGTCTTTAGACAGTCTGCGATTGTTTGGGTACTAACAAATTCTAGTCCAGTATTTTTTAATTTATTGAGCAAAACTAAGTATGCAGGCATTCGTAAAAGTTGATTACCATTCAATGTTTTTTTCGACATCTTAGTGCTCCCTTCATCTTATTAAAAATAGAAACTGAAGTTTCTAAATTTTATAAATTAATTGTATCATTAATTTCTAATTTTAGAAAAATATATGAGTCTAAATAAAAAAGGCGATTTCGCCTTAATCAATTTTGTTCATTCTGTATCCAACGCCAATATCTGTACGGATAATTTGGCTAGATCTTGTATCTTTGCTTATTTTCTTACGAATACCAGCCATAAAAACTCTTAAACCGTTTTGATCTTGACCGCCTTTACCCCAAATATGGTCAATCATGTAATCATAATCTAAAGTTTTTCCAATATTATTAGCTAAAAGAACGATGATTTTATATTCGAAGTTAGTAAAGTGAACTTCCTGTCCATTAATACAAACATTTTTAGCATCAAAATCAATAGATAATGGACCATTAATAAATAAGTGCCTCTCTTCTGCAGCTAAATATCTAAATTCTTTACGCATACGAGCCGCTAATTCTTCCATATTAAATGGTTTAGTTATGTAATCATTAGCACCAGCATCTAAAGCAAGAACTTTTGATTCAACAGCAGTTCTTCCGCTAATTACTATAATAGGAAGAGAATTATTAAAAGTTCTTAATGTTTCGATGATATACATGCCATCTCTATCAGGCAAACCTAAATCCAAAAGCACCATATTTACGATATTTTTAATGCAAAAATCGATGCCTTCTTGAGCTGTTCCGACACATGCAACTCTGTATCCTCTATTTTTCAATTCATTTTTGAGTCTACTTTGAGTGTTTTTGTCATCTTCAATTACTAAAATAAACTTGTTTGGTTTTTCCATAACTATTATTATTTTAACACAAAATTAATATCTATTACTATAAATAAATAGCCCTCTATGAGACTAAAAAGTCATTAATTGTCTTTTTTACACTCTTTGTAATATAAAAAGGTAACGAGGGTTTTTGCGTCTGGTATTTTTCCTTCTTTAATCATTATTTCGAGATTTTCTTTTGAAATTTCAAAGACTTCTAATGATTCATTTTCATCTAAATGTTGGCTTCCTTTAATTAAATTCGTCGCTAGGTAACAGTGTATTACTTCGTCAACATAGGCACAACTTGGATAAAGTTTGCCAAGATATTCCATATTTTGAGCGCTATAGCCAGTTTCTTCTTCTAACTCACGTTTAGCAGTTTCTAAAGGATCTTCATTTGGGTCACATTTTCCAGCAGGAAATTCAATCATATAATCATGGTAAGGATATCTAAATTGCTTTTCCATGAGAAAATTTCCGTTAGGTAAAACTGCAATTACTACAGCTGCAGAACACTTTTTAACATATTCTCTTGAGGCAAGATTGCCATTATCACATTCAACAATATCCTTATAAAGTTCGATAAAATTACTTTTATAAACGAGTTCAGAGCTAACCTTTTTCTCCATAAATAAGTCCATCCTTTATATATAAAAAATTATAGTGACTTGCACTTATAAATTAAAGTTTTTCGATAAAGAGCTCAAGAAAAGGTAATTGCAAATTTCTATTAAAATACAAAAATATCGCATTTTTGCATGGTTTTTATAAAAAAATCGCGTCAATTTGACGCGATATTTTTTAATAAGTATCTAAATCTTGTAATACTTGCAATTCAGCAGCACAATCTTCAAATAATCTTATAATCCCATTTTCATTTCTGTTTGGTCTATCGTTTTTTTGGTTGTGCTTACTGAATGATCTAATAATCAATTCGATCATTTTATAAGCCTCCTTTGTTACTCAATGAAGCAGGGTTAACTTCTTGAGAACTTGATAGTTTACTCTTAATTTTTAAAATTGCAAGTGCAAAATTATAAACTTGTTTCGTACTCTTTGATTGCTTGAACAGTTTTATTAAATTCAGCAACAAAATCTTCGTATTCTTTAGCAATATCTATGGTAGTTGTATTATCTACACCACGTGTTTTTTCTGTAAGAGCACTTGCGAAATTGAATAATTTAGTAAACGCAAGATTTCCACAAACGCCTTTAAATGAGTGCGCAGCTTCAAAAACTCCAGCATTATCGTGATTATTATATGCTTCAATTAGTTTATCTAATGTATATTCGTTAGCAAATTTTAAGACAAATCTTTTAATTAAAATGTCATTCATTAATCGTCCTTTTGCCTCTTCATATGATCCTTCAATTTTTTTATATAATTCTTCAATTGTCATTTGTTGTACTCCTTTTTTACTAAATCTAAATATTGATTTACTGGTAAAGGCTTTGAAAAATAATATCCTTGAATCAAATCACAACCGTAAGATTTAAGTAGCATTACTTGTTCTAAATCTTCAACACCCTCAGAAATAATAGTTACGTTCATGCATTTTCCCATTTGAACAATCATTTTTACGATTTCTTTGTTTACATCTCCTTTTGACATATTTCTAACAAAGCCCATATCAATTTTTAAGACATCAAATGGTAATTCAGTAATCATATTAAGTGCGGAATATCCACTTCCAAAGTCATCGAGTTCAATTTCAAAACCATCTTTTCTAAATCTTTTGACAAGTTCAATTACACGAGTAACGTCGCTTGTGTATGCGGATTCGGTTATTTCAAGATGTAATGTCTTTATATTAATTTGATACTTTTCAACAAGCGATAATAAATATGATTCTAAATTAGGATTAAATAAATCAATACGTGAAACGTTGACCGAAATTGAAATTTCTAAATCAAATTCATCTTTAATTCGCCTAATTACTTTAGCTGTTTCTTCATATACGTATAAATCTAGAGGGATGATTAATCCATTTTTTTCAAATAAAGGAATAAACACGCCAGGAGAAATAAACCCTAAAGTTGGGTGAACCCAACGTATTAAAGCTTCGCCGCCCGCTAAATAAAACTTGTCGCCTTGTATGTTATATTTTGGTTGTATGTTAATTACAAACTCTTTCTCTTTTAGAGCTCTAGGAAAATCATTGACTAAACCTTGATTACGCAATTCTTCCTTCTCAAATTCTTTATCATAATAGGCAATGACTTTTGTAAAATCGTTCTTATAAGCGTTTGCAATTCCTCTTGCTTTAGTTAAAAGATCCTTAACGTTTTCATCTAGGTCGCCATGAGCTACACCAATTCTAAAAGTAATGTTTTCGCCGAGTTTTTCGTGAAGAGTTTTTGCTAAATTTTCATAGGAATCCTGTCTAATTGAGCAAACATAAAATTGATCATCGCGAGCGTGAGAACAAATACCTTCTAAAGGAATAAAGTATTCACGCAAAACATTTGCGACATCTTTAAGAACTTTATCCCCAAATAATTTCCCATTCATTTGATTCACTAAATGAAAACTATTTATATTTATGGATAAAAAGTCTAAAGAGAGGTTTTTCTCTTCTGCCGTTTTTGCATATTGACGTGAATATTCAATAAAGAAATCTATTTTTAATAAACCCGTTAATGCATCTTCGTTTACGGAATCAATGAGTGATTTATCTTTATAGAGTTCAACGATACGATCAACTCTAGCATTAATAATTTCAGGAGCGTCAAATGGTTTTTTAATAAAATCAGCAGCACCCATTCTTAAGCATTTAAGCTCAAATTCTTTTTCACTTGTAAGAACAATAACAGGTGTTGTTTCTAATTTTCCAAATTCTTTAAGATGTTTTAATACTTCAAAGCCATCCATAATTGGCATGACGATATCTAACATAATTAAAGAAATATCGTACGTTTTATTAATAATGTCTAATGCTTCTTGCCCATTAGTTGCATAAAGTATCTCAAATTTTTCTTCTAAGACTGAACCTAAAATAAGACGATTTATCTCATCATCATCTACAATTAAAATTTTGCTTTTATTAAAAATTTTGTCTAAGAATTCTTCCACAATTTGACCTCATGAGAAATTTTAACACAGATATCTCCATGAGTTGCATTCTATTTATGAAAAGATATTAAAAGAAATTGTTCTAGAATTCTAATTTAGATTTTAAAAATATTTGAGTTTTGAAGGGTTTTTGAAAAAAATTTACTTCAAAATGGTTTTTGTCTTTGACGTACTGTAGTAATCCCTATTTATTTTTTCAACAAATTATTCCGACTGTAATAATCCCAACTATTAATTCAAAATATTAGAATTCCTCTACGAAAGGTTAAGATAACACCGATTAGAAGATTTCTTCCCTAATAATTGTTTGATTTTTATCTGGACCGGTGGAAACCATGACCACTGGTGTACCAGTTTCTTTTTCAATAAACTCCACATACTTTCTAACATTTTCTGGAAGTTTATCA
>Ga0256404_1007489_pt1 | contig 17228 bp, 16 predicted proteins | sample RumenRJG_01DNA_FD_185990 | JGI IMG/M metagenome (GOLD analysis project Ga0256404, IMG submission 185990) | Bovine rumen microbial communities from Lethbridge, Alberta, Canada - RJG_01 | ecosystem: Host-associated > Mammals > Digestive system > Stomach > Rumen | place: Canada: Alberta | collected...
GGGTGCGTTGTCAAGGGTGGCAGCACCTCTTGAAACCATCATGATTTACTTTTCAAGGTTCGTTTGGAGCCTTTTTCTTCTGACTCCGAGTTTTCATACGTCACTTGACACTACCTTCAATCATGATAGAACGTTTGTTCTTTCTTCGATTACATTGTACTATCCTATCCAACCAGTGTCAACAGAAACTTCCCAACGCAAAAGGCAGTTGGCATATAGTTACCAACTGCCCTTCCAAGGGCCTGCGGCCCGCTTAACATCCACCGTTTCTACAGATCGTTCCTTCGGATTCCTATAGATAATGTTCTCTGCTCACGTGCGCGCCGAAGGGCATCAATGACAGCTTCGCGATCTTGAAGAACTGCATCCCGAACGGAATCCCGACGATGGTCACGCAGAGGACCGCCGCCAGTGTCAGATTGACGATGGCCAGTTCGATCCCAGAGAAAACGATCCACAGGATGTTCACGATAAAGGACACCGTCCCGCCGTCGTATTCCACTTCCTTACCGAAGGGATTCAGCGAGATCGAGCTCAGCTTGAAGCACTGCACACCGATGGGAATCCCAACGATGGTGATGCACCAAAGACATCCCGCTGCGATCCATCCCAGAGCGCTCAGCAGCCCGCCGAATATGATCCACAGAATATTTCCAAGAAGTCTCATTGATATCATCTCCTTTCCCTCAATGCCCCTTTTGTGACTTGATGATATCACGGAAACTGCCCCGGCAAAATCGCAGGATTCGCGGATTTCTGCCCTCTCTTCACGCTAAATCTTCAGACAATCCGCGATCAGTTCCTTGTTCCGCAGCACCTTCATGCATTCCTTTGCAAAATCACTCTCCAGCCCATACACGATCCCGGCAAGTCCCCCCGCGACGGCCCCTGTCGTGTCCGTATCATCGCCCAGGTTGACAGCCGCCAGCACGGCGTCTTCAAATGTCCCGTACTTCGCCAGCACCCAAAGGGATGCTTTCAAAGTGTCAACGACGTATCCGCCGGAACTGATTTGATCTTCATCCAACTGGTCAATTTCGCAAAGCCTATCAAAGGGCTTGTCATACTGCAAGGTCGGAATGATTTCCCGAATCGTCTCCCCTGCCAGAAGGCGCCTTGCAACATGCACATAGATCACACATGCCTGCATCGAGATCTCATGGCCGTGGGTGATCGCCGACACCTCACGGATTTCTTCATCGGTGCAGTCCGTAAACGCCAGCGGCAGAATCCTCATCAAGGAACCATTTCCGTTGTCGAATTCCCCTGTCTGCGAGACACCCGTATCCAGCGCCGTGCTCGTAGCGATTCCGATGTCAAACAGATCGCCGTTGCAGGTGAATTTCTTATCATGTGCCCAAGCCAGGAAGTTGTCCGTAATATCGCCTATGTCAACCGCACCGTTATTGTCCTTGAGACTCTTCGCAGTGCAGATTGTCATGGAAGTATCATCGGACCAGGTCCCCGCCGGCTGGCCGTGGGTACCGTTTCCTACCATTTCTGTGCATTCAAAGGAACCACGTCCCCTGAACTCGTAAGGCACACCCAGTGCGTCTCCAATTGCCAGACCGTAGATCGCGTCCGCGTATTTTGCCTTTTCTGTTTTGTCTGTATTCATCATAGTATCACCCCCATCTCTTTCTTTCACGCGTAGTATAGCATATGGAAAGTCCCATATGGTCGCCTGACAGGAGACATTTGCGCACGAACCTCCCTGTGAAGGTGAATGAATGCCGGTCAGCAGGCTTTACAGCGGCTTACCAGTGAAACAGCCACCTCCTGGTGGAGATGGCTGTCGCTCATACTTATTTGACTCTTCTCCAGAGCCTGACATCCATGGGGCCATGGGTGGTCTTGACCTGCGTGAGTTCCGCTCTCCAGGCCTGCCCTCCTACGATGGCGCCTGCGATATCGCCCATGTGCTTGACTTCGTCCTTGTTCGGACTTGTCTTGAATACCGGTACTTTTGCTGCAGCTGTATTTGTCATACTGTATCGCCTCCTCTTCCTGCTGGTAATACTGTATCACTTTTTGCCTTATGTTGCAAAAGCCGCAATGCAGGTATTGATGCACCTATGGCATCAGAAACCCGCGCACTTGCCGCATGGTTTCCCCCAGTGTGCAAAGGTCGCGCTCTAAGTCACCGGTCTCCAGGGAATGGTTTGCCTGCTCGACCAGGTGCAGCGGGATGCCGCGTCTTTCACATGCCGCAATGATCTCCGGCGTTTTCGCCCATGGATCGCTTGTGCCATGGAAAGCGATTATTTGCTCCGAAGTATCCTCCGGCAGAAGATCGAAAGTTTCAACAAGCGGCGTGTATAGAACAGATCGCGCTTTCAGGTCAAATTCCTTCGCGATTGCGAGTGCGACCATGGTGCCGACACTCTTTCCGATGAACAAAATATCCTTATAATCATCAAAGTTGATATCTCGAAGGACTTCTCTTGCCTGCCCCAGAGCGATATCGTAACACTGGCGCATTTTCAGTGCGTCGCCTTTCACGTTCTTCGGAAACCCTGTGTAAGGCACCGGAACGACCTTGTATCCCAGTTCCTTCATCATTACAGCTGTATAGTAAAGCAGCGAGCGGTCGCAGGTGTAGCCGATACCGGGAAAGATCACAGCCAGCCCGTCCTGCCTTTGCATATTGTTTGTTGTCATTGTTCTTCCTTCTTCCGCAGATACACATCCGGGAGCACGCACAGGACTTCGTCCTTTTCGTTTTTCCCTTTCCAGTAGACCAGAAACCGGATCTCAGACCGGTATATCTCAAAGCCTTTGTTCCGTAATGTCTGTATCATTTCCATACTGTTTCGGGAGAGTTTCGCCAGGCATAATCCCCCTGCGGGCGCAGTCCGAAGATCTCCGTTGTGCTCCCACAGCATCTGTCCGGCCAGATAATCGACCTGCCTGTGCCGCAGATATTTGAAATACCCGAGGTTGACGCCTTTCATCCGCAGCTGCAGCAATGCCTCATCCGGTTCCGGATACGGATTTCGGTCCATGCGAAATGCTGCGCCGCCCGACGAGGAGTGACCGGACATTCTGCCGTTCAAACGGTCAAACAGGTCGTTATTGCAGTTGATATACAGTCGTTTCTGTGCCCGGGTCATACCGACGTACAGAACGTGCCGATCCGCGTCGCTATGGACATTAAAAAGATTCAGCATCATATATACTGCCTCGAACTGCCGGCCTTTGCTCTTGTGGATCGTGGACACGAGAATCGTATCCGTTGACTGCTCGGTGAAATCTTCCAGCTTCGATTCGCGGATAAACTCGACCAGATCCGAATAGTATTTTTCATCGCTGGTCCGGTCGAACGCGCGCAGCAGGCGAAGGCACTCCGGCAGACACGTACTGTGGGCAAACCGTTGCTCAAACTCAAGCAAGGCCGCTTCCCACACATCCTGCCGGATCACCGGCTGCGCAGCAGGATCGCCCAGCATGGAAAGAAACGTCCTGAGCTCGTACAGGTTATCCAGATTGAACTCATCGCTGGACTGGATCAGCTTCGCCTTCAGACCGTTTTTATTGAGAATGCCGGTCATCATCAGGGCTTCCTCATTGGTGGCGGTCATGACACAGCACGTGCCGCCCCGATACGTTTCCTGCACAAGATGCATTGTCGGAACCGCCAGATTGCCGGTCGCATATTTTGTGATCTGCACAAGACCCGGATCATCGCTGACCGCACGAATCGGCTCCGTCTTCATCCGGACGCGCATCCCCTCCGCGAATCGATTTGCAAAATCAACAATTGCTCTGTCGCTACGATAGTTGTCGACCAGCTCATATTGTTTCGCGCCGTACTTCTTCACCAGCGCCTTCAGATATCCGGAGTCGGAACCGCGGAATTCATAGATGTTCTGATCGTCATCTCCGACAGCAATGATCCGCATGTCCTCGTTGCGCTCCAGCAGCGCCTCGACCAGTGCGAACTCATGCTCATTCATATCCTGTGCCTCATCCAGCACAAGCACTGTCTTGGTGATCTTCCCCGTCTCGATCTCGCCGCTCCTTATCATCGCGGTCGCCCGGGGCACGACCGAGCCGGATTCGTCAATGTTTCCGATCTGACCGAGCAGATTGAAACAATAGGAATGGAAAGTCCGGATGTCCACGAAGAACGCCGCTTCACCGATCAGTTCGATAAGCCGCTCCTTGAATTCCGTTGCAGCGGACCGGGAGAAGGTCAGCATCAAAAGCTGCTCGCTCCGCACATCCTCAAGCAAAAGCTGCGACGCCAGTTTATGCACCAGGACTTTGGTCTTGCCGCTGCCGGGTCCGGCAGCGACCACAATGTGCTGTGACTGGTCGTCGTCGATGATCCTGCGCTGCATCGGAGAGAGAGAATCAAACAGTTTATTGTATCGCTCCGCTGTAATTGACCGGTTGATTTCTGCCCTTCTTTCCTGGCTGAAATACTTCCGGATAAACAGCATGTAATCCATGGCGAAGTAGTCCCGGACGAATTCCATCGCCGCATTGTAATCCTCCGCCATCAGACGGGCGTATTCACCTACGATGTGGATCTGCTGGCGGCGCTGGATGTAGTATTCTTCAAACAGCCGATAATCGTCTTTTTTGTACTGGATGAGGTTGTCCATGATCAGACGTTCCACCTGGATCGCGTTGTAAATTACCAGGAATCCTCCGTCGAACATCATGGCGCCGATGTCGCTCAAGTAGATCAGCGCCTTGACCACATCCATCGAGGTCGCCTGCGGATAATCCAGCAGCGAAAGCCGGGAATTGTAAGCCTGCATCAGTTCCAGGATCGAGAACGGGATTTCCGTCGACGATGGTGTCGGCGCAGGTTTGCTGTACAGGTAACCCGCGATAAACATCGCCAGTTCCACCCTGCGGGCATACTCCTCCCTGACCTTCCTGAAATCAGCTTTCTTTTCTATGTGAAAGGTTCCCTCGTCTTTTATGACTGTTTTCTGCAGCGTCCCCTGCCGGATCCAGAAGAGCAGCAGATTCTTCAGATGTTTTGTGCTGCAGCCTTTGATGCCGTCTTCTGCGGCACGTGTGTTCAGTTCTTTGAGGGTCACAACCGCCTTATCAGGGAGATGATCGATCAGGTATTTCTCCATGGCGGCGATGCCGCTGAGCTTGCCTTTGACGCCTTTTTCGGTCTGTTCCAGATGCACAGACATATCCATGGAATCATCGAGGATTCCCGCCTCCCGAAGGCGGATGACCATGTACATAACCTCGTTGATTCTCCGACCAAGGCGGTCCGCGATGTAGTCGATTCTGGACTCGTCCTCGTCTGTTCCTGCCCTTGCATGGCTTCGGCGGGATACCAGGAAGTTCATGATTTCGATTCCCAGTTGCTTTTCCGCATCGGTAAAGCGCTCGCACGCCCGGATGTCATCCGCGGCTTCCTGCATGTTGTGCACTGCCAGCCCTGTGGCGTAGATCCGCGGCATATTCCGGCCGCGCCGGATGTACCCGGCCTGCTCCAACGCGGCAACAGCGGATTTCACTTTTGTTTCCATCATCGGTGAGGTTTCATCCCATCCGGCTGTCCGCGCGATCTCCAGAGGCGTTTTCGTGAAGCGCTCCCTCCCTCCGGCAAGGCTCTTGATCCCTCTCCAGATCTGCTTGATCTCGGCGATGCTGAGCTTCGTTTCGTTCAGATACTGGAAATGCAGATCCAGATCATTTTCATCGAAGAGAATGAAGCACTCAGCGTTCATCCGCGGATCTCGGCCGGCGCGGCCGGCTTCCTGCACGTAGTCCTCCAGTGAAGTAGAGATGTTATAGTGGACGACCAGACCGACATCATCCTTATCGATTCCCATCCCGAACGCGGTCGTCGCAACAACAACATCCACGCCTCCTGACATGAATTGCTCCTGATTGGTCCGTTTGGTCACAGCGTCCATCTGTCCATGGTACGGAACGGCCGGAATACCGTCCTCCGTCAGGCGTATCGCCAGTTCCACGGTTCGTTTCGTCCGGGAAACGTAAACAATGGTCGGACAATCCTTCGCGAGTATCAGATCCCGGAGCGTGGCGTACTTCTCCTCGTCGTTATCTCGCGGCAATACCTCATATCGCAGATTGGTTCTGGCCGCGTCCGTTGTGAACATCTCCAGTTCCAATCCGCATTCCGTGCGGAAATACTCGCGGATATCGCTGATGACCTGCTGTTTCGCCGTAGCCGTAAAGCACGATACGGGGATGGGCTTTACAAGACCCTTCTCTTCCTGCAGTTTTTTGATAAACGGGCCGATAAACCGATAGTCTACCCTGAAATCCTGCCCCCAGGCAGAGAAACAATGAGCTTCATCGATGACAAACCGGACTACATTGCGGGCCTTGAGGAGACGCTCTACGGACGCGGACCGAAGGGATTCCGGCGCGATGTAAAGTATCGACGCGATCCCATTTTCGACCATGTCGATCGCTGCCTGACGCTCCACCGGGCTCAGGCTGCCGTTGATCGTGGCTGCCTCCATGATGCCCCTCTCTTTCAGGTTGTCGACCTGATCTTTCATCAGCGACTGCAAAGGCGAGATTACCACGGTCAGTCCGTGAGCACTCTCGCCGGCAATCAGTGCCGGAAGCTGGAACGTCAAAGACTTCCCGCCTCCGGTCGGAAATACAGCAAGCAGGGACTTCCCCTCCACCGCAGCCTGCGCGGCCTGCTTTTGCAAGGGCTCCCCATTATAGGTTCTGAAATCCTTGTAGCCAAAAAACTTCCGAAGCTTTTGCGTAATGTCAAAATGCTCTCTGCAATAAGGACACTCTGTATGGCAGGGTGTATTGCACAGCGCATTGTAAATGGTGTGTACTTTCGGATAGTTCATGGCGACCCAAGGGGCGATCGCAGTATGTTGGTCTTCCGTATGGATCAGGGCCAGACAGTAGGCCAGCTCGATTGGGTGGCTTTTGCAAAAGAACAATACGTCTGCATTAGTACAGATCTGATCACGAAAGACAGCCTTGATGGATTTTGCGATTTTACTGTGGATGTCTGCATCCGACACCGGCGTCACTCCAAGATACCGGAAGAACCCGTCGAACTCCGGTGTCTGATACAGCAGCGCGCTGAAGATGTGCTGAATCCGCGTATCAAGCTGATGGAATGCCGTCACCTCGTCAAAGAGAAGGTCCTTCGCCTTCCGGGAGTCGTTGACCGGGTTGTTCAGTTCCCCCGTCTGCAGCTTGTCGTTCTTGAGCAGGTGATGGTAGGGATGAGACGGAAACAGCAGCGGCGACAGATACAGCGTGTCGATGTAGTGATGCTCCCCGGTACCCTGTAATCCCCGCTGCAGTTCTTCCTTCACGTACTTCAGATCGTGGGAAAGGATATTGTGCCCGCACAAATACGCATGCTCCGCCGCAAAAGCCGCAAAGGCCTTCCGGTCTGCAGTGTGGAGGGATGCTCCATCTTCCGAAACCGCCCCGATGTCGATCAGGTGTTTCCCGTCTTCAGTTGTTTCCGTGTCGAAGAATAGGATCTTGGTCATGGTTCTGCTCAAATATAGTTGTTCGAAATTGAGTATGCGTCTTCCGATTTCTGCGTTACCATCTCCGGTTGCGCTCTCTTTCGTCGATCAATCGCCAAAGAAGTTCATCTCTTAATTCCTGCTTGGAAAGCGAATTCACATACTTCTTTAATCCCTTGTATTCCTCTTGACGCCTTTTCTCTTCGTTCGCCTCCCATTCTTCAGCTTCACGCAATGCTCTGTCGGCTTCTTCCGGAAACATTGAAAAGAACAGCGCCACTTTGTGTTTACACACTCGCCTCGTTCCTTCTGCGTGAGGACAAGTGCATGTCGATTTCTTAGGGTGCTCAATATCTATCATTACTGTATATTCATTATCTGCACTCCCTGCGACATTGCCTTCATAACAGTACGCATCAGTCTGTTTACTGGAAATGACCTTGCCGTCTTTATAGTAGTCATATCCTCGCCAAAACGAAATACCGCTTGCAATATCCAGCAATCCCATTATGTGTTCCTCCGCCTAAGTACTACACTTCCTCGTCCCACAAATCAAGGAGATCTTCGCCGTTATTATATGCCTCACATTCCTTTTGCCAGTCCGGCAACTCCTCTTTGATTGTCTCACAGAGGCTTTTATATGCTTCTTCTGAAAGATGATTGTGGTCAACCATGCTCTTATAGAACTTCTTAAGACTTGCGGCAGTGCTTTTAATTGCATTTGGAGTAGACCACATACATTTACGAATAAAGAAATAACTCATAAATAAACCAATCTCGTCCACCCCATCTTCTGCTTTTTTACATTCTTCCTTTACCAGGTAGTCGTTGATATATAGATCAATATTGAAAAAATGATTCTCAATCGTTTTCTGCGTAAACCCTTTCGCCTTCAAATCACTTTCAAATTCATCAAGGAAGACCTCGTTCCTTTTTTTCTGTTCCTCACAGAACTGTTCGTATTCCCCTGTGTTCATTTCTTCACTCCTGCAGGTTTGGTTTTGAGCCCCGGTTCTGAAGCATCCATTAGCTGTTGTTCCGGCAATTTATGTGTATTATTATAACACACCTATATAAAAGGCCGAGCTTTGTTTCAAGCCCGACTGTGATGGTTTTAAATGGGTTAGAGGCTTTTGACAGAATCTCTTATTCTGATACTAACGGTCAAAAGGTGCTTCAAAGAAGCGGCGTTTTCGAGCGATAACAAAGCCTGGCTTTGACCATAATCCGGATTATGATACCATTTGTCAACAGAAGTGGTGATTGCTATGTGGAGTTTCTATAGAATTGAGGTGTACCCCAAAAAGTAGAGTCTGCAAAGCATGGTATAATGCATGTAGATTGGAGGTACACCATGTCAAGAACAAATTACAGCAAACAGTTCAAATTGATGGTGGCAAAAGAAGCATTGCTGCCTGAAAACAAGAATCTGGAACATGTCATAGCCGACAAGTACGGAATCATGCCGTGGACTGTCATACGATGGCGTAATCATCTTGCTGAAGTTGGTGAAGATAAAGCCTTTCGAAAAGGGTTTACCAAATCAGATAAGAGGACCGATCGGGAAAAAGAGCTTGAAAAAGAGAACGCAGAGCTTCGTGAGGAGGTCGAAATACTAAAAAAAGCAGCGGCCTTCCTTGCAAATGTAAAGCGCGATTGAAATATCTTTTCATGCGTGAGCATAAACACGAGCACAGCATTGCGAGGATGGCCAGAGTACTAAAGGTGTCAGAGAGCGGATACTACAAATGGCGCAGACGAGTCGATGGGCCACTTACGGAGAAAGAGAAAGAAGACCTTAAGATCACAAAAGAGATATACGACATATACAGAGCTTCCAGAGGATCATACGGATCAAGAAAAGTAACCGTTATCCTGAATAAAGGTCGCAAAAAACGTGTCAACCATAAACGTGTCGAGAGGATCATGCAGGAGTGCGCTCTCTTTTCCAGGACATGCAGAAGGTTTGTCTGCACGACGGATTCAGACCATGACGAGCCAATCGCCGACAATCTTATCGACAGAGACTTCAGCGTTGATGCCCCGGATAAAAAGATGGTAAGTGATACAACAGTCATTGCTACGGAGCAGGGAGATCTGTATGTGGCCGGAATACTGGATCTGTATGGAAGGCTTCCCGTAGGGTTGGCAATGAGCGTGCATAACGATAGATTTCTGGTAATGGATGCATTAAAAGATATGCTTCTCAGAGGCTGTGGAAGTCCGGGATGCATCATACATTCGGACAGGGGTTCGACCTACTGTTCGAAGGAATACAGGAGAATGCTGAGCAGGCAGGGATTCATATGCAGCATGAGCCGTAAGGGAGATTGCTGGGACAATGCACCAATGGAAAGTTTCTGGGGTAAAATGAAGTCAGAATGGCTAAAGAAAAAATACAGAACAATCAACGAGGCAAAAGGTGATATATATGAATACGTGTGGCACTTTTATCCTCGTAAAAGGCCACACGAATCCATCAATTACTCAACCCCGTATGATTATTATCATAGGGGAGAAATCATATAGGAGTGACTCTACTTTTATGGGTACACTTCAAATTATGGGGAAAATATGCCATACATTATTAAATCTGTTGGCAGATTGTCTCGATAGCAAGATTTCTGTCAACAGATTGACGTCAATGTGGTTGTTTCAGATGTCCTAATAACAATAGCTTTGACAAAAGGTATCAAAACAAGGGAATCTGTCAACGCGGCAGCCGATCGCAGCGCTTAATCAACGCGGTGTCTAACCAGCATGGTGTTTATTCCACGGGGAAGTACTTCTCCAGATGCTCCCGGAGCGCATCGTCGCAGACGTAGATATACGTCCCGCAGATCCCGCGCGTAAGAAGCGTAATGTAGATATTGCAAAGGTAATTCTTCAGTCCTTCCGGGTCGTCCGACACACCGGCTTTCCCCAGCGTGTCGTAATAACAAGACTTGTCCGAAACGATCTTTCCTGCCTTTGCATCGTATTTAATGTCGTTTCCGATGATGATGCCGGCATAGTTCAAGTCATAGCCCTGTAGGGTGTGGATGCAGCCAATCTCTTCCGGTGCGGTTTTCGTTGTGATCCAGTTGTCATAGACACGGTTCCAGCGGTACTTGTGTCCCTGGATCTCGATCGTGTACTCGTCCGGCTCCTTTCTGTCCCAGGGCCACGCATATCCAGCAGCCATCCTGCAAAGCCCCATCTCATCGTTTTTCCGTTGGATGTCTTCATACATCCGATGGCAGTCCCGGTACAGTTTTAGGTCATAATTCTCGATTTCCTTGTAGCCGGTCGCGCAATCCGAGAAGATGTCCCTGATGTAGTGCGTGTAATCACTGCCGCCCATGCAGCGCCACTGCGTATCCAGCGCCAGCTGCGCCTTCGGCTCCCGATGATGCTTACGCAAAATTTCCATAAACTCTTCTTCCCTGAGGTCGCAGGGCCGCACGGTCTGCAACTCATCCCGGAATAGTACCTGGTTCCTGCTGCAAAACATGATCCAGTCTAGTTCTGTCCCCATCCGCTCATCAAGACCCAGTATCTTATTGCGGTTGATGATCGTCGGATGATGGGACACGTTGCCTCTGTAGCGGCAGCGGAGCCGGTGGGCTTCGTCCACGATCAGCAGATCAAACTTCTCGCCGGTCTTCTTGTAATCATCCACCACCTCCGCCGGTGTCAGAACCATGGACTTATCCAAAAGCCTCACATTCTTGAATACGTCCTTCAATGAAGACTGCAGGGACTTTTGCGGTACGACGATACCGATTTTATGGATGCTGCGGATATTGTCCGATGCGTAGATGTCGAGGATTCTCTCCTCCGGTTCGTCATCATATTCTCCGTCATAGACTTTCGCCGGATCGTTCAGGTCGACCAGATATTTCAACAGATAGATCGCGACAATCGTCTTCCCTGTTCCGGCGCCGCCGCGCACGATGACCGTCATCGGGTCGTCCTGCTCATTGGCCAGAAGCTTTAGGATCGAAATGACTGCTTCCATCTGCTCATTCCCAAGGGATTTGTACGGTGAGTACTTGTAGATCTCGGAGTTTTCGATTTCTTCGATGGTCTTTCGAACGATACCCATCTTCCTGAGCTTGTTCCAGATTTTGATAAACTCTTCCCGGTAAGCAGACCGTTCGAAGTACTCATGGTCGCTGATCCCGCCATTGCCGTTCTGCAGGATGAACTTCTCGTCAGAGGACATGTATTTGATCAGAAACGACTCCAGATCCAGCACGACCGACTTGTTGAAGTTGTCGTCGCTGATGATCCGGATCTCCGTCAGTTTCTGCCGTTCCTTCGTCTGCTGGTGCTGCTCGATCCTCCGAAACGCGTGCACCGTCTCCCCGACATAGGCTTCCTCATCGTTATTGATCACGTAAACGACAGGCCAGTTCGACCCCACCTCCGTCTTCCCATGGTGGAGCTTACTGACCTTGCCTGCTGTTTCGTTATTGAAATCAAATCTGTCGATGTGGAACATAGCGGTTTCCTGTACCTGAAGCTAAACTGCTGATCTTGTGTGATCTATATGGATTATACCATACAGATGTTCCAGTTTCGCATTGTTATCGCTTAGGTAATGGCGTTGATGATATTCTGACATGTATCTTTGAACTTCTTCTCATGAAGGGCTTTCAGCACCTCATTGCATAATTCCTGTATGAAGGGATCCCCTTTTGAAGGCTCCTTGGGGTTCTTCTCGAGTTCCTCAATGTAATCGGCGACGCTGCGTTTGTTGGCTTTGCTGATCTGTCTGCTTGCTAGCAGAGTGGATTTTTTTATTTCTTTGCCATACGCGTTGCTGTCAAACCTGGCAGGAATCAGATCCATTCGGGGTTTGAGATTTACATAGTATTTTTGCGAGCCGGGAGCGTAATACAGTTCGAAGAACAGAAAATCGCTGCTGATATCGTCACGGGTGGGGTCTGCCAGCCGCGTATCGCTGGTCACATATGTTGGCACTTTGAGAAAAGCGGGCGCCCGCTTGGGATCATACAGTACGTCATATCCCTTGTCTTTGATCGCGTCAATGAGCCGGTGCTTGATTCTCTCTGTCAACTCGATTCGGTTATCCAGAACAAGATCTATGGCCTCCTTGTGCTTGAAGTACAGTTTGAATCCAACTGATGTGTCCGGCATGTCTGAGGTTTCTTTCTTTTTGTACTCCTCAAAAATCGCGAAGGCTTTTGTATGGTCCATGTAGATTCTGTCACAGGTTTCCTTAAACTGCCCGTCTATTACATGCCTCTGCAGCGCGTTCAGGTAGTCCGTGATAAACACCTTCGCTCTGGCAGGTATCTTCTCGCCATAGGTCTTGATCAATTCCTCGATCCAGTCGTATATCTCCGCATAACTGAGCGCGATCCAGTTCTCCTTATCTGAATCTTTCTCTGCTTCAATGCCGTTCGGGGACAGCAGGATGTAATAGCGGTTGTCGTATTTGTATTTAATATACTTTGTGTCTTTTCGCGCAAAATCCTCCTCTACATAATTAAAATACTTAGACAACTGATCCGTATGTTCACCGGACTTGATCTTGTTCTCTATGCAGACGCAAAATTTCCCTTCCGCGGAAGATATGAGCAAATCGATTTTTTTCTTTTCGTTTTTTTTGCCTTTGCTTGTGGAATGCTCTCTCCGGATGACCACATCGTCCAGATCCATCAGTTCTATACTGACGGGAACAAGATTGTTGTCCGCATTCGGATTTTTATCATTGTTTTCTGCGCAAAAGAGCAACAGTCTCTTCAGCAGCTTGTCCCCAATTCCGCTGGGCGAAGCGGGATCCAGCAGCCATGACAGGAAGTTGCTGTGCCGGATTTCCATCTGATCGATCTTCAGGATCTCAAAGAAATTGATTTCGCTGAGTTCCTCGTAGATCGGTTGCAGGCAGTCAATGTTCTTCGCAAATTCATTGATGATTTCTGTTTCATTGGGTTGTATGCTCATGTTTCACCTCGCGGAATGACGCTGATGTAAAAGCCCCAAAACCGTGTCCGGGGCTTTTGCGATACCCTCCATTTTACCTTTTTCCTTGCAAACGAATACATGCTGACTTTTAGCTCTGCGGAAGACCTGGGGTCACCCGCTATGCTGCACCGCTTTGAAATTCACACCCGAAGTTCATAGTTCAGCTTGTCATACGTATGGCCGCCGATCTCGAGGGCGTCGGGTTCGGTGCTGGTGAGCCGCATGCCGGCTTTCTCCATGATCCTGCGGGAGCCGATGTTGTCGGCGGCGCACCAGGCTTTGACGGTGCGGATGCCTTCCTGCTGTGTCAGGTAGTCAAGGGCGGCGGCTAAGGCCTCGCTGGCGAAGCCGCATCCCCAGCTGCTGCGCGCGATGCTGCAGCCGACTTCGATGCTGGCGGTATCCGGATCGAAATCGTAGGCGCCGATGGTGCCGATCATCCTGCCGTCGTTCTCCACGGCCCAGCCGTAGAAGCGCGGATCATCGTAGTTATCCAAGAAACGCCGGACGGTCTCCTCCGCCATCGCCTGGGTGGCGTAAGGGTTCCATCCCGAGTATTCGAACATCTTCGGATCACGCCCGAAGTCCTGATACAGGACCTCCGCGTCGGCTTCCAGATGCCGCCGCAAAAGCAGCCGGTCCGTTTTAAGCGTAACGGTGCCGTCCGGGGCTGATCCGCCCGCGGCCAGTTCTTCCGCGTCTGGCGTCTTTGCAGCCTTCACGTCCGTGTTTGGTGTCTCTTCAGCAAGTTCCACCGGCACGGTGAACTTACCATCCTCCAAGGTGGTGACGTAGATGTCGCAGTTCTGGATGTGCTTGCTCCAGTAGGAGCCGCGTGATTCCGGGGTCAGGTATTCCAAGGCGCCTTTCATGGCGATGGCGTGAGTGGAGAGCAGGACGTTTCCGGCAGGCGGGTTCTCACGAAGGTCTTCCAGGAGACTGCCGAGCCTTTGCACGACGTCCTGCAAGGGTTCCATTCCCTCAGGTGCGGGCTGGTTGACAAAGTCGCTGAAGAACTTGATAATCTCCTCCGTCGGTGCGGTCAGGTCCGCCCCCTCGTAGGGTCCGTAGTCCATCTCCAGCAGGCGGTCGTCGATCCGCAGCGGCACGGCATCGCCTGCAGTATCACCTGCAATGATCCGTGCGGTATCCTGGGCCCGGCCCAAAGGACTGGACCACACTTCATCGATGATCACGCCCAGAGAGTGCAGCCGCGCAGCTGCGGCTTTTGCCTGGCGGATTCCGTCCGCGTTCAAAGGCTCGTCGACCCGGCCCTGAAGGACCTGTTTTTTATTCAAATCTGTCTGGCCATGTCTGATAATGTAGATTTTGCTCATTTGTGCTTCTCCAGCCATTTGGTCGCGTAGGAGCAGGTCGACCGGACTTCGCCGCCCTGACTCTCGATGTCGTATACCGCTGCCTGTACAAGCTGCCCGGCGATGCCCTGCCCCTGCAGGGAGCTGTCGACGATCGTGTGATCGATGGTGTAGACGCCCGGCGCGGTCCGCGGGAACGTGATCTCCGCGATGACTTTGCCTGTCTCGTCAGTGCCGTAGATTCTTCCCGGTTCATGTATCAGTTTCATATCCTTTTACCTTGTTTCCTTTCTTCAAAACCTTTCCGGATCCAGTGTCTTGACAACTTTGGCAGGGCTGCCCACGACCACCGCGTAGTCCGGTACGTCCTTTGTCACAACGGACATTGCGCCAACGACCGCGTACCTGCCGACGCATACTCCCGGCATGATCGAAGCGCCTGCGCCGATCCACGCGCCTTCCCGGATCAGCACCGGCTTGCACGTAAGCACCTGTCGGTCATAGACGTCGTGGTTGTTGGAAATAAGCTGCACATTTGCCGCGATCTGCACGCCGTCTTCAATGGTAATGCCCCCGCGCGCCATCATCAGCGCGTTCGTATTAACATATACGTTCCTGCCGATTATCACTTTGTCCAGTGCTGCGCCGGACAGCGGAGCGGCAACGTAACTGCCCTCTCCTAGCCGGTCTCCGAAAAGTCCCTGCAGAGCTTCCGTATATTCCTCCGTAAAGGGCATCGCGTGGTTGAGCCGGTGCAGAATCTGCATCATCCTCGCGCCTGCTTCCCTTTCTTCTGCTGTCATTTCTCTCATGTCTACTCTGATTTCTTCGCAGTCCATGCCTTTGCTCTCCTCCTATGTTGTCATGCCTCTACATATACCGTCAGCGCGACGATGGCGATGGTGATTTCTGTCTTAGGTTTGCCGTCCAAGGCGATTCCGTCCGGATTGGCGCCGCCGTGATGCACTTTCGCTTCGACGTTCCATCTGTCCAGATAGTCTGTCACGACAGATGGGTCCACTTCCTCGGGGTGCGGTGCGTAGATATCCGCCTTAATGAAGGCCTGTGTCTTGTGGTCGGTGATCTCAAAAATCTCCGCGATGCCGGCCATACAGCAGTGGTGGATGGCGTCTTTTGTAGCTTTCAGAACGGCGTTGTTCTGGTCGCCGCCGTGCATATCCACACCCTGTCCGAATTCGATCAGTAATCTCTTCATTGTCATTGCCTGTCCTCCTAAATCAAAGGCTGGTCATTGATCCTAAGCTTGAATGTGAGTCCCAGACGCTCCGCCGCCTTCCGGCAGAGGATCATCCGGTCGAGGAAAATCTCGAAATAGTCCATAACGGAACCGTATTCTGTATCGATGGTCAGCGTCAGTTCGATGATTTCACGGGCGTCATCGATCTGCAGTTCCGCATGGGTGACGGAATAGTTGACGCGATCGTGGATATCAAATGCCGCAATGTCCTGATTGCGCACCCGGTTGCGGCGGACATCGCTTTTATCCGCCAGAATCAGCGCGGCCGCCATGGGGCTGACCGGGACGCCGGTTCCCTCGTCATGGTTGCCGATCGCGGCGACGATCATGCAGGTTTCCTCCGGCGGGAAGTCCAGGTGATCCAGGATCCGGAACGCCATGATCGCGCCGGACTGACTGTGCTCGATGCGGTTGACCAGATTGCCGATATCGTGCAGGTATCCTGCGATTTTCGTCAGCTCGACCAGACGATCATCGTATCCGAGGGTCTGCAGAATATAGCCGGCTTTCTCCGCAACTGTCGTCACATGAGCGAAGCTGTGTTCCGTGTATCCCAGCTCCGACAGCGTAATGTCTGCCTGACGTATATATGTATTCACCATTTCATTGGTTCTGATTTCTCTGTAGTTCATGCGGTTTATGCTCCTTTTGGTCCTGATTGCCGTTGTATTGTTAATTATACCAAAAATACAGACGTGAGAAAACCGCGGATGGAACCCTGTCGCAGTATTGAAAGCTGGCTGCACTTCAGTACGATGTAATTTTGATATGGTTTTACTCTATTTTTCACCATTCACTCATGGTATTTGTGCTGAAATGTGGAGCACCGATCTTTAAGGTCTGCATAATAATCCACTCAGGCTATACAAGTTGAATCAGAATGTAAAACAGGCATGAATTAAGATGAAAAAACAGCAAACGCCTTACAATTATTACATTAAATTGTGCGAATCACGAAAACAATTTAGCGCTGGAAAAATATGGAGTGAAAAACTATTGCAATAGAAGTGTATTTTACATTGAGGTGTGTCAGAGATGCTTCCTCGCCTATGTTTTTCTCCTCTGCAAACCCCTAAGCTCACCGGAAATCGAATAGGGGCTAACCCGTAGCCCCTTTCACACCACCGTACGTGCCGTTCGGCATACGGCGGTTCAACCCAACAAGTAATAATCTACACAGCTGAGAAGTCCTCGCCTCGCGAGGATTTCTTT
>Ga0256404_1007491_pt1 | contig 17225 bp, 19 predicted proteins | sample RumenRJG_01DNA_FD_185990 | JGI IMG/M metagenome (GOLD analysis project Ga0256404, IMG submission 185990) | Bovine rumen microbial communities from Lethbridge, Alberta, Canada - RJG_01 | ecosystem: Host-associated > Mammals > Digestive system > Stomach > Rumen | place: Canada: Alberta | collected...
GATTATGAAATTAACGGTTTTGGGTGCAGGATGCTGGGGATTGACTTTAGCATGGCTTTTGACAAATAATTTTGACCAAATAACCGTATGGGGCAGAGCACAAGATATAAGCGAAGATTTAATAAATAATAAACACACATCAAAACCCTTGGAAGTTCAACTTGATAATAAAGTTGAAATAACTTCGGATTTAGCATCGGCAATTGAGGGCGCGGATATAATTCTTTCCGTTATAGCAACGTCAGGAACCCGTGATGTTTGTGAAAACTTAAAAAAAGCGGGCGTAAAACCGGAACAAATTTTGGTAAATGCTTCAAAAGGTATCGAGTTGCCGTCATTGATGAGAATGTCGGAAGTTATAAAAGATGTTCTACCAGAACAAAAACTGGCAATTTTATCGGGTCCGACATTGGCAAAAGAAGTTTTGCAAGGAAAACCGACTGCAGCTTGTGTTGCTTGTGAGGATATAGAGATTGCAACTTATGTTCAAAAAGCAATGAATGTAGCAGACAAATTCAGATTATACACAAACACAGATGTAATCGGTGTAGAATTGGGCGGAAGTTTGAAAAACGTTATAGCAATCGCTTCAGGTTTTGCTCATACCATGGGGTTGGGCGATAATTGCTCCGGCGCTCTTTTAACAAGAGGGATGGCAGAAATCGTTCGTGTAAGTATTCAATTAGGTGCAAATCCTTCTACTTTATACGGATTATCAGGCATGGGGGATTTAATTGCAACTTGTTCTTCCCCGATGTCCAGAAATTATACTGTCGGTTCAATGCTTGCAAAAGGTAAAAAAATTAATGATATATTATCAGAATTAGGTTCGGTTGCAGAAGGTGTAAAAACATCAAAAGCAATTTGTGAATTGGCAAAGAAATTAGATATTGACGTACCTGTATCAAACGCAATCTATGAAGCGGTTTACACTGATATTACACCGCAAGAATTATTATCAAAATTAATGAACAGAAAACTTAAAGAAGAAGAAAGATACGTATGAAATATGCAGTAAGATATTTAAAAAATACATTTTATCCGTTAGATGTTTCCGCTGATGTAAATTTGTCTGATGGGCAAATGGTTATTGTGCGTACAGAAAAAGGGGAAGAAGCACTAAAAGTATTTGTCGTAAATTCTCAAATAGAAGAAATATGGAATAAATCAGAACAAAAACCTGCACCGCTTCCATTATTAAAAATAATGACTCAAAGAGATTTGCAAACTTTAGACGATATAAAAAAAGAAGAAGTCAGCGCATTTTTCAAATGTCAGGCGCTTGTAAAACAGCATAATCTTGTAATGAATTTGGTTCAATGTCGAATAACATTCGACAGAAGGAAAATAACCTTTTATTATACCGCACCTGAAAGGGTAGATTTCAGAGCGTTATTAAAAGATTTAACTCAAACATTTCCGAGAGTTCGAATTGATTTACGACATATCGGAGTTCGTGATGAAACCTCAATATTGGATGGTGTCGGAATTTGCGGGCAACCGTTCTGCTGCGGAAGATGTTTGAAAAAATTCCCTACAATAAATATAAAACTTGCAAAAGACCAAGGGATGCCGATTGCTCCTGGGAAAATTTCGGGAACTTGCGGAAGATTATTGTGTTGCTTGAATTATGAATATTCAAACTATATAGAAGCCGCAAAAGGCATGCCTCCTATCGGTTCGTCAGTTATGACAACCGACGGATTGGGAAAAGTTTGTAACCTTCAATTTTTGAGCGGAAAAGTTTCTGTCAAAATGGAAGACGGCAAGACGAAAGAATTTGACAAAAATGATGTAGAAATAGTTGATGCGGAAGTAAACGTAGAAATTGATACAAATCGTTCTACATTAAATGATTACGCCTCCGATGATGACGGAAATATTGATATTAAACAGTTAGAAGATGACCGAAACAGCTCGACGGGCAATATTTAAGAATTAAATATCATCAAGTAATAATGTCGGCTTTGGAATAGGGTTTTGGAAAGTTTCGGACAGGTTTAATTCTTGAGCGGTATCTATATCTTGTTGTGCTTCTTTTGATTTGTCGAGCGCTTGATAAACTTGTGCTCTTTCATAATATAATCGGCTTTTTAAAAGATAAACGCTATCATTTTCTGCATTAATAATTAATTGATTATATATTTCCAATGCTTGTTTGTACTGATTTATATTGTATAGAAATTGAGCTTTATCCCATAACAGCTGATCTTTTTCATATTCATCATCAGTTTTTTCTATTTCGGTATCAAAATCTTTTAAAGCAGAAGAATAATCTTTCATAGAATATTTTATAAAAATTTTATTATCAAAATTCATTGTTTTGAATTCATCATCTTCAAGCAAATAAGCCTTGTCATAATCTGCAATAGCCCCTTCAAAATCGGCAATACAATATTTTGCATACCCTCTCAAGGAGTACCATCTTGCTTCACGAGGAATAATTTTTGACCAAATTGTTGTCATTTTTATTGCATCATCATATTTTCCTTTGTTAATCAGTTCAACAGAAGTTTCATAAGGTGAACCTATCCATATATATGCACCGCAAATAATTAATATAAGCACAAATATTTTAACCAATTCCAATTTAAAATCTTTATAAGATTGACTTTCAATAGAGTTAGAAGAAGGAAAATGTGTTTTTTCAAATTCACCAAAATTTCTTTTTAAATATTTTTCAAAGATTTTGGAATTACAGAAAGCAAGAACAATTATTAAACAAATAGCGATAAAAATTATCAGTCCTGCATTAATATAGTTTTTTATGAAAAAATCATAATTTGGGAAAATAATGCCGTAAATAAGTAAAACATAGGCGACCAAAACGGTAACGGTAAATAAACGTTTAAAGTGTTTAATATCGTTTCTCAATTTTTCTATTTGATTTTGTTCCGGAATTTTATTGTATTTATAGCCTACAAAAGTGTTGTTAATAGATTTAATGATAATTTCACTATTTTCGGTAATACTATAAAAATTTACCGGTGAATGACGATATAGCCATTTTAGTATATGAAATTTAGCCATTATGTTTAATATATTCCCTCTTGAGTGCATGTTATCATAAATTATTTTTTTCGCTATAAGTAGTTTTGTAAAGATATATAAAACTATTGATATATTTGGGTTTTGGGAGTTGAAAATATTTGATTAAACTTAATATTTTGTAATCATATTTCAATTTCACTAAAAAAAAGTTTATAATATAATAGTGGTATGCCGAAGTGGTACTCTGCTGCAGCAAAACAAAAGCTTTCCTCTCTCCGGAAAGCGTATGCGAAAAGCGGAGAGGGAAGAATTTCAAATTGAGCTTGCGAAATTATGAAATTCGGGAGAGGACAAGAGAGGGTTGTGCTCGACACAACATCCGCCACGGAGGTTGAAATAATTGTATAAATTATAATATAATAGTGGTATGCCGAAGTGGTACTCTGCCGCAGCAAAACGATTGAGTATCGTTTTGCGAGAGGGTTGTGCTCGACACAACATCCGCCACGGAGGTTGAAATAATTGTATAAATTATAATATAATAATTGTATGCCGAAGTGGTGGAATGGTAGACACGTGCGTTTCAGGTGCGTATGGAGCAATCCGTGGGGGTTCAAGTCCCCCCTCCGGCATTTAAAAAAAGAATTAAGGCAAGAAGCCTAATTCTTTTTTTATTATGTCAAGTGTGCTTGAACATGAATTTTTCTTGTTGCGAAAAATTCATTGGTTCTGCAGATAAATCTGCATACCTTCACTGTATGGCTCGGATTTCATACCCTCGCCAACGTTCAGGCAAAGTCCCCCCTTTGGTAAATTAACACCCAAATTAATATTATGTTACAAATATAACGGAAGCTAGCAATATTTTTACAAGACTTGTTTTATTACAAATATAGTAGTGTATATGTAATATGAGGTTTAAAATATGACTTTAAGTCGTGTAGAGCCAAGAAACGTAATTACGACAGACGATGGCAGACAATACAAAAAACCCGGACTCGGGAAACAATATCTTGGTTATGCTGCAGGCAGTGTTGTTGCAGACGGAATGGCTATAGGTTTAAATGCTGCTGCGGGTTTACCATTTTTTAAAATGATTAAAAAAATACCTCAAAACCCTATTTATAGTGAGGCGGCAGATAGAGTATTAATTACTTCAGGATTAGCAGATAAGGGTGTAAAAATCATCGATGCAGTAGATGCATCACGACCGATTGTAGATAATATAATGAATAATAGCCTCAAATCTTTAGACAAATACCCTATGTTAAAAAATATTATAAAAAAGATCAACGAAATTACGGTAGTTGGCCCAGCTTTTATGGGATGTAATGCTTTTTTTGAACCTAAGTCAAACAGTATTGTTGTTAGTAAAGAGAAAATGGGGTATGCAACTTTCCATGAAATGGGACATGCAATAAACAAAAATATGTCAAAATATGGTAAAGCGTTACAAAAAATGAGAACTCCATTCTTATTGGCCGGTTCTCTCGTATCGCTAATCGCGCTTTCAAAACGTGCAAAAGCTGATGGAGAAGAACCAAAAGGAATCTATGATAAAGTAACATCTTTTATCAAATCTAATGCAGGGAAATTAACATTTTTAGGTTTTGTTCCTATGTTGATGGAAGAAGGTCTTGCAAGTTTTAATGCTGCAAAAATGGCTAAATCAGTATTGGATGTTAAAGCATTTAAAACGATGAGCAAATTTAACAAAATAGCATGGTTAACTTATTTTGCTCTTGCTGCGGGTGCCGGACTGGGAACTATGCTTGGTGTAAAAATTAAAGATAAAATTGCAAAACCACAAGAAATTAAGCATCGGTCCGCTATGGAAAAATCGCTTGATTAAAGTAAACTCTACGAATTTTTGTGTGTTTTTTTTATAGTATAAAACATATTAATATATGTTGTTTGGTGATATTTTTTGTGGTTTAGTTGTATATAAGTAAAAATGGATAAATATACAAAAAGATACAATGTAATACTTGATAATATGGATTTGTGTGGATACAGATTGCGCCCTATATCGGCAATAATGTATTTACAGGACGCTTTTGCCAGATTTTGTGCTACTAAAAAAATGGCTGCTTATGATTTGTTTGCAACAAATCAATATTGGATAGTATCCGAATTTAATATTGATTTTATTGATAATTTACCGTTTTGGTCGGAAGAAATCGGGATAAATATATGGATTTCAGAGATTACAAAACTAAAAATTTATACCGATTATGAAATAACGTATAAAAACATACCTTTTGCAAAAGGTAATGCGCTTTGGTTTATAATTGATAAAGAGTCAAAACGTCCAGCCAAAACAGATATTGTTGCGGAACGGTTTAATGTTTGTGATGAATATACATTGGGTGAGCATAAGAAATTTTTATTGCCTGAAGTAAAAGATAAGGTAAGTGAAATTAAACATATAAATAATTTATCGGATTTGGATTTTAATAATCATGTTAACAATAAAAGTTATATCAATTTAGCGGAAATGACTGCGAACGATGAATTCAGAAGTAAATATACATTAAAACATCTGAATATAAGATTTAATCGTGAAACATTTTTAGGAGATACTTTGATTTGTTCAACGTATAAAACTGATATTGATAATTGTTATGTTCATATTGTTGAAAAGGACGGGGTTTCTGTTTGTGATATTTCAACCTGTTGGGCAGAAAAAGAGCCTTCAGTTGGCATAGCCGATTATAATTTGGATGTAAAAAGTGAGCGTTAGCAAAATATAATTTATTCTTCTTCAAGGCTTAAGATTGCCATAAATGCTTCTTGCGGGATTTCTACGCTTCCGACGGATTTCATACGTTTTTTACCGCGTTTTTGTTTTTCCAAAAGCTTGCGTTTACGGGTAATATCGCCACCGTAACACTTTGCGAGTACGTTTTTGCGCATAGCTTTAATATTTGTTCTTGCAATAATTCTTCCGCCGACTGCAGCTTGGATAGGAACTTCGAACAGTTGTTTCGGAATAATTTCTTTTAATTTTACGGTAAGTTTTTGACCGATATAGTATGCGCTGTCTGTGTGGCAGATTACGGATAGAGCATCCACAACTTCGCCTGACAACATAACATCAAGTTTCACAAGATTAGAACGTTTGTATCCGCAAAATTCATAATCCATACTTGCATATCCTTTTGTGCGCGATTTTAACTGATCATAAAAGTCTGTTATAACTTCGCTTAAAGGAATTTCGTATGATAAATCGACACGGACTTTATCCAAATATGTCATATTAATAAATATTCCGCGTTTTGTTTGCGCTAAATCCATTAAAGTTCCGACATAATCATTAGGTGTCAGAATTTGAACTTTTACATAAGGTTCTTCTATAAAATCTCTATATTGCGCATCGGGCAAATTGGACGGGTTGTCGATATCTACGACTTCGCCGTTTGTTTTGTGAACTTTATAAACAACTGACGGCGCCGTTGTGATAAGTGACAGATCATATTCTCTTTCCAAACGTTCTTGGATAATTTCCATATGTAACATTCCCAAGAAACCGCATCTGAATCCAAACCCTAAAGCACTTGAAGTTTCAGGTTCAAAAGTTATGGAACTGTCGTTAAGTTTTAATTTTTCCAAAGCCTCTTTTAAATCGGCATAATCCTCATTATCAACAGGATAAAGCCCTGAAAACACCATTGGCAAAGCTTCTTTATACCCCGGTAGCGGTTCTAGAGCGGGCGCCTCAACAGAAGTCAGAGTATCGCCGACAAAACGGGTTAATTCTTTTATTGAACCTGCAAAATATCCTACATCTCCGCAGGTTAGTTTTTGTACGGGAACTCTTTGTGGGTTTTGATAACCCAATTCGACAACTTCACATTCTTTTCCTGTTGCCATAAATTTTACTTTTTGTCCTGTTGAAATTGAGCCGTCAATGACTTTAAAATAACAGACCGTACCTAAATATTGGTCATATACGCTGTCAAAAATCAATGCGCGCAGCGGTTTGTCTGAATTATCTTCAGGTGCCGGTATGTAATTTACAACAGCTTCCAACACATCTTCAATGCCTTCACCTGTTTTGGCGCTGACAGGAATTGCTATTGATGTATCAAGTCCTAAAATTTCTTCAATTTCCTGTTTAACTTTTTCAACATCTGCAGACGGCAGGTCGATTTTGTTTATAACGGGAATAATTTCCAAATTCTGTTCAATCGCAAGATAAACATTAGCCAATGTTTGAGCCTCAACCCCTTGGGTTGCATCAACGATTAACAAAGCACCTTCGCATGCTGCTAATGAGCGTGAAACTTCATAAGAAAAATCGACGTGTCCGGGGGTATCTATAAGATTAAGTTCGTAATTTTTCCCGTCATGTGCTTTATAATTCATTCTTGCGGCGTTCAATTTTATTGTAATACCGCGTTCGCGCTCAATATCCATAGAATCAAGCAGTTGTTCCTGCATATCACGTTTGGAAACAGTTTCGGTTTTTTCTAATAACCTGTCGGCAAGTGTTGATTTTCCGTGATCTATGTGGGCAATTATACAAAAATTTCTTACGTTATCTCTTGATGTCATACGTTTATTATATATAAAAAAGAGTATTTTATACAAGAAGTTTATAAATCAAATTAATTTGTTATCGACACCCCGACAGAAAAAGAACGTGCAGAAATAAACAGTCAACCAAAATATATCTGTAGACTGAAGTCTATCCTACACGCTAAAAATGCTAATCTATATGCTCATCTGTTGCAGTTTTTGTATTCTGTCATCAATATTCGGGTGGGTCGACATAAGATTTGCAAGTGCGTTACCTTTAAACGGATTTGAAATATATAAATGCGCAGTAGCATCATTGGCTTGCATTAACGGATTTCCGTCGTATTTAATTTTGTTTAATGCAGATGCCAGATATTGAGGGTTTCCGCAAATTTTTGCGCCGAGAGCGTCTGCACTGTATTCTCTTGTCCTTGATATCGCAAGTTTAATCAATGTTGCAGTAAATGGTGCAGCCAAAGCTAAAACTATACCTAATATGGCAACAGAACCTGAATTTTCCCGTCTTGACAATCCTGCGCTCAACCCTCTTGTTCCCAACATTTGTGCTAAAATGCTTACAAATCCTGCAAGAATTGAAATGGCAGACATTAATAGAATATCGCCGTTTTCGATATGTGATAATTCATGTCCGACAACACCGCTGATTTCTTCAGGTGTAAGTTTTTCCAATAAACCTTTTGTCACCGCAACTATTGATTTTTCACGGTTTCTCCCTGTCGCAAAAGCATTTAAAGCTTGCGAATTAATAATATATAATCTTGGCATGTGGAGATTGTTTCGTTTGCACATTTCTCGAACCAAATTATAATATTGCGGCAAATCAGATTCTTTTATTTCCTGTGCGCCTGTTGATTTTATAACGATTGAGTCAGAAAAAAAGTAGGAAATAAAATTCAAACCGCCTGCAAAAATAAGCGAAATTCCGGTACCCATCAGACCGTACCCCAAATATTGCGAAATTATATGTCCTAAAGTGACAATAATCGCTGTCATTCCAAGCATATATAGAAATAATCTGTTTTTGTTTTCTCTGATAATATTTTCGTATTGCATATATATCCTCCCAAACATCAAGAAAATATTAGTCCAAAAAAATATTAAAAACAATATTAAAAAAGCCGGCTTATAATTGCCGGCTTTTTTAATATCTTTTAAGGATTCAGTTTTACATAAGACCTAAAACTTTTTTATACCAAGAAAAAGTTTCAATTTCACTACCGTTAAAAGTCGTCTTTGCGTACTGGTGTTTTAAGTAGTCTTCAAACTCATCTGCAAACGGTGACTTAATCTTTTTCACTTCCTTTTCAGAAACAACATTTGCCATAAACACACTCCTTTACAATTTTTATACAACGCCCCTACATTATGTATTAATTATACAATATATTGGGTCATTTTTCTAGTGATAAAACCGAGCAATCTTGGAATTTGCTATTATAAAAGGATTACGACTGTAAATTTTTGTTAAGCCTTTTTGTTTTTATAATCTTTCAATAATTAAATTGAAATTTTTGTAAAAATATATAATTTTTATGATAAAATTTTTGTATGATTTATATAGGTGAAAATATTCATATAATATCTAAATCGGTGCGTTCCGCATTAGAAAATAAAGATGAAAATTTTATCAAAAATTTGATAAAAATTCAGCAAAATTGTGATGTTGTTGATTTGAATATCGGACCTGCAAGAGGAAAACTTGACACAGTATTTCGTTGGCTTGTTCCGTTAGTTGAGGGTAAGAATATTTCGTTTGATTCATCGAATGTTGAGGCGATAAAAGACGGTTTAAGTTTGGTAAATAATCCTTCATGGTGTTTTATCAACAGTACATCCGCTGATTTAGATAAACTTGAGGTGCTTTGTGGTCTGGCATTAGAATATAACTGTAATCTTATTGCCCTTTCAATGTCAAAAGAAACCGGAATTCCAAAAACAGCAGACGAAAGATTAGAGCTTGTTTTAAAAATTTATGAGTATTGTACGGAAAAAGGAATTTCACCTGAAAAATTATTTTTCGATCCGCTTGTATTACCGGTAAAAATTGACGGAAGTCAAACTGTTGAGACGTTAAATACTTTAAAAATGATTGATGAAAGTTTTGAGGGCGGCGTAAATACAGTAATTGGATTGTCCAATGTTTCAAACGGGGCACTAAAAGAGCATAGACCGTTATTAAATCGTGTTTATGGAGCTTTGGCTTATGGTGCAGGTTTAAAAAGTGTAATTCTTGATGCAAAAGATAATGAGTTATTCAGAATTTTCCAAATGTTGGAATGTAACAATCCGCAATCAGATGTTGATAAATTATACATAAATCTTGCAAATATGGTACAATGTTTTGGTGAACTTGAAGATATAGATTTTGAGAAAGATAATATTGAACAGTATAATATTATGAAAACCGCTGAAATATTGTTAAACAAAAAAATCTACACAGACAGTTTTCTACAAATCTAAATAAAATTTAGTATGAGGTTGAGTTTTAAAAATGAAAATATCGAATAAATTTTTAACTGCTATTTTAGTTTCAACAATGGTGTTTTATGGTGCACAGGCAAATGCATATATGACACCTGAAGCGAGTGCATTATATCAAGAAGCTTGCAGTGCCGAGCATCAGCAGGATTTGAAAGAAGCCATTTCAAAATTGGAACAAGCAATAAAAATTTCTGATTCTGACACTATGTTATATACAAAGCTTGCCGGTATTTATGCGGAAATTGATGAATTCGATAAGGCTTTGGAAACTTACAATAAAGTAATAGAACTCAATCCGGATGATGCTTTTATTTATATAAGCATAGGTTCTATATATGAAAATCAAGGCAAATATAAACAGGCACTTGATGCGTATTCAAAGGCATTGGATATTTTCCCCGAATATAAATACAACTATTTCAACCTTGGTAATGTTCAATATCAATTGAGAAATTACAAAGAAGCAATAAAGAATTATAATGACTTTTTGGAAACTTATTCGGGGCATAATGATGCAAGAGAAAATTTAGCAGCCTCATATCTGGCTGTAAAAGATTATCAGAATGCACAAAAGCAATATCAAATGATTTATGATAAAAGTCCTGATAATTTCAAACATTACTACGAATACGGTATGGTAATGCTAAATACGGAAAACCCTGAAAAAGCAATAGAGTTTTTGGAAAAATCAATAGAAATCAATCCGGAAAATGACTCTGCACATTTAGGTTTGGCTCAAGCATATCAAGATTTGGGCAAAAACGATATGTCTTATGAACAGTATCAAATAGTTTTGAAAAATGTTCCGAATTTGAATACCGTTCGTCTCGATTATGCGGATTTGCTTGCTGATATGAATAAAAATACCGAATCCGTCGAACAATATAATATGTATATCAAAGCTTTCCCAACTGATATAAAAGGATATGAGCATCTTGCAAATGTTTATTTGAAATTGAAAAATTATGATAAAGCTTTGGAGAACTATTTAACTGCATTATCAAAAGATTCAACAAACGTTGATATCAAGAAAAATATTGCAAATTGTTATCATAACAATAAAGATTATGCAAATGCTTTAAAATATTATGATGAAGTTTTAGAGTCAGAACCAAACGATTTTAATACAAAATTCAATAAGGCATTGGCGTTGCATGCATTAAAAAAATACGATGATGCAATTGTGATGTATAAAGAACTATTGGAAGAAAAAAATGAGCGTTCGATTAAGGATAATTTGAATAATGCGCTTGTTGCAAGAGGACATGAACTTGTTGAAATCGGCGAAACAAAAGATGCAATATCTTTATTTAAAGAAGCTTTAAAGGGCGGATATGCCGATGGACATGTATACTTTGGGCTTGCTCGTGCGTATAGAGCAGATGGCGATAACACCAAGGCTTCCGAAAATTACGAAAAAGCAATTACGATAAATCCTGAAAGAACAAATTATAGTGCGGAATATAGTGAATTTATTTCGGCATTATACAGCCCTCATTCTACTGCAACGGGAAAATCGGGGGAATTGCCTTCTATAAATATTTCTGTCGATAATACCACAACAGCAAAGACTGAACCTCAGGTAAAAGAACAACCAAAAGTTGAACCTAAAAAATCAACAGAACCTTCAACGGTTGCAAAACCTAATGATGCCGTTACAAAGAAAAACGAAGAATTGATTTTGGAAGGTGATAAAAATTATAAAGGCAATAATTATGATGCTGCCGTAAAAAATTATCAAGACGCGCTCGCTCTTATACCCAACGATGCGGTTACTTTGTTAAAAATAGGTAATATTTATAAAATGCAGGAAGATAACACAAAAGCAATAAATTATTATCAAAAATCTATAATTGTTAACCCTGATTATACTGACGGCTGGTTTAATTTGGGTTTAGCTTATGCAAATGATAATAATCTTGTGGAATCTCAAAAATGTTTTGAGCAGGTTATTGATTTAGACGGGGATTATAATTTCGGATACGCATATTATGCGTTGGGCATGGCTTTTGAACATCAGGGCAAAAAAGCGGAGGCCGTTAAGAGTTATAAAACCTTTATAAAGCATAATAACGATAAAGAATTAATAAACACAGTTGAAGATAAGATAAAACAGTTGCAATAAAATTATGAAAAAATTTCTTTTACTTATAGTGACATTGTTCGTTGTAATTTTCACCTGCGCTTGTGATAATGCGCAATCGTATATACTGTTTAACAGATATCCGTTTGATGAAAATACAATGACAGAAACTTCAAATGTATTTAAACCAGGTGAAAGAATATATTATCTTGTTACAACACCCAAAACAGTTGAAACCAAACGACTTTTAATCCAAGTATTCAAATTGGGTAAACATGAGCGTTTGGGTTATGATTTAGTCTGGGGTAAACAGGTAAAAGTTCGCGATGAGCAGGTATATTATTATACCGATTACATTGTATTAACAGAAGCTGGAGCTTATATGATGGAGGTTTATTCAAAAGATAATCCGACAAAACTACTGACATCAAACCAATTTTACATAAGAAATTAAAGAGGGGAATATGATAAAACCTGATAAACTAAATTTTTTAACGGCAGGCATGCCTTTATCAACAGGTAAAGGCGGGTATCCGAAAGCTTTTGAAATATTAAAAGAAATGAAACTTGACGGATTGGAGGTTGAATTTGTTCACGGAGTTCGCATGAGTGAAGAAACCCGTCAGTTTTTAAAACAAATATCACAAGAGCAAGGGTTTTTATTGACTTCGCACGGTCCGTTTTATATAAACTTAAATTCAAAAGAAGAAGAAAAGGTTGATGCAAGTGTACAAAGAATTATTGAAACAGCGCAAGCGGCAAATGATTTTGGAGGCTATAGTATAACTTATCATGCGGCATTTTATATGGGCGGAGATAAGGAAACCGTTTATCAACAGGTTAAAGCTCAAACTCAAAAAATAATAGAAGCATTGGAAAAAGAAAATATTGATGTTTGGGTTCGCCCTGAAACTACCGGAAAATCAACTCAATGGGGAGATTATGAAGAGATAATCCGCTTGTCAAAAGAATTTAAACAAGTTTTGCCATGTGTTGATTTTTCGCATATTCACGCAAGAACTGCTGGTGAATACAATACTTATGATGAATTTTGTAAAATATTGGAACGAATCGGAGCAGAATTAGGAAATGAAGCGATAGAAAATTTCCACGCACATCTTGCAGGGATTGAATACACATCAAAGGGGGAAAAGCGCCACTTGATTTTTGAGCAGGCTGATATGAATTATAAGGATTTATTGAAAGCAATGAAATCTTTTGGGGTAAAAGGAGCTTTGGTGTGTGAAAGCCCTAATATTGAAACGGATACGAAAATTTTGAGTGACTATTATTATTCATTGTAAATATTTATTAATATAATATAATCCTGAAAATTATGTAAAAAAATGCTTTTATTTGTTTTATACAGAGTATGAAAGTGTGAACAATGGAGAAATAGTAATGAATGTAGAAGCAGTTTCAAGTGTTATGTCGGCAAAAGTGGGTGCAACAAATAATATTTCGAATATTGGTGCGATAAATACCAATTTATTATCTCAAAAAACACCTCAAGACAGTGTGAATTTTAAAGGCAGAAGTAACTGATATATTAGTATTTGGCGGCGCAATGCCAGGCGGTATCCCTTTATTAGTTGGTGGCGGTGCATATTTGTATAACAAATGTATGGCAGAACCAAAAGATGTAAAATTACAATAATTGAAACAATTTGATTTTTTAAAGAAAATTTGCTAAAGTACCGATAATAATATCGGTACTTTTCTAATATGAAAGGGTAAGAATTATGTTCAATTTTGTTAATCGCAATCCTTTTGGTCAAAAAATAGAATCTGCAGTTTCGACAGGTCAGGAACAGAAGCGTGAGCATCAGCAAAATCGTGATGATGAGGAAAGAAATTATTTGGAAGATGATGACGGTGATGAAGTTTCAATTAGTCAGCAAGGTGTTTTATCTGAAGATGATATAAAATATTTGGTAAATGAATACATTTCGCGTTTAAAATCTGAACACGAAGGAGAGGATAAAATTATACAAAAATTAGATAAATTTCTCTCTAAATTTGACGTGAAAAAATTTATGAAAAATAATCCTAATATGACTTATTCTGATTTTAATATGATTATGTTTAATGAAACTGCAGATATTGTGAAATAAATTTACTATTTAAACTAAAATTGTTTTGTGTGCTTTAAATTATAACTTTACAGAAAAACATGTTTGTAATATACTTTCCCATGGTTACGCTGGCCTGATAGGCAAAGCCCTAGTCCTTTGTCCGGTGGCAAGAGGATAAGAAGGCAGGATGATAAGCCTTTAGAAATAAATAGCCTGACCTCCTGACTTCTGTATGCTTGACATCTGCATAGGATGAGGCGGTGTTTCCCGTAGTACAATACATTTAACAAAAAAAGGAGAAAAAAAGATGCCAACAGCTTCTATGATTGAACTTTTGGAATCAGGTGTACATTTTGGTCACCAAACACAAAGATGGAACCCTAAAATGAAACCGTATATTTACGGTGCAAGAAACGGTATTTATGTTATCGATTTAAGAAAAACTACCGTATTATTAGATGAAGCTTATGATTTAGTAAGAGAATATGCAGCAAAAGGAAGAAATATTCTTTTTGTCGGTACTAAAAAACAAGCAGCTGAAGTTGTAGAAACAGAAGCAAAAAGATCAGGAGCATACTATATCAACAGACGTTGGTTAGGTGGTATGCTTACTAACTTTGAAACTATCAGAGGCAGAGTTAACAAATTGAAAGAATTAGAAGAATTTATCGAAAACGGTCATGCTGAAAAACTTCCTAAAAAAGAAGTTGCTCAATTAAACAGACAAGTTGCTAAATTATCTAAAACTTTAGGCGGTATCAAAGAAATGAGAGGTTTACCTGAATTAATCTTTGTTATCGATCAAGAAAAAGAAGATATTGCTATTAAAGAAGCTAACAAATTACATATCCCTGTTATTTGTTTAGCTGATACTACAGCTAATCCTGACGGAATTGATAAAATTATTCCGGGTAACGATGATGCTATTCGCTCTATTCAATTGATTACTTCAAAACTTGCTGATGCAGTTTTGGAAGGTAAACAATTAAGAGAAAACAAAGCAGCTGAAGCAAAGAAAGTTAAGAAAATCTCTGCTGAAGATGCAGGTGTTACTGAAGAAGCAAAAGTAGAAGAATAATGTAAACAGTTGAATAGTTGTATGGTTGAAAAGTTGAGAGGTTTATATCAGTTTTTGCATAACAAATGTGCAGAATAACGAAATAGCCATTCAACCGTTAAACCATTCAACCCTTCAACAACTATAATAAGTAATAAAATAAGGAGATAGTTCACAATGACAATTACAGCTCAAATGGTAAAAGAACTTCGCGATAAAACAGGCGCAGGTATGATGGATGCTAAAAAAGCTTTAGTTGAAGCTGATGGTGATATGGAAAAAGCATCTGAAATCCTTCGTCAAAAAGGTATCGCTTCAGCTGATAAGAAAATGGGCAGAATTGCCGCAGAAGGTCGTGTAGAATCTTATGTTGATGCTAATGGCGGCGCTATGATTGAAGTTAACTGCGAAACAGATTTCGTTGCAAAAAATGACGAATTCAAAGCTTTAGCAACAGGCTTAGCTAAAAATGTTCAAACTCAAAAACCTGCCGATGTTGATGCATTGCTAGGTTTAACTTGTGCTGATTGCGGTAAAGTTATTGCTGATGCGTTAAAAGAAAAAATCGCTTCTATCGGTGAAAAAATTACCGTAAGAAGATTTGTAAGATATGAAGGCAATGTTGCAACTTATATTCACAACGGCAAAATCGGTGTTTTATTGAATACTGATGTTAAAAATGATGAATTAGCAAACGATTTATGCTTGCATATCGCTTCTTGCGCTCCTCAATTCATTTCAAGAGATGAAATTCCTCAATCTGTTATCGATGAAGAAACAAGAATTGAAATGGGTAAAGAAGATTTACAGAAAAAACCTGAAGCAATCAGAGGAAAAATTGTTGAAGGTCGTATTAACAAATTGATGGCTGAAAGATGTCTTTTAGACCAAGGTTTTGTTAAAGACCCTAACCAAACTGTTGCTCAACTTATTGAAGGCAAATTGAAAGTTTTGGGCTTCACCAGATACGAACTTGGTGAAGGACTTGAAAAACGTCAAGACAACTTTGCAGAAGAAGTTATGAGCCAATTAGGTTAATAATTTAGAATATTATATAAAAAACGGTATTCATATTAATGGATACCGTTTTTTAGTTATTGAGAAAAGTTTTTTCAAATTCTGTTAAAAGCTTTGCGGGAGTTGTGTTAAACCCATTTGCAATTTTTATCCAGACGCCCATTTTTATATCTTGTTTCAAATTTTCAATTCGACTCAATATAGCAGGCTCTATATCATTTTCTATAGCAAATTTGTTTAAAGTTATGCCTGTTGCTTTTCTTTTTTCTCTTATAAAATTTCCTAAAGTTTTATATTGCATTTTCTCAATTATTAACTATAATGGGAATTATTTCATTGAGATATCTCAACAAATTATAAGGTAATTTTTTTATGGATAAAAGGACAATATTAATTGATTTGGATGGAGTATTAAATACATATGACGGGCAATTTGAAGATTTTTTTATTCCTCCGATAGCGGCGCATGCATATGAATTTATAAAAGAATTATCAATTGATTATAAAATTGTTATTTTTACATCAAGAAATCTTTTGTCTGCTTCAAAATGGGTTATGGATAACAAGCTTGAAAACTTTATTTCAGATGTAACAAATATAAAAATACCTGCGTTTTTAATAATTGATGATAGGTGCATAAACTTTAGCGGAAACTTTTCCGAATTAAAATATAATATAGATAATTTTATACCTTGGTACAAAAAGTAATTTTCAAATTTGATTTATGGTATCATGAAATAAAAACAAGGAGGGTTTATGGCGTTATTACATACAATGATAAGGGTTAAAGATATTGAAAAAAGTTTGGATTTTTATACAAATTTATTTGGCATGAAGATTGCGGAAAAACGCAGACTTGATGATTGTTGGTTGTATTTTTTGGAAGATGAGCAATCCGGTTACCAAATCGAATTGACATATAATGACGAAACTCCTCAAGAGGGTTATGTAATCGGTTCAGGATTCGGACATTTTGCGT
>Ga0256404_1007492_pt1 | contig 17224 bp, 15 predicted proteins | sample RumenRJG_01DNA_FD_185990 | JGI IMG/M metagenome (GOLD analysis project Ga0256404, IMG submission 185990) | Bovine rumen microbial communities from Lethbridge, Alberta, Canada - RJG_01 | ecosystem: Host-associated > Mammals > Digestive system > Stomach > Rumen | place: Canada: Alberta | collected...
ACAATTCAAGAAATTCTCGATTACCTTGGATATGAATTAATAATTAAGAAAAAAGATAAATAGGTATTGCACTTATTCTTCCTTATATCCGAAAGATTTTAGGATATTGTCTTTTTTGCGCCAATCTTTTTCAACTTTTACTTCCAAACTCAAAAAAACTTTCTTTTCCGTAATTTCTTCCAAATCAATACGTGCTTCTGTACCGATTTTTTTTAATAAACTTCCGCCTTTACCAATCAATATACCTTTTTGGCTTTTTTGCTCGCAATAAATTGTTGCATAAATCTTATCAATATCATCATGTTCTTCGTATTTTTCTATTTTAACGGCAACGGCATGCGGTATTTCATCAGAAGTATTTAATAATATTTTTTCCCGTATAATTTCTTCTGTTACATCACGCATGGATTCTTCCGTCACAACATCTTCAGGATACAAAATATCGCCTTCGGGCAGTTTTCTGTATATATTTTTTAATAACGTGTCAATATTGCGCCCTGTCTTTGCGGAAATTCGTACAATCGGAATATTTTCATCAAATAAAGTTTTATAGGTCAAAAGATTTTCATCAATTTTTCCTGCTTTTTTAACTTTATCAACTTTGTTCATAACAATAATTACGGGTATATTTGTTTTCAGAATATTATTAACAATCCATTTATCGCCTTTTCCTGCGGGTTCAGAACCGTCAACAAGAAATAATATTAAATCTGCATCAGGTACGGCAATTTTTGCCTCGTCAAGCAAAAATTCTCCGAGTTTATTAAGCGGTCTGTGAACTCCGGGGGTATCGATGAAGACAATTTGTCCTTCAGGTTTTGTATAAATTCCTTTAATACGTTTTCTTGTTGTTTGTGCTTTGTCTGTTGCAATAACAATCTTTTGCCCTAATATTTGATTTAAAAGGGTAGATTTACCGACGTTAGGACGTCCTATTATTGTTACAAAACCGCATTTCATAAAATTATTGTAACATAAATTTATTATTTTTTAATAAACTGGCAAATTTTTTTACTCTCGGTTATTATATAATTAGAAGTGTAGTAAATTTTTATTGACGGAAAAGATGAAAAACAGACAAAAAATTATAACAATGGCTGTATTAACAGCCCTAACGATTGGGAATAGTGTAAGTTTAGCAAACAATTCAAACGATTTATTGAGAATGGATGTTAAAAAATCGGGTGCTTCAGATACTGTGGATGTAACTTTTTACACTACAGGCGGAGCAACTGATTCTGTTGTAACAAGAAAATCAGACAATAAATATGTAGTGTTATTACCGAATATTGCAGGCTCCCAATCTGTAGCTCCAAGTTTAGGCGGAGTAAAAGATTTAGTAACGGATGTTTCGGTAAAGAATGTAGATGACGGAATTGGCGGATATACAAAAGTTACTTTCTCAACTACAAAACCCGTAAAATTCCAAACATATACAAAGAAAACTGCGCCGTTAACTCAAGCGCAACAAGATTACAAAAACTTGATTGCATCAAGTTCAAAACTTGATACAAAAAAAACACAAACAACTCCAACAGCTAATACGACAGCTAACACAACTAAACCTGCCGTACAGGCAAAAACAAATACAACCGCAACCCCGAAAACTGCAACCCCTGCAAAAACAGCAGTAAAACCGACAGTAAAAGACACTAAAACAACTTCTGCGGCACAAGCAAAACCAACAGTCAAGCCGTCAAATACTACACAAAAAACAGCAAATAATACCCCAAAAACAAGCACTTCTAAACCAGAACAGACAAAAACTGTCGCTAAAAAATCAGAAACCAAACCGCAACAGCAGCCAAAGGCACAAAAGGTAACAAAACCTGCAGCAGTCGCTGTTGCTATGCCTAAATCAATTCAAACAGCGGACAGTATCGATACCAATGTAACTGATAATGTCCCTAAAATGCAGTTTGATAAAAACGGCAAAAGAACAATGGATTTGGAACCAAAAGTTGATCACAGAACTGTTAAAACATCTGTTGAACCAAAAGTTGATGCGGGCAATACAAACGTAAATAGTGATAGTCCGGTTCCGAATGCTTCAGCGCCAAATGAGGCTTCTGAAAAACAAGAGAAAAAAGGGTTACCGATATTCCCTGTAGCAGGGGGGCTATCAGCTTTAGGAATATTGCTTTTGGCAGGAGTCATCAGCAAACTTACGCATTCTGCCTCAAAGAATTCATCAAAATTACGTGAATCTTTTGATAATTTTGATGTTAAGCAATCTAAAAAACGTGGTAAAGCATATAAAAACTTAATGGATGACAATACTTTAAGCTGGCAGGAAAAATATAAACAATATACCCAAAAAGAAGAAGAATATAATAAGGATTCAAATACGAACAAAGATTATTCTTATGTTACAAATATGAAAACTTCACAGGGTACTTTGTTTTCTAAAAAACATCAAAATCAAGATTTGAGAGCTGCTGTTTCCAAGATGGAACATGCTCTTTCCCAAACACCTTCTTTGAATGCAAATATAGAGGCTAAAACACACGAAGTTGTTACAGATGAAGCTTCAGTAGTCAATAAAATGAATTCTGTTAAATTAAAATCCTTTGCAAAGAATATGTCTTTAAAAGAAGCAAACAGAGCAACTCTAAAAGCCTCTCCTTTGACAGAAACCGTAAAAAATAAAGAAAGTCATTTTGTAAGATTAAGGAATTCGGCGTTGAGCGTAAGCAGAAGAAATTCATTAAGTTCAAAGGTTAATATATCCGATTTAACACGAACCAATAATCTTTACGAAAATCCACCGAAGGGAGAATTTATGTTTGAAAATGAGTATGTAACACCAAAACTGCAACCGGTACAACAAGTTTCTTCAAATCCTCAATTATATACCACACCGGTGAACAAACAGGAAAATTATTCATCATCTTCAATCAATGAGTATTTAGATATTTTAGGTAATGAAAACGGTGCCTCATCAGTTGAAATACTTTCGAAACCTATGGCATCTATGACAACAACAAATGCGACAAACCCAATATCATCAGAGAAAAACTCTTACAAAACAAAAGAAATTACTTTGGGAACAACAAACAAAAGTAATTATAAATCACAAGAAAAAATTACGGTAAGGGATAAATATTCGATAGATATTAACAAAAGCATATATCTGGTCGATTTAAACGGAGAAACTTCAATTGTAGGTGATGTAAACGGTGAAATTACAGTAATCAAAAAATTTGACAAAATTATAAACAAACCGCTTCAAGTAAGATTAGATTACGGTAATGTATATATTGTAAGACTCGGCGGATATAAATCATTGGTTGATGTTTCCGATACAAAAGTCGGTACATTATTAGAGATATAGGAAAATGTAGAAAGATAGAGGAATAAAGGTATGACAAAAATAAATAATGTCGTACCTTTATTAATTGCATGAAATATGTTTAAAAAATTATTCATATTGTTTATTTTAATATTAAGTGCTGTTTTATGGATTTGTTATAAAAATAAAAATTTTAATGACAAATCTGTAACTATACAATTTGCGTCTTGGGGTTCTGAATCGGAAATAGGAATTTTAAAACCGATTTTAGCAGATTTTGAGAAAGAAAATCCGGATATAAAAGTGGATTTTATGCACATACCGCAAAATTATTTTCAAAAAATACATTTGCTTTTTGCTTCAAATACAGCACCTGACGTACTTTTTTTGAATAATCAATATTTACCGATATATGCTAAAGCGGGAGTTTTAGAAAATTTATCTGCTTACATTTCGGAAAACGAATATAATCAATATTACCCGAAAGCTTTAGCATCATTATCATGGAAAGCCGATATATATGCCATTCCAAGAGATATTTCAAATCTTGTAATTTTTTATAATAAAAATCTTTTTGATAAGTATAAAATCCAGTATCCTCATTCGGGTTGGACTTATGATGAATTTTTAAATACCGCACAAAAATTAACTCATTTACCTGAAGTTTTCGGGATTTCATTTGAGGAAATGCCGTTATTTTATTTGCCGTATATGATGATGTACGGTGGTTGGACTCAAGAAGATACGTTGAATTTCTTTAAAAACGACGTGCTAAAAAGAAGCGAAAATATAAAAGGATTAATAGAATATGCCAACTTAAGAAATAAATATCACGTAGCACCGTTTAAATCTGAATCGGCAAGTGCAACAATGGCACAGTTATTTTTGCAAGGACGCTTGGGGATGCATTTATCAGGGCGCTGGTTAGTTCCAAAATACAGGCAAGAAGCTGATTTTGATTGGGATATTGTAGAGTTCCCGAGAATAAATAATAAAGCCAGAAGTGTCGTGCCATTAGATGCCTCCGGCTGGGCTGTTTCAAAATCTTCAAAACATAAGCAACAGGCAATAAAGTTAGTAAAATACTTATCGTCAAAAACATCAAGTGAAAAATTTACTAAAAGCGGATTGATTGTCCCTGCAAGAAAAGATGTTGCAAATTCAAAAGCTTTTCTGGACGGACAAAAACCGTATAGCGCCAAAATATTTTTAGATATTATTGATAGTTCCTATATAACCCCTGTTACAGTAAATTATAAAGAAATTTTAGATGTCTTAAAAAATAAGAATGAAGAATTATTTAACAAATTTCAATAATATATTTGTGTTATTATTAATATATTAAGCAGGAGGTATGTTATGAGTGAAGATTGTATATTTTGCAAAATTATAAACGGAGAATTTAACACTGAATTTGTTTATGAAACAGAAAATACAGTTGTATTTAAAGATATAAACCCAAAAGCTCCGATACATTTGCTTGTCTGTCCAAAGGCGCATATTTCTTCATTAAATGAGCTTGAGGACAAAGCTTTGATGGCAGAACTTTTGCAAACAGTAAAAGATGTTACGAAAAAAATCGGTTTAAAATCATATCAAACTCATATTAATACCGGCAAAGAAGCAGGACAGGTTGTCTTTCATTTGCACATACATATTTTAGGAAAGGAAAATTAATAATAATGAAAAACGGTATAGAAAACGGATATTATCATGAGATAACCCCGCAAGGTTTTGGGTTGGCTATAAAAGCTAAAGAAGTTTTATTTTCAGCTCAATCACCTTTTCAAAAAGTCGAAGTGTTTGAATCAGATTCAATGCTTGGACGCGTTTTAACCTTGGATGATTTAATGATGGTAACGGAAGGGGATGAATATCATTATCACGAAATGATAGCACATGTACCTATGATGCAGCATCCTAATCCGAAATCAGTCCTTGTAATAGGCGGGGGTGATGGCGGTACGGTTCGCGAAGTTTTAAAGCATAAAACTGTTGAAAAAGTGGTATTGTGCGAAATTGACGGTATGGTAATTGAGGCTTCAAAGAAGTTTTTACCTTCCGTTGCTTGCGAATTAGACAATCCGAAAGTTGAAATAAAAGTAGAAGATGCAATTGAATTTATCAAAGATAAAAAGGATGAATACGATATAATATTGATTGACTCAACTGATCCTATGGGACCGGGGGAAGGTTTATTTACGGATGAATTTTACACTAATATTAAGAATTCACTAAAAAAAGGCGGTATAATGGCGGCGCAATCGGAATCGCCCGTAACTAATCATAACGAAATAAAAAAAATGTATGAGCAGTTGCATAGAGTATTCCCTGTTGTATCAACCTACACTTCAAATATGCCTACATATCCGGGCGGCTATTGGGCCTGGGCATTTTGCTCGGTTGATGTTAAGCCGCTTGAATATTTTGATGAGCAAAGAGCAAAAGAGATTATTCCGACTTGTAAAATGTACAACAAGGAATATCATAATGCGCGATTTGCTTTACCGAATTATTTAAAAGAATTAGTATAAACGTAAATAGTGTCGTACTTCTTGAATAAAGTTTATTTTTGTAGTAGTTTAGGCATGTAAATTAAACTCGAGGTAGTAGTTTTGGGGAAATATCCTCAAAAAAAATATAAAGAAGGAGAAAGTCAAAATGGCTGAAAGAAAATTAGTCGGAACGAACGAAATGTTCAAAAAAGCATTGGCCGGCGGATACGCTATCGGTGCTTACAATGTTAACAACATGGAAATTTTGCAAGGTATTGCAGAAGCTGCAGAAGAAACTCAATCACCTATTATTTTACAAGTTTCAGCAGGTGCAAGAAAATATGCAAACCAAACATATCTTATCAAATTGGTTGAAGCCGCATTAGCAACAACAACAGTACCTATCGCACTTCACTTAGACCACGGTGCTGATTTTGAAATTTGTAAAGCATGTATTGATGGCGGTTTCTCATCAGTTATGATTGACGGATCAAGATTCCCGTTTGAAGAAAACGTAAGAGTAACAAAACAAGTTGTTGATTATGCTCACGAAAGAGGAGTTTCAGTTGAAGCTGAATTGGGTAAACTAGCAGGTGTTGAAGATGATGTTAATGTATCCGATAAAGATGCTAAATATACAAACGTTAAAGAAGCTGTTGAATTTGTAAAACAAACAGGTTGTGATTCATTGGCAATCGCTATCGGAACATCTCACGGTGCTTATAAATTCAAAGGTGAAGCAAAATTAGACTTTGAAAGATTAAAAGAAATTAAAGATGCTTTGAAAGAAGCAGGCTTTGGTGATTATCCAATCGTATTGCACGGTTCATCATCAGTTCCTAAATATCTTGTTGATAAATGTAACAAATTTGGCGGAAACTTGCCGGATGCTCAAGGTGTTCCTGAAGAAATGCTTAATTATGCTTCAAAACACGGTGTTGCAAAAATCAATATTGATACGGATTTAAGACTTGCAATGACTTCAACAATCAGAGAATTCTTTATTGAACATCCTGAAAAATTTGACCCGAGAGAATACATGGGACCTGGCAGAACTGCCGTTAAAGAATTAGTTATGCACAAAATGCGCGACGTTTTAGGTACTGCAGGTCATGCAAAAGACTAGCGTAAGCTCGGTGTGAAGCAACAGAGCGGACTTGCGATAAGCAAGGACGGCAGGTTGCGAAACACTACGTCATCGCCGTAGTGAGTGCAGCGTATGCGAAACGAACGAAGCAATCTATGATTGCACAGGCGACAAAAGACTAGCGTAAGCTCGGTGTGGAGCAACGGCGCGTACTTGCGATAAGCAAGGACGGCAGGTTGCGAAACACTACAAAAAATATTAAAACCCGTTCTTTTGAACGGGTTTTATTTTGTAACAATTTCAAATTTCTTAGTTTTAGGATTGTAATCAAAATAGTTGCTGACCGGTACATCTGAAGGGGTGTACTTTTTAAAACGTTCAATGACGTCGCGAGCATAAACATACCTTACCTCTGATTTAGTTTTATCATGGGTGTTATCTGTTTTTGGTGCGCTGTTTCCGTTATATATCATTGCTACCATTTCCATGATTGTGGCAGGGTTGGTTAAATCAACATGCATATTTTGGTATTCTTTGTAATATTTGCTGTTTTTATTAGACTCTTTTATTCTGTTAAAAAATGTCCTCAGGTTATTTTTAAGAGTTGCTGTTCCAACATCATAATTAAGAGCTACACTTCTTTGTGAGGTAGTGCTGAACGCTTTTTTTATAGATGTACTGTCGCCTATATTGCAGTGTCCTTTCAAACGTTTAATAAAATCACTACTAAAATGTCCCGGGTTAGAAGCAATTTCATCGGGCACAGCAGAAGTTATCTGCATTACTCCTTTACCGTTACCGATAAATACACCTGTTTTAGGATTATCATCCGTTTCTCTAAATTGAGATTCTTGAGCAATGATTGAAGCAACAAATATCGGAAAATAATCGAGAAATGTCGAATCTAAAAGATGTTGCGCCGCTTGGCGTACTCTTTCATCTGAACTTTTTGTATATTCTTTAATTAGGTCCGTAGGGTTATTTAATTTTGCGTATTTCATGATGCGGTCAACAATGCGCTTTCTATCGTCTGTTGTTCGACATAATTTGGGGTCGTTCATCATTTGTGCAATGAGTCTGCGGTTTTCTTTTTCAAGGTACTCTGCAGATCTTTTTGCAGGTTTAGGATATTTTGATTTTGGTGCGCTTTGAACAGATGTGCTATCTAAAATTATTTGTTCTAACTTCTTTGCATCAGCAGATCCAAATAGGGTTATGTCCATACTTTTTATTTCAGCATCAAATTTGGCTTTAAATTCTTTTGCTTCATTCGCCGGTTTTGTAGCTGCAATTTTGTCACGAATAATGTTTAAATAGCTCTCTCTTGTACTTCCAAAACTCCCGATTTCGTTGCATATATCTTGTACCATGCTGATATTATATTCGCTTTTGTACATTTTCATAACTTTTGCCATTTTGGCAGGCGGTATCGATTTAAGATAGTCTGATAAAGAAGATGATGTACCCAAACCGTCCAAAGCTTTACGAATGCCGTCTACAATTGTTGCATCACTAATGTTTGAGATAAATTCTTGAACAGCTTTCGTGCTTATCTTTCCGTTTAAATTTTTGTCTTTTAAATACTTCGTAATTTCTTCGGTAGTCAAAATACTGTCTTCCCCTGCAGCTTTTGATAAATCGTGGTACAAAAAATTCAGGGCATAACCGTCAATTTGGTTTTGACCTCCGCCTGCATTGTGTTTACTGTATGCGTCAAACAGCAGGTTCAGTTCTTTGCTTTGTCCTGCTACATCCGAGCGTGCAACGCTTGATGCTCTAAGCACTGTACCTTTTATTACTCTACCGTTTTTACTTGATAAAAATATATTGTCTCCTGGCATATTTTTATTAACGGCATAAATTAAAAAAACTTTAATTAATTGAATTAATTGTGTTTCCGGTGTCTTTGTTAAACATATATAAATCAGAGGTTTTAATGCTTATATCTAAGTTTTTCCCGATATTATACTCAGAAGGTAATACCGCACTACATTTGTGCTCTCCAATATTAAAATATGCTATTTTTTCAGCTCCGAGCATTTCAGATATATCAACATTAACCGCTAATTTAATATCGCCGTCTTTTGAATTCATTTTTTCCGGTCTTATACCGTATAAAATGTTTTCATCTAATCCTAATTCTTTACCTTCAATAAAATTCATTTGAGGGGAGCCTATAAAACCTGCGACAAAAGTATTAGACGGGTGATAATATATTTGTGAAGGGCTATCTGCTTGTTGAATATCTCCGTTATTTAAAACGACAACCCTGTCTCCCATCGTCAAAGCTTCTGTCTGGTCGTGGGTTACATAAATAAATGTTGTTTGAAGCTTTTCGTGTAATTTCTTTATCTCAGAACGCATTTGAACACGTAATTTTGCATCCAAATTTGATAGCGGTTCATCCATAAGAAAAACTTTTGGATTTCTTACAATAGCTCGTCCTAATGCAACTCTTTGCCTTTGCCCGCCTGAAAGTTGTTTTGGCTTTCTGTCCAAATATTCTGTCAGATTTAAAATTTCTGCAGCTTCTTTAACTTTTTGTTCAATTACATCTTTGGGAACTTTGCGCATTTTTAGACCGAAAGCAATATTTTCTCTAACCGTCATATGAGGGTATAGCGCATAACTTTGAAATACAAAAGCAATATCCCTGTCTTTTGGAGCTATATCATTTACTTTTTTATCGCCGATAAAAATTTCACCTTCCGTTATGTCTTCTAAGCCTGCAATCATTCGCAGCAGCGTTGATTTTCCGCATCCTGAAGAACCGACTAATACGACAAATTCTTTATCTTTTATCTCTAGATTAACGTTATTTATAACAGTTTTATTATTATCATAAGTTTTTCTGATATTTTTTAAAATAACATTACTCATTGTCATCACTTTCTGTCGGAATGACTATACTATATATGCAACCCTGCATAACATCAGAATTAATGCTTATACTTCCGCCAAAACGTTTTATAAAAATGCTTGCAGCTCCCAATTTGAAACTTCTTAACAAATTCTTCTTTGACGAATTTTCAAGATGTGCGTAAGGATCACATAAATATTTCATTTCTTCCTGTGCAATTCCTGAACCGGTATCTTTTATTGTAAGTAATAAATAGCTTTTATTTTCATCCAAATTAAAAGCCATTTTGGCTTCGTCATCCGGATAGCAAAGCCTTAATAGTATACTTCCTGTTTCTGTCATATTTGCCGAAACATCAATAATATCAGTTAATGCTTTTTTGAAAGCTTTTATATCCAATGTTACATTTCTCTTTTCCAAATCATCATATTCAAAATTCAGGACAACTTGAGAAGAAACAATAGTTTCAAACGGTTTTAAAACTTCTTTTATAGACGATATGATATCAAAAGTCTTTATTTCGTTTGAATATAAAGAAGATTCAGCATAAGAAAATTCCAAAAATTTATCAATAAAATGCTGCAAATCCAAGGCATTAGAATTGATAATTTTGATATATTTTTCTTGCTTCTGTGTCAAATCTCCACCAATACCATCAAGTAAACCTTGCGAAAAACCTGCAATAGAAGATAATGGCGAGAGAAAATCATTATTTAATTTTGAGAGCATTACATTTTTTTCGCCATTGAAACGTGAAATTGCATCTTTTTTATAATTTTCATTTGTTAAACGAGTTATATCTCTGACAGATACACAAAAACTTCTTTTAACTTTTGAGGCATTTAGTTCTAAATAAATATTTTTACCGTCTACGACAGATTCTACCAGTACCGGCTTTTTAAATTTAACGGAATCTTTAACTAATCGCATACCGTTTGGTAAAATATCATTTAATACGGTATTTTCTGTGATATTAAAATAATCCAATGCTCTTTTGTTAGCTTCCGTAATATACCCGTCAGAACCGACAAACATAACAACATCAGGGAAATTTTTAATTACAGATGTGGAATCAAAGAGCCATTTTATTTTTTTTACCAACTTATTAAAATTCATAATTTGCATTCAAATCCTATATAATATATAATATATGATAACATGAAAAATTATGTAATGTAAATTTTTGTAATTTTTTAGAATAAAAAGTAGCAAAAAATATCTTGCACGGGGTTTATAACTAAAGACGTGGAAAATTTCTGAAAAGAAAGCAGGTGATACTATGAGAGAAATTGACAATAACATAACTACCAATGTGAATTTCAAAGGCGGAATCCAACCTAAATCTCAACCGAATGACGAGCAAAGCACACAACAACAAGCCGCTCAAAATGAAGGAAAAGAGATTAAGGATTTATCTAACATGCCTGCTGCTTCTTTGGGCAAATCACAAGTTTCTGTTGACAATATCAACAGCGACATAGCCGAATTTGAAAAAAATCCCGAATTAACTCAAAAATTAAACGATATTATTGATGAATATTCAAAAACCCATACCCAAGAACAAACCTTAAAATTTATGGATGCAACAATCCAAGAATTTTATTCAAAGAAATAATAATTAGTCATTGGCTGTTGTTAAGAAGTTTACAAGTCCCTGTAATCCTAATTTATAACTATCTATTTTAAACCCGCAAATTTGCCCGACGCAAACATCCGCAAACATTGATTCATGGCGGAATTCTTCTCTGCGATAAATATTTGATATATGTACTTCCACAGTCGGAATTTTGACAGCAAGCAAAGCATCGCGAATAGCAAGACTCGTGTGGGTATAAGCTCCGGCATTTATTACTATTCCGTCAAAGTTTCCAAGAGCGTATTGAATTTTTTCAACAATTTCGCCTTCAAAATTACTTTGAAAAATTTCGATATTAACACCTAATTCAAAAGAATATTCATGCAATTCCATCTCAATATCTTTGTACGATTTTGAACCGTACTGTTCGGGTTCTCTAACGCCAAGCATATTGATATTGGGACCATTAAGTATAAGAATATTTAAGTCTTTAGCCATGCTTTTATTGTATCACGACAAATGAGTTTTGTAAACTTTTGTTAAAATTATAATTTATAAATGTTACAAAGTTGACATGTTGGGTTATCATGCATGTACAAACTATCCCAAAATCTCCTCCCAAGATTATTGTTCAAGTCGCAAAAAGTTGTGACTTTTTTTTTAGCCCGAGCAAAGGCAGGCACAAAGTGCCAGACCGAAAATTATGGAAGAATGAATATTCTTCCTAATTTGAGGCGTTGCCGTTTATTGCGAGGGCGTAAATAAATTCGAATAGGTAAAATTACTTGGCGAGCAGGGTACGAAACATAATATGTCCGCCGTTGCGACCGACACAGAGTGTAGGGAGCGGAGCAATTTTTGATTGCACAGGCGGATTTGGCCCGAGCAAAGGCAGGCACTAAGTGCCAGACCGAAAATTATGGAAGAATGAATATCCTTCCTAATTTGAGGCGTTGCCGTTTATTGCGAGGGCGTAAATAAATTCGAATAGGTAAAATTACTTGGCGAGCAGGGTACGAAACATAATATGTCCGCCGTTGCGACCGACACAGAGTGCAGGGAGCGGAGCAATCTTTGATTGCACAGGCGGATTTGGCCTGTGCTCAAGGCAGGCACGCAATTTACACTACGGTGTTAATTGCGAAGATATTTCAGCCACAATTCTTGAAATATCAGAACCGCCTATTGCTACTTCTAAAATCAACGGTGCCGCAATCAGTAATGTTTCGCTATATGACATTGTATCAACATCTACAACATCAAATTCAATATAATCTTCACCAACATATTTGAGCTTTCCGTATTCCCCGTTCATAGCCCATTTCAAAAATACATATTGGTTTTCAAAAGCCTTTAATTTATTTATTAATCTCATTATCTACCTAATACCCTTACAACAAATATACTAATGATTAATTTTATTTAGTCAATTAATCGTTAAACCATAAAAGTTTTAACCGAACCGTCTTGATGGTACAAACTTCCGCCACAAATGATTTCGACGACCTTTAAAACAACATCTCTTGGAGCATCGGTTTGATTGAGCGCAAATTCTTGTCCTGTATGTTTAATTTTAAATATACATTTTTGCGTTCCGTCAGGTGGAATATATAAAGATGCGACTTCATTTTCCAACAATTTCACCATTTCTTCATCGCGATCTTTTACTCCTTGAATAATTTCATTATAGTTACCCCGCAAAGCAATAATTCTATTAGACGGCATGTGTCGTGAGTCCTCGCGATACAGAGCTTGCGGTTGGAAATTGCATCTTGTCGTAAAACTTATTGTATGCCACAAAATATTCATTACCGTAACAGATTTTAGCGCATCAGTTTCTACATATATATTTTGGGTGGTAACTCCGCGAGCTTGAAAAGCTTGAGTCATATTATCCGCAACAATATTCAAACAGTCAATCATACGCGAAAAAACTTCACTTGTATTAACTGTTGCGTGCTGATAATCAAGAAACTGTTTATACATGTGCGAAGACAATAAATCCACACGCTCTTGTATAACAATATCCTTTTTTGTAGCCGTTTCGGAATTATCAAAACTTTCAAAACTATTAATCAAATTTTTCACCCTTATATTTAAGAATAAACATAGTCTTATGTAAATTATTATATATACTTTTTTAACAAAAATGAATACTTATTAAAGGTTATTTACAAATATTATTATTTGAACATAAAATATAAAAAAAGAACACTTTGGTTTAGAATTTTGAACGAAAATGTGGGGATATTGGGCGCAAAGATTATTTCCTTACCAAAGTCCCCCTTATGTTTTCGAGAATGTAGGGTAGATTTCATTCTACCGTATTTTGGTTGACTAAAGTCAACCCTACACAACTTTATAAAAATAAACCATCAAATTTTATGAACCGCACCAACTCGATAAATACACTACGAGAGGAATTTGTCGGTGAGAAGAACTCTTCTCCGTGTCAATAAAATCAGACAAAACATGCAAAAAATAGAAAAATCGGAGAAGAAGGGATTTGTCTTGACCGCCTCGCATTAGACGGCTTTCACATCGGCTCATTTGTCTGGCCGACCGCCTGACCATTTCGCCGATTGTTTCAGCCTTTGCTCGGCGGTCGCCGAACCCAGAACGAGGGTTTTCATCCATTACTTAAAAATTAACGCCGGACTGCCATATGGCAGTCCGGCGTTAATTCGGAGAAGCGGGGATTCGAACCCCGGGTGGAGTCGCCCCCACAACGACTTTCGAGATCGTCACCTTAAACCACTCGGACACTTCTCCAATTTATATTCTATTTTTCGATAATCAGGTTATCCAAAAGTTGGATATCAATTTTGTCACCTGCTTTTGCTTTATAATACAGCCCCGGTGTGAGTAATCCCGCCGATGCTCCTAATGCAAAGCCTATCGGCATACCTATTGCAAAACCGCCGATTATTACAGAACCCGCGGCAATACCGATTCCGCAGCCTGCACCTGTACCGACAGCCATACCGCCTAAAGTTGAACCTAAACCTTTACCTAAAGCGTTTAGCTTGCCCCTCGATAAAAAGTCTTTATTTCTAAACAATTTTGCCTTTATGCATTTTTGTGTTCCGTCAGGGAGTTCAACATATTTAAAATCCAAATATATCTTGCCGCTTCTGTTGAATGATTTTGGTCTTTCAATATTACAAATTTCCGCAACAAATTTCGTTGATATAGGTAAAACCTCTGTTCCTTCTTGGGTGCGCAAACACTCGTTAAGAATAAATACGATTTTGTCGCCGATATTTGCACATTTACTGTTAAATGATTCGGCAAACGCAACTTGTAACGTATTATACGGCAGAATTATCGTTTCATATTCGGAAGAATTTACAATATTTGTCGGAGTTTTCTTTGCTAATTTTTTAGGTAATAGCATGTGCTCCACACTGACACAATCACAGTCATCTTCCGCCATAACCGTTTGTATTGGTGTGCTGATACATAAAATTAACCCGCATAATAAAATTGAAATTAATTTTTTCACAATTTTCGCTCCATGTTTTATCAAATTAGGAAAACACTTGACAAAGCCTAACCTTGTTCGGGGTTCTCATCCCGTTTTCTCTATTCCGTTTTCAAATTCAGAGAGGAGGGGATTCGAACCCCTGGTGAAGTTACCCTCACACAACCTTTCCAAGATTGCACCTTAAGCCACTCGGACACCTCTCTATCTGTATGTATTATCACCGAAACCCATAAAATCGTCAAGTGCCAAACTCCTAAATTTATGCTAACATATACTCATGATTTTACGTGTGAATAAAAATTTTAATACTCTTAAAGGTATCGTTACTATTCCTGCGGATAAATCTGTTTCCCATCGTGCAGTTATTTTTTCTTCATTAGCGCAAGGCAAATCAATTATTAAAAATTTTTCCGATGGCGCTGACCCGCACTCCAGTTTAGAAATTTGCAAACAACTCGGTGCAGATATAAATATTGACTCCTCAACCATAACAATAGTTTCCGACGGAAAATTAAAAGCAACTTCTCAACCGTTATTTTGCGGAAATTCCGGAACTACAATGAGGCTTATGGCAGGAATTTTATCAGGACAAAATTTTGACTCCACACTTACAGGCGATGAAAGTTTATCTAAACGCCCGATGAAACGTATTATTGAACCGCTTTCACAAATGGGCGCAAAAATTACATCAAATGATTACCGCGCACCGTTAGAGATTAAAAATAGTAATCTTAAAGCTATAACCTACGATTTGCCGATAGCTTCCGCCCAAGTAAAGTCATGCGTACTCCTTGCAGGGTTATTCTCTGACGGAACAACAACAGTAAACGAAATTTACCCCTCAAGAAATCATACCGAAATTATGTTAAAACACATGGACGCGAACATTAATTACTCAAATAATCAAATTTCAATATCCAAATCAAATCTTTCACCGCTCAATATAGAAATAATCGGCGATATATCTTCTGCAGCATATTTCATTGCAGCAGGCTTGCTCGTCCCAAATTCCGAAATAATCTTAAAAAATGTCGGCTTAAACCCGACTCGCGCAGGAATACTTGATGTTGCACAAAAAATGGGCGCAAACATAGAAATTCTTGATAAAAAAGAAATATGCTCCGAACCTGTCGGAGATTTGAAAATTAAATATACCCCAAACCTGCAAGGCTGCGAAATCTCGGGAGAACTTATTCCAAAACTTATAGATGAAATCCCGATTATCGCCGTATTAGCAACCCAAGCACAAGGACAAACCGTTATAAAAGATGCACAGGATTTGCGCAACAAAGAATCTGACAGAATAAAAACAACCGTTACTGAACTGAAAAAACTCGGTGCGCAGATTGAAGAAACTCAAGACGGAATGATTATTCAAGGGAAAACCAAACTTGCAGGCGGAATTTGCACAGACTCATACAAAGACCACCGGCTTGCGATGAGCTTATATATTGCAGGTTTGATTACGGATAAAGAAATATCCGTCAACGATTTTGAATGGGTTAATATTTCTTTTCCGACTTTTGAAAAATTGATAACCGAATTATATTTTCAATAAAACTTTCAATGTATCTTTTTCTTTGTTCTTTTCAAAAGCTTCTATTGCATTGTCTATTTCATACGTTGCGGATATCAACGGAGTCAAATCTATTTTGCCTGACTCTAAAAGTCTTAACGCCGGAGGAAATTGACCGCAGCGAGAACCTAGAACCGTAATTTCATCTATAACAATAGGTGCAAGATTTAGTTCTTTACCCGTTGCAACAGTGCTTTTTAAAACAAGAACTCCGCGCGGTTTTGTTAATGCCAATGATGTTTCAAACCCGTTAACCGAACCTGTCGCTTCAACTACAACATCATAAATCTTTTCGATTTTAAAATCATTTAATAATGCCGTTTTTACCCCTTGGGCACGAGCAATATCAAGTTTGTTTTGATGCTTACCTACCAAAGTAACATTAAGATTCTGTGCATTTAGCGCAATCGCAGTTATTAAACCTAATTTCCCGTCCCCCAAAACAACTACTTTGTCCATAGGTTTGATGTGAAGCTGTTCATTGATTTCCAAAGCTGCCGCTAAAGGTTCTGTAAATACCGCTTGCTCATCGGCAACATTATCGGGTACTTCAAACAAAACTTCAACAGGCATAGTAAAATACTGCGCAAAAACCCCGTCCTTATTCCATATTCCTAAAGTATGCCTATTAGGACAATGACGATAATTATGTTTAGCGCACCATTCACAATTCGGATCTTTGCATCCGTAACTTATTTCAGGAACAACTCTTTTCCCAATGAGCGGATGTTTATATATATTATTTGTACTGTTAGGAGATTCTTCGGCTTTTGCGTCATTCTGAGCGCAGCGAAGAATCTCCTGTTTGTTCGCCTCAGAATGACATTTATCTGTGTTAATATTTACATCTT
>Ga0256404_1007493_pt1 | contig 17222 bp, 20 predicted proteins | sample RumenRJG_01DNA_FD_185990 | JGI IMG/M metagenome (GOLD analysis project Ga0256404, IMG submission 185990) | Bovine rumen microbial communities from Lethbridge, Alberta, Canada - RJG_01 | ecosystem: Host-associated > Mammals > Digestive system > Stomach > Rumen | place: Canada: Alberta | collected...
ATGGAAGCGGCCGCTGCCTTGGGTCTGCCCGTGCTGCTTACATTTTTGTCTTCCATTTTCTTTTCCCCTTTCCTTACTGCGCCCCGGCACAGATGATCTGCGCTGAAAAGTAATCGGCCAGCTTGTCCGCGTCCACATAGGCGTGGTCCGTTTCGAGAACATACTTGTCTCCCGGTCCGTAATACTGCCGGGTGCCCGTCTCATCGAGCGTATCGCTCACCTCGTCCCTTGAATCAGACGGAACGTAGTCAAGCCAGAGACGCTCCATGGCGTCCCAGGCTTTGAGCTTCCGGTCGTACGTCCGGCACTCAATCGGGTCGCCGCCTGCCGACCAGACGAGAAGCACCGGGGTCTTGGGGTCATTGTTCTGGATCTTTTTTTCAATCATGTTTTTTCTCCTTTCCGCCCATCCGGGCATAAAAAAAAGAAGGGCGGAACGGTTTACGCTCCACTCTTCTGTGACTTACACTCTCTATATGCCGGAAAGTTTCAGGCAGAAGAAAAGCGCGGGGTTGCCCGCGCTTTTCCTGCTCGTTTTGCTCTGAGGTAAGATCCCGCTTACCGCAAGCTCAAACCGTTTTCATTTCCTCCTGCTCAATGCGGTCTACCTCATCGACGGTAAGCCCCAGATATCTGGCAATTTTTGTCTTGCTCAATTCGCCGTCCCGAAGCATTCGTACGACACTTTCGCGCTGCACCTTTTTTGCGCCTTCGCTTTCCACATATTCCAGTACATCACACATAGTCACACCACCTTTCTTTTCTTTCTCTGAAAGCACCGGGATGGATTTCTCAAACAAGCGATCACCCGTTAAAACAGACATGAGTTTCAGGACTGCATCCACATGTCGGATTGTTTCGGGCTTCGGCTTGTAGTTTTTCGCCCCATACAGCCTTCTCTGGACAAAATAGTCAGCCACGTACCGGAAATCACTCTGAAACTGCCGCACCTGTTCCTCGCTCAAAAACGCGATCTGAAACAGGTTGATCCGATAGTCGCTCACATACGGCTGATAAGCTTCCGAAATGTCAAGTGCATCCGTGAGATGCGGACTGAACGGCCACTTCTTATCGCCAAAATAGAGGACCAATGTGACGACCGGACAAACTCGCTTACGCTGCTTGTCAAGTAACTGCGCGCGATACGCGGCCCCATCGTAGCCGATCACCCGGAGCGGCATGAATTCCTCCGGCTCTGTCTGATGCTCAAAACCGGCCATCACGACAGTGAGCTTACCACTCCTCACATATTTGGCAACATCTCTCTCCTGCTCATGGAGCCGACCATCCACCTTGTACTGACTCTTGTCTTTGATGTTTTCTAGGTCGTCCGGTGACACAACCTGCCTGCCATGAAAGAGGAGAACGTTCATCACGTCTGCAAACACGTCGTTGTAGTCCGCAAGGATCTTCTCGCCAATGTCTTTTTCTCCCAAGCGGATCACCCTCTTTCGATGGCTCTTACGCCCATTGTACCGGCTTCCCGGCGCGCCGTCAAACGTGTGCCTGCGCCTTCCCCGCTGCCGTCCGGATGCCTTTCTGCAAGCTCCGGTGGTGATTCTGTACATGTCTGTTTTCTCATACATTTCCCTTTCTGCCCTTTTTCGGCATAAAAAAGAGCGGAAGCAGCTTGCTCCGCTCGTCAATCTGGTAACAACTTTTATATGCCGGAAATTTTCAGGCAGAAGAAAAGCGCGGGACTGCCCGCGCTCTTCCTTTCCATCACATCACCATGTCAACCTTCATGTCCGGATTGTTCAGAAGTGTCCGGGCGGCTCCGTGAATCATGTCGTCAAGGCTGACCACATTCCAGCCTTTCGTTGTGATCACGTCGAGCTGGTCCAGTTCTGTCCGGGCGCAGAGGAAGGCTTCCCCCTCCGGGAGAACGGCCTGCAGCATGGCATACCATTCCGGGATCGTGTCGTCGGTATCCGTTGCGCACTCATACCGCGCGCTTTCCTGCTCTTCTTCCGGGCAGGAAAAGATAGGCTTCTCTTCCGCAAACGGGCAGGCGTTATGGGCCGGGCAGAGCCGACACCAGTCAGCCGAAACATCAACAGACAGGCTGCCTCTCCATGAAAACCCATGCTGCCCTTTCTCTTTCGCGTAAGCAGAATAATCCTTTACGCCGTGTCCGCTTGAATCCCGCAGAAACGAAAACATCTGCGCGTACTTTGCCTCATCGGTTACTCTGAAAAAGTTCGTGTATCCCATACTTTTTCTCCTCTCCTATATTTTTTCTCTTTTATTTTCGGCGTCTCGTCACAGATCAGCGTCGGCACACTGATCACGGTGCCATTCGGCTTTCTCCTGCTCGTTCTGGAAGAACCGCCCGTCGTATTCCCGGTAGTCCTTCTCAAGAAATGTTTCGAAATCCCAGTACAGGTTTCCCGAAAAGCCGGACTCGTTCTCCCATACGCAGAAGGCTTCGTCCGTATATTCTTTTGAGAGCGGGAAGGCAGATCTGCCGGTTCTGTTAAGCTGCAGGGCAGCAGATGCGCAGAACAGGTCACGTGCCGTATACCCGTTGTCGATCATCCAGAGGAGCTTGTACCGCTCATAGATCTTCTCTTCGAGCCGGATGTCCGTATACGGAACCGGCTCCGCCTGCATGACCGGGCCGGGAAGATAATACCCCAGATCGATATCTGTGATTTCCCCGCTGTCTCCGCCTTGAGAGTCGTCGTCTCCGATTCCGTGCAAAGCGAGACCAAGAACCGACCATATGATGCAATCCGTTTCCTCCTGCGGCATGTCTACGAGGGATTCAAGCAGCCGGTGCAGGGTATCCTCGATGCACGCGGCAAGGTCAAGTCCCGCAAACGGCCTGTCCGCCGGAATAATGCAAAAGACCCACGTGTATGTCCCGTCCACATGGTACCGGGCAATCCGTTCCTCGTCGTTAAGCAGCGGCAGAAGCATTTTTGTTCCGTCTTTTCTTTCATTTTCGTTATCCATAGTTTTTCCTTTCCACCCGTTCATGGGGCATAAAAAAGAAGGGCGGAATCCATAGCTCCGCTCTTCAACTGTCTGTACACTTCTTATATGCCGGAAATGTCCGCACAGAAGAAAAGCGCCGGCGGCCCCAATTCTACAAGCTCAGGCAGTAGCTTGGCCTGACGGCCACGCAATAAATGCCTGCGCAATAATTGGGACAAGTGCCGCGCTCTTCCTGTCCTTTATTTCCAGCGGCTGCTTAAATCCGCCACATTCTCCGCGATTTCAAGATCGCCGTGCCTGTCTGCCAATGTATCAAGGATGTGATTCTCACGGAACGAGAAGCAGTGTTCCTCGTCCGGCCCGATAATGACATGGTCCCTGAGATTGATCCGCATCAGCTCGCAGGCATACAGCAGCAGATCCGTCACGGCGATATCCTCTCTCGACGGCTTCAGATTGCCGCTCGGATGGTTGTGGAACGCCAGAATAGAATCCGCGTTTGCGAGGATAGCGCTCTTCATGATCTCCCGTGGGTGCGAAAGTGTTGCTGACAGCGTTCCGACTGACACAATATTCACGCAGATCGGGACCGTGCCACCTTTCAGACACACAACACCGAACACCTCGCGGTCCAGGTCCTGCAGCTTGCCCGCGAGAAGCCGTACCGCGTCCCCGGTTGTCCGGATTGGCTCCGGACTGAGGAGCGGCGGGTTCTTGACGAGCCGGATGCTTACGCATGGCAGCTCATATATCTTTGCTCGTTTCGCGCTTTTTTTCTTTGCTTTTCCCATCTTGTTTCCTCTCCGCCCGCATGACAGGCAAAAAAGAGCGGAACTGACTTGGCTCCGCTCTTCAACAGTATCTACATCTTCTATATGCTGGAAAATTCCGGGTAAAAGAAAAGGCCACCTTGCGGCAGCCTTCTCTCTGTTTTTTTCTTCTCCTTTCTACTTGCCTAGAGGCTTAAAAAAGCCCCTTGGCAAAACTGAGCATTTTGCGGTACGCGGGCTCGATATGCTTGAAGCGCATCAGGTCCCGCATACCGCGGACAAGGAACAGACGATGCCTGTTCCATTCCTTCGCCTTCTTATTGAAGACGAAGGATGCCGGCCGGTCGGGGTCGTAAAGCCCCTCCGGAAGGAGCATCGCTGCTCCGTCGGCGAGGTACGGAGCCAGAGGTTCCAGGATCTTCTCCTGAAGTCTCTGGGCGTCCATACGACGCCCTTCGGCCCAGAGACGGCCGGTTTTTTCGCCGGTCATCTCATCATATTCGCTGCCGTGGTTGACCCCGGCAGCGTCAAAAATTCCGTTAATAGTTTCCATCTCCGGCATATCAGCCGGAACAACAATAATCGAAAAGCTCATAGGGCTTTTCTCCTTTCCGCCCATTTCGGGCAAAGAAAAAGAGCGGAGCTTTTATTTGCTCCACTCGTCAATCAACAGTTATTCTTTATATGCAAGAAAATGCTTTGGATAAGAAAACGCCCGGCAAAATTTCTGCCGGGCATATTTTCCAATGTCCCGACCGTGGTCCGCAGTGCGTATTCGCCTGATGCGTGGCGGGCTCTATCGGTTTCCATAATACACTTCGCACGCAGGAAAGCAAGCAAGAAAAAAGCAGTCCAGACAGGATATCCGATGGACCTGCTTCTTTTTCGGTCTGTTCTCATTTTTCGATCAGACTTTCCATGGAACAGCCCGGATTTCCTTTGTGATGTTCCCGACAATTTCGAACATAAGAAAAGCGCCGGCGGCCCCAATTCTACGAATTGGGACAAGTGCCGACGCTCTTTCTGTTATGTTTCTTCCGTCCCTGCCCGGAGTGGCGCCTTCTTATAGAGGCAAAGAACGTGGAACCGGCAATTTCTGCACCAGTCTTCCGTCTCTTCTTCGGGCGCAAGCCCGTCTTCCTCCATCTTCGAAAGCGCCGCCAGTTCCTCGTCGATCTCGTCCGGGGTCCCAGTGTACTCGTCCGTCTTCTGCACGACGTTTTTGCCGCCGCCGAAGAAGTACGGCTCGCACTTGAGGTTCTGCCCGATGTGATCATTCTCCTTCCGTAGATAATAGTACGCCGCCGTGATCTTCTTGTAGCCGAGCTGCCGTCCGTACAGGATCAACGAATCGAGCTGGATGTCCCGCTCGAACGCGTTCTCACTGCCTGTCATCGTCATGTCCGGCTTCCGGATCTTGTACACGACCAGCGTGACCGCTTCCGGGTCGTTCTCGTCAACGAACGCGGCATCGCACCAGACGCGGCGCTTTTCACCGCCAACCATCACCTCGGCAGCCGGCGGAAAGGTGACTCTCCGCTTTTCGCTGTTCAGGTACCGGACGACCATAAAAACCAGCCAGTTCCGGTTGGCCGCGGCCTGCTTGTCCGACAGGTACTTGCACTCCGCCATGCGCGGCATCACATACTGCGTGATGTGCCGCTCGCGGTCGCGTCCGGTTTCGCCCTTTTCGCGCTCCTGGATAAGGCCCCAGTGGATCGCGTCTTTCGCGATCGACGCGAGGTGGTACGCCGGGCCGGTCTTCCGATCTACGTATGTCTCCGCCTTGTCCGCGAAAGAACGCCGTTTGCTGCACAGGTCCGCGTGGTTCATGCGGGTGTAGCTCGGGGCGGATTTCACTTCATTCATGCCTTCAAGCGCCTCATCGGACGCTGCCATCTCTTTATATTCCATTTTCTCTTCTCCTTTTTTTATAGGTCCTCTTCACTGTCCGCGACTTCGAGTACACCGGTCATGCAGAGGGACGGTTCATCGTAAAAGATGATCTCATCCATCATGAAGCCGGACGCAGATGCTTTTGCATCGACGCAGTTGCACCCGTTCTTCCGCATGTCTTCCTCCGCGTTGTACACGCCCTTCGGAAAGAATGGTTTTCCGTAGCTTGTGTTAAACACGCAGATATAGCCACGGCACGCGCTTCCGCCGGCGTAGAAGCCGTCAGAAAACGACGTGTAGTGAATCGACTTCGCGAGGTTCCGCGCCGTGTACACGCCCCAGCCGTACGCCTTGCCGGCTGTGGTAAAGCCGGGGTGCGTCTTCGGGTGCGTCATAATGAGCGACGCGATGTTCTCGGTCGGGGACCCGTGGATCAGGGTCTGATGCTCCGTGATCCCGTTTTCCTCATCGTACTGGCGCTGCCGCTCCTTGAATTCCGGGGCGTCAATCATGTAGAGACGGTAGGCATAGCGGCGGTCCGCCATAAAGAGATCAAGGATCGATTTCAGTTCCTTGTCCGTCGCGTACCGCACCCCGATGTTGCCAAACGGGGACTGCACCTGCGCCTCGGTCTTTGACACCTGCGACAGCATGCCGGACATCGCCTGAATCGCGCTGTCCCAGGTTGTGACCGCCTGCTCCATCGCTTTCATCTGCTCTTTCCGGCTTCCTTCTGTTTTCACCATGAAGTCCGCCATCTGCTTGACCGGCTTTCCGTGTTCCTTCCGGAACGACGTGTTGGTCAGGACAATCTGGTGCTTCACCAGCTCATTGAACTGATAGATGAGAAGCAGCCATTCCGTTTCCGCATACCGGTCGGGGTCCTTGCCGATGTCTGTCAGGATCTTCAGCATCTTGTCGAGATCCTTTTCAGCAGACGTGATCTGCCGCTTCGTAAACTGCGGTACCGGCGAATACTCGTCGAGTGCAAGACCCATAGCACCCTTCAGGTACTCTTTCGCGCCGTCTGTGAGCTTGTTGTAGAGCTCAACACCGGCGTCCTCTTTCTGCTCTTCTTCCGGCACGTCCGGATTTCCGAACAGCCGGTCCAGCTCACGCGTCAGTTCTGATCCGTCGGACATTTCCTCCGTCCAGTCCTCGTACCCGCGCTTCAGGAGCTGGTAGTGCTGCGGCCAGTAGAAGAAGGAAGGCCACGCATGGTCGAGAACGTACAGGTTCTCCGTCCCCATTGCGCCGATGTTGCCGCCGCCCGTCTGTCCCCAGCGGGCCCCGACACCGCGGGTATTATGTCCCATGGTATAGGGCACGAGCTGGTACATCTGGTGGACGTTCGTTTCGAGATCCGCCATGATGTAGTACCGTCTCTGGTACTCGGACGGCTCACACCGGATGCCGGAAAAGGCCGGGGTGAGCTTGGCGTGTCCGTTTTCATCCTCGCGGAACAGAAGTTTCGCGCTCTCCGTTCCGACCGTCACATAGACCGTATCCGGTGCCGTAAGGTCCATCTTTCCAATGGCCTCTCCGACCGGCTTCCAGATCTCTTCCTCGCTGTTTCCGTCAACAGGGACCGTCACTGTTCCGGCCGTGCAGGAGACGACGGCACACCTTGCCTGCGGGTTCTGCCTGTTTGCATCATTCTTTGTTTCCATAGCTTTTTTCCTTTCCGCCCTTCGGGCATAAAAAAAAGAAGGGCGGAACTGATCGCTCCGCTCTTCAACAACTTACATTTCGTATATGCCGGAATTTTGCAGGCAGAAGAAAAGCACGGGCAAGACCCATTCCGGCAAAAGAAAAAGCCGCCCGCAGGGCAGGCAGCTCTTTCTGTTAATCAGGAAGCTCGGCACATATCTGTGCCGAAAACACCGTATGCGCTTCGAAATCGAAGTCAGACGGCAGAAACGCGCCATACAGACGACGGCAGGCAACAGCCATTTCCTGAATACCCGCGTAGCAGTGTCCCGAATGCAAAAATACGAAACTATCGTCAGCATCTTCGGAGACGCTGTAGGTGAACCGCCTGTCTCCGAAAAGAAACAGCCCATCGCGAACCCTTTTGCAGTCTTCCGGATGAAGTTTGCCGTCCAGATGAAGAATTCGTCCGTAGCTGTAGAGATTCCGATCGCTCAGGTCCGCGCAGCGGAGATGGGGAGCGAACAGCGGGACACTGGACGGATGCATGTTTTCCGCCTTCGCATACAAGCGACAGAATCCGTCTGCTTCTTCTTGATTGAGATAGAGGCCATACCCCTGTTCCTCGTTCTTGTTTTGCTGCGCCTTTCCGATGGCTAACTGGACGATCGACCAGTGATCTTCTTTGCGAAACCGGGTGCATTTGCTCTTGAAATTTGAGAGAAATTTCCACTTCCCGGAGGCATACACCTCATGTGTTGCGGCGACCTTTGCCAGATCTTCGTACTCAATTTCAATCAGATGTCCGCTCATTCTTCCAGCGTTTTGCTTGCAATCATATGGAAGCGTCATGCTCTTCATGTCTGCAACGGTCCGTGTCGTGATCGACGGGAAATAGTCTTCCACGACAAAGCCGGGAACCACGACCCAGATGGGAACAAGTTTCATGCTGCCGCGGTCAGAAACTGCGTAGACAGCATATGTTCCTGCCAGGCATTTTACATCCTCGTACCAGCACGGGACCTCATAACGGTTCCGAAAAACCGTATTCTTATCCAGCGTGTACCATCCAATCTGCATTTGCATATTTTTTCCTTTCCGTCTCTTTTCTTTTTTGAGACACAAAAAAAGAGCGGAACACAATGCTCCGCTCGTCAATCATTACACTTTCTATATGCCGGTAATTTTCACATAGAAGAAAATGCCGGCACGTCTTCTCATTCCGGTTCGACAAGAAATCGTCCGGGAATTTTCCTATGGTCTTTTCTGCTATGGCCAACAGATCGTCCGCCGGATCACCAGCGGACTCATCACTTATCTGTTTGACATGCCGGATTTTTCTGAACGTAAGAAAAACGCCGGCATGTGCCAGCGCTTTCCTGCTTATCCTTCGAATGCCTCCGGGCAGAGCTGTCTTGCGCGGGCCATGAGATCGTCCCTCACAAGGCCCAGCAGCTCCTTGACCGAAACACCGTAGCCGTCAAGGTCGATGATGCCCACGCCGTCCGATGCGTCCCGTACGGCATATCCGTTCTCCGCAAAATCGATGTAGAGATACGGGTCCTTCGGGTTATCCGGCGGCAGCGGCATCCGGACGGAAGCGTACGCACCATAAGACAGATACACATCTGCTTCCAGACCGTCTTCCACGCTGTCACACACCGGATACCGGATGAGGACCGTCTGCTCCTTACAGGTGCGGATACAAAGATCATCCCTGCACCCGTCTGACAGAAGTTCACTTGCCTGCTCGATAAGCTCACTTGCTCTCTTCATTTTCTTTTTCTCCTTTTCATTTTTCTTTTTTGTGCTCATACAGACCGGACAATGATGCAGTGCTTCCAGTATGGATCGTACTTCCTGATCTCGTCCTTGAGACGCTTCCGGAATGCCGGCTTTGCCTGCATGGTCTGCATCAGCTGCTCCGGGTCCAGTCTGCGGACCGGTTCCGGTTCGCAGGTCAGGTCATGCCAGTTCCGGGCCAGCCACTGGGCCATGCTAAGGGAAAACGCTTCCCTGCTTGTGCAGATATGCGTCTTTACCGGATAGCAGACCGGGCAGATCGCAAGGACTTCGCCTTCCACAGCAGACAAGCTCGTGCCATAGGTGAACGTATCCGCCTCTCCCGGATTCTGAACAATGACCGGCCAGTCCGGGTGCTTATCCATGAGGTCATGGAGTGTGTCTGTCCCGGTTAAGGGATATGCGGCATCACTGTCCTGCGCAAGCTTCCCCAGAACCTGCAGCACACAGCTCACCGGAATCATCTTCTTCTGCCCGCTTAAAGACAGACGCCGGATTTCCCGATCCGCGCGGTTCATGGCCATAACCAGCATGGCAGACGGATGGTAATCATCCCGCAGCTCAAGCGCTGCCGTTCCGACGAGATAGAGGAGCCGCTTCCCCGTCGTCTCATCATCCATGTCAAAGATCTGTCCATGGAACGACTTGAGAAGCCGTAAGAGGTAAGCCGAGTGGTCGCAGGAATCCGCAAAGACACGCGCCATCAGATCTTCCCGTGTCTGCGGATGTACGGCAAGTTCCAGCGCAATCTGTGCCTTGTAGACCGACACGGTCTGCGCTGCCATATCATCCGGCTGAAACGCTTCCTTCAGCGCGTCCATAGCCATGAACAGTTCTTCTTTTTCGGAAATTGTCTTCTTTTCTTCCATTTCTTATCCTTTCCGCCCATACCTGGGGCAATAAAAAAAGAAGGGCGGATCGTGTCTCTCCGCTCTTCAGCAATCTGTACACCCTCTATATGCCGGATTTTGTTCAGCAGAAGAAATCGTCTGGACGCAAAATCAGGTTGAAAAGCGGAAAATACGCGGAAACGGTTTGGTCGCAAAGTCTGGTTGGAAGCGTGCCGTGTGAGGCTCTGTGATGGCTCCTGCGGCCGTTTCCCTGCCCGCGTGATTGCCGTGTTCAGCCCTTGTCAGAACGCCGCAAAAACGGTAAAACGGAAGCAGAAAAGCCCTTTAATTCTGATTGTGCGGAGGAAATGGTATGGCTATGAGCGAACTTGATGCAGCAGCAAAAGCCCTGAAAGAAATCCAGAAACAGATGCGTGCCATGGCAGGCGCTGCCGGCTTTCTTTCGGAAGACGACGTGACGGAGTGGATCGCGGAGACAAGACGGAAAGAAAACGAGAAAGACATGACGAAGCAGACGGATGAGGACGATGCCCTCCTGACGGAAGCGGCCAGACGCCTTGCAGAAGGAAGCGGGACGAATGAGGCCCTGCACGAGGTCATGGACGAATTTGGCATCCGTGAGAAGGATCTGGCAGAGGCAACGGACCCGGCGATCGAATGAGCGGGAAGAACGAAAAAAGCGCAGAAAGAAAAGCGCCGGCACTTGTCCCAATTCGTAGAATTGGGACCGCCCGCGCTCTTCCTGTCTGTTTCTCACTCATCGTCCGTTGTCGGGAACGTACCGCCGATCGATGGATCTTCCTGCGCTTTCTCCGCCCAGATACGGTACACGAAACGGCGACCGCTGCCCTTGGGTTTTCCTTCAGCGCCTTCCGCATACGGATACTCAATCAGTACGCCGTATTCGTCGCACGCGGCGTCCGGCCCCGGCTGATCGGGGATCGAGACAAAGATGCCAGGATAGGCATCGAATGATCCCGTGACCTTTGCCGTGATAGGGCCCCTTGGAGTGTTCACCGTGAGAACGCCGTGCTTTCCTGATTCCGCTGGATACCAGCGTTCTTCCTCCGGGCTCACACGGATTTCCGGCGGCAGCATTTTTCCTTTCTCGTCCACGTACGGGCAGATCGTATTGCCGCAAGTCCATGAACGAATAGTTGCCTTGAGGCTGTCAGCCAGATCGTCATAGTCGCGGCCGCAGATCGCGGCATAGTCCGCCTTTTCTTCCTCGAAGTTCTCATTATTTCCTTCGATTTCGCGTTCCCTTGCCTTGTCCTCTTCGGACCGCGGTAGATGGATCTTCTGGCTTGCGAGAAAGTCGTTCACGCAGTCCATGAGCTGCCCGATAAATTCGTCGTTGAAGGTCAGGTTCTTCTTCTCTGTCTGGTTCATTTTCTTATCCTTTCCGCCCATATGGGGCAAAAAAAAGAAGAACGGATCGTTTTCTCCGCTCTTCCATCGTATATACACTTTGTATATGCCGGAAAATTCCGGGCAGAAGAAAAGCACCGGCATGTTCCCATACTCTCCTCTGGATGTTTTTGCTGTTTCTCTTGCTGAATCGGCACCGTGCATTTGCCTCATGCAGGATATCCGGACTTGCGTTCTGACAGACAAAAGCCCCGCGGATTTCCGCAGGGGCCTTTGCAACTGTTATTCTTTGATCCTGTGGCAGCGGTCAGCGCCATAAGCGACGTTGAGACTGCTCCCATTGTCCCACCGCACGAGGACGGAACCGATGTCGTCAACGCCAAGCACGGTGCCTTTCGTTCCAACAGGCGGAGCCTGCCGGTCATCCATGGCATCTAGCACGACACGGCACCCCACAGGATATGCATCTCGAAGATACTGCAGCGTTTCTTTGTTTGGATGGAGCATACACATCATCTTTCCCTTTCCGCTTATTTTTGAGCAAAAAATTAGAGCGGAACTCATAGCTCCGCTCATCAATATAGATACACCTTTTATATGCCGGAAAATTCCGGGCAGAAGAAAAGCACCGGCACTTGCCCCAATTATTGCGCAGGCATTTATTGCGTGGCCGTCAGGCCAAGCTCCTGCCTGAGCTTGTGAATTGGAACCGCCAGTGCTCTTCCTGTATGTGTCTTATTCTCCTTCTTCCGTATCCCCGCTGCCGTCCGTATCAGGAACCGGCTCGGAAGAAACCGGGTAGATCTTCCACATACCGTCTTCAAACAGGACCGCATACCGCTGCCCGTTTTCTTCCACAAGGAGCGCCCCGGACTTGACAGCCTCGCTGATTCCGTTCAGCCATCCCGTCAGCGCTTTTTTGTCGCTCTCGTTCGGCCAGAAGATCATGCTTTGGCCGCCGCTTGTCCAGAGGAACGAGTATGCGTCCCCTGCGGCTGCCTTGAGCGCGGTTTCCACGCTGAGTTCCAGGGGTCTGGTAAACAGAATGGTTCCAGACAGAATGCGGAACGATTCTGAACGTCCACCCGTCTTGATCTCTTCCATCACTTCCCGGAAGCATTCAGGGAAGAGGCCGCAGCGGATCGTGCAATCGATCGCCAGCACGTCACCGCCGATCATCCACCGTCCGACGTCCTCCTCGGACGCAAGATGCGGGTGCTCACGGACAACGGAAATCAGAAGATCAAAATTGCCACAGACGCACTCTGTCGGGTCGTCCGGGCCGCTGTACTGCCCGCCGGCATCTCCGGTCACGTCGCACCGACACTGGATGCGCTTTTTGAGCCTTCCTTCCATTTCCGGCGTCAATTCCTTGGAGTTGGGAAAACGGCCAAGCTCATCCTGGATAGCCGTCCGAATATCACGCTTCAGCGCTTTTCTGTAGTCGTATTTTTCGCTCATTTTTCCTCTCCTTTTTTTGCCAGCCCCGGCCATGAAAACAGTCGGGGCCGAAACACCATTGTTCAGACCACAGGGCTCACGTGCAATCCACCTGTCATTTGTCGAAAGCAGACTCCCGGAGCCCGGCCGTTTCCATCAGATCAAGCCGCTTGGCGAAGAAGACGTTCTCCGTCTCGTTACTGTAGTCCTTAATATCCGATGGATTAACCGACAAGGAATTTGTTCCCCTACGGCGGAAATGAAGATAATCTTTAAGCCCATCCGCGCTGCGCCTCACGATATGCCGTAAGTCGCTGTCGCATGCCCATGTTCTGGCTCCCTCTTCTTCTCTCACGCACTCCCGGACCATTTCCCGCAGGCGATACTCTGCATCGTCCTCGGTCCCAATCAACTTTTCCTGATCGAAGTCGCCTTCGGGATCATAGCTTGTCACAATCCATGTGTAGGTGTGTGCTGCTGTCTGTTCATTTCTTTTCTTCATTGCATTTTCCTCTCTGCCCGCCTGCCGCGGGCAAAAAAAAGAGCGGACTGCTTGCCTCCGCTCATCAACTGTTTTCAGTTCTTATATGCCGGAAAATTCCGGGCAGAAGAAAAGCGCCGGTGTTTGTCCCAATTCGTAGAATTGGGACAAGCGACGCTCTCCTCTCTTTTGGTTTCCTGTTTCTTTCTTTTCACGCCGTCTGCCCGGCTGGGTCTGCGTGTCCCTTCCGGATATCCGTAAGATGCGCGTCGATCTCCGTGATGAGTTCGCTTGCCGTGCTGCGGATCGTCTCAAGAGATTTTTTCAGCTCTTCCATCTCCCTGCCAGACGACCAGCTCGCGATGTAGCCGAAGCTGTAGTCTGATGTGTCGATGCCGTAGTGGCTCGCCACGCAGAACGCGACGGATTCCGCCTCGACTTCCCGTGTCGGGGCGTCCTTTTCCACGCCGGTTTCCTCCATCTTCTCTTTCGAATGGAGCAGAGCGTGACTGATTTCGTGGATGGCCGTCTTCACGGTCTGCGTCTCGCTCATGCCGTCTTTGATCGCGATGCGCTTCTCCACCAGATGGTAGTAACCCTTCGCGCCCGTCGTGATCTCTTCCATGGCAATCGGAACCGGTGAAACCTGTTTCAGGGCCTCAAAGAAATCCTGAAAGCCCTGCACATCCCCGTTCAGCTCTGAGAGCTTAAACGTTGGCAGCGCCTTTCCTTCCGTCTGACTCACGTCGAATACGGTAGCGATCTTGAATGCCGGGCGGTCAATCATCACAATTTCCTTCTTCGGCTGTCCGTCCGGGCCGAGAACCCGCTTCCCGGTTGCCGGGTCGATCATGTCCTTTTCCAGCTTCACTTTGTACGGCGCGGGAGCCAGAATCTTGATGCCTTTCTCGCCCTTCCGTACCTGACGGCCATGCCGTTTCTTCCACGTCTGATAGCCGGCCACAAGTGTGGCGTCGGACTTCTGCATGGCAATGAGAATCGTGTTGTTCAAGGAATAGGTATGGAATTTCGCCATACACGCCAGGTACGCCTTGAAATTTTCGCTCTGAAACACGTCCTGCACGCCCTGTTCCAGCCGGTCGGTCAGCTCCTTCATGGCCTGCTGACGATCACGGGCATGGTCTGCCTTGTTCTGCTTCTCTGCTGCTTTCATGTTTTTCCCTTCCGCCCTTCGGGCATAAAAAAGAAGAGCGGAACTGATCGCTCCACTCTTCAACAATCTGTACATGGTCTATATGCCGGAAAATTTCGGGCAGAAGAAAAGCGCCAGCATGGGCCGACGCTCTCTTTGTCCTCACTGTTCTCTGTCTGAATGCCGACGAAGCTGAATATATTTTTCGAAACCCGGCATCACTTTGATATCCTTATTGTGCATACTCAGAATCCGATGCGCCTGCATCTGATTACGTTCTAACGCATTGTACTCGTTCGATCCCAGCGTTGTGACAAAATTCGAATTTTCGTAGACACAGACTTCGCCTGTGGAGAAAATCGCATAGTACGGCTCCCCTGTCCGCTTGTATAAAACACCGTCGATCAGAAGAAAGCTTCTCAACTTGGATTTCAGAAACTCTGTCTTCACTTCCTCGGAATCGTGATCCCGGCTCTGACTTGAGCAGATCACGGACCTATGCTCGTCGAAGTCGTCATCATCAGAATCGATCCAGCATTTGGCCAGATAATTCAGATTGCCAATCAGTCGCTCGACGGTTATGGACTTTTCCGTTTCCAGGTCGCGCGCCGGGCAATAAAATTCGCCCTGATACAGGCGGTAATCGTCTTCTTGTCCGTTCCGCCACTTTCCTTTCACGCGCAGGGCGACCGGGACATCCTCACTCGCAAATTCCTTGATTTCAAGCGGCACGTCCTTCTTCAGTACCCGGATGCGCGGCGTTTGGCATGTCTTGCTCGGGAAATAATGCTGCGTGTACTCAATGGTCCCTGTCACTTTCATAAGTTCCACCTTTCTGCCCTCTTTTCGGGCCATAAAAAATAAGAGTGGAACGCCTTGGCTCCGCTCTTCAAATAAACTGTACATGTCTTATATGCCGGGAAATTTCGGACAGAAGAAGAGCGTCGATAGTCCCAATTCGTAGAATTGGGACTATCGACGCTCTTCCTGTCTCTGCTTTCTTTTGGATCAAAGCAGTCTGGTGACTGCAATCTTTGGAAAATTGGCCGCCATGCCTTTCCGAATAAATGTCAGCAGGGCCTCGTCCTCGCTTGCCGCGGCAATTTCCGCATGAAAGAGGTTATCGTCTGATACAAACTCGATACACCAGACAGGTCCGCTGCCCGGCTCCTTCCGCTCGTAGCGGCATCTCTCATCGGACCAGATATACCCGCCAAACTGACGACGGAGACGGATATACGACTCATACCCCGGCATAATCCTGATCTCCGCTTCTTTCAGGTGGAAGATCCGGTGGGCCTTGATCTGGTCGCGCTCCAGCGCATTGTACTCATTCAGTCTGTTCAGTGTCGTGACAAACAGCGAATTTTCGTACACACAGACCTCGCCCGACGGAAGAATCACATAGTACGGTTCCCCCGTCCGTTCGTACAAAACGCCGCCAATCAGAAGGCAGTTCCCGATCACGGACTGCATGGATTCCGTTTTTGCTTCTTCGGAATCCTCGCCCCGGCTCTGTTCTTTGCAGATGATCGACCTGCCTTCTTTGAAGCCGCTGTCGTCAGAACCCACCCAGCATTTGGCCTTATAATTCAGGGTGTCGATCAGTTTTTCAACAGTCATCGGCTGTTCCGTTCCCGGATCGCGCGCCGGGCAGTAAAACTCGCCCTGATACAGCCGGTAGTCGTCTTTCTGCCCGTTCCGCCACTTTCCTTTGACGCACAGGGCAACCGGGACATCCTCGCTTGCGAATTCCCTGATTTCAAGCGGCACGTCCTTCTTCAGCACCCGGACGTGCGGCGTCTGGCACGTCTTGCTTGGCAAATAATACTGCTTGTACTCAATGGTTCCTGTGATTTTCATTTCTTTTTCCTTTCCGCTCTCCTGTCTGAGCAAAAAAATAAGCGGAACCGTTAGCTCCGCTCGTCAAATAAATCCATCTCTTATATGCCGGATTTCTCTGTACAAAAGAAAAGCGCGGGTTTCAAACCCACGCTTTTCTTGCTCTCACATTTCTTCCCGGTAGAACCACTGCGGTTTCTTCCCGTCAATGGGATCAGCAAACACAAAGGACCATTCCTTCCCATTTGCGCCGGTAAAACTCACCATGCCCGTCCGAAGATACCGGGAGACGCTGTCAAGTGTGCGGAGTACCGCTGTCTCGCGGTAGTCCTCCATCTGTCCGTCAGAGCCAAGGTCCATACGGCTGATCCATCCGTTCCGCGTGGTTGTTTCCACAAAGAACAGGTGCTTGAGGTTATACAATACCCCCACTGGCAGCTCCTCGTAGCGGTTCGGCTGAAATACCAGATTCCCGCGGATCACGGCTTTCCGGTCCGGATAGTTCGTCTCGGCGTCGAGAAAGATCCCTGCTTCCGGGTTGAACCAGAAACGGAACCGGTCGCCTTCCGTCACCGCCTCACCCCGTTCAAAATCCAGCGGGCGCGGCATGCGCTCAAAGAAGTCAATATGGCCGCTCTCAATGAACGGTGCCAATGTATCCAGCATCTTGATGGTTCCCGGCCTGTATTCCCCGTGCAGGTTCCGTACATAGAGGTCGGAAAAAGCGCGGGCAGCGGTCAGACCGACGCGTTCCAGATACGGGACAACCAGTTCCGCACGGAAGTTTGCGCCGCCGTTCTTCAGCTTCAGGACGCCGCGGCCGTCATATAACTTTTCTCGCATTTCTTCTCTTGTATGATGATTACAGAAGCGAAATCAACATTTTCCTTTCCTTTTGTACTGTGGTTCAATACATTTCAGATACTGTGGGACTTTTAATTTTTTCCTGTAGCCCCGACTACTTTAAGGAGTGTATTGCCGCTACCTTTATCTGAATTGTTTATCAGCTGGATGTGCCGGAGAAC
>Ga0256404_1007494_pt1 | contig 17221 bp, 16 predicted proteins | sample RumenRJG_01DNA_FD_185990 | JGI IMG/M metagenome (GOLD analysis project Ga0256404, IMG submission 185990) | Bovine rumen microbial communities from Lethbridge, Alberta, Canada - RJG_01 | ecosystem: Host-associated > Mammals > Digestive system > Stomach > Rumen | place: Canada: Alberta | collected...
CGACGGCTATGCAAATTTACCGACACATAGCGACATCGACGCGCTACCGATAGCGCAGGACGGCACAAGGCTTCGCGAATGACGGCGAACGGCCGCGTGATTCCTTTGTAATACATCGTAGTATATACATTGTTCCCTATGGCTATCCTTGTCCGTTCCATTCGTAGGTATCGAATCGGCACAAACGCACGGAATATTTAGCTTCGGGACGTGATACGTACCAATGGAACAATGTATCGCATCAAAAGACATAATATAGAAGCGCAGGGGTCGGCATCGGGAGCGATTCGATGCTCGCCCCTGTCTTGCTATGTATCTTTGAAGTACAAGGCGCGGGAAATGACGGCAACAAAGCTCGCGGAGGTTTGCGGCGTGTCGCGTTCCGTGCTCTATCGTTGGATTCGTGCGGAACAGGGCTGATGCAGGACGGGTGCGAAAGGAAATTCCCGATGAGGAGACCTTTTGCGCCCGCTGTCGTGGTATGGTTTCGGCTTCGTATGCGCGGCGCGTAAAATATTTACCGCTTGACGCGCCCACTATTTTTTGCTACATTGGAGATAGAACTCGTGGGATTTCCCACAGCTACATAAGGAGGCATCATCATGGAAGCACTCAAAGATTACACGGCGCACATCGACGCAAAGAAACGGATCACCTTGCGCGGCGCACGCTACGATTATTACAACGTCCGCGAATACGAGAACGGCTGCATCATCCTCGAACCGCGCGAGCTCAAACGCCCAGACAGCATTTCTGTCGCCACGCTCCGCATGATGGACGAGTCCATCAAGAATCTCGACGCAGGAAATGTCTCTGACCCGATTCGTGAGACGAACAAGGCATGAAAAAGCGGAGGAATGCAATGTCCTTCATCCCAATAAAGAAGCGCTTCTCCTCCGCCGTGCAGTATGCTTTTCAACGTCATGCTCGCGATTGAAATCCAATCACTTTTTCGAGCTTTTTAGTAATTTATATCCCCCTGACAAAGCTAATATCACAGCAAGAGCCACCAGCCCTGCCGAAAGCGTCCCTGAAAGCCTAGCTTTTTCTTTTGTCTGCGTCTTAGATTCTGATGAACCTTCCTTGTTCGCACCCGTTGTTGATTCAATGAGAGATGTTGCATTCACTATCTCATAGTCTTTATTTTCCCCTTTTTTCATCTCGTCTTCTGAAGCATATGCAAAGTGCAACGTCATCCAAGTGCTACTCTTTACAGTATTTACCTCTCTAATCCAAATAGTGTCACCATTTTGTGTTTGAGATTTTTCTACAACCAGCGCCTTAAATGGCTTAAAGTCTCTGTACCCATAATGAAGTACCTTTTGATTAACACCTTTTGCAGCCATCCCCTCCGTATTTGATTTAACGAAATTTTCTGCGAACGCATTGTCCTCTCCGATCTGATCTATATCTACAAATTTTTCATCTGTCGGATGTCCCCAAACCAAAAGCATTTCATTAAGCTCTTGATTCATAAAACCATGTGCTCCTGCTTTCGCATCCATCTTTTGCCATCCTTCAGGCAAATCTATATTCAAGTTGCAATCTTTGAAGCTATATTGCGCATACACGCTACTTGCGATTCCAAGCAGCATAAACACAATCAATACAACTTTACGCATAAATCACAGCCTCCTCGATAGAACATACATCACGCAACTTGAAATTTATTGTGCGGGCTGAAGATTCTGCGACTTCAAGAAGTTCTGCACGCGCTCGATTGTCCAGCCCGTCGCTGCCACCATGATGTCAATTCCTTTGCCATTTTTCAGCAAACGCAAGATGGTATTTTCCTGTTCTTCTTCTTTCGCCCATTCTTTCAGGCCTTGGCTCAAATTGCACATCTCGCTCACCCTTTCTCTTGTCTCATCCCACAGTTCGATTCCAAAATCTTTCTTCAGACTCGCTTCCCGTTCCGCCTCGCTCAAATGCGACATGAAAACGAGGTACAGGAATTTGAGCAGCGTGTCTGCCTTTTCATCATATCCGATGTGAATCATCGTAATGTCGAACAAGTCATAGTTTTCCTTGCTCTCGTGGAAATCGCCAACTTCACAAATCTCTTGCGGTCGATAGTGCGTGATGGAGTTTTTCTGTCCATTCGGCAGGTAGAAACACAGCCAGATTGTATAGACCTTGCAAATGTCATCGTAATCCTCGCCGACGAAATCGCGTTCCTTCTGCGAGGAAATCAAACGGCTTGCGTAGAAGAACGCCCGCTTTGTCAGATTGTATTTCGTGGTATTCCTCTGCGCCTCGACGTTGATAATGACTTTGATGCGTTCGCCGCTCTTTGGCACTTTCGCGTAAAAGAGCACATCAAACGTAATCCAACCTTCACCAAGCACGCTGTCCTCCGTCTGGAGACCACGAATATATTTTGCTGCACGGCGGCGTTTGCGGTTCGTCTTGCCGGGCGCGACGGGAACGGTGCTGATCTGCGGCTCTCCGTCGATACAATGATCCTGGATTTCTTCAAGGCTGATGTCACGAAACTCCGGCACGACACGCTGGACAATGGGTGCGAGCATCTGGCGATTGCCAAGCACGGCTTTCGCCGTCTTGTCATACGTCCGATCCGTTTCCGTATACGCAGCCGTCTGCGCTTGTCCGCGCCGTTTCTTCCGCTTCATGGAGCAATCCCGCCTTTCTCTTATATTGTATCGATTCCCCACTATTTTTTCAAGCATAGTTTTCAGGAGCGAATACAGGGAACGCTACTTCACCATTGTCTCCCCAGCCCCCTCCAAAATCCTCTCTAAGCCGCCTCGAACGGTTGACGCGATAACTTATTCACGCTGATTGCTACACGCCGCTTAGCAGCGATTGTAGAGGTTCATTTTTCAAAAGTATCTTGACAACATCGCTTCTCTTGTGTAAATTAAACGTAACAAGTGAAACATGAAAGGAAGTGCTGCATCATGAACAGACTTCGCCAGTTACGAATCGCTAAAGGCATCGACAGCCAGCGCGAGCTTGCCAATATCATCACAAAACAGTATGGCACTCCCTTGACCTACGTCACGATCTCACGCATAGAAGCTGGCTACAATGAAAACCCAAAGTTCAGAACCCTCTATGCCCTCGCGCAATTTTTCGATGTGTCAATCGAATATCTCATGGGCTATTCCGATGACCGGCACGGCGACGGACGCAGCAAGCCCGAGGCTTCTCCGCAGGAAAAGAAAGACGAGTTGCCTGTCGAAGCCCAGATTGCAATCGACACGTTTTACAACAAAATGAAAAGCCTTTATGCTGAAAAGAAATGATGCTCATTTGCCGTCACGATCATGTGGCGGTATTTTTTCAGAAAACGCTTGACACATTTATGAAACACATGTTACAATTCATTATGTTAAATCAAATTAACAAGCATTACTTAAAGCGTTCACTTGAAACGGAGGAATCTTATTGAACCTTGCCACCGCAGAGTGCTATGATGATGTTGAGAATGCCAATGCCTTTCCGATGGAGGGATGGGCTATGGCTATGAATCCCAATGAACAATTCGCCGCGCTTCTCCGCAGCATGGAGGACATGAAACGCCAGATGGCGATGATGAGTGCGGCAACGCAACCGATGAAAGGAGACGTGGTAACGCTCGATGAAGTCGCGCAAAAGTGGTTTGCCCGCGAGGAAAAACGGATGCTGAATCCCGACAGCGGCATCAAGGAAACGACGGTTGGAAAATATCGCCATCTCTACGAGCCGCACATCAAGCCGATGCTCGACGCGATGATGCTCTCGGACATCAAAACGTCTTACGTGAAAGATTTCATCGCCGACCTCGAAAGCAACTATTCGCAGGAGACGGTCAAGGCGATCAAATCCCTGCTCTCGCGTATTCTGGAAAGCGCGGTCGAAGATGAATACATTCACAAGAATCCCTGCAACTTCCATTTGCGGCGCGTGGAGAAGAAACATAAGCTGCCCGCGACACGCGCCGAGATTCGCCGTTTGATTCGTGTCTCGCAAGAGGATCGTCTCGGCATCTTCGTGCCTATCGCGGCAAACACAGGGATGCGCATGGGCGAAGTGCTCGCGCTGGAATGGAGCGATTTCGACTTCAAGAAGAAAGTGGTTCATGTCACGAAAAATTTCACTTGCATCAACACGAACGGACACGCCGCTTTTTCCACGACGAAAACGGCCGCTGGCGTCCGCACGATTCCCATGAGCGATGCTTTGATTGCACGTCTGAAGGAATATCGGGAGACGCAACCGGCAAAACGTTTTGTCCTCGCGCAAGTCGAAGCGGACAAGCCGACGTGTCCCTCGACGATCCGCAAGGCGTTCAACCGCTGGAAGAAAGCGGCAAAGGTGCGCAAGGTCATCACGCCGCATTCCCTGCGGCACTACTTCTGCACCAAGGCGTACGAGAACAACCCCGATCTTGAAACCTTGCGGAAGATTACGGGACACGCCGATATTTCAACGCTCGTTGACATCTATCTGCGGAATCCTAAAATCAGCAAAAACAACAGAACACAATGAGAAAAGCAATAGCAATTTTGTCGGTGGAATGAGGCGGACAGCTTTGGTGAAAAAAGGCAAAAAAAATCGAGGCTGTTCTGCGGTCACAGAAAGCCCCGAAAGCCTTGAAATTGCTAAAGAAATGGTCGGAACGACGGGATTTGAACCCACGACCTCTTCCACCCCAAGGAAGCGCGCTACCAAACTGCGCTACGTCCCGAACGAACATTATTATACTACGTTGTGCTATGATTGTAAAGGAAAAGATTGTGCAAACGATGCGAAGAACGCACGGAGCGCAGGGCTGGTAGTTCTGCGCTCCGTGCGTTCTTCGCAATTGTATTGCTTATGCTTTCAGGCTGCCGCCGTTCGTCGCGATGACGTCTTTGTACCAATAGAACGACTTCTTGCGGTAGCGCGCGAGCGTGCCGCTGCCATCGTTGTTGCGATCGACGTAGATGAAGCCGTAGCGCTTCTTCATTTCGGCCGTCGAGGCGCTGACGAGGTCGATGCAGCCCCACGGCGACGCCTTGAGGTACGGATTCGCGACGCCCGGGATGATGTTTCCTTCGCTCACCTGCTTGTCGGGATCCGCCGAAATGCAGGCGCTCATGTAGTAGCTGAACGAAATGAAGTCGACGGTGTTTTCCTTCATGAGCTGCAGTTCTTCCGGCGTCGTCCGGATTTCGATGCCGTGCTCACGGAAATAGCGCTTCATATAACCGGGATACACGCCACGCGCGTGCATATCGCCGAAGAAATCATTCGCGTTGTTCGCGTGCATCGTCGCGATGACATCGGCGGGCTTCGGCGTCAGTGGATAGAGCGGCAGCGCGATGACCATGCATCCGACCTTCGCGTCCGGCATCATCTCGTGCGCGATCTTCGTCGCGAGCGCCGAGGCGACGAGCTCGTGGTGGCACGCCTGGAACAAATCGGACTTGCTGAGCTCCGCAAGGGGCGTCAAGATACCGCCCGAGACGAGCGGCTGATGCAGCACGCTGTTGATCTCGTTGAACGTCAACCAGTATTTGACCTTTTTGCCGTAGCGCGCGAAGATCGTGCGTACGTATTTTTCGTAGAAGCCGATGAGATCGTGGTTGACCCAGCCATTGTACTTCTTCGCGAGGTGCAGTGGCGTCTCGTAATGCGAAATCGTCACGAGCGGCTCCATGCCGTACTTGTGGCACTCGTCGAAGAGATCGTCGTAGAACTGCAAACCCCGCTCGTTCGGCTCGGCGTCGTCGCCATTCGGGAAGATGCGGCTCCACGCGATGCTCGTGCGGAAGACCTTGAAGCCCATCTCCGCAAAGAGCTTGATGTCCTCTTTGTAGCGATGGTAAAAATCGATGGCGACGAGCTTCAGGTTGTCCGCCGTCGGACCGTCCGTCGGCGGCGTCTTGATGCCGTGCGGCAGGATGTCCTGGATGTCGAGGCCTTTGCCGTCTTCGTTGTACGCGCCTTCGCACTGGTTCGCAGCGACCGCGCCGCCCCAGAGAAAGTTTTCAGGGAAGTTCATGACGTTTTGCTCCTCTCAAAAAACACTTTATGCAACGACCGTGATGAGGTTTTCGTTTTCTGCAATCGTGCCGGCTTCCGTCGGGACGATGTCGAGGTAGCTCGCCGTGTTCGTCACGAGCACAGGCGTCACGACGGGATAACCCGCCGCTTTGATTTTCTCCGGCTCGAACTCGATGAGCAACTGGCCTTTCTTGACCTTTTCGCCTTGCTGCACATGCGCATGGAAATATTTTCCTTCGAGTTTCACCGTGTCCATGCCGATGTGGATGAGGATCTCCGCGCCCTTGTCCGTGATGAGGCCGATGGCGTGACCCGTCGGGAAGAGCGTCGTGACCGTCGCGTCCGCCGGTGCAACGACGCGGCCAACCGATGGCTCGATGGCGATGCCTTTGCCGAGGATGCCGGCGGAGAACGCTTCGTCCGGGACATTTGCGAGCGGCACGACCTTGCCAGCGACCGGCGCGGCGAGGATTTCGCGCTGGACGGCGTTCGTTTTTTTATCCGTCGTCGTAACGGCGAGCGACGTGGCTTCTTTCACCTCATCGCGGTACACCGGGAACGCGAGCAGGAAACCGAGCACGAACGAGACCAACGAGACGATCATGCCGTTGTACATGCCTGTGAGGTCGCCCGTTGCCGGATCGACAAAGCACGGATACTCGAAGATGCCGAGGCCGCCATACATGTAAATGTGGATTTCGAAAAACGCGACGAGCGCGCCGCCGACACCGGCCGCCACGCACGACAGGACGAAATATTTTTTGCGCGGGAGCGTGACGCCGTAGATGGCAGGCTCCGTGACGCCGAACACGCCGGAGATGAATGCAGGAATGGAAAGCGAGCGGAGGCCTTGGTCTTTCGTGCGGATCAGGATGGCGAGCACGACGCCGATCTGCGCGAACGTCGCGCCGAACATCGTGACGACGAGCGGATCGTAGCCGTAGACGGCGATGTTGTTCAGCATGACGGGAACGAAGCCCCAATGCAGGCCGAACATGACGAAAATCTGCCAGAAGCCGCCGATGAAGAGGCCGGAAATGACGGGACTCACATCGTAAATCGCCATGGCCGCCGCGCCGACGAGCTGGCCGGCCCACGTCGCGACCGGGCCGACGACCATGAGCGTCAACGGGATGACGACGAGCAGCGTGCAGAACGGCACGAAGAAGCCTTTGATGACCGTCGGGATGACGCGGGCGAAGAAATGCTCGACCTTCGCGCCAAAGTAAACGGCGACAATCGCAGGGATGACGCTCGACGCGTAATTCATGAGCAGCACGGGGATGCCGAGGAACTCCGTGTGCACGGTCGAGGCGAACGGCGTATCTGCAAACAGCGTGTACAGCGGCGTGCCGCCCATGATCTGCGCGAGGCTCGGATAGACGAGCGCCGCGCCGACCGTCATGGCTGCGAACGGATTCATCCGGAATTTCTTCGCTGCCGTATATGCGAGCATGACGGGCAGGAAGAAGAAGAACGCATCGCCGACGACGTTCAGCATGGCGGCCGTGCCGCCTTTCGGGTCTGTGACGCCGAGCGCATTGAGCAGCGCCAAGAGGCCCTTGATCATGCCGCTGGCCGCGAGCACGCCGAGCACGGGCTGGAACACGCCGGACACGAGGTCGATGAAGCGGTCGAGGAGGCTCATGTCCTTCTTTGCCGCATCATCGTCCGCTGCGGCGCCGCTCGTGCCCTCGATGCCTTGCGAGGCTACGATCTCGTCGTAGACGTCGCCGACAGCGTTGCCGATGACGACCTGATACTGTCCGGCGTTCTTCACGACCGTCACGACGCCTCCTAGCGCCTTCAGCGCGTCATCCTGCGCCTTGCCTTCGTCCTTCAGCCGGAAGCGCAAGCGCGTGATGCAATGCGTCAGCGAAATGACGTTGTCCTTGCCGCCGACGAGCCGTACAATGTCCGCCGCGAGCTGTTCATACTTTCTCATGTTCTCGTCCCTCCAAAAATGAAACCATCTGGAGGTTTGGCCAACCATGCGCGCGCATGTTGTCACCATCCATGCCGCTATCGCGGCAAAAAAATAAAGCGTGGATGCAACCGTCCGCACGAATCCCCGTGGAACTCGTGCCGGAGGTTTGGCCGACTGAACGTAACCATCCCGCTTGACGGACTCATTATAGCGGACTTTCGCTTGTTTTGTCAAGCATTAGTACGTTGTCTTCGGCATGCCCGAGCGCGCCGATGGCACGGTCTACAATTCCGCCGCCATCATCGAGCCAAGCGGCAAGACGTACGCCTACCGCAAAATCCATCTGCCGTTCGACGAATCGTCGTGGGCAGCTCCCGGCGACACACCGGTGCTCATCCCTACGCCATGGGGACCGGTCGGCATCACGATCTGCTACGACACGTACTGCTTCCCCGAGCTCATCCGCTACTATCGCGCCATGGGCGCGCGCCTCACGCTGAACGTCACGGCCTGCCCGGACGTCCCGTGCACGGAGGGCGCGGCACGCCTCGGTATTCCCGCCTATGCGTTCATCAACTACATCTTCATCGCATCCGCGAACCTCTGCGGCCCGGAAAAGTGCAGCAACTTCATCGGCGGCAGCTCCGTCGTCGGCCCCGACAAGAGCGGTGGCGATGTGCACACGTACGTCGGCACATCGTTCAACGAACCCGGCCGCGACGTGCCCGGCATGAAATTCGGCACGATCGACCTCTCGCTCGCTGACCAGTATGCGCAGATCCCGATCTTCCGCCGCGACGAGCACGGTCACCGCGATTTCCGCAGCGACCTGTACGCCAAGCTTTACACCGAAACGGAACGCCACTAAAATACAGGCACGACGGACGCCCCTGCAAGCAACCGCTTGCAGGGGCGTTTTGTCATTTGAGGGTATAGGGGTTCAGGGGATTTTTATGTCAGCGGTGCTGCTCCGACAGCCAGTCAAAGAGCTTCACCGATCTGCCATCGATGATGGTTTCGCAACGGTCGTTATAGACATAGATCCACGACCAGTGCCCGGGATATTCGTACGGCGTTCCGTCCGCTTTTTGATAACGGCCGGTCTCGTCCACGACGTTGTCGAAGAAGCTGAAATGCACATCAGCGCCACACTTCTTCAGACGCTCCACCGTTGGCACGACGTAGTCTTTGGGCGGCACGACCTCGTCCGTCTGCGCCGCCGTAAACCACAGCGGCGTCTTCGCAATCTGCTTCAGGTCTTTCTCCGTAATCAAGCGGTCGGCCAGCGCTTCACACGTCGGAAACGCCGCCGCGAAATAGCCGGGGTTGTCGCGCACGAGGAGCATCGTCATGTAGCCGCCGTTCGAATCGCCGCCCAGATAGATGCGGTCTTTGTCAATGCCGGGATGCGCGTCGACATAGCGCTTGAGGAACGCCATGAGGTCGTTTTCATACACGGACGTGCCATCACCAAAGCCGCTTGTCCCTTGCATCCAATACGTGGCGGCCTGCGGCGCGAGGACGTACGCGCCGCCAAAATACTGCTGGATGCTCTCATCCGCGAACTGCACGGCCTTGTTCCCCATGATGGTCAGCGACGGCGTCACCCCGCCCTCGCCCATGCCATGCAGCCAGATGATGAGCGGGTGCGTTCCGCCGTCGCGCGGCTCGTAGCTTGCGTACGGGAACGAGAGATAGCTGCCCTCGGCGTTGCCGATGTCATACGTGAACGGCGCGGCCTGCGGCCGCACATCGCCCGTGCATGCCCTGATGACCGTGCCGGCCGCCGTATCCGTAATGGTATAGTCGCTCTTCACCCAATCGTTGTGAAACGAGCGCACGTCAAAATTCACGGCAGAGCCGAGCGCGTCATCCGGCCCGACCGCAAGTTCGAGTGTCACATAATGATTGTGCGCGGCCTTGTTTCCTTCTCCGTCCGAGATATAGGCTGCCGTGATGGCGCGATCGCCCTCGAGGCCCTCTTCCTCCGGCGCGCCCGCCATGACAGAGCGCATGGTCTTCGTCCCCTCAGCGAGCGTCCGCTTCACATGCGCACGGAAACGGTTCGCATCGACCTCCTCCGCCCGGACGTCATGCTCAACATCCACGATGACTTTCGACACGGACGGTCCCCAGTCAAACACTTCCGTGACCGTCCGGTACGACGGGCTCGCCATAGCGGCCGGTAACGGCGCGCCCGTCCCGAGCGCCAGCAGCATGATGCCAAGCATCCCGCCGCGCAAGATGCGTTTCATGCGGCGTACTGTTTTTTGCTTCATATGCAAAAGCTCCTTTCCTTGCCCCGATGCCAAGCGCTCAGAAGAACATCTCCACCTGGAAGCGGTAAAGGTCGTTCTTCGCGCCCGTATCGATGTCACGCGCCCACGTGTAGAACGTGTTGAGCTTGATGTTTTTCGCCGGCACGTAATCGACGCCGAGGCGGACGAAGCGCTCGTTGACGCCGCACCAGTCCGTGACCGTCGGCCACGAGAGCGCCGGCTCATAACGATAATCTGCGACGATGTCGTATGTGCCGGGATTCTGCAGCTGTGCTTCCTTGTACTGAATCTGCAGCCAGCGGCCCGGCTGCTTCGTCTTCGAACCGCCCGTCTCCGGGTCGCGCTTCGCATTGCTCGCGATGAGGCCGGCGCGCAGATCCCAGTTCTTGTCAAATTTGTGATGGCCGTGTGCGTAGTAATAGAACACACGATGCTGCGCATCCGCCTGATAGCGGCTCTTCATCGGCGAACTCCACGACGTGCCGAAGTTGATGTCATTCTTCGCGTCAAACGGATAGAAGAAGCGCAGGCTCGTGACTTTTTCTTTCGTGCGCGTGCCGCCGAAATAATTGTCCCAGAGATTCATCTGCCCGCCCGTGAAGAACGTCTTGAACTGCTTCTTGCCCTGCGTGAGCTGGAAGCCGGAGAAATCGCAGTCGATGTCCATGCCCCACCCGTACGGATTCCATTCGTTCCACTTGCCAAACTTCACATCGAGGCCGAGCTGCGGAAGCCGGCCCGTCACGAATGTATCCCAGGTAAAGCCGGACTTGTTTTCCGTCAACACCTCATTATAGCTCGCCCGCGTATCCTCGAATCCGCTCAAGGAATTGCGATAGCCGATGTTCGTATGCGCCTGCCAGTTCTTGTTGACCTTGTACGTCGAATCGACTTCGATGTAGATCATGTTCGCGCGCGTCGAGCGCGATTCGCCCGTGCCATCTTTCTTGTCCGTCAGATAATGATCGTTGCGGATGCGAGCATAGCCGCTGATGTCGAGGCGTTCCGCGAGGTCTGCCGCCTTCTTGAGGCCGGCGCGTTCCTCCTTCGTGAAGCCGTCGCCGCCGTTTTCCACGGCCTGCAGCTTGCTTTCATCGAGCGTGTCGATCTTGTCGAGGAGCGCGAGCTTCTTGATGTCATAATAGTATGTCTCTTTGAGCTTCTCCGCCGCCGCCCGCTGCGTGTCCGTCATCGCCGTCTCGTTCCCTGCGGCGCGGTCGGCAATCATCGCCATCTCGAGGCGGCTCAGCACGCGCCCGTCCGGGATGGCCACGGTATACTCCGGCACGACGCCGGCCGTGATGAGCTCGTTTGCCGCCGCGTACGACCAATCGCCCGCCGGCACTTCAGCGAGGAAATTTGCTGCCGCTTCCGCCGGCACCATGCTGCCGAGGCACATCGCCGCAACTCCCATCGAGAGAATCGTCTTCCTGCACTTGTTCCACTGTTTCACTACGAATACCTCCAAAATTTGAATAACTTCGAAATCTTGAAGGTTTGGCCAACCACGCATATCGCGTGTTGTCACCATCCAAACGATATGATCTCTTTCCTATCCTCTTGGCGCGTCCCTCCGCGCCGTCCTGCGATCCGCCTCCTTCCTCTCTCTTTTACGCGCCTGCGCTCTGCTTCAGCACTTTTTCCACATGGATCGTCAGATAAATTTTTTCATCTTCGCTGACCGTATAGCCGTATTTCTGCTGCAAGAAGCCGGCCACCTTTTCGATGCAATCATGCGCGAGCGCATACTTCTTCGCAATCATCGACGCCATGTCCGCATCGATTTCCTCGCCCGGATGCTGCGTATCGGAAAGCATCCGCTTTGCAAAGAATTTCAGATGCGTGACGAAGCGGTAGTACGCGAGCGAATCCTTGTCGTACTCGATGTAGCCCGCGAGACGCACGATGTTCGTGATCTCAGCGATGAGCTCGACGATGCGCTCGGCCATCGGCTCGCGCGCCGGCGACTGCGCGTCGATGAGATGCATGGCGATGAAGCCGGCTTCGTCCTCCGGGAGCGCGACGCCAAAACGCTTGCTGAGATACGCGATGCTCTTGTCGGCGATAGCGAACTCCTTCGGATAAAAGCGCTTCGTCTCCCAGAGCATCATGTTGCGGATGGGGATGCCCTTCCGGATGCGGTGGATCGCCATGTGGATGTGGTCGGTCAGCGAAATGTAGATGCTGTCGTCGAACGTCACGCCGAGCTCCTGCTGCGCGCCCTCGATGATGGCGTTCGATGCGTCCATGTAGTCAGGATTCAGCCCCGCGACGAGTTCCTTGAAATGATCGAGCATCTCGGGGTCGCGGAGGCGATAGACCTTGTCGACCTGCGCATCGTCGACGCGGCTGCCGTTCTTCTTGCCGAACGCGAGCCCGCGTCCCATGGCGACGACTTCGCGGCCGCCCTCGTCATGCGTGACGATGACGTTATTGTTCAGGATTTTTTCGATGATCATGCTTTTTGATCCTCCACAAAAAAGACGCGCGCAAGGGAACTCCCTCACGCGCGTCTCCGTATCTCACACGCTGATTCCCTCGAAAAATCGTTTCTGCAATCTCTCGAAGGTTTGGCCAACTGAATGTCACCATCCAAGCGAAAATAAATCATATGTAACTGTGTCATATTATATCGCGGTGCAGATTGCCTGTCAAGGATTTTCATCCAGCCTGCATCTCCAGGGATCAATGATGCGACGATAGCGATATGATTCATGGTTCGCAGAAACATATCACCGAAGCGCATACCGCACGTTCCGTCCTTTTCCCTCGCGGCGGACGCGTTGCTGTTCGATGAGCTCGCTGAGGATGTTGCGCGTTTTCGTCAGAGAAAATCCCGTCGCCTCCTGCAGGGCTCGGCGTGTCGTACATCCTGCAGCTAAAGCGGAAAGAACGTCTTGTTCTCCCGGCCGAACGGCCCGGCTCTCCGTTTCGTTCCGCCCGAATGTATCGGGCGACGATTCCCGCACGATATCGGATGCGCTATGCTCGCTCTGCAAGACACCTTGTTCCCGCAAGAACGCGAGATTGGGGAGCGTCACCTTGAACGCATTATCCGTGGCGAGGAACGTCGGTTCTACGCCCGTCCCCCTGTAGCATTCGCGGATCTTGCGGACGCCCGTGCCATAGGCTTCGATGTATTCCAGACGATAAAAGACATTGGCCAAGTGCGGATTGCGCTGAATGGAGGCGCCGGCCATCATATCCGCATACGTCAATCCCTCCGGCAGGCCGCCAAGGGACAAAATCTCAATCGCATGGTCGAACAAACTGATGAGCGTGCTGCCGGAAAGCGCATACTCCCGATGCACAATGGCATTGATGAGCGCCTCGCGCAAGGCCTCCGGCGGATACTCTCGTCGGTCGACACGCCGCAGGCCATGGATTTCGGAGCGCGTGCCGTTCAATAGATCGAGATAATCAGCAACTTCCGATGCCTGTGTCAAAAGTGAACCGCAGAACTCTTTCCGTTTCTTGAACACCGTCTTCGTCGTTCCTTGGAAGACCGCCACCTTGATCGTATGTGCACAAGCTTCCGATAGCAATCGTCCAAGGTTCGTATACTCGCCATCCGCAGCGCGGATGCCGAGCGTCCGCAGTTGCGCAGTGCCAAGTTCCAATCCATGTTCCGCAAATACATGCGCCAGCGTGGAAAACGAAAGCTCCTGCACGAGCGAACGCTCCTCTTCGTAATGTGCATCGCCCGTCACGCGGATCATATGCAAAATTTCCGCTTGGCTGGCCGGGATGCTCGCGCTGCCACGACGGATATAAACACCCTCCGGGCGGATGCCCTTGTTTTGCAGATAATACGGACAGGACGTCCCGCGCTGCACTTCGACAACGACAACGTCTTTGCCCTCCATAAGGTTTCGCGTGCACGACAAAAATTGCATGACATCAGGAGCGATTCCATCATGACAGGAAGAAACCACTTTCTTCTGGACATCATCAGGATCCTCGACGCCGACGATACTGCCGTCATCATCGATGCCGATGTAAATTGTCCCGCCTTCGGTATTCGCAAAGGCCACGACGGTCTTGCGGATGGTCTCCGCATATTCGCGCTTGAACTCGACGCGCATGCCTTCTATCATCTTGCTTCCCTCCCGCACGATTCTGTTATCTATCATATTCTATCATGATAGATAACAGAATACAAGACAGAAACAAAACAGGAGCAAGGCAGTTTTGCGCACGCACCTCTCTCCCACACGTTCAGAGCGTCTTGCCGTCGAGCACCTTCTCGACGAGCTGTTCGCCGACATAGCGCAGCTTCAGCGAAAACACGGGACGGTTTTCCTTTTCTAACAACGTAAAGAATATCTTGTCTCCTTCCCAAACGGGCAGTTCTTTCACGAGCGCTTTCTCGACCCAGGCGAGCGTGCCTTCGTCGCAGGCGTCGCGGCCGGCGATCTCGCCGTCCCAGCGGTCGGCCGTGTAGAGGAACATGTACTCCGTCTGCCACGCGTCCGATTCGAACGTGATGATGCCCCGGAGCCGCCAACGCGTGAGCGTGACGCCCGTCTCTTCTTTCACCTCGCGCAGCAGGCATTCCTCCGGACTCTCGTCCGGTTCGAAATGCCCGCCGACGCCGACCCATTTGTCATGGTTGATGTCGTGCGCCTTCTTCACGCGGTGCATCATGAGATATTTCCCGTCGCGCTCGAGATAGCAGAGCGTCGTGAGGTTCGATTTCTTGGTTCCGTCCATCGAAAAATTTCCTTCCAAATTTTTTCCATCAAAAAACTCGTGCCATACCATCAGTATAGCACGAGTTTCGATTTCAAAAAAGCGGATTACTTCTGATCCGGCACGAGGTCTTCGGCCTTGAGCGTGCCTTCTTTCGCTTTCGCGGCAAATTCCGCCGTCGCCGTGAACAGCACATCCGTCGAGCTGTTCAGCGCCGTCTCGCAGGAATCCTGCAGCACGCCGATGATGAAGCCGACGCCGACGACCTGCATTGCGATGTCGTTGCCGATGCCGAACGACGCGCAGGCAACCGGGATGAGGAGCAGCGAGCCGCCCGCGACGCCCGATGCGCCGCACGCGCCGACCGTCGCAACGATGCAGAGTAGCAGCGCCGTCGGCAGGTCGACCGTGATGCCGAGCGTCGTCGCAGCCGCAAGCGACAGCACGGCGATCGTGATGGCCGCGCCGCTCATGTTGATCGTCGCGCCGAGCGGGATGGAAATGGAATACGTGTCCTTGTCGAGGTGCAGGCGCTCGCAGAGGCCGAGGTTCACGGGGATGTTCGCGGCGGAGCTTCGCGTGAAGAACGCATAGAGGCCGCTTTCCTTCAGCGTCGTCCAGACGAGCGGGTACGGGTTGCGGTGGATCTGGCTGTAGACGATGATCGGGTTCATGATCAGCGCGACCGTGAAGAACGTACCGAGCAGCACGGCGAGGAGCTGCGCATAGCCGATGAGCGCACTGAGGCCGGCCGTGCCGATGGCGTTCGCGACGAGGCCGAAAATGCCGAACGGCGCGAAGCGGATGACCCACTGCACGACCTTCGTGACCATTTTTGCGAGGTCATTCAAGACGGCCTTCGTCTGGTCGCCGGCTGCATGCAGCGCGATGCCGCAGACGACTGCCCATGCGAGGATGCCGATGTAGTTCGCCGACGCGAGCGCATGAATCGGATTGTCGACGACGCTGAGAATGAGATTGTGCAGGACTTCCGTGATGCCGGACGGCGGCACGACTTTCGCGTCCGGCGGAACGGCGAGGTGCAGCGTTGTCGGGAACGCGAACGAGTACGCGACGGCGACGAGCGACGCGAAGAACGTCGCGAAGATGTAGAGCTTCACGATTGGCTTCATTGACGCGCTCGCGTCCGCATTCTTCTGCGCCATCGCGTTCATGACGAGCACGAAGACGAGGATCGGCGCGACGCCTTTCAGCGCTTTGACGAACAGATCGCCGAGGATCGACACGGCAGGCACGGCCTGCGGCATCGTGACCGCGAGCAGGATGCCGAGCACGAGGCCGACGGCGATGAGCTTGATCAGCGCCGTCTCCTGGTACTTCCGGCCAATTTTCTGGAACATAAAAACAACTCCTAACCCAAGCAGGATTCTTCCATGAATCCTTTCCCTAAAATCATAACGGAGACTAGTATACACTACCAATGCACATTTTTCAAGATATATTCTGTATTCTTGTCCATAGAAAATGGACAGTCCGCCCCGTGCACACTCTGAGATGATGTTTCCGACGTTTTGTCCGCAAAGGAAATACATTTCCTTAATTCGTCGGAACCATGGGATTTTTCATGCGTCCATCGCGAAAAAATGGTATACTAATCGGAGAAATCACGTTCTTTGGTAGGAGGAACATCATGAGCAAATCGAAAGTCTGGTTCACCGATTTCCGTTGTCCCGTCGGCACGAGCATCACGGAGAAGCTCCGCCGCCTCTGCCTCGCGGCCGGCATCAAGAACATCGACATGGAGAACAAGTTCGTCGCCATCAAGATGCATTTCGGCGAGCTCGGCAACCTCGCGTACCTGCGCCCGCAGTATGCGAAATGCGTCGCCGACCTCGTGAAAGAGCAAGGCGGCCGCCCGTTCCTCACAGACTGCAACACGCTGTACCCTGGCAGCCGCAAGCACGCGCTCGAGCACATGGACTGCGCGAACCTCAACGGCTTCAACCCGATTTCGACGGGCTGCCAGATCATCATCGCCGACGGCCTCAAGGGCACGGACGACATCGAAGTGCCCGTGCGCGGCGGCGAGTACGTCGAGACGGCGAAGATCGGCCGCGCCATCATGGACGCCGACGTCTTCATCAGCCTCGCGCATTTCAAAGGCCACGAGGCCACAGGCTTCGGCGGCGCGCTCAAGAACATCGGCATGGGCTGCGGCAGCCGCGCCGGCAAGATGGAACAGCATTCGTCCGGCAAGTGCGTCGTGAACGAAGAGCTCTGCAAAGGCTGCCGCAAGTGCGCGAAGGAATGCGGCTCGAACGCCATCACCTACGAAGGGGGCAAGGCGCACATCCATCCCGATATCTGC
>Ga0256404_1007495_pt1 | contig 17221 bp, 9 predicted proteins | sample RumenRJG_01DNA_FD_185990 | JGI IMG/M metagenome (GOLD analysis project Ga0256404, IMG submission 185990) | Bovine rumen microbial communities from Lethbridge, Alberta, Canada - RJG_01 | ecosystem: Host-associated > Mammals > Digestive system > Stomach > Rumen | place: Canada: Alberta | collected...
AATAAAAAGAAAAACAAAAAAGCCTCGGAGATGCTACCTCTCAATAACCCCACACTAAGCGAAGCGCAGTGTGGGGAGCAGCGTGGTGACAGCCTCGCTTCCGCATGCGACGAAGGCGCCGACTTCACCGACCTCCAGCCCCTCTTCGACGACCACACCTGTCGCCTCGCCGCCATCCTCGACCGTCCCGAGACCCGCCCCACGTCTCTCAATTTCTCCGACGCCCACACCTTCCGCCTCCGCATGGCCCGTGCCTGGGGCATCCTCGCCCTCCTCTGCATCGCGGTTACCATCTTCTGGGGCATCGCCCTCTGGCACTTCAACTACGACATCTATTACCGACTCTTCACCCTCTTCCTCGAACTGGTCTATATCCTCCTCACCGTCGAGTCCGTCGTCACCACCCTCGCCATCCTTCGCCATGACCCCGCCCGCGTCAGCCTCGACCGTATGCTGCACTATGCCCGCCGTTGCGGCATGCGTCCCCTCTACATGTCACAGAAGAAGTCGCGTCTCGCCGCCCACATCGCCACTCTCCGCGACCGTCGCCCGTCACCGCGCACGCTCTCCTATGCCTTCAACTCCCAGTTCGTCATCGACAACCTGAAGCGCACCGCCACCATCGGCATCGCCGCATCCTTCACCCTCGTCCTAATCGCTTGCACGACTACCGTCGGCGACGGACACACCATTACGCAGGACCACAACGCCCGCATCGAGGCTGTGGACAATGTGACACACACCATCATGCAGATATGAAGAAATCTTGGCCTATAACGATACTCATTTGTCTCCTCCTTCTGGGGGGGGGGGCAGTCGTCATATTCTGGCCCCGTACTGTACCATTTGAGCAATGCAGCGAAATCTACAAGAAGTATGCCAACGTGGAAAAAGTCAAGGCCTCGTTCATTAAGGACTTCAAAGTAAACGACACCGTCTTTGTCGATGTCACACTTCTGGAAGCCATTGATTCAGTTGGGTGGGACATCCTCAAAACGGATTTCAAAGTCCCCCCCCCTCCTCTCGAACTCCAACCTCTTATCGACAATGGTGAGGATTTACTTTTCACAAAGCATATTCCTAAATATATAGCAAATACTTCTGCATTCCCGTATGACTTGCTAGTCATCTCTCATCTGACACACACACTAACAGTGTTCCACATCAAAAGCGATATTGAGAAACATGCAGTATATAATCACAACTACAAGGAAGAGAAATTTAACTAAAAACAATATTATTATGCACAAGACATTCACCACCATCGCACTCTTTGCAGTGCTCGGAACCCTGGCCGTCGGCTGCCAGAAAGAAAACATTATCGACGAAACCTCTGTTGTTGCGGAAAACGGCACCGTGTACACGGTGAGTTACGCCGTTGACGGCGTAACTCACCAGCTTACGCTTGTCGGCGACGAGGCGTGGCACGATTTCTTGAATCGCATGTTCGCATTGGCAGAAGAAGGACACGAGGTCACTTTCCGCAACGAGGAAGCAGCCTCGCGTGTTGTTTCTACCAAAGAGGTTGTCACCTACTCCACACCCAGCCACGACGATGCCATCAACTGGGCAGAAAAGATGGCTGACGACGGATACACCGTAACCATCCACTTCGACAAGGAAAAGAAAGTCTACAACTGCTATGCCATCAAGTAGAATCAACCGCCACAAATCTCGCCCGCCTATGAACAAAACAGACACATAAAACCCGAAAACAATCAAGATTATGACAATCAGAAAAACAATATGGCTCATAGCCTTAATCATTTTACCAATCTTTTCCGCCCACGCCCAGCGGTTCGACTGGGTGAAGACCTACTCCGGCACCGACATTCTCAGCAGCATGCCGAACAACCAAATAGTGGAATCCATTATGGACAGTGAGGGCAATGTCTATTTTGTCGGCCTATTTACACAAGGCGCACATATTGGCAACGTTGATCTGATGCCAATGGCTCCTTATGGGCCAAACTGCAACACAATGAATACTGTAATTGCCAAGATGTCGCCATCTGGCGAGATTCTGTGGCACAAATCCATTCATGCAAACGATTCACGAAGTAACAATCCGATAGGAATAAAAATAGTCGGTGACACTGCAATTGTTTGTATGGTGACTTGCTCGCTCATGCAATCGGAAAACACCTACCTTTATTTTCTTGACACATTGCTCCATAGCAATGATGCAATTATCGAAAACTATGACTCGAATTTTGCAACACATTTTGTTACTGCTTTTATCACATTTGACCTTGATGGTATGATTAAGGAGCAGCATTTTGTCCAATATGCCCTAGTTGACAGTAGCGGACATACGATTGCATTAAGCGACATCAACGGCCATGCACCTGATTCCTCTTATATTATGGCTTCCCCTATTGGCTATTTGTTCAATGTCGATAGTCATGGGAACATTTATGTCTGTCGCAGGACGCAGGATGCCGTGAACGTTGCTTCGGATAATTCATCTTCCACAGTCCGCACTCTTTCCGTGAGCAACGGCGGAATCTCCGCTATGAAGATATTTGTGGACGGATATACAAGGTTCACTTTCCGTCCCGATAAAAGATACAACAACTGGAACCAAATGATAATGAAATTCTCGCCTTCTTTCGACAGCCTTTATTGGGCGAGGTACGTTTTTGATGCTGACAGCAACTATAACGATATGTATTTTAACTCCCTCATATCCTCGTTGACAATTGATACAAGTGATAACTACTACGTCACCCTCAATGTCAATAACTATGAAGGCGATACAGGTATCCGGATTGCAGGAAGCGACGGACTGTTTTTCAATGTAACCCCCAATGACCCAATGAGCGGTTGCATGGTCTCTTACAACTGCAATCATGAGGCATTGTTCGTCAGGCAGATTTCATGCGTTGATGAACAGTACAATTTTCCGAAAAACTACTTTTACGTGTCCTCTGAGATTGAAGAGGAAAGCAACAGCGTATTCATGCTGGGAATGATTCAGAAAGACCCTGACATCGGATGGGATTCCCATGCCCCAACGTTTTTTGGTCCAGATTCGGTTGATTTACGCAACAACGCATACTGGGTACGCCTCGACAAATCCGATGGACGAATGCTTTCATACGGAAAAGCCCGCTCTGCCACAGCAACAAAAATCAGCGGATACGAAGGCGACGGCAGAACAGCCAGAGTTAACCTGACTGCAAAAAACAACCGTGTCTTTGCTCAAGTAAAATATCATCAGGACATAGCATTCCTTGACAGCACAATCACAATGGCGCCAACCTCATACGGCATGGGTCTAATGATATGGGACTATGACGGCCACGAAGTAGAATATATTGACTATGTTTCTGACGGCATCAACAACAACTGCGGCACAATCTTGTTAAAGGACAGCACTCTCTACCTTTCGGGAACACTCTATTCCGGTGCAACCTTCGGTAACATTTCTATTTCCGCGACAGGCAGTAGCCAGACATTCCTCGCCCGCTACACCGACAGCGCATTTATGACACCGTATATGTATATTGACCCTCGCGCAGAACAATCTATTGAATGGGGACAGGAACTTTCATTTCCTCTCCAAGCCTCACCAATAGCACTAACTGCTACTGCATCAAGTGGTCTCCCCGTTTCTTATATTTGCACCGACACATCAATAGCGAAAGTAGTAGGTTCCTTATTGTATCTGCTTTCCGCCGGTACAACTACCGTCACAGCCTATCAAAATGGCAGCCAATACGGCTATTATCCCGCCACTCCGATAACAAAGAACCTGACTGTAAACAATGTGGGGATTAAAGAAACCCTTCAAACAAAACGCATTCTCTATCCTAATCCCACAAAAGGGAATGTGTTTATAAGTGTTGACAATGAGCAAATCTCGAATGTTTATATCACAACTTCATTTGGACAGGAAAGGGAAATAATGCTGAAAGAAAACACCATTCCCATGACAGGACTTCCATCCGGAATATATTATATTAAAGTGGTAACAACTGAGCATATTTATCAACAAAAAATCATAAAGTTATGAATCACGAATTATTTAACAAACACGTCAGGGCATTGATCCTATTTCTAATGTGCCTGTTTCCTCCTGTGGCATTTGCACAGCAACCGCCGCAACCGTGTCATATCACCATTACAGGTGATTTCGAATCACAGTGTATTCTTCCTCTAGAGAAAGACGATTTCTACAACGAAGACCCCGAAACCATTATCGCTTGCCAGGAAAATGTCGTCACTTATACTGCCTCGACAAATACGGGAGGTGTTGCTGTCAGCCAATGGTCATGGTCTGTTACAGGTGCCACCACATGGACAGACAACGGCAATGGATCTATTACTGTCACATGGGGCACTGGCTCAACAGGACAACTTGTCGTCAGTATTACAACCGCAAATGGTTTCTCCTGTTCTTTGACCCAGAATGTGAAATTAATTGAGAAACCAACAATTCATGTTGTCACGACACCTGCTTATGTGGAAATGCCTAATGGGGACAAATATATTTATGTCTGCAAAGGCGAAACAATCGAATTTTCGGATTTCTCGTCCACGACAAATACCGACCTTGTTGGTTACTATTGGGAAAGCGGATTCTATGGACTCACCGCTTCAACACAGAATTTTAGGATTGAAGACGTATGGCATGAGGACGAGGTCATACACCGTGTGTACAACAATTGCGGATGCTACGATGAGGAGCATTACATCATCAAAATCCTGGAGGGGGAAATACTTGACCTTAGTTGTTACGGTACAGTTTGCCAGGATGCTGTTGTCACCTACAGTGCCTACAATCCCTCTTGTGACCGCTATAGTTGGTATGTTGAGGGTGGCACAATTATTGAGGGGCAAGACCAACCAAAAGTAACAGTACATTGGAACAATCCGCAAAACGGATATGGCATTATCGCTCTTGATGGCAACCTCTGCGGCAACAATGCTTGTCCCACCATGTTGAGTAAGAAAATCCCGATTATAGAGGATAATATCGCCATCACTGGACAAGACATTGCATGTGTCGATGAGGCTGTCATCTACAGCATCCCCCTCTTTGGCTCTACCGAATATCATTGGAGCATTACTCCGAGTAGCGGCGTGAATCAGGTGGCGGTCAACGGTGCCAACGAGCAGATGTATATCTTCACCACCCCTGGTACCTACCAAATCACTGTTTCCTACAAGTGTGATTTCCTCGAATGTGGCGAGTTCCAGTCTGAACCGCTAACGGTGGTGGTCAAGCCAAAACTTTCCATTACTGGCGAAGACCGTATCTGTGTTAGCAATGCCTGTGATTTGAGAACCGAACCCAACGTTTCTGCTATATGGAGAGTCTTGGATTTAAATAACAGCCAGACCATACATAGCACAAACGGTACCGCCTTCTCTTGGGTATTCCCCCATGCTGGGAAATACCAAATCACGGCAGAAAATTCTAATTATTGTCGTCCCGCCGTGTTTATTATCACTGTATTGAACGCTCCTCCTGCCCCAACAATCAATGATATGGATCCCAATAATCCTACTGTAGCATGTCTTAATTCTGCCATATTGTTAAAAGCTAACCCGACGAATCCCGATTATTCCATAATTTGGCAACCGTCATGCGAAGAGGGATCTCCTGAAACGGTGCCGGGTAACGAAGTTACTATTAGCTATGGCAACGATGTATGCGATGTCTATGCCTATAATTATGACCCTGTGTTGGGTTGTGTCTCTTCCGACTATTATATTCATCCTGTTAGTGAGTTTCAGTTAGCAGAACTTGATTTGCCAGATAGTATTACTGTATGTCCCGGGACAATTTTAACGTGGACGAATGCAAATGTCCCGTATCAAGATAAGGTGATTTACAAATGGCAACTGGAAGAATTAAAACAATATTGTGCCTCGGTACAAGGAGACATTTTTAACAATTCCATCACCCTTCTTGTTAATGAATTACTTCCACCCTATACGTACCCGACTACATTTACAATTACTTTGACGCGCACTTACTGCTCTGATTTAAGCGATGTTCATACAATCACAATTATCATTGCAGACAATTTAGCATCGACCTTGTCTATTGACCCAATAGACACATTATGTGTGGGAGATAATGCTTCTTTGGTTGGTCATGGTTGTGACAATGACCATTATCAGTGGGATATACAGGGCGATAATCAGTCATATTTTGGCAACCCGAAATATTACACATTTACCCAACCAGGAAACATTCAAGTCACGTTATCGTGCAATCCATACGATGTATGCAACAATAGCACCTATTTCGCTCATACATCAGTTTCCGTTAATGTCAATCCTCTCCCCCCCGTTGATCATCTTGAATATGACGGAATAAATGTTTTCACTGTTCCGGATTTGCCCTCTGGCTATGATTTTGCATGGTCTCACACAAGTACAAATAGCAGCTCCGTCCCAACCATTCCGGGAGTGAATACATATACATGTACTATCACCAGCCAGAGTTCACCTTACTGCTCAACAACAAGAACCATTACTATCGGCTCTGCCCCATCAAATCCATGTCACAAACTGGATGTTGTATACGATGGTATAGACTATTGTAACAGGACAATACGCCTTCATGTAAACAATCCTTTAGGAATGGTCTATTGGTCTATTTCTGGTGGTGATTTTGGGAATCCTTTATATGGTGGTTCTTTTAACGAAAATATCACCATCCCAGTATATGACGTTGGCAATTATATAGTGTCAGCATCTGTTCCTAATCCATCTTGTTACTATAAGTCAGTTGCATGCCTTGTTGATTTTTTGCCTTATTTTTCTTTTGAAAAAGCATGTGACAAAATAATCATTCATAATAATTCAAAATATCTAAATGGCAATAAGCAAATCATAATTTCAGGAAATGGAGGATTACTCTCTCCGATTGTCACAAGTACATCAACATTAATCTATAATACTAACGGAGGTGGCTTGTTTACATTTCGTTTAGCAAGGTTCGACGGCAATAACATTGATTGTCCATTAGAAACTGTATCTATCACTAATACAAGTGGCTCGTCTTTGTCAATTTCAGCAAATAATCCAACCACGTGTAATAATACCTCAATTATGTTAACCGCTTCTGCAGCACCACCCATGATAATATCATCAGTTTCATGGACATTTAGCGATGGTAGTGCATGCACACTTGATAATAGCAGTATATACCACACATTCTCAACGGGGACAAATCATATTACAGCAACTGCTACTGATGCCAATGGTTGTACCTCGTCTATCGGAAATTTAACCATTTCATCTTTCAATTCTTCTCTATACCCCCCATATCTAGACAAGTTAGGACCAGACATTTGTCCATATACAATACCAGGTCGAATAATCAAATATACTCTTGGACATAATGGACCAGACCCTGTCGTTCCTCCGACAACAGATTATGATTGGTCATATAGCGGAGGGAATACACCTTCTACCATAAATACCTATGCAACTTTTTTCACCGATGATTATTTTGTTGATGTAATAACAGCTAATTATTGTAGAGAAAAAGCCATGGTCAATGTTCCATTTAAGAATAGACCAACCGCAATAATAGTTACAGCCAGTTCCGTCTATTGTGTCGGTGAAAAGATTAAATTCTATGGCGCACCTGAACCTGATACAACAAAATATACTTTCGACTGGGCAATAACAGATTCTTCCACAGGACAGATGCTGCAATTCCACAACGCGTCATTCTCTTACACACCATCCCATGTAGGGGCATATTACATTTCGTTTTGCATCACAGACAACATGACAGGTTGCTCGGATTGCACCAATGATACAATTAGAGTTAATCCAATTCCTCCAGCTCCGTCTATCAACTATGGCAGCAATATGTGTATTGACAATCCTCCTGTCGAACTGATAGGTAGTTCCACTGCAACCAGTTATTTCAATTGGAGCAATGGCAATACCGGAACCAATGCCTACTATTTCACACCAGGCGTGGCTACTGCCTGGTATTACGACCCGAATACGGGTTGCAAATCCAAAGAGGCGAATATCCATATTGAACCCGAACCCAATTTAGATGCGCTACTAACTGGCTGTTATGAGAAATGCGAAGCTTTCTTCAGGAACAACCCGCACTTGCCAGTCTGGGGATTGACTTCCGGCAGGGAAGATATTTTCTGGAAATGGTATTTTAACACCAATAATATTGACGGTGGCACCATGTCATATCCTAACTACTATCTCTCACTACCTCTTCCAAACTATGGAGACTATGAACTGCATCTGGATTACAACGGTGGAGCCTGCGGAACACTCAAATCGCCTACATTGACTATCAATCCCAAAGAAATGTGCGATTGCGAAGGACTCGACGTTTCTTACAAATACGAATGGTGGATTGAAGAATGCAAAGTCTATTACAAAATTGATGTAACGGTATGCAATAATTCGGACATAAAGGACTGTGTAAGCCGACTGGAACAGTTGTTCGGCCAGCCTTATATGGAAATGGTCAATACAGACTTTACATACACTACACTTAACCCCGGCGAATGCTATACATTCAATATGACTGTTGTGGCCTCTCAGTTGTATCCATCATCCACAATCGCATTTCGTATATATGACGATTGTACGCCTTGCACTGTAGATTTCAGCATCGACCTGATGCCGGAAAAGATCGGTTGCGAAACGGACATGCAACCTGAATGGTTCGAGATCCGTCCCGATTTGTCAAGCAATGTCGCTGCTTATTTCGATTTCCACATGAATGTGCATCCCTGCCAGAACGTACTTGCATTTTGGACAGAGCCTCCCATGATTATCGATTACTGGTACGATGGGGCAGATTATGTTTATGGCCTCGGCATGGTGGATTTCGCCACACTCACACAACTGATGGCGGAGGACAGCAGCGTCTGCTTCTATGCCATCACCTGCGAAGGCGACCAACTCTGCAAACGCATGTACTGTATCCCTGCCAAGGATATCTACCTCATGCTGCAAGACATGGGTATTGCCAAAAACAATCCTGCTGGCAGCGGTACGAAGAGCGATGCAAAGCAACAGGCAAGTCCCGAATTGGGCGACAACACCGACCCGCAACTCATGCCGAATCCAACTACTGGCGAGGTCAACGTCATTGGCACGGCAGATAAGGTGGTCGAGGTTCTGGTCATGGACATGAACGGTCGCAAGATGGCCACCTTCGACAACACCTCCAACTTCAACATCTCCACTCTCTCCTCCGGCATCTACATCGTCCGTGTCAAGACCCATCGCGACAACACCGAAAAAGTCACATACCTCAAACTCGTGAAGAAATAGCCAAAACAATCCGTGGTTAGTGGGCATTCTCGCCCACTAACCACTTTATTGATACCGTTAGACTGGTCGTCTCTCAGATTAATGGGTTCTGTCTGTTTTGATGGCCAAAAATGTGAAAAAAGAGCCCCCAATGCTATATAAAAATATGAATGATTCTATTTCAATGTCAATATCATCTAGTGATAGATTTGTTGACTCTATGATACAACAAAACCACTCTTTGGGTTGTGGTGAGTTGGGATGTCCTGAATCACTAATGATTCAACCTGGCTGTTTTGATTGGAGCGGTTTCGGTGTTGCCACTTTTGCCTGTATTATAGCAATAGTCACATGTGTTTTTACCATCTTGATGTATATGAAAGTAAAGCAACAATTAAAAGTAGCTAATGATCAATTGATTACTAATTACAATCAAGTGCAAACTCAAATGATAAAAAATGCTGAAGATGAAAAGAACAGGGAAAAGGTAATGAACGATACCAGAAAATATGTTGGACAAATAAACCTTCAGATTTTAAACAACTCATTAATTGATCTTGTCGAAAAGAGACAAAGAATAATACAGGATTATGATTATTTACACAATTATTTATCAAAGAACAGCTATTTGTTAGAGAATGGTCCAGTGCTACTTAAGGACAAAACATTGCGGCCAATAATAGACAATATTGTGGTTAATCTTCACCTTATTAGGGATATTCTATGTTTATTTACTTTTGATAATAAATCTTTTATTTCCATATACGACACTGTTATTAATAGTTTCGAAGAGTTGAAGAGTAAAGAAAAAATCGCAACGAATATGGATAATGTGGACAAATGGTTGGCTAATTTCAAAAGTCAAGAAATAGATTTCACCAAAGAGGTGAATAATACCATTGAACAAATAAAAAATGATATAAAAACAAAATAACTTATGAGTAAACTATCTGATTTTTTAGAGTTCTCACCGTTTGACAACAAGGTTTCTTCCGATTTCTTAAAAGAAATACCCAATATTGTAATTGAACCTGATGGCAGAATAGATAAAGAAAAAGCCTTTTGGGATAAGTTTTTTGTTGAATATTCAATAAATCAATATGATAACACCATCAGAGCTATTGGTGAAGTGTTAATAGATAGCAACAAACACTATATATTGTTTATTGGAACGAGCGGTTCTGGCAAAACAACATTTTTAAATTATCTTGTAAAATACAAGGATAGATATTTTAAAGATGATGTACAAATAGATTTGATAAATCTAATCAAAGACCCATCTTGTGCAGGTATTGGTCCTGAGATTATACATGATAGTTTAGATGAAAAAATAGTTAAATATCTTAACCGTGAAGTTGTTGCAGAAATAGCAAGATATTATGTGTTATATCAAGGAAGGGAAGAGTCGTGGAATATAAAATGGTTGTTGGGAAAGGATCCTGTAAAATATGATAAGCACGACGTATTTTATAACTTTATCAGATACAACAGAAGTAATTATTCAATAAATGAGGTAAGAGAATTTTGTCGGGCGATAGATAACATCAGTGACAAAATGGCATTGTACATCATTTCATTTATTATGAATAAATGTATTGATGGTCAAAAACCATGTTTCTTTATTTTTGACAATCTTGATGAATTAGATCAAGAGTATTTGATAGAAACCCTCAACATGGACATTCTGTCTGCTTTCTCGAAAGCACAAGATTTTTTTGAAAAAATAGTAACAAATTTATCATACCCATTTTTATCAAAATGTACTATTCTGGAATCAATACGCCACAATTTTGTTGCCACTGTTAATTCCACTCAGTTTATTGAAAGGGAAGAAAGGTGTTCTGAAACGATAAAGTTCGCCAGCGGATATAAACAAAATATTAGAACTATTATTGAAAAAAGAGCTCTATTACATATATCTGCAAATCAAGAAAAAATCATTGAAAAAAACTTGGAGTTCGCTAAAAAATACAACATCTCTATCATAGAAAAGGAAGAAGATTATATATTGCATTTATGCCGATTGTTTAATTTGGATTATCGTACGACACTCAGTTCTCTGTCTTATGCATTAGACATTGATATCCTTTCATGGGGTAAAGATGCTGAAGACGATAAAGATTGTAGGTTAGGCGTACGTGGATTCTTGCTATATAATATTTTAAAATATAGATTAAGGAAGCCAAATACCCGACTTGAAAAATACATAAAAGAAGATTTGTCCCGTAATAGCAACTGTAATAGATACCGCATGTGTTTTTCTATCTTATCAAAGATGTATGAGGACAGTAAGGAGAAAAATAAAGATGGAGAAAAAACTAGGTTATTTCATGTTTCTTTGTTAGAATTTACTGACAGAATAAAAGAATGGTATGAAACAATTACTGTAAGCTCTATATACGAGGCTCTTTTTGTGTCGGGTTATCATAATTACTCATTACCTGCCAATCTAGAGGGTGAAAGTATTAATAATTACATCCGTGATAAGAAATATAATGTAACCTTGCAATCTTTATGTAATCATTTGACTGAGCAATATAAGAGTGATAAGGATTCTTTAAGAAATGTGGATATCGTGGTGAATCCTTTATGTATGGAGTATGCTAAACACGTATTTATTCATTTTGAGTACTTTAATTTACTATCGGCATATCAGAAAGATAGCGAAGAATATTTACTTAAAACAAAATCATTATTTCAGTATGAAACATTGGATGAGATAATGGAATGTACAAAAAGAGTATTTACAATAACAGGGGAAATAATTAGAAAAGCCGACGACCATTTATGTACTATGTGTGGAAGAGAATGTAACGATGGAACAAAAGATTGCAGCATCGTCATAAAAAAAACGCAGGAACATGGCTTTTTAATACAAGATAACATACTTTATACTACAAGAGTAATCTCCTCTCATATTAATTACCTTGATTCATTTAGAAAATTATTGTGGAACACATATCACGATACTGACAAAAAGTTGAATGCTGATATGCAGAAATATTTACTGTCATTAATAAAGGATTATGTCGGTTTGTTCCGAAATAAGATTGTAAAAAATGAATCGGCAAATGCTGTATTTAAAACCATTGAAGAAAATCTTGACTATGCTAATAATAATGGTCTCAGCGTATGGACGCCCATCAGTATTGGTGTAAGTTATAACTCCAACGAAGATTAAAGAGATGCATTTAACAGATATTGTTTTTTTTCTTTAAAATGCTTTAATGGAAAGACATGGGATTTCGTCCGTTTTTAAAAATTGTATGCATATATCACGTATGGTGTATTGATTATATCATCTTTCCTCTTCTAAGGATACCAGCATTCAGTGAGTACCTTGTTTTGGTAGGCAACCACACGGCGGAAAAAGTGTTTTTGGTAAAATAGGGCATTTGTCGAATTGTCTCTTGACAAACAGAATCGAAACAAGAACACTTTTAAATTAAACAGATTATCCGACCAAAGCAAAAGCCCCCCATTAACCGCCACGGCAAGCGTTCCCACGCTTGTCGTGGCTCTCTTTTTATGGTCTTGTAGCGACACGATGCATAATATGAAATTTTCATGATAACGATAATTCCGGCCTTCTTGGCCTATTGTTTAATCAAAAATTTCAGTATTATGTACCAATTTAAGCAAGACCTTGCCATGGCCTATTTTGATGGCTGTAGCAAGAAAACCGCGAGCCGCCTCCTCGCCCGCGAAATCAATCTCACCCCCGGCCTCCTCGACGCCCTCAAAGCCACCGGCTACCGCCCCGCCCAGAAACGCCTCTCCCCCCGCCAACTCCAAATCCTCTTCTCCTATCTAGGTGAGCCGTAACCCTCAAAAAGGTTGTGTGGTATGACTAAACCTAAAACAACAAAGCCCCTTGCATTTTGTAAGGGGCTTTGTCAATTTGCTTGTTCTTCGATTGGTGTGGCAAAGATTATCTCTAGCTAGGGGGGGGCGTTTGGCTGTTTGTTAGTGTTTTTTATGGCAATGCCTTTTTTACAGCATCTATTATCGGCATTGCCTCTATTCCATTAAGAGTGTGATATTGTCTTATTGCAAGTGTGCGTGCAATTTTCTCTTCAAGACATAGGTCATTGGCCAGTTGGAAAAACTCACTATGCTTTCCTGCGGCAATTGCAGTGGTTATATAGTTCTTTATCTCCGAAATTGTATCTATGTTGCAGGTATTAATAAGATTATCCAAATTATCGCTTCTTATCAACGATTCAAGGAAAACACGCTCAGGCCATTTAGTCCCAGGGAGAAAAACTATCTTGTCTTCTAACTGTTTTCTAATTTCCGATGATGTAACGGCTTTGCTATCTCTTAAGAATCCCACAACTTTTTCTATCATATTCGTCTTTTCCGTTCTTTTGTCTCCATCAGCAACTACTATAAAATTATTGTCCCCTTCTCTATAATGAGTGGCAACAGCCTGTAAAATTGAGCTATCGGCAGAACCCATGATTTTTATTTCAACTCGCCTACGAAGTGCATGTGGCAATACTGTGGCAATATAATCTTCAGCAACATCATCTTCTACCATGACTTCTAGTTCTGGATGAATTGAACCCGAAAGCTCGCTCATAGCCATTTCTGGTGAGATACCATAAACAATATCAAAACCATCTGCCTTTGGCTTCATCATAATACGGCCCTCTGGCGGGATGGCTTTTAGAATGGTTGCAGAATGTGATGAGCAAATAATCTGGCTATGATATTTCAAGCATAGTTCTTTAATTACCTGCATCAACTTGTATTGAGCTCTAATGTGTAATCCTAGCTCAATCTCGTCAACCACAATCAATGCTCCCTCGCCGGCACTTATTATTTCATGTAACAATTGAAGAACGGCGTTTTCTCCTGCACCCATGTTAAACCCAGTATATGATAATGGACCTCTGGCACATTCATATAAACGGTATTTACGGTGCTTTTTCACAGTAATTGTAGAGTAATCTTTACCGAAGATTTTCTGCATGTATTGCGCCAAGTCATTTATTTCAGAGGGTGTTCCAAAGAGGCTACTATAGTGCCGATGGGTAATACTTTCAGAAGGAGGAAGTATTCGGTTTATTCCAAGGAAAGACACCGCACGTTTGGGACGGGAGTCGTAATCAATCCACTTTCCTCCAGGCGATTTGCGACGCACGTCGTAATTCTTAGACTTATCTGTGAGGAAAGTTGACTTGATGCGAATGTCTTTCATGAAACCGCTTTCTGTTGCAGTAAAAGCGAAGAAATCACTATATGTGTAGTAGATTCTTTGTTTTTTTGCATCGGACAAAAGGCTTATTGGACAAAACCCTGCATTGTTGTTGTGAAAAGCACAACTTACCAATGCTAAAATGGTTGATTTTCCGCAACCATTCTCACCGACAATCACTGAAATAGGGTAATTAAACTCCATTTCAAATTTCCCTAGGCCACGTATGGCAGACTGCTCTATGGCAATTTTCTGTAGAGTATTACGGGTTTTGTCATTTTGGAACCACCCAGTATTCTTTTTGTCAATCTCAGATTCCCTGTATCCAGACATATCTATATGTGTTTGTGTAAATATCAAAGTATTTTTGGTGCAAATATACGACATTATTTTGATTTGGAAAAATAATGTTACAATCTGCTACATCTTGTATAAAGAAAGAGTCAGGTCTAAACCCAGTAATGGTGATGCCAATATCTTCACATTCTCTACTAAAGATAGCACACAAAAGTAAAGAAATCTTTTCCACGGATGAGGGCGGGGCCTCACGGCCTCGCCCTTTTGGTTTTTTTATTTCCAAAGTGCCTCTTTCTCCCACCCCATAGGAAACCCCATCGCCGATGGGTCAACATTCGGGTGCCTCTTCATTAGTTGCAGGATGTCTGTCTTTAGCGTATTGTCGGGCTGTATGTTGTTCACCCAATACAGCAAGCAGCACAGCAGCGCATATAATCGACCTGAGTCAACCGCCGTCACATCCACCCAATCGGCTCTCATTTTTTTAGTGGGTGGCAACTGTGGCTTCATGGGATATTTTCTGTTCCATGTTCTTGCATGGTGGGCACAGCAGTTGCGAAGTGCTGCCAATGCCGCTATCCAACTGTCAAGGACTTCATGGTTAGGCACGTTGAAACTTCTTGCAACTGTCTTTTTTATTGAGGTGTCGGCAAAGTTGCTATAGAGTTTGCCGAGTGTACCAAACGAAACAACTTCCAGCGTTTTCCACGACGGGGGCATGCTAGGTTTGTTGTATTTTGCGAAATGCTCATTGATAAAATCCTCTTTGGTACGTTTTAGCTCTGTCTTTATGGTTTTCAAGCAAGCCTTGTGCATCTCGCCATCCTTGAATAGTTTGGACTTCATAAACCAGAATGGCCCATATTTCATCGAAAAGTGCTGAATGACGCTCGTCCGCAATGCAATCTCTACTGTTTGTATCGCCGAAAACAGCACGCTCCGCAAGGTTTTGTCAAAATAATATAGATCTAATGCATTACTGAATTTCTTGCCTGGTTTAAATTTATGCGTCACTTTGTCTTCTTCCATAGGACGCAAATAATTGGCGAAACGGAAATAACTGATGATTGACAATACCTTTTCGGCATTGTTTTCATCCTCGATAATCAGACCCCTGCTTTTCAGTTGTGCAATCTGGTCTGTGATGCTTATTGGTTTCTTGTTGTACTTCATATTCTTAAAAACAAAAGTTCCACCCTGGTTCGCTATTCAAGTGGGAAGCGTGGTGGAAACTGTCGGTGCAAAGATACGCACTTTTTCCATTCTGACAAAATATTTTTTACATATTTTTCTCATTTGCTCTTATTGTCAATGCATTATCTATTATTGCCAACGGTAAAAACCTCGTCTTCCTCACCCTCAATTTCCACTTTTCCCACCTCTCATTTCCTCTTTTTGCCTCTCAACCCCCTCCCTCTTATCGCGACAATCCCACCCCGAACACACCCGTAATGCACCCCCGACGCCCACCGGAAGCTGACGAAGCCCGATTCCGTTTTTCCCCACCCCTGTACTTTTGCGCCGTCTTTCAAAGCCAAGCCATAGGTGCACATATGGAACACGCCGAGAAGACAGCTAACAAAAGTTTAACACTAAAAAACAGAAAGGAAAACACAATGGCAAAAATCTTTGGAGCAAACACCAAAATCAGCGGTAAGGTAGGCCAGCTCCTCTACCGCCAGACCCGCACGGGTACCGTCATTAGCGAGCTGCCCGTCAAGCCTGCCATCCCGCGACGCAGCGCACGACAGATGGACCGCCGCACCCAGTGGGGCAACCTCGCCGCCATCTACAAGCAGTTCGACAGCATGCTGCGCCGTGGCTACGAAAACCTTCCGCCCCAGATGTCCGTATTCAACGCCTTCATCCAGGCCAACATCGACGTGGTCAAGGTCTATATCACCAAGACCATCCGGCTCAACGGCGGCGCCATCCTCGCACCCTATCAGATCACGCGAGGCAGCCTGCCGAGTATCAGCATGGCTAAGAACGCTTCCAACATCCTTGTAAGTGGCATCCGGCTTGGCTCCCTCGCTATCGACGCCAACACCACCGTCGGCCAGTTCTCACAGGCCGTCATCGACAACAACGACAATTTCGACGAGGGCGACCAGCTCACCTTCTTTCACGGCATCCAGTCCATCGACACCGTGACGCGCACCCCTCGCGCCACAATCAAGGGCTACAAGGTCGTGCTCAACACCGCCGAAGATACCAAGCTGTGGGATGTCGTGGATAGGATTGGCTTCTCTGTGACCGACAACTGCCTCGCCACCTCGCAGCAGATCACCAACGGCGCTGCCGTATGGGTGCATAGCCGCGAGACCGCCGACGGCACCCTCAAGGTCAGCACTCAGTTCTTCTATGTCGAGAACTCCGCCCTCGCCACCTACCAGGGTCGCACCGCCTTCACCGCCTCTGCCAACAGCTATGGCGGCATCAACTCCGCCGCGG
>Ga0256404_1007496_pt1 | contig 17219 bp, 12 predicted proteins | sample RumenRJG_01DNA_FD_185990 | JGI IMG/M metagenome (GOLD analysis project Ga0256404, IMG submission 185990) | Bovine rumen microbial communities from Lethbridge, Alberta, Canada - RJG_01 | ecosystem: Host-associated > Mammals > Digestive system > Stomach > Rumen | place: Canada: Alberta | collected...
TCTGTACCCTATAAAGGTCGTAAACCTCCTGCTGAAGTCGAATGCGCTCCAATGAAGTCTGGAGCATACTTTCTGTTTTTTCCATCATTGCTGACTTTAGGTGTCAACCTTATTTAAAAAAAGACAGAGGGTGGAATGGGCATTGCTCCAAGCCGTTGCATGAAATAAGGATTACGCCCAAAGTGCGACACGCAGACCAACATGAATTCACGGTACTGATCCGGGTACATATGTTTTTGGAAGTTGGTCAGTGACTGCGCTGGGGACAGTCACAAGGCAGGCAGGCCTCATAACCATAGGGCATTGATATTTTTTTGTTGTTCATAAAGTTGTTGATAAAAAGAAAAATTATGCGTATTGTGGCTGATGAAATATTACCCTAGAAATCTACCACCGTGATACCAGCCCCGCCAAACTGTACATTTTCATCTGCAAAATGGCTGACATTGGGCTCTGCGCTCAGATATTGACGGATCAACTGACGCAAGATACCATTTCCCTTGCCATGGAGAATGCGCACACGGGGCATACCCATGAGAATGGCATCGTCGATGAAATAGCGAACTGCCTGCAATGCCTCATCACCACGCATGCCTCGGACGTCGAGATCCTGATGGAAATTCTTTCGGTGGTCGTCGATCGTCTCTTGCGTCATGCGAGAAATGCCATACTGCTTCAAACCCTCTTTCAACTCGTCCATCTTTGTCTTAGGCCGATCACTGCTCGCGGCAGAGGCTAAGCTGCCAGCTAATGTCAACCTACTCACGGGCACCTTGGTGCGCATGTCACCGAAGATTACTGTAACAGTCTTTCCGTCGATGGCCTCTACCCTACCCTGCGATTGGACACCGCGCATCTTCACTGAGTCTCCAACAACAATGGGACGATTTACGTTTTGTTGTCCTTTGCCCATAGCTTCTCTCAACGCCTTGGCAGCCTGCTGTTCACTCGTCTGTTTGTCCTTCTTGCGCTGCTCATGACGTTGCTTGCGGGCTTGAATCTGTGCCACCTTCTTTTGAAAGTCCTCGTCTGAAAGGATACCCGTAGACCGCTTGCCCGGCTTCTTCCATGTGTCTTCATCAACTTCCTGCTTGAATTGCTCCAGCTCTGCCCGGATTTTTTTCGTAGCCTCCTTCTCAGCCTGCTCCTCACGTATCTCACGGATAGCATTCTCTATCTGCTTGTTGCTTTGCGCAAGCAATTCTTTGGCCTCCTGACGGGCATTGGCAAGTATTTCCTTGCGCTGCTTCTCTACTTCGGTGACCCCTTTCTCGTATTCTTCGATTTGGCGTTGCAAACACTTTTCCTGATCATGTACGGTCTGTCGCTTCTGCTCCCAATAGCGCTTGTCACGCACAATATCTTGAAGGTATTTATCGCTTTGAATATAGTCGGAACCAACAATGTCTGATGCTTCACGAATCACCTCCTCTGGCAATCCTATCTTACGCGCAATTTCGATAGCAAATGAACTGCCCGGTCGGCCAATTGACAACTGAAACAGTGGGCGCATCTCATGACGATCGTAGAGCATGGCTCCATTCACCACACCATCGTGACTGTCGGCAAAGTGCTTCAAATTCTGATAGTGGGTCGTGATCACTACCCATGCGCCTTTTTTGCAGAACTGACCTAAAACGCTCTCAGCGATCGCTCCGCCAATTTGTGGCTCTGTTCCCGTTCCAAACTCGTCGATCAAAATCAAGGTCTGAGAACTGGCTTGACGCATCATCACTTTCATGTTTAATAGATGCGACGAATAGGTACTCAAGTCGTTCTCAAGACTTTGCTCATCACCTATATCAATCATAACTTCCTTAAACACACCACATTTACTTCGTTCGCTTACAGGGATACTTAATCCGGTCTGAAGCATATATTGCAATAGTCCCGTTGTCTTCAAACACACCGATTTACCACCTGCATTAGGACCAGAGATGATAAGAATATGCTTTTCAGGAGTAAGCAGGATATCCAAAGGTACCACTGCTGTTGGCTTCTGGCTCTCTGTCATGCCACTATCTTCGCCATCACGTTTTGCACGAGCGAGATGGCGCTCCAACAGTGGATGACGGGCTGCAATGAAGTCGAGATAAGGATATGCCTTCAATTCCGGCTCAACAGCACGCATCGCCTTTGCCAGCTGGCATTTTGCCTGTATCAGGTCAATTTCGGCAAGGAAATGATACGAATCGAGCATCTCGCGTACATGGGGACGGATGCGGGACGACATCTTTGTCAGAATACGGATGATTTCCTGACGCTCCTCAGCTTCTAACTCACGAATCTTGTTGTTGGCCTCCACCACCTCTGTCGGCTCTACAAACACCGTACGACCCGTTGCACTCTCATCATGTACTATGCCGGGAATACGGCGCTTCAACGAAGGAACAATAGGAATCACCAGTCTCCCGTCGCGCAATGTAGGAGTCACGTCTTTTTCCACTAAGCCCTCGCTTTGTGCCGAGTGGAGTATGCCGTTAAGAATCTTTGAAATGGAACCTTCCGTCCTGGCCAATTCTTGTCGGATAGCATGCAACTCAGGTGATGCACTATCGCGCATGTGACCATATTTGTCGATAATCTGATCGATCTGCTGAATGATAACCGGAAATGTAGCAATACCGTCCGCAAGATCGTGAAGAGCAGGATAGCTCCATTTCTTCAATTCAAAATCACCTTCCGCAGCTACTTCATTCTCCAAAGGTTCACCTCTATAAAGAAATCGGACCAATGAATCTATCGTTGCCAAGGATCGTCTGAGGTCAAATAGCTCGCCCTCTTCCATCCATGTTCCCTCCAAACGCACTCGTTTCAAACTGTCACGAACGTCATAGAAGCTCGACAAGTCGAAGTCATCTTCTTCCTCGATAATTCTCCGCATCTCACGGTTCTCCTCCATCCAAGTTGCAATCTGTTGAGAATCAGCAGAGAAGCCCATCGCCTCCACCATGCTTTTTCCGAGAGTACTCAAACAATAGCCTTTTAGCCACGACCGTACCTCGTCGTATCCTATCTTCTTTTCGAAGTTCTTTGGGTATATCATTTCTGTTTTATCTAATTTGTTCTTTTATCATTTATATCTTTCTCCTGGCCCTCTCTTGTTACCAGATCCAGAACTACTTGCTCCGTTTCTGCCGATCCATTTATCAGATCTTGCTCATATCATATTTATATCAGATCTTGTTCATATAAAATCTGATTAATATTGACCTTTTGTCGGATCTGATTTATATAGGCCCTTATGTCAAGCCATATTTGTCAACCTAATCCTGTCAATAGCTTTTAACATCAATCCACATAGCCTCATGGATTCCTGATATCATTGTCTGCATTTTCTCTTTTCAGAGAGAATGTCTACTATCAGTAACCACTCTACCTTATGACATTAATTGCAAAATTACCTCTTTTCATTTAGCTATCAATCTTATTATTGTTAATAATATTTAATCCACTCGCATTTTCTTCATCATTCTATCTCTTTTTCAAAAGAATTGTGTACCTTTGCACCCGCATTCAGAAATGATGCAGGTACATCACAACCATTGGAGAGATGGTAGAGTGGTCGATTACAACGGTCTTGAAAACCGTCGTACCGAGAGGTACCGGGGGTTCGAATCCCTCTCTCTCCGCTGAAAAATTTTAACATTTATTGCTAAAAGTTCAAGAAATTAGCTAAGTGCCGTAATTCCAAGGAGTTACGGCACTTTCTTTTGTATTCGTTCTCATCACGAAACCTCTAAAAATCCTCTCACGGGTCTCAAGATGGTCTGTTTTCGGTACATATATGGTACAGAAAATCATCATCGACGAAAATTGTACCAAAGACCACGTAAAGACCCTGCAAAGGCCTTGCAAAGACCACTATGAAGTCATTGTAATTCAGCCGATTATGTTTAACTTTGCAGCCGGATAAATTTCGGTGTTTGAGCTCACAACTCCTGCTTTTTGTGTACCAAACGGTGCATTTTGGCAGGATTCCGTGTACCAAGCCGGGATACCGCTGTACTATTTAAAAATTAATTCGTTATGAGACGAGCTTTTAAGACGATTTTCTACATCCGTGGAAATTATGTGAACAAAAATGGACAAAGTTCCATCATGATTCGTTTGTGCCTGGACAGAGACCGCCTTTGTATCGGCACAACTGGTATCACCATTGACCCTACCCTTTGGGACAAGGACTATCAGAAGGTGAAGGGTCGCACTACCGTCGCCTTACAGGTGAACAAGAAGCTTGAGGGCATCCGTACTGAGCTGCAGGGCATCGCTGACAAATTGGAACTGGAGAATACTCTTTCATTGGACAAGGTGAAGGCTACCTACCAGCATGAAGACGTGGAGTATAACACCATTGGTCAGCTCTTCGACAAGTATATAAGTAATGTGAAGGCGAAGACGGGCACAACGCTCAGTGAGACATCCTATCACAAGTATGAGCTTTGCCGCAAGCGTTTCATGGAAATGCTCGAAGCCAAGTACCACTGCAAGGATATGCTGCTCCGTGAGCTTAATCCTACTGTCATCGAGGATTACTACATCTATCTGACTACATCTGTCGGCCATTGCAACAACACTGCCGTTAAGACGATGAAGACCATGCGAACCGTTATCCTTCACGGCATCAAGATGGGCGTGCTACACAAAGACCCGTACCTCGGTGTCCATTTGCACATGGACGATGTTGACCGTGGCTATCTCACGGAAGAGGAGATTAAAGCCATCATGGAAAAGCAGTTCGATCTGGAACGCCTTGAGCGCACCCGTGACCTTTTCATCTTCTCATGTTTCACTGGACTTGCATACATCGATGTCAAGGCACTGAAGCCTGAGAACATCGTCAATCTCAACGGAGTGGAATGGATAAGCTCTAAACGAGTAAAGACAGGAACGAAGATCAGTGTCGTACTCTTTGAGGGTGCCAAGCTAATCATTGAGAAATACAAAAATTATCCTAGAAAGAAAGGTCATGTATTCCCAATCTACTCCAATCAGAAGACAAATGATTATCTGAAGGAGATCGCTACGGCATGCGGCATCGACAAGGATATAACGTTCCACATGGCGCGTCACACTTTTGCCACACTGACGCTTAGCAAGGGTGTGCCTATCGAGTCCGTTTCCCGTATGCTGGGTCATAAGAACATTAAAACGACGCAGATATATGCACGGATAACCAACAAGAAGATCGAGGAGGATATGGCTAAGTTCTTCAATGACAAGACAATAAGCAGCCTCAGTGAGGAGTCAGTGAACATGACGGCCAAGGATAAAAACACTACCAGGGACAAGAACAAGAAGAAAGGCGGCACCCAGGCATCTGCCCAGGCTTGACAGCCATAGTCCGCCTTGTTGTCCTTACTGTCGAAAAGTCTCTTGATGCAGCAGATGTATCAAGGGGTTTTTTGCGTTTATACATGCTTAGTCATTTATCTGCTTGTATAACGACTATCCATCAAAGGCTTGGAAGCCTCAATCGTTCTCGATCTATAACGTTCTATGGATTGTGTGCCGTCAACGCAGACGAAGCGCGGCAAACCCGAGCGAAGCCGCTTGCCGCCAGCGAAGGCGAAGTTGACAGGCACTCAATCCTAAGAACAGTTGAACAGACCACTCTCCCCTGCCGCCGGAAGTTCCGTTCCGGTGGTTAAAGCGGTGCCTTCTATGGCATGGCTTTAAGGGAGATAGTTCTATCTAACCAATGTTCACCCCTGCTGAAGTCATCAATCTTTGAAATCATCTAATGGCAAATAAATACAAATTATTTGCTGAATGTCGATTTTTATTTGTATGTTTGCACCAAAATAATTTCATTCAACATGATAGACTTCAAAGAAATCCATAAAAAGCCGTATCACTTTACATTGGAACGCTTAGATCCTGAGAACGAGAATGTGCCGGAAGCCATCATTCCGGATGATATGAACTTGCACTTCACAGCCGAAGAAATGCTGATGTTACGCCGTTTCTACAAGGAACGTGGCCGTGATGTCGAATTTGAGGAATTCGAAGGCTTCGATGAAGACTCCTACGAGGATGACTGTGATATACTGCTCCAATACTTGTATATGTGCACTTCAAAGGAGATGCAGGACTACGCAGCCGCCCACCCCATGGAAGACCTGGGCATTTATACTTACCAGTTGTACCAGAAGCTCCCCTACAACCTTGACGACTATTGGATTTGTCCGCCGGATGAGCTTATCAACAATGTTCTTGACGACAATTTCATGGACTGGGTAGGAATAATGAATGACCTTGATTTGAATGATGCCCTTACTGAGGCATCAATGGAGTCGGACTACCCACACGACGATGATTGATTTAATCAGTCCTTCCTGTCAAGAATATCCTGAAACTGCGGATGCCTCTGGTACCAGACTGCGGCGAATGAGCAGACGGTCTTCACTTTCAGTTCTTTGCTGACAGCATAGTCGTTGATAGCACTGACAAGCAGACTCCCCACACCCATCCCTTCCTTGTAGGCATACGTGTGGTCAATGCTCAATACATTTCCTGCATCGGAAAGTAGATTCTGCGTGGGAAAGTGATTTTTTGCAAAGAAAAACATACCATCTGCAAATATTGCTCATAATTTGCTTTATTTCAAGCACTATGAATAATGCCCATATTTGCAGATTTTTGTTTTTTAACGTCCATATTTGCCGTTTCTCGCCAAATTTGTCCCCCAGCCGTCCCCCGAGATTACACTTTTTCTTCGAGGGACAAATAGATTTCATCGGAGATGATTCGTATATTCTTTTTCCATCCCTTTTTCAAATGGGATTAATAAGACCCCTATAATTCTTGCTTCTGAAGTGATACGACAAAATGGAAATACAAGAACATTTCGTTTTCTATTAGCAAGCTTAATGTAGGCGATCAAATAGCCTTCAAAAAACGATTCCTTCCATATCACGCAAATAATGTATGTCAATAACAGATTTCACATACTCTGGTTCATCTTGTTTAAACATTCTTACCAATCGACCATCATTATAATTAAAAAACAGCGTTATTGGCAAATTAGAAGAGGCAGAAACAATTCTTGCTATAGTTTCTTTATTTGGAAGGCAATGGCGGTTAATGCCATCAGCACTAATAATATACTTACTACATTGTATCATCTTAAACAGAGCTAAGCTATTATTTGCCGCACTTCCATGATGCGAAAGCAAAACAGCATCACAATGCAGTTTATTCGCTTCACTGTATCCAAGTTTATTCAATGAGTGTATTATAACTGATGGCACTGAGTCGGAAAGCCACAAGACTCTTTTGTCCTCAAACTCAAACAACGCGGCTATGCTGCTGGCGTTCTCAATACTTAAGTCTTCTTGAAAACAATCTGTCTTAAACTCATTCAGCAGAGTCGCATAATCATCTTTCACATTACCAGCTTCAATACTAACCTCATCTGTTTCGGACTTACACAGTGGACGATTATTTGAATATTTCCTCCTAAGCAAGTTTAGTTTGCTCTCATTAGGAGAAAGGATTGTTACTATCATTCCATCGATATTGAAAGACATCCCTTCTAAGACATCTCCCAAATCTGTTGGACGATGAGAGAGAATATGCTCATAGACTTTATCTCCTGAGACTATCCCACACAACACGCCAGCCTTCTTATCATCGGTTTCTTTAACATCATACTTTCTTGGCGCATTATATATCCATCGTATAACAACATTCCCTAAGGCACTATCCTTTTGAATATCGTTGATAAACTTGCTTGCTCCGCCAATGTGGTCATTATGAATATGAGACAAGAACAGGACATCAATCTGTTCAGAAGCCCCGACTATATTGGAAATGACACCTTTCAAAACTTGGGTATAGGTCTTGGAGTGGCCCATGTCAAGGAATATGTTACGACGCTTACCACTTTCACCTTCATACTGTAGATGAAACGCATCTCCACACTTTGCTCTATAGCTGAACAGTCTCATATCACACTCTCTTATATGTTCTGAGGACACCTTCTGGGACATAATTATCATCTAAATAATATACGCCACACGGTGCATATACACACTGACATCCCATTCCCCCACTTATATAAACCCGCTTTTCACCTCGCACAATCCACAGAATAGCCAGCCTATTTTTTTTTAGGAATTGTAAAAGTGGCTCCTTCTTAACCAGAATCTGGTCATACCCGTATGTAAACGCCACAAGGTTACCATCTTTATCCAGATATTGACCGTCATGTGAACCATACTCCATTCCCATACCCTCAAATATAAGCCTGCACGGAATGCTATAATTGCTGATAGTACCAGAACGATCACCTTCTATATGCCCACAGGCTTTCTCACAAGAATAAATAAAAGGAACATCAAGCCCTTCTATTGAGTTTGACCAACCATGCCGATCTCTGTAAACATCCTTATATGCTGGAGACCAATATTTTTCCCTGTTCACCAGATGCTGCCAATCATCGGTAGGTATCTCAATACCATCCCATAAAATCCTGCCATCTAAAGACTTTATTGCTTTTCCTTTGTCTTGTTGCTTTACGAGAATGGCATCTGCGGCCAAAAACACATCATGCTTTAAAAGATTATGATCATATTTTTCCTTACCAATGTCTTTGGGTTCATCCCAACTTCTGGAATTATTCAGTGTCAACCATTCTATCCCGTCATCATCCAACTTTTGGATTAAGAAAACAGGATCTGGCAAATCTCTAACCATGGATGCCCAAGATTCGTTTGTACCAGAATACTTCCAGTTATCAAACTCTTCTTCCTTATACCATTCTTGTTCTTCTGCCTCCTTGCTATCATCTTGAACATCACTATCAACGTTATTAACCCTTGCAATCATTGAAGGATTGATATTTCTCAGAAAAGACTGCCAAGTTCCATGAAACAGTTCATATCCTCCAGCGCCCTCGTTTGCATCATCATCCATATATTTGTAATTGTCAGCCAAAATTCCCATAATCTCATGGAAGGCTATCCACTGATATTTCTTTCCTATACGGTCTATTCTATTATCCGAATTCCGGAATGTCCAGTCTTTAGCAAAACGATCGTAATTGCCATGCAAATTCGCATCAAAGCCTAAATCGTATGCTCTCTTGACTAACCAGTTCCTCACTCCGTCAGTTGGAAAGCGCACATGATAATGGTTCTGCAAAGACAATTCCTTCATCTTGAATGGAATCATGATGTTATACAAAACCCTTTTCTGTTCTTCCGATATTAACTGTTCAATCCCATTACAAATTGTTTCAAATATCTTATCGTTTTCGCTAATATCCCTCGACCCTTTTTGTCTATTTAAGGCTAAAACAGCTTTCCCTTCACATACGTAGCTGGCCAACTCCTTCATAGATCCCTTAAACATACGTAACGCTTTATCAAATTCTTTTTCTTCTGCAATGGAGATTGGATAGAAATTTTCTATTTTTGGCCCTGCCAGCTTATTCCAAAAATCCGCCAGCCCTCCTTTTACTGATTCCCAAATCTGGTTTTGCTCCGGACCTTTTCTTTCCTTGAAGTCTGGTTCATTATAATCAACGTGGAGGTATTTAACCTCATCATCGGTAGGCCATATGGGGAGTTTGCTCGTATACGGAGGACGAACCTTTTTCATATCAACAGCTGTCAATCCCACTTTGTATTTGGCATATTCCACGATATTTCTTGCATGGTCTCGTAGCAAAACATCTTTTGGTGGGGTATTATGCTTGAATATGGTCTCATAAACATATTTTGCAAGTTTCGTCAGCCCATTGCGTGACGAAGTCCGCAATGCGACACCATAAGCCACGGCATACAACCGCTCATAGACATACATATCATCCACGTCCTCAAACAGGCGTAGCGTACCAATCAACACATCCACCTGTTCAGAAAGAAGGTTAACAAGAGCTTTTGTAGCCTCATCCCTATGTTTGATATATGTTGATGACAACAACCAACAAAGCATAATGGCTGCTAATCTGGCTGATTCAGGATCAGCCTTTTCAGACACTCCGTCAGACCATGCCCAGTCTATCAATCGCCGCAGAGGATTGGCACATCTGTCATCATCATATCCCGCACAACCGTTGAAAAAGAATTGAAACGTCCCATCCCGTTGCGACATAGTCACACGCATCATTATGGCATGGAAATAATCAGCATTAAAAGGATGATTGGGAATCGCAGATAGTTCAACCAACTTATACCACCATACTTCAGTATTAACTCGGTTGTTTTTAGAGTTCAGGAACTTCCTAATAGAGTCCTTATTGATGGATTCGATAGACCGCCAGTTTAAACTGTTAATCAGCGCTTCCGACAGAAATTCAAGACACAGATCATAGTTTCTTCTAAATTTGTCTTTTGGAATGAATTTAATTAGGTCTGTTATTTCGTGGCAAAACATCTCTGGAATAAGGACAGCTAAAGCTTCAAGAACTCCCTTGTACATCCAATGAGACTCTATAACAATTTCCTTAAGAGATTTATCGCCTTTGAGATTTCCCACAAACGATTCCCAGTCTGGGTACTTCTTTACGATTTCCCGAGCAATGATAAAGTCACTGATCCTCTGATAAGAGAAAACCACACAGTCCTCTTTTTCGTCACTATATTGTGATTTCGTTTTGAGCAAGACGTTGTTATCTATGAGGTCTGCCAGTAAATAGAGATAGCCTGGGAAATGTTGCTGAATTATCTTATCAGCGTCCTGCATCTTCAGGAGATTGTATTCGGCCTCAAATATGGGGAATGCAAGTAGCTTAACCGCCGCACTTACGACATCTTTGTATTTATATTCAATTCTTTTTTCTGCGAACTTCTTATCAAGATTATTGAAATACTTATTAAACAGCACAGAAACGCCATTGAATCCTTTAGGAAAAACTTTCTCTCCAGAAGCTTCAAGTGTATCGCAAATTATCTTCAGAAATAAAGGGTTACAAAACTCTGGTGTCAGGATGGGGACGTTGGGTAAGTTCAATTCATACGCTAAACAGAACTGTCTTACCGCCTCATATTCCAAGCCCTTAAAGCCCTTGTGTTCAATAATAGTAGCTTTCAAATCATCTTCTATGCCATCGGGAATAACATCATTAAAGTATGTATCACGCACTGATACCACTAAACCTATCGCAGGATAGTCTTTAAGGGACTTGATAAGCCCAGAGAGTCTGTCTTTCCATAATTCGGCCTGAGGTCCTTCATTCAGTGCATCAATCATCAGAAGTGCCCGAGATCCTACTTGGATTCCAATCTGATTGAAACTGGAGAGGAATTTCTGGAATGTACCTGTAAATCCGACCTTCGACGTAATGATGGTCTCATATGTCCCTCCCGCGAAGTCTGTGCCTAATAATAGCACGGTCGGCAAACCGTCAGCTATTCTGTTACTTGCCACATCTCCTAATAAGTGAGATTTTCCACATCCTGCTTCGCCTTTGATAACCAAATAGGGGTTATTCGCAAGGCCTATCTTCAAATCTTTATAGTCTGATGTAAATGAGTATAAATCACTGGATATTTCCGAAAGTCTCGATTCATCCGCATCAAGTTCCCTTTTATACTTTTCGTCATTCTTGGTTGTTGAGTAATCAGAATACAACTGATAGCGGACATTCTCCAACTTATTTTGGAGGTCATCTATTCTTTTCATCAAATCAGTGAACTCTATAATCGCTTTTACGCTTGTATCCAGTTCTTTCAAAGCGGAAGTGAAATCGTTCCTAATCGCTTTCAAATCAGCCTCCAATTCACCTATTCTGCAGGAATCTTTTCTGGCTCTGTAGCTCTTTTCTGTCAACCATCCATCTATATTCCTTTTCAATCTTTCAAAATATGCAGGTGTTTTGGCTACGCAATCAAAATACTTGGCCGTTCCAGTCTTCACATTAACTTTCTGACAATACCTAGGACCCAAGTTAGCGACGGAATTATCAACATTGTTTTTAAATGTCTTATGTCCCAAACCATGATGCCCAAGGAAAGCCAATGGCATTTTCTTTTTATACTCCTTTTCCAACAGTTCATTGTAGGAAGTCAACCTCTGAGCACTTATTACCTTTCCACGCTCCTCGTCAGTATACCTAATGAGAATACCATTAATATACAATTCCTCACAAGCTTCGATAAAAATACCGGAACCTGACATTCCTACAATTGTATCTTCACTATAGTCATCATTTGTAGAAAGCTGGAATACATTCTTAGTTGTATCTTCTTGGAGGTAATTCATTCTGATCATTGCCAAAGAAGACTCACCGTTCTCGTTGGTCTGATCAAAAGTAGCCATAGGGAACCCCTTGGTTACAACTTCATCACCCCCCACATTCCTATCAACAACAAACACTGATGGAAGGTTTGATACAACCGATGTAAGCTCTCGTTGATTAAAAACGACTATGCCAGCATCATCTACTGGATGATACAAAATGCTTTGCTTAACAGGTGTAAAGTATTCGTATGTGCTAGTATCGGGATTATAAATTCTTAACGACACCCTACCTTTTTCCCCCAACCCCAAAAGGCAATGTTTGGCCGTCAAAACATATACAACTCCAGACAATTTCCTATTGATATAAAGAACGCCAGTCCCCAACTTTTCTTTTGAGGTGTCATCTTTATGTAATTCAACAGTTAACTGTGTTATTATATCAAGACATGTATCCGTCATAAGCAATTATGTCATCTTTACCACAATATCTCTTGAAAATCCTCTATGGACTTTTCTATAGGTTTAGCTCCAATCATTACCCCGAACTGCTTCAGTTCTTCGTTACTATTATAAAAGGGATCCACGATATATGAAGGCTTATTGTGGTAATCAAAGTACTCAAGAATATATTTATTAATACCTGCATCACGTCCACCATAACCTATAACAATTAAGCATTCTGCCTTATTAAGATTATGCCTAAATCGTTGGAACAGTTTCTTGTAGAAACTATCATTATAATGGTGAATTTTGGACTTTGTTCCTGAAAGGAAATCATGATTATACTCAATCCAATCCATTATATAGCCCAAACGTTTCTTGTTCTGTTTCTTCGTTTTATCGACACCTATTCCATATGGTATCTTAATCATGTTGTCATTCCAGAAACAGCCATTACTATCACACCTTTTAAACATAAGGTAATCCAAACTACCATGTAATTTATATAACCTAATTGCCGTATTGTAATAGGCCTTATATTCTTCAAGTCTACAATCATATTTATGGCCATTACACTCCAGTTCTCCATAATAGGGCGACCTATAGCTATGAAAACCATCTGATATGCCTTCATGTTGTAACCAATTTGTTCTTGGTAAATTTTCAATAAGCAAATCGTGATTCAAAGAGAAGATGTCAACGACATGGTCAATAGAAAGCTTATCAAGATACTTCACAAAGTTCTCGTATTTTCCAAATTTGTCAGTAGCAATCTCACCTTCAAGTATTTCTGTTTTTCTTCCTTTCCTCAGTTCATGATCTATCAGCTGAGTATAAATGGTTTTCATATTAAAAACCAACTGATGGTAGTCAGAGAACGCATAAAGAAATGGTTTTGCGAGTTTCTCATATAAGGAATCATATATTCCTTCACTACTTATAAAATCAAAGAACTGTTCATAATCAAACTTATGATTTTTACTATACTCCTTCATTGCTTCAGAACAGAACATCAAGCAACTCTCATATGGACTTCCTGTTTGGTATTTTTGGCCATCATATGAAATTGTAAGTTTTCCTGCAAAATCAAAAGTAATAGACTCATTATTAATATTGAGCACAAAATCATTCAATTGCTTTCCTGTTGGCATTCCACAAGGTACAGAAAAACCTGAACCAAGAAGAAAGGTAACATGTTTTCTTTCACCATAGGGAATCTTAATAGGAACCGAGTCTCCCAAATCAATGTTTTCAATTCCTCGTTTCATAATTTTATTATTATCTACTACATAATACACTAAAAAGCACCTTTTAAATACTCCACCTCTTCTTGCAACTTCTGCGGATTCTGCTTGGCGAGCTTCTTTAAATTAAGCAACTTCCATTGTACTGATGGATATTCTTTGAAGTATTCAAATTCGTATCCATCCCACTCTGGCTGACCAGATTCGAAACTGATAAGGAACTTCTTATCCGCTTCAGACATCAACGACTTTACATCATTAATGAGTTTTGCACGAGTTTCTTCAAACTCCTCGTATGTAAAAGGAATATCCGTCATACCTGCAAATTAGTTTTCCATTGCTTCTCGCTGGTCAATCAGACGTGGAGCAAAAGACTCATGGATTGGTCTGTCGCTGCCAAGCAAGCAGAAGATGAGTCCCTCGCGACATTCGCTCAAAGGAATATCCATATACTTTACATCGAACAAGTCACGAGGATGTTGACGCGAAAGTGCTGCTGCAATCTTGCCACCATATAATTGAGTTAAGGGCACAACATTTGCCTCACAAAAGAGAGAAAACTCTTCCTGTGCTTTCTCGCTCAATGGTATTGTTTGAACATCACCACCTATAATTCCTCTCTTGGTCTGGTTAACCTCTATCTTCACCTGCCTACCTCGATATTCGCACAGCAGTTTGCAGGTACTGAAGTTTGGAACGATATGCATTCCTTTGAATGCTTTCTTTGCATTTTCCGCGATAGCCTTTAGATGCATATTGATGTCATCCAAACTTGTCTGACGGTCAGCCAACGGGATATAGGTCAAATCAATATCTACAGAATAACGTGGCAAATTTTTCAAGAAAAGATTGATGGCAGTACCTCCATGTATTGCAAACACATGCTCTTCCATCACTATCGGAATAAGACGGAGTAGCAGTTCTACTTTCTGAGCGTAAACACTTGATCTTATATCATTCATATTCTGCAAGTTCTTTTGAAATTGTCATATTATACTTGTTGATGTATTTCCCTGTTGACGTGATCATAAACCTGGATGTACCAAGATTTATACTCTCCAGCTTCAACGCTTTAAACCAAGCGTGACCGGCTTTTTCAGCCATATAGAGGAACAGGCGTTTCACTTTCTGAGATGTGCATGCCTCCAGTAATGTCTGAACCATCTTGGGACGCAATGTCGTCAAACCCTCCATGATATAATAGATGTCGAGCAAAGATGATGATGCATCCGGCAAGTTCAAACACTCCAAAATAGCACGCTCTGGAGATGAAACAAGCAAATCATATTGATTGACAGTCATGGCTTCTACACCCAACAGTTTTTCACCCAAGAAAGAGGTGGTCATGTATTTTATAGTCATATCCCACTCTTCTTTTAACAACCACAAAGGTAACTTATTGCTTTTGTCTGTAAACAAATAAGCCATAGGCTTCCCCATTGACAAGTAATGGGAGTATCCGCGGAGTTCCAAAGCTGTATATGCACCTACAACACAACTCTTACTAAGTTGCGTGTTGTATGACGATATAGCAGCAAATAGGCTTGGTTCTGTCCCATGTATCTTATAAACTCCTTTCGATATACGGTCAAGCCATCCACTTTTCATATAAGCATACTGACCACGAGCATCCAATCCCTGACTTGAAAGCCACGAACCGAACAAGACCGATTCATTGGGCGCCATCTCTAATATTTGCTGTATTTTTGTAGCCATCTTCGTTTATTTTATGAATACCAGCATAAATTTGTTGCAAAAATACTTTTTTTATTTTACCGAGCCAAATATCTTCTTCAAACAATGATAATTTTTATAGAAATTTATCTTCATATTCGCATTTTTATAGAAATTGGAAGCAAAATACACGCATATAACGCTAAATATAAGATACAATTGCCATCAAAAGAAAAAGGGGTAGATAGCCAGGACCAATTTCTGAGCTTGGTTTAGTTTATCACCATATTATATATCTATAACCTAAACTAAACCTTATTTCTTCCGCCTACTATTAATGTCATGCCGAATAATCAGGATCAAAGATTAGAAGAAAAGGAATGACACGTAATAGGGTGACAAATGAGAACCAACACTTTTTAACAACCCGATTTTGAGATTAAAAACACTCCGATTTTTTATCAGATTACAAAGATATATAAAGGACCGCAAAGATAAATGTACCTTAAAGAAGCTAAAATTGGAGGTTACTCTTCACACCATTTTCAGCGATTGCAAGAATCTGCAAAAACACGTGTTAACGAATGTGGATATACAAAGAACTAGAAAAACGTCTTTGCAGATGTTTGTATATTTTATTTTTGACGGCAGCTTCATTTGCAGATGTTTGTATATTTTCCGTCCCTTCGCCGTCCCTCGGCATAGTATCTGTCCCCCTGCAATTGGAGGTGTATACACTGATTATCAACGACTTATATTTGCAAATTTTACATTCTGCATCGGAAAATTCCAGTCGGCCAACAAGTTCGTCACCGTCATAGGCAAGCACTTTGCCGCCAGTATTCGTAGTCTCAATCTTCGTCTCCATATTGGGCACAAAGGTACGATATTTCCCCGACATTTCGGAGTTATTGTATTTCATACTCATATTATTATATATCTGATATTTCCAATAATTGCGCAGCGCATCAAGAGCTTGACTTCGTCCTTGCAGTCCACGGACGAAAGATCGAAGTGAAGCATTCAAGTGCTTGTGCGCAAAGCATGTGGTGGAAGAGCATCGAAGCGTAGCCTTGATGCCACTGTAGCCACTTGCCTTGCGATACTGTTGGTACTCCCATGCCTTGCGTAGCTTATACTCTTCATCATACTGTGGGTACTCCCAATCATTGCGATGCACTTCAAGAGCTTGACTTCGCCCTTTGAGTCCATGGACGAAAGAGCGAAGTGAAGCATTCAAGAGCTTGTGCGCAAAGCATGTGGCGAAAGAGCATCGAAGCGCAGCCTTGATGCCACTGTAGCCACTTGCCTTGCGATACTGTTGGTACTTCCATTAAAGAAACCTCCATTTGAGACACTATACGCCAAGCATAGCCACTAGCTCTTCTATATATTTAAGCATGGTTGCCGTGCTCCATTTCCCACCATCTTTGGTTCTCACCTTCTTGTATTTTGAGAGGTATCGGAATATAGCCTTGTAAGAATATTTCTTGTTTAGTTCCAACTTGACAAACTCATTCTTAACCCTTGTCGTTATGACAACAGAGAGAAAATTAATCAGTTCGGTGGCATATACGCTGTAGTCTGAATGCACGTTTACCGTGTCACGGTCGATGATATTCTTGTAGAGCCAGAACAGAGTCTCCACAGACCACCGCTGAGAGTAAGCCA
>Ga0256404_1007498_pt1 | contig 17212 bp, 15 predicted proteins | sample RumenRJG_01DNA_FD_185990 | JGI IMG/M metagenome (GOLD analysis project Ga0256404, IMG submission 185990) | Bovine rumen microbial communities from Lethbridge, Alberta, Canada - RJG_01 | ecosystem: Host-associated > Mammals > Digestive system > Stomach > Rumen | place: Canada: Alberta | collected...
TCGCATAAGGGAGCAGAGCGTGGAGCCATGTTCTATTCGCTTGCCTGCTCGTGCCGATTGCAAGGTATCAGCTTCTTCGAGTACATATCGGACATCATCAACAAGGCTGCGACACTGCCACCTAACATTCCTATTACGAAATACAGAGACCTGCTACCCGATAAATGGAAACTGACTAACAAACCAGGCTAGATGCTACAGCGGATACGCTTACCCCAAGACTGGCTATGAAACAGGGGCTGTTTGCGGCCTCAACGGTGCTGATATGTTCCTACGAGCTTGCGGTGAAGGACATCAAGGCCATCTACGACGATGCAGCAGTATAAGTACTACTATACCAAGCGCATCGCCGCCAAGATTCGTTCCTTCTACAGAAACGTGGCCAAGAACTACCGCCATACCTAATCGTATGAAAACATGGAGCGAAACGTGCGCCAAAAAATTAAGAATCGCAGTCTACTCAATCTTTCAGGGTTTCACTATTGCAATAGGGTGGGAAACTACAATCACTTAATTAGCATCCAAGTATTCTTCATCGCCACCATATTCCTCAGGAGGTGTGCCTCCTCCTTCACTCCCTGCCAGCATGCTGTATTTTTGTTTTAGCATGACCACCTGCATGGCAGGCTTGATATACGCATTCTTTTTCATGGCGCTATTGTTATTGAATGATTGTGCTGTATGTTGACTGTGTATTGGCCTTCAGGGTGACGGTCTCGCCACCGAGGTTGAAGGTCATCTGCGTGGCCGAAGGCTTAAAGAGGTAGGGCGTGTGGGCCTGTAGGGTGCCAGAGGGGTCTACCTCCTGCATCACCACCTCCCATCCGTCGGTGTTCTTGTCTACGCCCACGAAACCATAGAACTTGCCACCTGACACCTTCGACACCGCGATGGAGAAAGGCAGCATGACGGTGGATGAAGCGTCAACGGTGAACGTGCGGTTGAAGGTAACGCCACCCACGGTGATGTCCTGTGGGATGGTGATCTCGTCTGTGCCGTCGGCGATGACTGCCGTCGTGGTGACTGCCACGCCCGTCTCTGTGACCCTGATGTTGCCGAACGTACGCTCACGGGCTGCGACGCTTACCGTGCCGAGCGAGGTCTTGGCGATGCTGACGTGGTTGGCATCGGCATCGAGCTTATAGCAGAGCGTATAGTCACCGGCATTGGTGGCAGTAGGCACCGTGGTAGTCCAGGAAGAACCATTGTCGGTGGAGTAATAAAGCGTGCCGCTGGTGCGGGAGCCTGCCGTGCAGAGTGCCTGTGCCGAACCGTTGTAGGTGAGGTTCGTCTTTACCGCAGGGGCAGAGACAAGTGCTGCCGCCTGAGCGATGGTCACCGTGCCGAGCGAGGTCTTGGCGATGCTGCCCGTGTGGTTGGCGTCGGCATCGAACTTATACCAGAGGGTATAGGTTCCGGCATTGGTGGCCTTTGGCACCGTAGTCGTCCACGACGAGCCGTTGTTGGTGGAGTAGCGAAACGTGCCGCCGGTGCAGGAGCCTGCCGTGCAGAGTGCCTGTGCCGAACCGCTGTAGGTGAGGTTCGTCTTCGCCGTGGGTGCCGTGACGTTAGCCGCCACGGGGTTGATGGTAAACGTATGACTCTTTGTACCACAGTAGTCACCTATGCCTGTCAGCGTCATGGTGGCCGTGCCCGCATTGGTGTTGTTCGAGTAGCCGATGGTGTAGTCGGTGTTCTTTGTCAGCGTGGCTGTCAGCGTGGCAGACTGTCCGTTCAGCGTGTAGGTGACGCTCGTAGGCTCCGGCTTGATGGCGCTGCCCGTATAGTCATAGCTCGCGTTGATGCCCCCCACCGTAACCGTGCTGATGTCAAACCGGTCAACCAGGGTCACCTCAAATGCATGAACATATTCATGTGTCTTATCCCAATCCCACGTTGCAGAGCAGCTTTTTGTGAGACTATAAGCATCTACATATTGTGTATATTGAGAGTGTGAGCTAACTCTAACGTGAGTGACAAAATAGTCCGTGCTTTCGAAGGTGAAGGTGTAAGTATATTCTGCAAAGCCAAAGAAATGAGTGCTCCTTGCTATATGGCCTTTATCTCCACTTGAGGTGACGGTGATGTTGACATCAGCAAAATGTAGGGTAAATGTTTTCGGTAGGGAATAACTATTGTTGATGTCAGCATTTAGGGGTAGACGTTCTCCGCTACTGCTTTGCAGATAATAATAATAATCATCAAATAAATAACCTGTACTTTTTGCTTCCATTGTCATTGTGTACGTCACAACCTTCGTGGTAGCCTCTGCGCCGATGGTGGCCATGAGCGCGAGAACCAGGATGATGATATGTTTGATGTTCTGTTTCATTGTTGCGTCCAAATTAATTCGTGATACTCGTTGTCGTTATCTCACTACCACTTTCTTACCATTATTAATATATATGCCGCGCTGTGTGGGTTCACCGGCGAGCTTCCGTCCGTCGAGCGTGTACCACCCTGTAGCGATGGCATGCGCTCCATTCCCTATGCTAATTTCTTCGTTCACAGAGGTAGTAATACCCTCAAAGTCCAGCAGTCGCACCCTCAGCTTCTGGGGCACCGATTCAGTGGCTGCCCGTCGTTCGCCGCGCGCATTGCTTGGCGTCGGTGCCACGAGGTAGGCGCGCATGGGCTTCACTCGCACATAGCCGCCCACCCGGACGAAGCTGCCTATCTCCACGCTGCTGCCTTCGCTCTTGACGCCTGCGAAGCAGTAGATGTTGTCGTTCTCGGCCGAGAACAGCTGTGTGGCGTAGGTGCCCGTGAACTGCCAGCCCTGCTCCACGGCAAGGATATGCACGCTCACTGCCGAGGCGGGCATCAGGAAGGTATAGGTGCCGTCGCCCTGATCGGTCACGTCGATGCTGTTGGCGCTGGCATCGGTCACCGTGGGAGCCTGCAAGATGGTGTAGCCGCTCGTTGCCGAGAGCGTCACCGTCTGCCCGATGGTAGCCGTTGCTGCCACCTCGCCGTTCACCGTTGCGGTCAGGCCTACGGGCAGCTTGATTCTATAGGGGATGGCACGCCACGTGGCGGTGTACTCACGGTTGCCGGTAGAGCCGTGGGCGATGGTCACGCTCATCGTAGGCTCACTAAGGCCGGTGCCCGTCCATCCGGTGAAGGTGTAGCCCTCGCGGGTGGGGTTGGTTAGGGTGATGTCGCTACTCAGCGCGGTGAAGGTGGTCGGGTTCGCCACGCTCACGCTGCCGCCCGTCAGGTCGTAGCTGATGGTATAGGCCTGTGCCCATGTGGCGGTGTATGTGCGGTTGCCCAAAGAACCCTTGCTGACGGTTACGCTCATCGTAGGCTCGCTAAGGCCGGTGCCCGTCCATCCGGTGAAGGCATAGCCGTCCTTCGTAGGCTCGGCCAGCGTGAAGGTCGGGGTGTCGAGGGTGTAGGTGGTGGGATTGCTGCCGGCGTTTGTGCCGCCGTCGAGCGTGTAGCCGATGCTGTACTCCGTGGCCGGCAGCGCAACATGGACTGTCACGTCGTGCGTGGGCATGGTGAAGCTGTACAGACCATTGTCATCGGGCGTCATCACGTTGCTGTCCCAACTGACGCTGCCTAAGGTGGTGCCCTCCTGCGGGATGACTCGTACCCATACCTCATCGCCGGACAGTACCTGACTGACGTTGTCGCTCTCGTCCTGCTGGTCGGCATTATAGGGACTCATCACCAGCACCTTGCTGAGTTCACGGTTGCTGCCCTTGTCGATGTGAATTTCACCCAAGGTTTTGAATGCTTTGAATGCTACGTTCATTTCAACATTAGCGACAGCAGGCATGACGAACGACTTGGTGGTCAGAAGGTCCACACTGACAGGTTCACTACCGTCATAATAGAAAATGTTTAACTGTGAGAGCACATAGCCATCGTCTGGCGTATCGATGATGTTGATTTCCTCGCCCTCGAAGACTTCAACAAAGTTGCTATTATTCATTTCTAAGCTCACCCCATTGGCGGTAAGAGAGACAGTTCCATGAGCTGGTTCCTGCCATGTTATCGTGAGTGGATAACCTGCCGTTTCAAAAGTCTTGGTGAGCGTGCCATGATAGTAGCCCTTGCCTCTAAATTCCAGTATATACTCGCCTGGGGCGGAAACCGTGAAATAGGGTTGATTGGTGATAATGGTTGCCGACTGGTCATCCCCCCAACATTTCAGTGTAACGGTGTAATCTCTTTTCTTGACCAGCGTCTCGCCCTTGCTGTTCTTCACGGTGAAGCTACAGGGGACGGTAACAGGATATCCTCCAAAGAGATATTTATTTCTGATACCGCTGACAGAGCCGTATGAAAGGTCATTGCTATGATCAGAAGTGCCCATAAACTGAAGCTCTGCGAGCTGGAACACATTGCCGTAGTCTACTTTATTCTGGTATTCCTCGTGTATGCTGCTGAACTCGAAGCGGAAGTACTGATAGTAGTTGGTGTTGCCTGTTATCGTATATTCATGGGATGCATTGTTGCCCAGCGATGGCAGCACATTGTCGTTCTCAACGGTATCGAGCGTAGCCCACTCTTCGTCATACGCATTCAGTTTGGCCTTGATGGTCCAGTTTTTCGGATTACGCCAAGGGAATGTTGTGTTATCGCCACCTGTGGTCAGGATGTAGCTTGTGGGCACGAAGGGTGCGCTGCTTTGGAACTCGATGTAGGCATTTCCTACATACGGCATTTCGCCACACCACTTGGTGTTCAAGTTGCGATCCACCAGCTTGCCGCACCTTTCATCTGTTCCATTGGATTCATCGTAGATTCCTGCAGTACCTGTGATGGATGTAAAGCCGGAGTAGAGCTGCGGGCCTTGCGGGTCTATGGGGTCATTCCCCGAGCCGTTAAGATTGCCCTTGAACTGAAGCTCCGAGAGCTGGAATATATTGCCGTCTTGTACGCTGCTGAACTCGAAGCGGAAGTACTGATAGGAATTGGTGTTACCTGTTATCGGGAACTCGTATGATTGATTGTTCAAGTCTTGCAGCACATTGTCGTTTTCAACGGTGACGAGTGTGGTCCATGTGTCATTCTCGTTCAGCTTGGCCTTGATGATCCAGTTCTTCGGATTACGCCCTCGATATTCAAAGTTATCGCCACCTGTGGTCAGGATGTAGCTTGTGGGCACGAAGGGCTCGTCGCTTTGGAACTCGATGTAGGCATTTCCTCCATACGGCATATAGCCGCACCACTTGGTGTTCAGGTCGCCATCCACCAGCTTGCTGCACCTTTCGTCTGTTCCATTGAATTCATCGTAGAATCCGTCAGTACCTGCGGTGGATGTGAAGCCGGAATAGAGCTGCGAGTCTTGCGGGGCTACGGGGTCATTCCCCGAGCCGTTAGGATTGCTCTTGAACTGAAGCTCCGAGAGCTGGAACACATTATCGTAATTTTCTAACTGATACTGATACCCGTATTCCTCGTGTATGCTGCTGAACTCGAAGCGGAAGTACTGGTAGGAGTTGGTGTTGCCCGTTATCGTATATTCATGGGATGCATTGTTGCCTAACGATGGCAGCACATTGTCGTTCTCAACGGTGACGAGCGTGGTCCACTCTTCGTTATCGTCATCCTTGTTCAGCTTGGCCTTGATGGTCCAGTTTTTCGGATTACGCCAAGGATATGTTGTATTATCGCCAGCAGTGGTCAGGATGTAGCTTGTGGGCACGAAGGGCTCGCTGCTTTGGAACTCGATGTAGGCATTTCCTTCATACGGCATATTGCCGCACCACTTGGTGTTCAAGTTGCCATCCACCAGATTGCGAGGTTCTTGATTGTAAAAGCCGTTAGTTCCAGCGGTGAACTCGAAACCCGAATATAATCCGTAGTGGAAGCTGACGGCTGAATTGTAAACACCGGGCACAAGGAATGTGTTGCCTGAAGATTCGAAATTATCAGATTGCAGAAAAGATTGCCACTCGCTTTTAGAGCACCCACAGTAAACATCCATGTGAGTTATGGAATTACCACTAATCAAATTATCTAAATAGTAGAATGCACCTTCATCAATGGCCTGTAAGGTAGAGGGGAAACGAAGGACGGTGAAATTGCTGCTACAGCCATTAAATATGGCAGAACCTATACGGGTCAGTCCTTCAGGCATGCTGATGCTCTCTACGTTTGGAAAACCTGCGAAGGCGTAATTGCCAATTTCGGTGATGCCCTGGTCGATGACGATGGTCTTGATACCATTTGACACCGTTTGCACATAGTCATCACCACGCCAAAGCCTGACATCAGACTCACTGAAGTCTGGAATGGGTCCACTGCCGCTGATGTGCAGGATAGAGGGATCGTTGTTACTATCGTACTCCAATTCATACGTGATACCGTCGGCCCACGCCGTCACGGTGGTGAGCATGCAAAGGAACAGCATCGTCGCTGCCCGACGGAATAATGATTTTTTAACGGATAAAGTCATATATGTACCTTCTTTGTACTAATTGAGTGCAAAGGTACAAACATTTTTGTTAAAGACCGTTACCCCTCCCTTAAACAGTGTTAATGTGGTGTGTGTTTAACAATAATTAATCCGGACGAGACAGCATGTAATCTACTCAGTCCACTCCTCGGCATGAGTAGTTACCAAAAAAAATTTGTTTCTTTCAAATTAGGGTGTTCAATTTGTTGTACCTTGACAAACGTAAAATAAAGATACCGACCCCACCCCTGCCCCTCCCCTACAAGGGAGGGGAGCGGCTTCCGCTTCCCTCTGCAGATGGAAATCCGTAGGCACTCCCCTCCCTTGTAGGGGAGGGGCAGGGGTGGGGTCAGTATATCTTCATAAACAGCGAAAAAAGGGGAACAATAAATTGAACACCCTACTTTCAAATATTTGCCTAATTTTGTAGCCAGATTAGAAAATTGAAGGGATTATTGTCATTTTTTTCTCATGATAGGCTAAAATCCGCAACTTATTGTTTTTTCGTGGCCGTATTGAAGTCATAGCTCTTTCCTGTGTCGGAGATATAGGTCGTGTTAACTGTGGAGTACCCCATCCAGCTGTTCATGGATATGGTTTGGAACCCATGGCCAATCCCGAAATCCCCCTCAGGATGGTGTCTGAACTGCATGTACTGATAGCCGTATGACGTACACCGTAGACCCAGCACTTTGTCGATAACGGGGCCAATGTAACGGAAAAAAACTCTCTCACGTGAAATATTCCTCCAAAAGGAGTGATTATCTCAGATTTTATGCTTACCTTTGCCATGTGATTGATGATTTTGCTTGTCTTTAAACACGACACTAAGGTAAGTTGAAAAATCTGACATGACAGAATCCTGAGCCACTCGGCTCTGCCGCTTTCCTCGCAAGAACTTTTTGTTGCTCAGGAACTTATAAACAGTGTTAAACTAAAGTGCTGCGGAATTTAGGCTAAATATGAACTGAGATATGAATACAATCAATATTCGACAGACGCAATTCGCAACCCTGGCCATCGGAGCCACCGCGCGACATATGGGCATCTCCCCCACTGAGCTGCACAACCGGCTGAAGCGCCACGGACTGGTGCGCCGGCTGCTGCTTGACTGCTATGACACGCTGCACGCTGAGAGCATCGACGGCGTGGTGTGGAACGTGGAACAGGCGCTGAAGAACTGGGAACTGAGGGAGCAGCGAGGGCAGAGCGATGCTTGCATCGGCTATGCCGAGTCGCGACCGAAGAAGACCGAAGGTCACGAAAAGGAAGGAGGCCAGCGATGATGACGCTCTATCACGGTTCATACATCAGCGTTCCTTCGCCTCTGACGGGCGTCGGTCGCAAGGAATTGGACTTCGGTCCGGGCTTCTACGTCACCAACCTGCGCGAACAGGCCGAGCGATGGGCGCGCCGCGTGTGTGTCATCCGCGCCGCCGACACGCCGCTACTCTCCACCTATGAATTCGACGAGAGCCTGATGCCCGCCGACATGCGTCGCCTCCGTCTGGAGCGCTATGACCAGCAGTGGCTCGACTTCGTGGTCAGCAGCCGTCGTGGCGAGGAGCCTTGGCGCGACTACGACATCATCGAAGGTGGCGTAGCCAACGACCAGGTCATCGACACCGTCGAGGACTACTACGCCGGCCGCATCACCGCCGAGCAGGCCATCGGCCAGCTGCGTTTTGCCAAGCCCACTCACCAGATGTGCATCCGCCGGCAGGCCATCGTCGACCGCTGCCTGCACTTCGTCGGAACTGAGCCAGTAGCCGAGAAAGGAGGTGCGCAATGAGAGACCAGGTACTATGGCGCAAGGAGGGCCGTATCGTAGCCTTGCTGGCCGAGCGCCTCGACATCGAAACCGAGCGCGCCCTCGACATTCTCTACAACTCGCGCACCTTTGCCCTGCTGTCTAACCCTGATAGCGGTTTGCTGCTACAGAGTGACGAATACATCCTCAACGACCTGCTTAAAGAATTGGAAGTATAAAAGCGCATCCGCTAGTTCTACCAGTTTGCAATGCTGCATCACGCAGAAAACCTTCAAAGAGCGCATTGACCAGATGATACAGGACAAGCGCCACCTTGCCGACATGACCGTAGCCAGTGGTGAGAGTTGGATTGGCAAGTTGAGCAATAGCGAACTTAGGGAGATATTCAGATGAAACGAACCAATAATAGGGTGCTGAGTTTGTTACGAACTGTTGTTGCCTGATATACAAAAAATAGTGTGTGCATAAGGCCATCAATAATAGAATATGTTTCATGATTATTCAATTTTGTTTGCAAAAATACTATTATTATTACAAACTCTTACAGATTCGCTCACTTATTTGATATTATTTTCTCATTCGACAAAAGAAATACATGACTTTTGTACTCACTTACCCAATTTTTTCGTATCTTTGCAGTCGGAATGTCTGTGACGGAAATCCTGTGACGGAAATTCCGTCTTAATTTCAGGCGTGTTTGTCATTGTTTAAATAAATAGGTGAGTATGGCTAAGAATCTCCAAAAGCTTCGGAATCCATTTGTTTATCAGGGTTACGTGAGCCCAGCGTATTTTTGCGATCGTTCTGAAGAAACAGAAGAACTGATTGCGAATCTGCAGAATGGGCGTAATACGGTGTTGATTTCTCCTCGTAGAATTGGTAAAACGGGACTCATAAAGAATACGTTTTATCATATTCTGGAACAAGAAAAGGATGCAAAATGTCTGTATCTTGACATTTTTGCCACGAAGAATCAGCACGATTTTGTACAGTTATTAGGAACGGCTATCGCCCAGGAGGTTCTGTCCAAAGAGAGAAGAGCCATGAAGCGACTACTGGAATTTTTTGGCTCCTGGCGTCCCGTATTCAGCACTGATCCCATGACTGGGCAGCCGACAGTATCTGTAAGTATACAACCCACGCAGACGGAAGTTACGCTTAAGACCGTCTTTGACTATCTGAAGCAGAGCAAGCGTGAGGTGTATATCGCTATTGATGAGTTCCAGCAGATTACCCATTATCCTGAGCCAGGTATTGAGGCACTGTTGCGCTCCTATGTACAGTTTGCCCCTAATGTACATTTCGTATTCTCTGGCAGTAAGCGTCATCTGATGTCGCAGATATTCTATTCGCCCGAACGCCCGTTCTATCAGAGTACGGTATCTATGGGGCTTGATCCTCTGCATGAGGAGATTTATTACGACTTTGCATGTCGTTTTTTTGAGAACAAGAAAGGCTCCCTCAGTCAGGATGTCTTCCATTACGTCTACCAGCGCTTTGAGGGTGTTACTCGCAATATCCAGCTTATGCTCAACCGACTATATGAGACAGAGCGACATGTCACCAAGACAGAACAGGTCGATGAGGCCATACGGCATATTGTCAACAGGAACTCTATGCAGTATGAGGAGTTGATAGGCTTCTTGACAGACAACCAGCTGGCTGTAGTCAAGGCTATTGCCAAGGAGGGGCTGGTAGAGAGCCCTCAGGGTGCAGACTTTATCAAGCAATACGACTTGCCTGGTTCAAGCAGTGTCAAGACTGCTCTTGATGTACTGACAGACAAAGACATCGTCTACCGCACCTCTGCGGGCTATATTGTTTATGACCATTTCTTCGCCATTTGGCTAAAGCGGCTGTAGCCTCAGTTGAAATCTGTGACGCCAAATCTTTCTCCCCCTGCAGTCTCTTCGCTGCAGGGATTATTTATGTAATGCAAGGAGTGCCTTACCAGTCGGCCAACCGTGCTTGTGCTTCAATGCGGTTTTCGGTCTTGTCGTCTAAGGCTGGGAAGAAGTCGATGCCTGTCAGGCGTTCAATCTCGTCTACCGTGCGTACAGCCTGAGCGTATGGCTGTTTCTTTCCAGTATTCTCGAAAAGGAATCCTATGGCTTTAGGCTGACGGCCCCTGCACAACACTACTTTGAAGAAAGCGTCGGGCACACGTACCTTGTTCTTTCCTATATACTTGGCCTGTTTGTCCTTTTCAAACACAGGACCGCACACAATGTCAATGGCACCATAGCTGCGTGCCCAGTCGCGGCAGAGCATCTCCACGTCGTTCCATTCATACTTGTTCAGTCCGTGGTTCTGCGGACAGATGTTGGTCAGTAGGAACGAATGTGTCATGGCTTTCTCGCTCCATTTGTTGTCACCCGCTGGACACATGTGACCACGGTCATAGCGGGAATTGTAGAAGTCGGTATCCGTAGCTCGCGGTGTGGGCACCTGCCCGTCTTCTGTGAAAACCTCGCCCGAACGCTGTACGCTTCCATAGGTATGTGCCTTCGTCAGGTGCCATGCCACCCAATTGGGGGTACGCGTCTGTTTGTTATACGATGCGATATAGCCCACTCGTTTTAGGATGAGCGAAGGACGGTCGCGCAACGGGGCAGGACGCTCATACTGTACAGTAGCGGTCTGCTGCTTCTGGGCAGTAGTTGTCTGCTGTTTGGTGGTCACTCGCTGTCCGCCTGCTGTGATAGCGATGCCTGCCAGGCATACGAGTCCTATGATCCAAAGAGTTATTCTGTTATTCATATAGTTGTTAGTTGTTTAGGTATTGTGTGTTAGAAGGCATCGTCGGCAAAGAGGTCGAGCGAATAGTCTTTTGGGGTTGTATCCTCCTCCATCTTCTCTTCGTCAGCAGTCAGTACTGTCTCTCTGAAGTGTAGAATCAGTTGCTGTACGTCGGCCGAGTGCTGGGTGTTCAGCCGGTACCAGCCGCGCCGTCCCGTACTCTCGACCAGTGCCTGCTTCGACTTTGCGTTGCGTAGCAGATACTGTCGCACGTATTGTTTTACTTCCTGAACGTCAGGCTGGAAGAACAATGTGCAGTTCATATTATAGACATGCTTGGAGAGCGCAGCAACGCTAATGCCGCGTTCGCCCACCTGCATGAGGATGTGAAGTATCTGTTGTTCGTAGTTCAAGGAAAATTAAAAAATTAAAGAATTAGAAATTTAGAAAACAGGAGAGATGGTGGTGAAAAAGAAGGCCGGTAAAACAGTGCTTACCGGCCTTCTTTTCTATCACGTGCTGAGCCGAAGCCCAGCCTTTTCTGCTTTTTCGTTATGCCAGGGCAATCTTACCCTCCTCAGTGCTAACCAGCTTGCCCTCTTTGAAGAGCCAGCCAAGACCCAGCAGTGTTTCCTCTTCCGAAATCTTCGCAGCCTTTGCGATAGCCTTTACGTCGAGGGCACTCTCTGCTGCTGCGAGAGCCTGATAAACATCTCCTGCCTTAAAACCAATGTTCTCAGCGTTTACGGTGAAGGCGGCCTTCACGGCGGTAGCCTTCTTAGCGGTTGTCTTCTTGGCTGCGGTAGCCTTTGTCTCAGTAGCCTTCACGGCGGTTGCCTTCTTAGCTGTTGTAGCTTTCTTTTCTGCCATAATACTTAAAAATTAATACTATTGAAGTTGAATGTTTCAATTGCGCTGCAAAGTTATGGCCTTTTGTTTATTCAACTGCCTGATTCATAGGCTTTTCTTGCGTTTTGTCAATAATTCTTGACGTAAATCAATGTGGAACGTCTGCCCTGGCTTGGTTTTCTTGTGCCATGTACGTGAGCCGTGATTGAGTATGAGCTTCGCTGTAGTGGCTGTGGCCGGCCGCAGGTCGTGAACAGTGAAGCTTGTGATGCTACCATTTTTCCATGCGAAGTCCAGTTCGTAACCGCCACGTGCACGCAGTCCCTTCACACTACCGTTTGCTGCCCATGCCTTGGGTAGGGCAGGAAGGAGGTGGACTGTGGCAGAGCCGTCTCCGTTTAGGACACTCTGCATAAGCATCTCCATGACGCCTGCCGTTCCACCGAAGTTTCCGTCAATCTGGAACGGTGAGTGGGCATCGAGCAGGTTGGGGTAGGTGCCGCCGCCTTTACGCTTATCCGGGCCCTGATATCCGTCGGGCGAGATGTAGTTCAGCAGTACGCGGTAAATCTTGTATGCGGTCTCTGCCTCGCGCAACCTTGCCTGTAGGTTCACGCGCCATCCGGTGCTCCATCCTGTGGTCTTGTCGCCCTTGATTTCCAGCGTACGCTTGCAGGCTGCTGCCAGTTCTGGCGTAGCATCCACGGTGATATGGTGACCTGGGTAGAGACCGAAGAGGTGCGACTGGTGGCGATGGTCCCAATGCTCATCCTCCCAGTCGTGGTACCACTCCTGCAGGTTGCCTCGCTCACCGATGCGATAGGGGAGAAGGCGGCTGAGTGTTTGGTCGATACGTTGGATATAATCCTTCGACTCTCCCAGTACTATCGCAGCCTGACGTGCATCGGTCAGACACTCGCGTATCATGCCCAGGTCGGCAAAACCGCCATAGACGGTACGGCCGATGTATCCCTCTGGTGTCTTGTAGGTGTTCTCCGGCGATGTGGCAGGAGCGGTAATGAGGTATCCGTCCTTTTCAACGAGCCAGTCCATACAGAAGTCGGCAGCCCCGCGAAGTGTGGGCCACACGCTGCGCAGATAGTCGCGGTTCATCGTGAAGGTATAGTGTTCCCACAGGTGTGTGCTGATCCAGGTACCACCCATGTTCCAGTTGGCCCACATCGGGTCACCACTAAGCTCACCCACGGGGCAGGTCATAGCCCAGATGTCGGTGTTGTGGCCCAGGCACCAGCCGTCCTTCACGCCATAATAGGCGCGTGCCGTCTGCTGGCCAGTTACGGGCAGCTGCTGGATGAAGCCCAGCAGCGATTCGTGCATATCAGAGAGCGCTGCCGTCTCGGCAGGCCAGTAGTTTTCCTCGACGTTGATGTTGCTGGTGTAGTTGCTCGACCATGGTGGTAGCATCCGCTCGTTCCACAAACCCTGTAGGTTGGCGGGTACGTTTTTCGTACGCGAACAACTTATCAGCAGATAGCGTCCGTAGTTGTAATACAGTTCCTCCAGGTCGGGGTTCTTCTCTCCTTTCTCGGTATAGTCGCGCAACTGCTGTTCGGTGGTCTTGGCACTAATAGAAGGCTCAGTGGTTCCCAATTCCAGGCTTACGCGGTTATAGTATTGCTGATAGTCGGCGATATGGCGGCTAAGCAAGTCATCGAACGAGCGTGTCGTAGCCGCTTCTATGCGGTTGCGCACCAGCTGCTGATAGTCGCGTCCCTCACGCACGGGGTCTTTGTCAGCACCGTTGAAACTTGTCACATTGGCTATGAGCACCAGCAGTTCCTTGGCTCCGCTGACCTCTATCTCGTCGTCGTTCACCACACGCAGTGTTCCACCATTAGGCAGCAGGCGAACGATGGTGCGGAAGTGTATGCCCCTGTTGCTGTCGTAGCGGAAACTCGTTGCCCCTCCTGCATAACTGGGCTTACTGGTCCAGGCAGCATAACCGTCGGTAGTCAGTTCTGCGACGCTGTCGCGCTGTGCCGAGGCCGTTGTCTGATGCGGTAGCTGGCAGTGGTAGCGGAAACGTTGATGTAGGGTGGAACCGTCTGTAGCACGCAAGCGGATGACAATCACCGAGTCGGGAGCCGATGCGAAATACTCGCGCTTGCATCCCAGATAGGAAACAGTGGCAAGGGCACGCTCAATGTCAAGTTCCCTGCGATACCCCAAGTTGTCGTTATCGTTATCGTTATCGTTATCGTTTTCGTTCCTGAAGGTCAACGTTCCCAGTGGCTGATAGTTCTGGCTGTAATGTCCCTGCACCGCCTTCTGCAGTCGGTCGGCCTCGCGATAGTCTTCGCGGAAGAGGGCCTCGCGGATGCCTGCTATCGACTTGTATGCCTCGGGGGAAAAGATCTTTTTGTCAGGCTCGCCCGTCCATAGGGTGATATCATTGAGCGACAGGCGTTCTTCGTCCACACGGCCATAGACCATTGCTCCCTGATTGCCGTTACCGATTGGCAGCGCCTCCTCGAAGTAGGTGGCAGGCGTGTTGTAATGGAGTAGTGATGATTGTGCTGCGATGCGGTTTGTCGGCAGCATTGCCAACAGCGCGGCCAGAACAATTAGGGGCCTTTTGTTTTTCATCTTTTCCTAATTATTTACGACCGCCTTTCATGGTCACGGAAATTTGTTTTCCTTTGTAGCTCACCTGCTTCTGCATGCCGTTCATCTCGATGATGAATGTGCGGCGGGTCATCATGCCCGGATAGGAACCTTCGCGACTGCCGATGGTCAGGCGCTGGTGTGCCTCGTCCCAGTCGAAGGCAATCGTCGAGAAGGCACCCTGCTCGAAGTTGTAGTTGTCGCCTTCGTCCTCGTAGAGCTCGAAGTGGGCATCCGCACCCGGATAGATATGCAGGGTGACGGGTTTCGTCACTTGTGCATCCGTCCATTGTGCCACCTCGGTGGTGGGGATAATACTGCCCGAGCGTACGAAGAGCGGCAGGCGGTCGATGCTGACTTCCTGTTCTATCCATTGTCCGCCCTCGTACTGCTTACCCGTCCAATAGTCGATCCATTTACAATTTGACAATTTACCATTTGACAATTTGCCATTTGACGATTTACCGTTTGACGATTGAGGCAGATAGACCCGACGTGAGGTCTTCTCGTTCATCGGATGAGTCACGGGACAAACCAGGAACCGTCCGAACATATATTCATCCTTCAGATCCAGCACCGTTCGGTCGTCGGCAAAGTCGAAGGCCAGCATACGGGCCATCGTGTAGCCCTGTCGCGACTGTTGTGCTGCCATGCTGTAGATATAAGGCACCAGCGTGTAGCGCAGGTGTATCATCTTGAGGATAGCATCGTAGTATGGGGTGCCCGGCTCACCGAACTGCCATATCTCGCGTGGTGTGTCAGAGCCGTGACTGCGCAGTACTGGCAGGAATGTTGCCCACTGGAACATGCGGGTATAGAACTCGCGGTAGGCCTCATCCTGCACCCCGTTGGGAAACTCGCCTTTATAGAACCAGCGTCGGCCGTCGTCGCGGGTGAAGAAACATCCCACGTCCACCGTCCAGTAGGGATGGCCCGTAGCCATATAGTTCAGACCTGAGGGGATTTGCTGGCGGAACGATGCCCACGAGGCATGGGTGTCGCCGTTCCACACCACTGTGCTGTAGCGCTGCTGTCCGGCATAGCTGCTACGTGTCAGGTTCACTACGCGCTTGTCGCTGGTCGTGGCCCGCTGGTTCTCGTAGATACCGAGGGCATGGTACAGTGAGTACAGGTTGCTGCGCTCTGCTCCCAGGGCATCGCTCAGTATGTCTTTGTTCAGCTGCCAGCGGCGGGCATGGTCGTTCCATCCGTAAGGCTTCCCGTCCAGTGGCTCTGGCATGCGGTTCCAGTCACCGTCCAGTGGTTCACTGCTATCGCACCACCATGCATCGAAGCCGCGCGAGAAGAACTCGTCGTTGGCATATTTCCAGTAGTGTCGGCGAGCTTCGGGGTTGAAGGCATCATATACCGAGTGCTCCAGCATGTAGCCGTGCTGCCGGAAATCGTTCTCCTCAGGGCAGTACTGCGGGTTTGCCCAGATGCTCACCATCAACTTGGCGTGCATGGCATGTACGGAGTCGGCAAGTGCCTTGGGGTCGGGATAGTACCGGGGATCCATCTTCATGTAGCCCCAACCCTGTGGCCAGTAGTTCCAGTCCTGTACGATCATGTCGATAGGCACCTCGCGTCGACGGTATTCACCCAAGGTCTGAAGTATATCGTCTGACGACTTATAGCGCTCCTTCGACTGTGTGTAGCCGAACAGGTAACGTGGCATCATGGACACGTTGCCTGTCAGGTGGCGGTAGCCACGCACCACGTCGTCCATCCCTTCGCCACGAATGAAGTAATAGTCGATCTCCTTTGCCGCCTCCATCTGCATCGCGCCCTCGTAGCCTTGTCCCGTCTTGTGGGTCTCAAACTTCATGGCGCAGCCTACGTCAAACAGCAGGCCGTAGCCGCCCGTAGACTGAATGAGAGGCACCGTTATCTTCAGGTTGTGCTGAGTCAGGTAGAGCGTCTTGCCCATCAGGTTCATGTAGTCCTCCATGTGCGACCCTAATCCGTACAGGGCCTCACTGTCGGCAAAACGGAAGCGCACCCAGTAGCGGGTGGATGTGCCCAGCGTGTCGCGCCGCACAATGTCCTTTACTGTCACCTTGCCGTTGGCGGTTTCCTCTATGTGGGCCGACTTCTCGTCATACACGATGCGTTCCGTCACCACGGGCTCTGCCTCATGGGGTCGGTTTGCGTCCTCCTGCAGCAGGATGCGTCCCGTAGTACGGTCGCAGAAGGTTACTGCACCACTCTGTTTATCCACCTGCACCGTCAGGGCCTCTGACGAGTAGGTCAGACCCGTTGCTGTCTCCTGGCTTGTTACCTCCACCTGTTGTGGCTGCCAAGTGCAAACACCTGTTCCGTTCTCTGTCAACTTGCCATTGGCCGACCAGCGCACCCGAACTATCGAGGATGTTACGAAGTCCACCTGAGTGTGCTGTCCGCCCGGATGGATGAAGCCGTGGGTAGTCGTCTGCGACGATATGAGAAGTGAACAGTTAAAAATGAAAAATGCTAGGGTGATAATACGTTTCATAGGTGATATTTATTATGTTGCTTGAGAGTACAATGTGGGATTCAAACAGATTGTTGCCATATACAATAAGATAGTGCAAAGGTAAGTATTTTTTCCTGAACCACCAAACTTTTCTACGGAAAACACCAGTACTGAGTCCACTTTAAAAAGTCAGGACATGTCGCGCACGAAGGCGCAGCCACTCCCCTCCCATCTTTAACTTTGCAGCCTGAAAAGAGTGTCCTTACGAACTCTTAGATAATTTAACGTTTAATAAACGAAAAAAAAAAGAAAAAGATGAAGAGATATACCAGTTCTTCCTTACCTTTGTTGTAGAAAG
>Ga0256404_1007499_pt1 | contig 17209 bp, 17 predicted proteins | sample RumenRJG_01DNA_FD_185990 | JGI IMG/M metagenome (GOLD analysis project Ga0256404, IMG submission 185990) | Bovine rumen microbial communities from Lethbridge, Alberta, Canada - RJG_01 | ecosystem: Host-associated > Mammals > Digestive system > Stomach > Rumen | place: Canada: Alberta | collected...
GACGAGGCCGACCGTCAGGCCGAGGAAGCGGTAGAGGCGTCCCATCCACTCCGAGTCGCGCTTCGCGAGGTAATCGTTGACCGTGACCATGTGCACGCCCTTGCCCTCGAGCGCGTTGAGGTAGACGGGCAGCGTCGCGACGAGCGTCTTGCCTTCGCCGGTGCGCATCTCGGCGATGCGGCCGTCATGCAGGCACATGCCGCCGATGAGCTGCACGTCGAAATGGCGCATGCCGAGCACGCGCCGCGAGCCCTCGCGCACGACAGCGAACGCCTCGGGCAGGATGTCATCGAGAGTCTCTCCGTTGTTCAATCGCTCGCGGAACTCGTTCGTCTTGCCCGTCAGCTTGTCGTCCGTCAGGCCTTGCATCTCCGGTTCGAGCGCATTGATTTTTTCCACGACCTTCTGATAGGCCGCGATGTATTGGTCGTTGTTGTCACCCAGGAATCGTTTCAGAAACCCCAGCAAATGGATCCACTCCTCAAAGGAATCTAATTTATAAATATGATGTAATCAAAATTGCATTGCTAAAAACCCGTCTATTGATTCTATCAAACGATAATATAGAAGTCAAACAGATTGTACGCCAACAGATGATCAATCAACCTTTACTTTCTCTCTTTCGCCGCGGCCCGCGCCTTTTTCCATTGCCACACGCAGCGCATGCCCGCGTGCATCTCGGGGAGGACGAAGCAACGGCAGCAGGAAATGCAGATGGACCTGTCTCCACCCGCGAGCTCTTTCGTGATGAAATCAGGCTCCGCGATGAGCGATCGGGAAAGTGAGGCCATCTCGAAGCCGGCCGCGAGCACCGTCTCCATGTCTGCAAGCGAGCGCACGCCGCCGACGAGGGACATGGGCTGCTCGGGGACGGCGGCTTTGAGTGCTTTGCCCTCCGCGAGATAATAGAGCGTCGCGTCCTTCGGCTGGTTGATGAAGTCGACGCCCGAGAGCTCGACAAGGGAGGCTCCGAGGCGGTGGAACTCGCGCAGCATGTAAATCATCGCGTCATGATAGCCTGCGTGATCGTCATGCTTCGTGTCGATGTTGATCTTCACGAGCACGGGGAAGTCCTCGCCGCATTTCGCGCGGATGCCCTCGATGATCTCGCGCACGATGCGGAAGCGGTTCTCCACATTGCCGCCGTACGCGTCCGTGCGTTCGTTGAACGTCGGATCGAGGAAGCGAGACAGGAGGTACGAATGCGCCGCATGCAACTGCACGCCGTCGACGCCGGCGTATTTCAACCGCGCTGCCGCGAGCACGAAGTTCGAGACGATGCGATGAATCTCGTCAACGGTCAGTTCGCGCGCATGACGATTTTTCTTCAGGTCGCGCGCCGTGACGTCGGCGAGATCATCGACGCCGATGGCGCGCGGGCCGGCATGAGAAATCTGCGGCACGAACGCCGCGCCGTGCGCGTGCGTGATCTCCGCCGCCTTTTTGAATTGGTCGATATAGCTGTCGTCGTAGATATTGACCTGCTGTTTGTTCGCGCGGCCGAGCGGGTCGACGCAGCAATGGCCTGTGATGATGAGGCCGACGCCGTTTTTCGCGAGCGTCTCGTACATCGCGTATTCCGCGTCCGTCATGCGGCCGTCTTCCGACGGGAGGAAGCTGTGCGTGGCTGAGCGGATGATACGGTTTTTTGCATGAAGATGCGGAAGCTCCAATGGCTGTTCGATGGGGCACATGAGTTGATTGCTCCTTCCAAATTTTTGTTCAAATATAAAATTGCGTATGAAGAAAGCTCCCAATGAAGGGAGCTTCTTTTTCTTTCATGAATCAACGGTCAACACGCTGGATGTCTGCGCCGAGGCCGACGAGCTTACCGACGAGGTCGTCGTAGCCGCGGTCGATGTGGTGGATGTAGCCGACTTGCGTCTCGCCGTCGGCGACGAGGCCGGCGAGCACCATGGCGGCGCCGGCGCGGAGGTCGGTCGCCTTCACCTGGCAGCCCATAAGGCGGTCGACACCCTCGACGACGGACGTGCGGCCGTCGATGCGGATGTTCGCGCCCATGCGCTTCAGCTCGTCGACGTGCATGAAGCGGTTCTCGAACACCGTCTCCGTCACGCAGCCCGTGCCCTCCGAGACCGTCAGCATCGCCATGAACTGCGCCTGCATATCCGTCGGGAATCCGGGATACGGCATCGTCTTGATGTCGACGGCTTTCGTCTTCTTGTCACAATGCACGCGGATGCCGTCGACGTCCTCTTCGATCTGGACGCCGGCTTCCTTGAGCTTCGCGATGACCGGCTTCAAGTGCTCGCTGATGGCGTTTTCCACATAAATATCGCCCTGCGTCATCGCAGCGGCGACCATGTACGTGCCGGCCTCGATGCGGTCGGGGATGATCGTGTAGCCGCGGCCGACAAGGCGCGACGCGCCGTCGATCTTGATGACATTCGTGCCCGCGCCACGGATCTTCGCGCCCATGACATTCAGGTAGTTCGCGAGGTCGACGATCTCCGGCTCTTGCGCCGGGTTCTCGAGAATCGTCTGCCCTTCGGCCATCGAAGCGGCCATGATGATGTTTTCCGTCGCGCCGACGCTCGGGAAATCGAGGTAGATGCGCGTCCCCTTCAGCCCCTCGGGCGCGGACGCCTCGATGAAGCCGTGGCCGATCTCGATCTTCGCGCCGAGTGCCTCGAAGCCTTTGAGGTGCAGGTCGATCGGGCGCGTGCCGATGGCGCAGCCGCCCGGCAGCGAAATCTTCGCCTTGCCGCAGCGTGCGAGCAAAGGCCCCATGATGAGGAACGAGGCGCGCATCTTGCGCACGAGGTCATACGGCGCTTCGCAGCTGCCGATCGTGCGCGCGTCGACGTAGAGCTGATGCTTCGACGCATCAAACGACGCCGTGACGCCGAGGCGGTTCAGCACCTCCGTGATCGTCGTGACGTCTTCGAGCGCCGGCACTTCGTCGAGCACGCTCTCCGTGTCCTGGCCGAGCAGCGTCGCCGCGATGATCGGCAGCACGGCGTTCTTCGCGCCGCTGATCTTCACGCGCCCCTCCAGCCGACGCCCGCCATGTATAATCAATTTTTCCATTTACCGTCGTGTATCCCCCTACAAGGTTTCGTATCCGTTGCGGACATCGTGTCCTGCTTTCCGAAAATCAGACTTATACTGTATCATATCATCAAGCACATGCTTTCGCAAGCACCCGCGAAAAAAGCAGGAAACACGTCCTATATTCATTTCGCCTTGTGATCGACATGCAGCGCCGTGTGGATGACGTTGTCGATGATGTAGTTCGTCTCGAGCTTCGCCTGGCCTTCCGGCAGCGCTTTCTTGTCGTCTTTCAAGAACTCGATCTTCTTCGGGTGCTCGCGCTCTTCTGCGGCAGCGCGTTCCGCCGCCTCTTTCGTCTCACGCAGGACGCGCTGCTGCTCTTTTTCCGTCAGCGGCTGCGCGGCTGCGCCCGGCGCGATGATGATCTCGTTGTTGCGGCCGGCGTCGCCGAGCGACTTGAGCTTCGCTTCCGTCGTCTGCGATTTTTCGTCTTCGGACTGGAGCGCGATGCCCGTCGACTGCTGCAAGAGCAGCAACGGGGACACGGGGATCATGCCGCCGCCACGCACGTCGAGGTTCAGCAGGCCGTCACGCTGCGCTTTCGGCACGGTGTACGGGATGGTCAGCGTTTCCTTGTCCTTGCGATACGGCTGGATCGTCGTCTTGATGTTGACGGTCTCGCCCGGGCGCACCGTCGTCTTCTCTGGAACGGCCGAGACGAGCGTCGCCGTCTGACGGCCGCCCTGGATCGTCGCATCGACCTGCACGTCGATGATGTCGGCTTCCTTCGTCGCGTCAGCGCAAACCGTGCCGACGGCCTGCATGAGCTCGGAGACGGCGACCTGCCCGACGTCCGTCGTATTGTAGAACATATTCTTGCGCTCGAACGTGCCGCTCGGCACAGCGTTCGTGCGCACTTTGAAGCCGAGCGTCGCCGTGCTCTCGCCGAGCGTGTCGCTCGTCTTCGACAGTGCCGCGTACGCGAGGCCGGCCGCGAGCTGTGGCAGGTAATCCTCGTCATAGGCGATACGCACGGCATACGACTGTTCGCGACCGAGCGATTCGTCCTTGACGTGAATCTTCATCGGCACGACGGACGGAAACTCGCCGATCGTGCCGGCGATGCCCGTCTCGCGGTCCTGGCTCACGCGTCCGATGATGTTGCCGACATTCGCAATCTTCATGCCGTTGCTCTGGCCGGCGATCGTGCCGACGATCGAGGCGTCCGTCATGAAATAATTCACGTTGCCCTTGTGCAGGAACGGATGGCCGAACGCGAGGATGCGGTCGCCGTCCGTCGCCGTCACCGTGCCCGTCGCGCCGACCGTAAAGTCGCCGCAGACGATGGCGACGCCGACGGGGCTGCCCGGCTCGAGCCACGCGTCAAAGCGCGTGCCGGCCGTCTCCGCGCCGCCGAGCGCGGAGAGCTGCGTGCCGTCCGTGAGGCCGAGCGTGTTGCCGAGGTATTTGAGGCTCGCGGAGTCAAAGCCCGCCGCGAACAGCCGCCCTTTCGGCACAAACGTTGGCGTCTGCACGTGCAGACCGCTCTGCGATGCGATGTCGACAGACTGCGGCGCATTCGCGATGGCGGCGGCGATGATGTCCTCGAACGCCTCTTCGCGATGGACGCGTTCCGACTCTTCGACCGCTTCCTTCGCTTCTTCGCGCTGCTCTTCGGCGGTTTCTTCCGCCGTTTTGTCTGCGCCGGCTTTCGTGTCGTCCGCCGATTTGCCTTCGTCCTTCTTTTCTTTTTCCGCCGCTTCCTGTTTTTCCTTTTCCTTGTCGGCGGCGTACTTCTTCAGGTCAAACGTCTGGATGTGCGTCTTGTTCTTCGTGTCCGGCATCGACCAGAGCGGCAGCATCTCGTCGATCGGCGTGATGAAGAACGTGTACGGCGTCATGTCTTTGAGCCCCATGGCGACGGCGCCGACGAGCTTGCCGTCGACGTAGACGGGGCTGCCGCTCATGCCCTGCAAAATGCCGCCCGCCTGCTCGACGACGGGGCCGGAGGCCTTCGCCATGATCATCGGCGTCGAGCCTTTGCCGTTGTCGACCGTGCCGACGATATCGACGGCGAAATCGCGAATCTCGCCGGAGTTGTCGACGACGGTGTACGCCGTGCCAGACATGCCGGGCGCAATCTCGCTCGTGTGCCAGATCTCATCCATGGCCGACACGGGCAGTAAGGAACTCCCCCACAGCGCCATCGTGATGCCGAGCGCGACGGCCTTCTTCACATACTTATGCAAAATTCCACCTCATTCGCAAATGCGATGCAACAATGATTTTTTCAGATAACGTTCATTATATCATACTCTGTGCACCATGGCACAGGACGCACAACTTTTATTTTTCAGCGTGTAAAACGATCAACGCGGCACGATGACGATGGCGAGGCCGATGCCGCGCTCGCGCCCGTCCGAGGGATTGTTCAGCACGCGGCCGCCTGCGAGGAGTTCTGACGAGCCGCCGCCGTCGAGGTTCAACGCATCCTTCGCGCCGAACGCGATGAGGAGGTCGGCCCACTCCGCGAGCGTCTGCCCGTGCGAGTCCGCCTGGCGGCCGTCCGCGACGGCGAGCAAGTACGTGCCGCGCTTCGTCACGGCGAACGCGCTGCGCGGCTCGCGATGACAGTCAAGGTCGCCGAGCTGCTCCGCCGCTGTCGTGACGTCGGCGCGGCCATCCGTGACGAGACGCGGGCCGACGCTGACGATCTGCGTCGTATCCGCCCAACGCTTGCCGAGGTTTTGCTCGATCTTCACGCTGTCGCCCATGCGCAAGCTGGAGAAAATATCGGCGGCCGTGCCGTGCATCGAGAGCACCCATCCATTCGATGGAATCGGCGAGTTGCCGCCGACGCGCACGGCCGTGACCTTGCCATCGACGACCGTGACCTCGCGGCCATAGTTGTTCGTGCGCGTCGTCTTTCCGTAGTATTTATTGTAGAGAACAAGGCTGTCCGTGCCGCGCTCCGCGTCGACGCCGCCGACGAACTGCGTGACGCCTCCGGCCGTGACCTTGCCGGAGTAGGTAATCGGACCGAAGACCGTCTGGTTGTCCGTCCGCAGGCCGACGGCGCTGCGCTCGATGTACGTCGTACCGACAATCGAGCCATCGATCTTCGTCACGCCGATGAGGTCGCCGTTCCAGTTGAAGAACGACGCGTTGATCGCCGCGACGGCATTCTTGCTGTCGGAAATCGCTGAGAGTTTCGCAAGCCCCGGCACCTGGCCGCCGCCGAGCGCCGGCCGCCACGTGTAGCGCGAGGGATCGGCTTCGAGGAAATACGCCGTGAGCCAGCCGTTGTCCTGCCAGATTTTGTACTCGTACTCCATGAGGCCGGGCGCGAGCTGCCAGGCGATCGTGCCGTCGGGCAGGCCGGCCTGCTTCGCCGCTTCCTTCGCCGCTGCGATTTCCTTCGGCGTTTTCGACGCGGACGTCGGGTTGCCGATCTTCTGTCCGCCGGTCTTGCCTGCCTGCGCGCCTGTCGTTCCCGTTGCCGCAGACGACGGGACGGCATCGATAAAAATGCGCGCCGGCTTCGCGAGCTGTCCCGCCGTCGCCTTGCAGCCCGGCGCGAGCGTCAGCGTCACATAGACCTCGCTGCCCTTCGCCGTCCATTTCACGGACTGCACGCGGCTGCCTTGGAACGATGGCTCCGGGACGCTCGACTTCACCGTCACGCCTTTCAGCACGAGCGTGATCGTGCGGCCGTCTTCCGACGTCGTGAGCTTGTAGTCCGCCGTCTCCGAGAGGTCAAGCACGACGCGATCGTGCTGCGAGCCTGAGTGGAAGCGAAGGGAGGAAAGGCTCGGGGCGGCGAGTGCAAACGACGGCAACGCTAGAAGTGCGCAAAAAAGAAATACGGCGATGAAACGTTGAACTCTTCGCATAAAGATTCCTCCATGACATACAAAAGTCGATAAGGCAATACGTTTGCTGAAAAAACGTCTTGCTGCCTTATCGACTTTTCGCTTATTGGATGCGTGCGCGCACCGGCGACATCAAACGTTCTACAAATTCATCAGCCGTACAAGCGACACGCTCCTGGCGCTGCGCCTCGCTCCGCGCCTGTCCTCTCCCTAGGGGAGAGACTTCTGTAATTGACACGTTTGGCAACAGTCCATACGTTTTTCTGTTACTTACTCTGCTGTTTCTGTTGTTCGAGGATGGCGGCTGCGGTTTGGGCTTCAGCTTGGGCACGCTTTGTTGCTTGCGGTGCGAGCTGCTTGTAGAGCATGTCGCCGAGGCCGATGCCGCCGGACTCTGCCATCTGCTTCGCCATCTCGGAATCGCGCATGTCCTCGAAGATCTTCCGCGCGTTGCTCTCGCCGAAGAGCCCGCCCTCGTGGACGGTCTGACGCATTTCGCGGTACATCATGTTGAGGAACATCGCCTCAAAGCCCTTGCACGCCTCGCGGAGCGCTTTGTCCTCTTTCGCGGCGGCTGCCGCACTGTCGCCCGAGGCCGCTGCGTTCTTCGCATCGACGGACGCACGCTTCGCCTCTTGGAGCATAGCGTCGAATGAGGCGGAGGACGCGCTCGCTTGCGCGGCTTCCGCTGTCATGTTTTGTTGGAGGTTCGGCTGCGCTGCAAGTGGATTTATTTGCATACTTGTGCTCCTTTCGTGCGCGCACCCGCGCAACGATACAACGTACGAACACTTCTGCCGTACAGGGGACACCCACCACCGCTTCGCGGTCCCCCTCCCTCGGAGAGGGAGGCTGAGGGTTCGGGGCTTAGATTAGTTCGAGGTCGGCGTGGAGCGCGCCGCTCGCTTTCATGGCCTGCAAGATGGAGATCGTGTCACGCGGCGTTGCGCCGACGGCGTTGAGCGCGCCGACGATGTCGCTGACGTCCGCCGTCGCGGGCAGGACGATCGTGTTGCCCTGACCTTCCTTGACGTTGACGTTCGTGTTGTTCGCGACGATCGTGCTGCCATACGTCAAGGGATCTGGCTGGCTGACGTCTGTCGTCTTTTCGACGCGGATGGAGAGACCGCCCTGCGTGATGGCGCATTCGTCAACGGAGACGTTGCCGCCCATGACGATCGTGCCCGTGCGCTCGTTCATGACGATCTTTGCAATGTTGTCCGGCACGACCGGGAGTTCTTCGAGGCTCGCGATGAAGCCGACGACGTTGCCGCGGTAATACGCCGGGATGGAAATGTCGATGCGTCCGGGGTTCGCCGCGCGCGCGATGCCGCCGAACTGGCTGTTGATCGTCTGCACCATGCGCGAGCACGTCGTGAAATCGGGCTGCGCGAGCGAGAGCGACAGCGTGCCATCCTGGCCGAGGTCGTCCTCGACGCTCTTTTCGACGATCGCGCCGTTCGGCGTCGTACCGACGGTCGGGAAATTCTTCTGCGCCTTGCTTCCGGAGTTGCCGATGATGAAGCCGCCCGTCGAGACCGGGCCTTGCGCGACGGCGTACACTTCGCCGTTGCCCGCGCGGAGCGGCGTCTGGATCAGCGTGCCGCCCTGGATGCTGTCCGCATCGCCGAGCGACGAGACCGTGACGTCGATCGTATCGCCCTCGCGCGAGAACGGCGGCAACGTCGCCGTGACCATGACGGCCGCGACGTTGTCCGGCTTCAAGCTGCTCGGATTGATGGAAACGCCGAACGCCTTCAGCATGTTGCCGATGCTCTGCACCGTCTCGAGCGCCTTGTTCGAGTCGCCCGTGCCCGCGAGGCCGACGACGAGGCCGTAGCCGACGAGCTGGTTCGAGCGCACGCCCTGGACTTTCGCGATGTCCTTGATGCGCGTGACGGATGCGGCGGCATCCGCCGGCATCGGCGCCATGGAGACGACGAACGCCGCAAGCGACAGCGCCGCCAAAACTTTCTTGAGTCCAATCATAAAGCGATCCTCCAAAATCCTCGTGACGCATCCGCCACAGAATCAGAAGAGAATATTGAAAATCTGCGTCAAGATGCCCTGCCGCTGCTTCGCGTTCAAGGGGCCTTTGCCGTCAAAGCGCACGGTCGCATCCGCAATCTTCGTCGACGGGATCGTGTTGCTCGACGTGATGTCATCCTGGCGGCAGACGCCGCGGAACGAAATCTTGTGCTCATTGCGGTTCTGCCAGATGGACTGCGTGCCCTCGAGCACCATGTTGCCGTTCGGCTGGACTTCCGTGACGGTGACAGTTACATTGCCCGAGACCTTGTTCGTGTCCGAGGCCTTGCCGTCAGCTTTGAAGCTGTCGGAGCCGCTCGCGCTCGCCGCCTTGAGAAAATCGAAAATGCCGATGCCGGCAGAAAGCGACGTGTTGCCGCTCTTGCTGTTGCTCGACGATTTCGTCGCCGATGTCGTCGTCGTCTCGCTGATGATGATCGTGACGATGTCGCCGACGTTGCGCGCCTTGCGGTCGGCAAAGATGTTCTGCGTGTACGTCGTGCCGTCATCGCTCCAGAGGGAGCGCGCTTGGGCGGCGGGGGCGGCTTGCGGCAGGAAAGCAGGCGTCAAAAGTGTTGCGCCAGCCAAAATAGCAATACATGTTTTTTTCATTTTCATGGGAAGCACCTTCTTCAACTTCCGACTTTCACGGTATGGGCGTCAACGACGGTGCCGAGGAGCATGCGGCCGGAGCGCGTGTTCTTCACGCGGATGCGGTCGCCGATGCGGCCGCGCTGGAGCGCCGTGCCTTCGGCGCGGACTTCGACGCCGCCCACGTTCGAGACGAGCGTGATGGGCGTGTTGACTTCGATGACGAGCGCGCTTTGCAGGACGCTTTCCGTCAATGGCTTTCCCGCGCTGAGGAAACGCGTCGGCACGCGGCCGGCGATGGCCGCGTAATCTTTGAGATACGTCGTCGTCGGCTCGTCGACCGTGATGTCCGCGAGCTTCACGTCGCCCGCGCCGATGTTCTCGTCCGGCTTCAGGTCGCGCGTCGTGATGAGCGCCGTGTCATAGACCTTCACGCGATAGTAGAGAATCTGGCGACGATAAAAGACTTGGTTGACGTAGACGGAGACGTGCACAGGCGTCGTGCCCGTGTAACGGATGGCCTTCGGCACGTCGACCTCGCAGATGAGTTCGCCTGAGGGCGCTTTCATGTCCTGCGTCGGACGCGCGAGCGTGATCTCGTGGCTGCGCGTTTCACCCGTGGCCGCGAGCGCCTGTTCGAGCTTTTCGCTCGCGTACTCGTCGAACTGCGCCGCCGTAACGCGCTGCGGATAGCGCTCCGCCTGCGTGCCGCCGCCATAGGCCGAGGCCACGGGCGGCGAAAGATAGAAGAAGCCGCCCCACACGGCGCAAACCATGGACACGGCGAGGAGGCTTCTCTTGACGATGTTCATTTATCAGCGCTTCAGGCCGTTCGCGATCTCGAGCATGGAGTCCGAGGTCGTGACAGCTTTCGAGTTCGATTCGTACGCGCGCTGCGAGACGATCATGTTGACCATTTCGTCGACGATCTGCACGGAGCTCATCTCGAGCGTGCTCTGCGTCAGCGAGCCCGCGCCGTCCGTCTCCGGATTGCTCTCAATGGCATCGCCCGAGGCCTCGGACACGACGAAGAGGTTCTTGCCGATCGCCGTGAGGCCGGACGGGTTCACGAAGCGCGCGAGCGTAATCTGGCCGACTTCCTGCTGCGTGCCGCCGGCCGGCGTGCACGAGACGCGGCCGTCGCCCGAGATGACGATGGAGTCGCTCGGCGCCGTCTGGTCAATCGTGATGCCGTCCGCGAGCGGATAGCCATCCGTCGTGACCATGCGGCGGTCGGAGTCGAGCTTGAACGAGCCGTCACGCGTGTAGGCTGTCGTGCCGTCCGGCATCGTGATGCGGAAGAAGCCCTCGCCCTGGATGCCGATGTCCGTCGGGTTGTCCGTCGTCTGAAGCGCGCCCTGCGAGAAAATGCGGTTCGTCGCTGCGACGCGCGTGCCGAGGCCGATCTGCAGGCCCGTCGGGTACTGGCTGTCCGCGCCGGACGCAGCGCCCGCCTCGCGGAGGTTCTGGTAGATGAGGTCCTGGAACTCGGCGCGGACTTTCTTGCCGCCGTATGTATTGACGTTCGCGATGTTGTGCGCGATGACGTCCATGTTCGTCTGCTGCCCCTTCATGCCCGAGGCGGCCGACCAAAGTGCTCGCATCATAAGCGTGTTCCTCCCAAGAAATTCTTTACTCTATTTGTATATCGAAGGAAAGCTGTCAAAACTTAAGTAAAAAATGATCAGGTCGAGCGGCCGACCTCATTCACCGACTTGTCGAGCATGTCGTCCTGCGTCGTGACGGCCTTCGAGCCGGCTTCGTAAATGCGGTAATTGTTGATGAGCTGCACCATTTCGTCAACGACGTTCGAGTTCGCACGCTCGAGCACGCCCTGCTCGATCGTGCCCGCCGCGGCCTGCGGCTGCGCGCCCTGCTGCGGGAACCAGAGGTTGTCGCCCTGTTTCAGCAGCGCCCGACGGTCGGGGAAATCGACGAACGCGAGCTGGCCGATCTGTTCCTGCTGGCCGTCGACGCGGACGTAGACTTCGCCCTGCGCGCCGACGAGGAAGCTCGTCGCGTTCTCCGGCACCTGGATAGGCTGGCCGTTCGTGCCAAGGATATTCTGCCCGCGCGTATTCTGCAGCGTGCCGTTGTTTGAACGGAACAGCGCGCCGTCGCGCGTGTAACGCACGCCCTGCGGCGTCTGCACGGCGAAATAGCCCGCGCCTGAAATCGCGATGTCGTACGGGTTGCCCGTTGTCTCGAACATGCCCTGCGCATGATCTGTTGCAATCTCCGCAATCTCCGAGCCGAGGCCGAGCGTGCCGACGACAGGTGCTTCGCTCCCAAGGTGGAAGCCCTTGAAGCTCGTCACGTCATTCCGCATATCATGGTCGTTGATGCGGCGGATCAGCATCGGTTCGAATTCTTCCGAGACGGCGACGTCGCGCTTGTAGCCCGACGTGTTGACGTTCGCGAGGTTGTTCGCGATGACGTCCGTGCGCTGCGTCTCTTGGATCATGCCGGCGGCCGCCGTATAAAGTCCGCGCCACATAGACTGTGCTCCCTTCTATTCCCAGTTCCTTTACTCAACAGTTACTTATTCGACACAGAAGATATTTATCCTCTTTTTATCTTCCCATTTTGAGATTCTGTGCTTTGCCGTCGAATTTCGAGAACGTGTCGAGGGCTTTGCCGCAGCCGAGGGCGACGCAGGAGAGCGGGTCGTCGGCGAGCGCCGTCGGGATCTCCGTCTCGCGGCGGATGAGCTCGTCGAGGCCGTAGAGCATCGCGCCGCCGCCTGTCAAGATGATGCCGCGGTCCATGATGTCGGCCGAGAGCTCCGGCGGCGTCTCCTCGAGCACTTTCTTCACCTGGTCGACAATACGCGTCACAGACATGTTCATGGCCTCCGCGGCCTGTGCCGTCGTGATGACGAGGTTCTTCGGCAAGCCCGTCAGCATATCGCGGCCGCGCACGTCCATCTGTTCATTCCGCGCGTCGCCGAACGCCGCGCCGACGTGCATCTTGATGTCTTCCGCCGTGCGTTCGCCGATCATCATATTGAACTCGCGCTTCACGTACGCGATGATGTCCGCGTCGAACTTGTCGCCCGCGATGCGCAGGCTCGCACTCGTGACAATACCACCGAGCGAAATGACAGCGATGTCCGTCGTGCCGCCACCGATGTCGACGACCATCGATCCGCACGGCTCGACGATGTCAAGGCCGGCGCCGAGCGCCGCCGCGAGCGGTTCCTCGATGAGCTGCGTGTGGCGCGCCCCCGCCTGCTCTGCCGCCTCTTGCACGGCGCGCTGCTCGACCATCGTGCAGCCCGACGGGATGCAGATCATGATGCGCGGACGGAACACGAAGCTGTGGCCGACGACCTTTTCGATGAAATGGCGCAGCATGCTCTCCGTGATGTCATAGTCAGCGATGACGCCTTCCTTCAGCGGACGGATGGCGACGATGTTGCCCGGCGTGCGGCCGATCATGCGGCGCGCCTCCTCGCCGATGGCGAGCACGCGGTTCGTGTCCTTGTCGACAGCGACGACAGACGGCTCGCGCAGCACGATGCCCTTGTTCTTTACATAAATCAGCACGTTCGCCGTACCGAGATCGATTCCGATATCCATGGACATACCAAACATGAATGATACCTCTTTTTCTATAAAGCCCTCGCGGGCGATGTTGTCAAAATTTCTTTGACAAATGCGCTTTCGCGCGTTTCTCGACCTATAATATAATATAATAAATCGACGGCGAATACAAGCGCTTTCAGCCGCTTTCCAAATTTTGTTTCGTCTGCTTCTATCAGCAGGTCACAATTTTTCTTTCAAACGCCGTCAAAATCCATTGACAATAGCCAAATGGAATGGTACGATGAAACCAGATTTTGAGATTTTTTTCACGCAATATGCAGGGGGTATTCGACACTATGAACAACAGAAGAAAGATCGTCGTCATCGGCGCCAGCAACGTCGGCTCGGCCGTCGCGAACAAGATCGCGGACTTCCAGCTCGCGACCGAGGTCGCGCTCATCGACCTCAACGAGGACAAGGCGTGGGGCGAGGCCATCGACTCGAGCCATGCGACGAGCTGCGTCTACAGCACGAACATCAAGTTCCACCTCGGCGACTACGATGACTGCAAAGACGCGAACATCATCGTCATCACGGCCGGCCCCTCGATCCGCCCAGGCGAGACGCCGGACCGCCTGAAGCTCGCCGGCGTGAACTCGAAGATCATGGCGTCCGTCATGGGCGAGATCGTCAAGCGCACGAAAGAAGCCGTCATCATCGCCATCACGAACCCGCTCGACGTCGCGACGTACGTCCTCTCGACGCAGTTCGATTACCCGCGCAACCTCATCATCGGCACGGGCACGATGCTCGAGACGTACCGTTTCCGCCGCATCCTCGCGAACAAGTACCAGGTGGACCCGAAGAACATCAACGGCTTCGTCCTCGGCGAGCACGGCAACAGCGCGTTCGTCGCGTGGTCGACGACGGCGTGCGCCGGCTTCCCGATCGATGACCTCGACGAGTATTTCCATCACACGGAAAAGCTCAGCCACAAAGCTGTCGAAGACGAGCTCGTGCAAGTCGCGTACGACGTCATCAACAAGAAAGGCTTCACGAACACGGGCATCGCGATGGCGGCCTGCCGCTTCATCAAGTCTGTGCTCTACGATGAGCACACGATTCTCCCGTGCTCCGCGGTCCTCGAAGGCGAGTACGGCATCAAGAACGTCGCGCTCTCCATCCCGCGCATGATCTGCGCGGACGGCATCATGCGTTCGTTCGAAGTGCATCTGACGGACGACGAGCTCGAGAAGCTGCACAAGGCAGCTGCGAGCGTCCGCTCCGCCCTCGACGGCGCCGGCATCAAATAAGTTTTGAACGCCGCATAAAACTGCATACAAAAAATCGCCGCTTGCAAGCTACGAAAAACTTGCAAGCGGCGATTTTTTATGCGACGCGTTCCCAACGGATGGCGTTCTCGAGCTCCGAGTGCTCCTGACGGTACGTTTTCATGATGGACGCCCAATCGTAGCCGCGTGCGCTGTTGTGCGTCTCTTCGTTCGGGCGCTCGACGACCGTGCCGTCGGCGCGCACGCCGTAGTTCAGCGGACCGTCGTAATCAGCAGGTGCATCCTCCGCAATCAGATGGACGATGGCGCGGTCGTGGTGGTACGCTGCGAGGCCGTCCTCGAGCGACGATTTTTTCTGCACGCTCCCTGCCGAGAGCGTGCCATCTTCGTCGCCGTCGAGTATGTCCAAGCGATCTTGGATGCTCTGGAGGTACGTGTCCTTGCCGCTGCGGATGGCTCTTTCCTGCTTGTGGCTGTAGCCGTTCAGCGCCTTGCCGAGCTCCTGCAAATTGCCGACATTCCAGTAATTCATCGGGTCTTCGATCATGCTGGAAAGATGCGACTCGATGGCTTCCATGTCGGTCGCGAGCGAAAAGACTTCCGCCCAGTTGTCGTCTGTGAGGAAGAAGATCGGCCCTTCATTCTTCAGCGGTTCGATGGGCTCGCCGACCTCGATGGCGTCCTTCGGGACGGGCACATCGGACAGCAGCGCATCGTTCCGCTGCTTCCCTGCCTCCTGCAGCTGCCGCCCGGCGTCACTGATCTCCACGCCATACGCCGCCGCAAAATCGTCCGCCGCCTTGTCCTGGTGCTCGGAAACCGATACGTTTGAAAGCGATGTCAGGCCATCGTTTTGCAAGAGCTGTGTACGGTCTGCCAACGTATTTGTTTGAATCTGCATGTAGATCCCTCCATATACGATCGCGTAACTCTTTTATATTTTATTTATCGGATATTTTGAAGATTTCTTAAGTGTTTTTGTAAAATTTTCACGTCAATATCTTTAGCCCTGCAATACCGCCGACGATCATCAGCAGGCAGACGATGTGCGCGGGCGTCACGGTCTCGTGGAACAAAAAAATGCCGAGCACGGTCGTGCCGACGATGCCCATGCCCGTCCACATCGCATACGCCGTGCCAAGCGGCAGCTTGTGCAACGCAAGCGCGAGCAAAACGGCGCTCGCAATGTAAAACACCGCCGTTACAATGCTCGGCACGACACGCGTGAAACCTTCGGAATACTTCATCGCAATCGCCCACGTTACTTCCGTCACGCCAGCGAAGAACAGGATGAGCCAAGCCGTTTTCATGATGCCTTCCCTCCAAAAGAAAATGCACCGGCTCCCCCGCACCTTCAAAGGCCTAACGGTGCGGGGGCCGATGCATCCTGTTCTGCCCGGCGGCAGATGATCTCATTTGTTCCATCTTAGCACAAGAACGGCGCCGTTTCCAGCACCGTTCTTGTTTTTTCTATTCGTGTTCTTCCAACGACAACCGCTTATTTGTACGCCGCCTCGTAGATGGCGAGGTAGTCCGCATCCGTCAGCGCGACAGGGTCGGCCGTGATGTCTCCGCCGAGGACTTCGTGGACTTTCTGCGGATAGAGCTTGAGCTCGCTCGCCGTGCCGGCCGATGTCGTGATGCAGACGATGGGGAGCGCATCGTGCGCTGAGCTTTTCTTGCCACCCGTTTTGTCAAGCATGCTGTCTGTCCTCCGCCATCTGGAAAAAATTGACAGCGAGCAAAGCGTTCGCTGCGTCAGACTGCGGATGCGCGAGGATGTCCGGCGTCGTTGCGTCCTCGACGATGCATCCTGCGTCCATAACGAGGATGCGATCGGCGGCGCACGCGAGGAGTGGCAGGTCGTGCGTAATGAAGAGGCAAGCGATGTGCTCGTTTTTCGTCAGTGCGCGGATGAGCGCGACGATCTTGCCTTGGAGCGTCACGTCGAGCGCGCTCGTGACTTCATCGCAGAGCAGCACGCGCGGATGCGTCGCGACGGCGCGCGCGATGGCCGCGCGCGCGCATCGGCTCGGCAATGCTCCAGCCGAGCGTCTTGCGCGGATCGAACGACGCCTCCGGTTGCTGAAAGACCATCGCGAGATGCCGGAAGCGCTCGCGCGTGCCAAGCTGCCGCGCGTCAAACGTCTGCGCACCGAGCGAAATCGTGCCGCCATCCGCCGTTTCGAGCCCCGCTATGATCCGCGCCGTCGTGCTCTTGCCGCAGCCGGACGTGCCGACGAGGCCGGCGCATTCGCCGGGAGCGAGCGCGAACGTCACGTCGTGCAGCACGTCTTTCGCGTTGCGGCCGCGGAACGATTTCGTGAGATGCGTGACGGCGAGCGCCAGTTCTTCATGCAACGTTGTTCCCTCCCCCGATGTGCGGCACGGCAGCGATGAGCGCTTTCGTGTATGCCGATGTTGGCGCGTGGAAAATCTTTTCGCGCGTTCCGTTCTCGACGACGCGGCCATTTTTCAGGACGAGGAGCTCGTCCGCCATGTAATACGCGACGCCCATGTGATGCGTGACGAGGATGAGCGCCGTGCCGTTTTCCTTGCAGAGCGCGAGGAGCTCGCGCACGACCTGGACCTGCGTGACGCTATCCAGCGCCGATGTCGGCTCGTCGGCGAGCAGAATGCGCGGCTGCAGCAGGAGCGCCGCGAGGATGCCGACGCGCTGCCCCATGCCGCCCGAAAGCTCGAATGGATACGCATCGAGCACGCTGTCGTCAAGGTGAAGCTTCGCGAGCAGCGGCTTTGCATGTTCGAGCAAGTCTGCCCGCGACCACCCTTTGTGGCGATGAACGCTCTCAAAGAGCTCGTCGCCGACGCGGCGCACGGGGCAGAACGACGCGCCCGCGTCCTGGAAGATCATCGATAGCAC
>Ga0256404_1007500_pt1 | contig 17207 bp, 13 predicted proteins | sample RumenRJG_01DNA_FD_185990 | JGI IMG/M metagenome (GOLD analysis project Ga0256404, IMG submission 185990) | Bovine rumen microbial communities from Lethbridge, Alberta, Canada - RJG_01 | ecosystem: Host-associated > Mammals > Digestive system > Stomach > Rumen | place: Canada: Alberta | collected...
GTAAATCTAAGAATGTCATGACTATATTATGTCGGTTCACCGACATTTTATCAATATGAAACAAAGGATGATATATATAAAAAAAGACATTCCGATGCAATCGAAATGTCGCCTTTTTTCGTATGGGGCGAAATACGGGATTCGAACCCGTGCGTGCCTGGTTCACAGCCAGGTGAGTTAACCACTTCTCCAATTTCGCCAGCGTGCGAATATATTAACACCAAATATTTGTTAATTCAACCTTAAAACGTTCAATTTTAACGTGATATGCAGGTGTTTCCTCTAACTATTGTATTGTCAGGAATCGATTCTTTAATTTCTACATTACTACCAACAATTACATTGTTACCAATGATAGTATTCCCTCCAAATATTGAAGCTCCTGAATATAAAATTACGTTGTTGAGTAATGTTGGGTGGCGTTTTACTTCTTTAAGCTTTCTACCATCTTTTAAAGACAGCGCGCCAAGAGTAACACCTTGGTAAATCTTACAGTTATCACCAATAATGCTTGTTTCGCCAATAACAATGCCTGTGCCATGATCAATGAAAAATGATTTGCCTATTTGTGCGCCAGGATTGATATCAATGCCTGTTCTTGAATGTGCATATTCGCTTAAGATACGAGCAACAAATTTCATTTTTCTTAAATAAAATTCATGGCTTAATCTATAAGCAAGTATTGCTGTAAATCCTGGATAAGTTGAGACAATTTCAAAATAAGAATCGGCTGCTGGGTCCCCTTTAAAAATAGCTTCAATATCCAAAAGCATTTTTTCTTTAATTTCAGGAAGTTTATCGTATATTTCATCTATTTTTTCTTTATATTCGTCAAATAATGGACCAAAACTATTTTGTAGCGCTTCATAAGATTTTTTTAATTCGGTTTCAATATCCTTCTTTTTACAATTTTCGCTAAGATAATCGAAAAATAAAGCATCTTTAATACTTCTATAAAATTCTATGATTGCATCTCTACAGATTTTTACTTCATTTCTTTGCGCTTCTGCTTCGTTTTTATCTTGATATAGTCTTAAAGCAATTTCTTCTAAATTTCTCATGGAATTATTTTAAATAAACCATAGAGATTATCAAGTTATATGAAACTAAATTTTGGACAATTTTAAAGCCTCATAAGTTTGACAAATCCTTCTTAAGGTGGTTTATTAATAGGTCGGAGGTATGAAAAATGAAGAATTTAGCAAAAGTACTTTCCATTATTGAAGCAGTAATTGTCATCGTTTGTGGTGTTTTAATTGCTTGTGGATACAATGGAGAAATTGTTGATTTAATGGTTGGTATCTCACTTACTTTACTCGGTGTAGACTTCCTTGCAATGTGCTTCACAATTAACAAAAATTTTGCAATTGGACTTGGCATTGCTGGAGCAGCTTCTCTTTCATTAGGTATTGCCTTAATGTGCAATTCAATCGGATTTGCTGAAACAATCCTCACCATCCTCATTGTAATGGGTATGGGTATTGGCTTATTCTTAGTCTTATTCGGATTTATTAGAATCGCTATGAAAGATGTAAGAAATGGTTTATTCCTTGTAATTGGTGGTGCAATCTTAGCAACACTTGCATTCTTAATGTACTTTATTGGCGGATTTAGACAAGCCTTCTGGATTATCGCAGGTATCTTAATTGCAATTTATGGTATCTTCACTTTAATCAGTATCATTGTCCCATCTGTCTCAAAAAAATTAAGAGATTAATTTATTGAACCAAATAATTAAACTTCGCAAATTTGCGGAGTTTTTTTATTTTTATCAAGGATTTGTAGAGATTTTGATGCTTTTCAACCTAAATGTTTCTATCATCTTTAAAGTAATAATGGTAAAAAAGATTTAAAGTGTAATAATTCTTACATGGAAAAATTATTCAATAACAAACGGGCTGGACTTGCTTTACTTGTTTTAATCTATGTCTTAGCAGCATTTTTAGGTATTGTTCTTTTTATCGTTTTCGAAAAATTGGAATTAAATATCCTTATTAACATTTTAATTTGTGATGCTATCGCAACAGTAGTTGTTTGGCTTTTTGGAGTAATTCTAAAAAGTGCCTCTATTTATGATCCTTATTGGTCAGTTCAAACGGCAGTAATTTATACTGCTCTATTAATTAAATTTAACGCGTGGAATCTCGGTTCAATCTTATTTTTGTCTGCTCTATTATTTTGGGCAATTAGATTAACGGTAAACTTTGCTGTTGGATTTGGAAACTTAAGATATATTGATTGGCGCTACAAAATGCTAAAAGAAAAGACGGGAGTTTTCTATCAATTAGTGAACCTTCTTGGGATATGCATGTTTCCAACAATGGTTGTTTATCTAGCTAGTGTTCCATTTTTTATCTACGCAATTGATGGATATGATTTTAATCCTATTCAAATAATAGGCCTAATCATAATGGTAGGAGCAACGCTTCTTGAGCTTGTCTCAGATATCCACATGAAACAATTTATAAAAACAAGAAAAGATAGATCAGAAATCATAAATGTAGGTTTATGGAAATATAGCAGGCATCCAAACTATTTAGGTGAAATTTCTTTCTGGTTTGGCGCTTTATTTGTTCTTCTTTTTACAAACTTTAATATGTGGTATTGGTCATTTGGCGCCATAATCAATTTGATAATGTTCTTAGTAATTTCTATTCCAATGGAAGAAAATCATATTAAAGAATATAAACCAGGATTTATGGAATACAAAAAGACTACAAGTATGCTACTTATTCTTCCACGAAGAAAACCTCAAGATTCTATTAATTAATTTTTTTCTAATAATTCTCTAACGACAACGCTAGCAATTGTTAAACCAGCAACTGAAGGCACAAATGCACTTGAGCCTGGAATGCTTCTTTTGCTTACATTTTCCTCTTTTTTAATCTCATCATTTAAAGGTTTAATTGGCTCTTCTATTGAGTAAACAACTTTTAGTTTTTTTATTCCAAGTTCTTTTAGTTTCTTTCTCATCACCTTGCAAAGTGGATCATAACTCGTTTTAAAAATATCAGTAACTTCAATTTTAGAAGGATCTAATTTATTTCCGCATCCCATGGCTGATATCAAAGGTATGTCATTTTCGTAACATATTTTTGCTATTTCAATCTTTGCTGAAACTGTATCAATTGCATCAATTACATAATCAAAATTATTAAAATCTATGCTAGATTCAGCTTTTTTTAGAAAAAATTCATTAACGCAATTAACTTTAGCATCTGGATTTATAGAAAGAATATGCTCTTTCATAACTTCGGTTTTAGCTTTTCCTATAGACTTATAATTTGCGATAAGTTGTCTATTTAAATTGGTTAAGGAAACAGTGTCATTATCAACTATTGTGAAATTACCTACACCGCTTCTTACTAAGCCATCAACAACATGTCCCCCCACTCCACCTAAGCCAAAAACTAGGACATTCATTTTATGAAGTTTATTAACTTTTTCACTTCCTACAAGTAATTCAAATCTACTAAATTGATTAAGCATATAGTAATTTTAAAGTTTACCTTAAATTAAATCAATCAATGAGCGACCGTTGCAGTAAATGCATCTAATGTTTTTACAAAATCTTTGGGTGCGGCTTGTTTAAAGTTTTTAATGATTTTTTGATTAATTGAAAGATAATAAGCTTCCGCAATTGCACTTATTAAGGAACAAAATTCACTAGTTGCAAACTCATTAATTAAAGAATTCTTAACGCAATCTTCAAAGTCTTTGCTAAACAAAAACGTATTCATGATTTGAAAAAATTTTAGTAGTGTTTTTATGCACTTATTCAAATCACATACTTTTCCAAACTTACCAACCTTCATGTTTTCAATAAAATTGTAGGTTATAAGTAAACATTGTCTTTTTGTCTTTTGATTAATACATTCAAAAATGAGTCGCGTTGTAAGCAAGGATAAAATCCATTCTTCTTCAGAAATGTTTAAACTTTCTTTAAACGAATTAATCGCTTCATAAATCTCTTTTAAGTTTGTCATCGCCCATGCTAGAGGAATACAAGAAACAGCAAAATAACCAGTATTATCTGAGATTTTATTCGGTTTTTGCAAGGTTTTTTGAACTAAACGTGAATCAAAACATCCTCTTTTGCTAATAATTTCCATAACACCGTTGTAATTTCTTAATGAATCGCTAAGTTCAATTGATCCATTAATATTTTTTCGAAAGTCAATCCTTCCATTATTTTCAAAACGGTTAAAATAATATTCGCCTATTAAAGCACCTATCATATCTACCTCCTTTCTAAGAAAACAAAATGTCCTCTTACTATATAGAAGGAGGCAAAATCGTTAAAAAATAACTTTTGGTAAAAAAAAGTTATGTTTTTATGTTTAAACTAATACCAAATTAATTTTGTAAAAGAAAAGACCGCTTAATTGCGGTTTAATCTTAATTTTTCGGAAATGCTTCAGTTACTGCACTATCAAGATTATCAACAGCAGTTTTTAAATCTGCAATTAATTTTTCAAAATCTGCATCGCATACCAGCGCTTCTTTATCGCCTTCAATCGGTGCATTTGCAACTAAAGTGTCAATACTTACTTTATAAAGCAAACTCATTTTCTTAAGTGTATCAATGTTTGGTTCACTTCTATTAGTTTCGTAATTGCCAAGTTGATAATAATTAACACCAATAAATTGAGCTGCATCTTTTTGCGTAAAACCAGCTTTTTCCCTAAAATGTCTAAATCTCTTGCCTAAATTCATAAGATTTTATTATATATAAGTATTTGTTTCTTTTTGACATTCATATCAAAAATTGGACATTTCCGTTTCAGTTTTTGATACAAAATAGATTAATTTTCAACTTTTTCACTCATTTTCTGTAAATTAGCAAAGGTATTCAAAAGGGTTTATAATATAGATAAGAGGTTTTAAATGTATGAAACTTAAATTTAAAAAATTTGATGCAGTTGTCGTTGGATGCGGATTTGCTGGAGCTACAATTGCAAATCTTTTAGCAAATAAAGGTCAAAAGGTACTAATTGTCGAAAAGAGATCTCAATATGGCGGCAATATGTATGACTATTATGATGAAAATGGAGTGCTCGTCCATAAATATGGACCACACATTTTCCACACAAATTCAAAAAAAGTATTTGACTATCTTTCTTCTTTTACTCCTTTTGAAGAATATAAACACAAAGTTTTAGGTAACATTGATGGTACATTAGTGCCCATCCCTTTTAATTTCACAAGTTTAGAAAAATTGCTTCCTAATGAAGCTAAAACAATCGAAGAAAAATTAACAAGTAAATATCCTGGAAAAGTTAGAGTAAGTATTCTTGAATTATTAAACGACGAAGACGAACAAATCAAAAACTTCGGACAATATGTTTATGAAAAAGTTTTCATTCATTACACAGCAAAACAATGGGGGATCCATCCAGATAAAGTAGATAAGAGCGTAATCAATAGAGTTCCAGTCATTTTAGGATATGAAGATCTTTATTTTGGTGATACATATCAATATATGCCAGTTAAAGGATTTGCCGAAATCTTTAATCAAATGTTAAATAATAAGAATATCTCTATTATTTTAGATACTCCTGCTAAAGAATTATTAAAACTTGAAGATGGCAAAATCTATTTGGATGGCGAATTATTTAGTGGTAGGGTCTTCTATTCTGGAGCAATTGACGAATTATTTGATTATAGATTTGGTCCATTGCCATATCGTTCACTTAATTTAGTCTTTGAACGTCATAATGTAACTTATTATCAACCAAATTCGGTTGTTAATTACACAACAAGCGAAGACTTCACAAGAATTAGCGAGTTCAAATATCTTTCAAACCAACACATTGAAGGAAAGACAACAATCTTAAAGGAATATTCCTTACCTTATGATAAAGATAATCCAGCATGCAGCGATCCTTATTACCCAATTCAAAATCCAGAAAACCAAGCATTATATGGAAAATACCTTGAATTAAGTAAAACTTATCCTCAATTAACACTTTGTGGAAGGCTTGCCGAATACAAATATTACAATATGGATGCAGTAATCCTTAGAGCAATGGAGATTGTTGAAAACTTATAAAATCAAAGATCCAATAACGGATCTTTTAAATAGAAAACGAATACACGTGGTTATTGTTTTTATCGCTTTGGCCGCATGATGTACTTATAAAAAGAAAAGAGTAAAATATATTTATGAAATTATTAACTATAGTTATTCCATCTTACAACTCAGAGAAATGGTTAGGAGGATGCTTAGATTCATTATTAATTGGCCTTGATGATAAGCTCGAAGTAATCATTGTAAATGATGGTAGTAAAGACAAAACAAGCGAAATTGGCCATTCCTACTGTGACAAATATCCATTTATGCAAATTATTGATAAAGAAAATGGCGGTCACGGAAGTGGAATTAATGTTGGTTTAAGTCACGCAACAGGTTTGTATTTTAAAGTTTTAGATAGTGACGATCAATTAGATAAAGAAGGGTTATATGAACTTATTGAAATGATCGAAAAACATCAAAAAGAGAATTGCTTGCCTGATGTATATATTGCTGATTACATTTCAAATTATGTTGAAAGTAAAACTCAGCACATCAATTCATTAAAGAAATATTTTAAAGTTCACGAAATAATGGACGTTGAAAATGTCAAAAAATTTAAACTTGATGACTACATGATGCTCCATTGCCTCTTTGTTAAAACCGAACTTTTAAAAGAAACTAAAATGAACCTTTTAGAAAAAACTTTCTATGAAGACAATCAATATGTTTACCACACTATTTGTCATGCAAAAACATATTGCCACCTTGAGAAACCAATTTATTGGTATACTTTAGGTAGAGAAGGGCAGTCAATCGCTCCTGAAAATTTGGTTAAAAACTATGCTCACCAACTTCGCGTTCAAAACGCTGTTGTTAGAATGCTAAATTATGAAGAAATCTATTCTCGTCCAAAAAATCAAAGAAAGATGATTATTCATGAACTTGGAATTATTCATAGCTTAACTTATTTTTATATCTACCTTGCTCCTGATAAAGAGAAAGTCACTCAATATAAAGCTTTCTGGAAGAGCTTAAAGGTAGATGACAAAAAGCTTTATAAAAAACTTCACAATCGTTCAATTTATTCGGTCGCATTAATGGTTCCTGGCTTTGCAAGAAAACTCCTTATTAAAATTTTATACGGACCAATTAAGCGAATGAAAGGTTGGTAAAAAGAAAAGGCACAATTCGTGCCTTTTTATTTTAAAAACCTTGCAAATCTCAATTATTTTTCATGTATTCATCCATTGCATCAGCAACTTTTTTAGATACTCTAATTGCTTGAACAACTGTTTTTGCTCCAGTCACAACATCACCACTAGCAAAGATTCCAGGTCTAGTTGTCCTACCAACTTCATCAACTGTTACTAGTCCTTTATTACCAACTTCAATACCTTTAGTTGAAGAAACAATTACAGACTTTGGACCTTGCCCAATTGCAATAATTACTGAGTCAGTTTTAAGTAGTTCTTCGCTATTTTCTATTTCTTCTACTTCTCCATTTTCATTAACTTTTCCGTCACTAAGAATGACTCCGTCTTCAGTAAACTTCTTAGTAATTTTGTTATAAATGATTTTTGCTCCATCCATTAAGGCGTAATCTAATTCAACTTTTCTAGCTGTTATCTCGTCTGGATTTCTATTAAATACTAAAGTAACATTTCTTGATCCATGACGTAAAACTGTTCTAGCAACATCCATTGCAGTATTGCCTGCACCAATAATAGCGACAGTATTTCCTAATTCATAGACATCAGGATTTTTTAGATAATCAATGGCGTAATGGACATTACCTAAGCTTTCTCCTTCTAACTTTAAAGTATTAGGTCTCCATACCCCAGTTCCAATAAAGATTGATTTATAGCCATCTCTTTGAAGATCATCAATTGTTAAATTTGTTCCAATTGCTGTATTAGGTCTAATTTTAACTCCTGATTTAATCAAGACATTCTTTAATCTATCTAAAACTGATTTTGGAAGTCTAAATTCTGGGATTCCATATCTTAAGACTCCTCCGATTTTATCCCTAGATTCAAAAATTGTTACATCGTATCCTCTTCTACTTAGTAAAAAAGCAATTGTAATTCCTGCTGGGCCGCTTCCAATAATAGCAACCTTCATTCCGTTCTTTACCACTTTTTTAGGTTCATAAATATTTAAGTAGTAATCGGAAATGTAGTTTTCAATAGATCCAATAGGTACAGGGATTCCTTTTCTACCTAAAACGCAATGTCCTTCACATTGATTTTCTTGAGGACACACAAAACTACATACTAATGATAATGGATTATTCTCGAATAATAATTCTCCTGCATCTTGAATGTTATTCTCTCTTAATAATTTAATAGCATCCCTAATAGGTGTATTAACAGGGCAACCTTGCCTACACATTGGGTTCTTGCATTGAAGACACCTTCTAGCTTCATCAACTACTGTTTCACGCATAATAATTTCCTCGTTCAGTATATTTTAAAATTAAATACGAATAAGGGCAAAAAATAAAAGCAGGTTCGACCTGCTTTTATTGATTAAATGAGTTAAGCAAAATTATTCTTTTACTAATTCCATGTTTGAAATTTTATAGACTCCACCATCTTGTACCCAAGCTGATGCAGTTGCATTATCTTTATAAACAAGTTTATAGTTACCAGCTTCTTTAATGGAACATGCAATGTCTACAGTTTGTTTTGTTTCATTGCCTTGAGTAAAGTAGAAAATTACATTTGTAATTTCACTTGTTGCTTCAAATTCTAGCGAAAGTTTTCCATCTTCTCCTTTTAAGTTTCCTTTACATTCATCCCATGAACCTAAAGGTTTATAATCTTGTGCACCCCATGCATAGATTGAGAAGCCTGTTCCTGCAGGATCCCAAGCTTGAAATTCAGCAACATCAATACTAATTTTCACTTTAAAGGTTACTGGTTCTGGATCAGGTGTTGGATCTTCTCCGGCTTGATATCCTTCTAGCCACACAGAATATCCGTTTTCCCAAACTTTAAGATATAAGTTGACGTTTTCTGCAGTTGCTCTAACTTTAATACCGGTTTCTGCATTGCCTTCAACATTATTTGCTTCATCAACATCAGCACCAATATTTGTTAATGCCGCTTCACCTTTATAGAAGACTAATTCTTGGTCTTTTTCGACATTTAATTTGACTACATATTGAGCTTTAAAAGTTTCGCCTTCCTTAAGCTCAACGCTTGTTAAAGCATAAGATTCTTCACCAATCTTAACAGAATAAGTTTCTTCAACTGGTTCTGGATCAGGTGTAGGATCTTCAGATCCTTCTTTAACTACATAAATGAATGAATCTTTTGAAAGATAAACTGTATATAAGCCAGCAGCTGTACAAACAAAGTTATCTGATTCGCCTTCTTTAGCATCCTTAATGCCGTGCCAAACCTCTTGTTCTCCACCAAGTTCAATAACTTTGATTTCATCGTTTATATTCAACTCAAGATGTTTATAAACAGCAATATTATTGTCATCACCTTCATCAGGATTAACTAATTTATGTGTTTTCTCAAATAAATCAGGATTTTGGGCATTATACCAATTTGTTTTTTCTCCAATTTTACCTGTGATGTAGTATTCAACTTCTTCAACAGGATCTGGGTCATTTGGTTTTTCATCTACAACGTAAATATATCCATTTTTACCAAGATAAATTGAATATTCGCTCGTTCTTGGACAGACATAATTCCCATCTTGATCTCCACCAGATTCCACTCCGTGCCATTTAACTTCACCTTGAGAAGGAATATCGATAACTTTTAATTTATCATCTTTTTCAAGTTCAACATGTTCAATATAAGCGACATTATTGCTTTCTTCAGATTCGTCTAATGTTAACTTTAAACTTCTATCGAAATTATCTCCATACCAATTATTAACGCCTTTAATTTCACCAGTAACGTAATATTCATGTGTTACAACTGGTTCAGGGTCATTAGGTTTTTCATCTACAACATAGATATTGCCATCTTTGCCTAAATAAATTGTATATTCGCTTGTTTTTGAACAGACATAATTTCCGTCATTGTCTCCACCACTAGCTACACCATGCCATTTAACTTCACCTTGAGAAGGAACATCAATAACTTTTAATTTGTCTCCAGTTTCAAGTTCAACATGTTCAATATAAGCAACATTGTTACTTTCTTCAGATTCGTCAATTGTTAACTTTAAACTTCTATCGAAGTTTTCACCGTACCAATTACTAACGCCTTTAATAACACCAGTTACAAAATATTCATGAGTAACAACTGGATCTTCACCTTTTACATATCCTGTAACCCAGAATGAAAGACCGCCGTCTTTCCAGACTTTAAGGTAAACAGTTACTTCTTTTGCGTCATTGTGAATAAAGAATCCGTTTTCAGTTGAGTCAACATTATTTTCGCCTGAATCTGGACCGATACCAGTAGTGATTCTTTCCTCGTTTTTAATGAAAGCAATCATGTCACCTGCATGAACTTCAGCAAGTTCAACTTTGAATTGCTTGACCATGTTTTCTTGTTCAGCATCTACATCAATTTCGGTTAAAGCTAATTCTTCTTGTCCAAAATAAAGTTTGTAGACGTCTTCAACAGGAACTGGATCTTCACCTTTTACATATCCTGTAACCCAGAATGATAAGCCACCATTTTCCCAAACCTTAAGATAAACTGTGACATCTTTTGCATCGTTATGAATAAAGAATCCATTTTCGGTTGAATCAACGTTATTATCACCTGCATCAGGTCCAATTCCAGTAGTGATTCTTTCATCATTTTTAATGAAAGCAATCATATCACCTGCATGAACTTCAGCAAGTTCAACTTTAAATTGTTTAACCATGCCTTCTTGGTCGGCATCAATCTCAGTTAATGCTAAAGATTCTTGGCCGAAATAAAGTTTATAGACATCTTCAACAGGAATTGGATCTTCACCTTTTACATATCCTGTAACCCAGAATGAAAGACCACCATCTTTCCAAACTTTAAGGTAAACAGTTACTTCTTTTGCGTCATTGTGAACAAAGAAACCATTTTCGGATGAATCAACGTTATTATCTCCTGTATCAGGTCCAATTCCACTAGTAATTCTTTCACCATTTTTAATGAAAGCAATCATGTCGCCAGCGTGGACTTCAGCAAGTTCAACTTTGAATTGCTTGACCATGTTTTCCTGTTCAGCATCTACATCCATTTCAGTTAAAGCTAATTCTTCTTCACCAAAATAAAGTTTGTAGACATCTTCAACAGGAACTGGATCCTCGCCTTTTACATATCCTGTAACCCAGAATGATAAGCCACCATCTTTCCAAACTTTAAGATAAACTGTGACATCTTTTGCATCGTTATGAATAAAGAATCCATTTTCAGTTGAGTCAACATTATTTTCGCCTGAATCTGGTCCAATTCCGCTAGTAATTCTTTCGCCATCTCTGAGGAAAGCAATCATGTCGCCTGCATGAACTTCAGCAAGTTCTGCCTTATATTGTTTAACCATTCCTTCTTGGTCAGCAGCCATTTCGGTGAAGGCAATTTCTTCTTGTGCAAAATAAAGTTTGTAAGCTATTTCAACTGGATCTTCACCTTTTTCGTAACCTGTAACCCAGAATGAGAAACCACCATCTTCCCAAACTTTAAAATAAATTGTGGCGTCTTTTGCGTCATTATGAACAAAGAATCCGTTTTCAGTAGAAACTATATTATTATCACCTGCATCAGGTCCAATTCCACCGCTGATTCTTTCACCATTTTTAATAAATGCGACCACATCGCCTGCATGAACTTCAGCAAGTTCAACTTTAAATTGTTTAAGCATGCCTTCTTGGTCAGCATCAATTTCAGTAAATGCAAATTCTTCTTCACCAAGATAAAGTTTATAAACATCGCCAACTGGGTCTTCGCCTTTTACAAATCCTGTAAGATAGAATGAGTATCCTTGCTCCCAAACTTTAAAATATAAGTGAGCGTTTTCAGCACTATTATGAACATAGAAACCATCTGTTCCTACGATAATATTATTATCTCCTTGATCAGGTCCAATTTCACTTTCAATAACGTTTCCATCGTAAATAAATTGAACTTTTTGACCTTCTGTAACTGCTGGAATGGCTGCTTCAAATTGTTTGACCATTCCTTCTTGGTCAGCATCAATTTCAGTAAATTTATATGATTCATTTCCAATTAAAACACTGTATTTAATTTCGACTGGGTCAGGGTTGACTGGGTTACCAACAGCTTTTCCTTTAGCAACATAAACGTCGCCTGCTTTTTGAACTGTCCCAACTTTAGTATCTCCTAGATACCATCCATCAAATTCGATTTCTTCATTAAGACTGACAACATTTGTTGGGAGTGAATCGCCGACTTTGCCTTCTTTAGTGACCCTTCCTGTTTCTTCACCTAACTTGAAATTTTCGCCTAAGTCTAAAACATAAGAGATTGTAGTTGGTGTAACTGGACCGACTTGTTTTACATTGAATTTTAAAACATAGGTATCTCCATCAGCTTCGACTGCTGTTACAAGTTTATCTCCTTTGTACCAACCTAAAAGCTCATATGTTGTTTCATCAAATGTAATTTCATCAACTAATGGAAGAATATCTCCAACATGTCCTTCTAACGTAATGCTTCCTTTTTTGCCATTAAATGAGAAATTATCTCCAAGGCTTAAGGTGTACGAAATTTTATTTGTTTCATCCCCGGTTTGTGTGTTGTCGCCCTTATCTGTAGGGTCTTTCTTTACAGGGCTACAAGCACCTAAAACCATAGTTAAGCCTGCTAATGAAACTAATAAAAGTTTTAATTTTTTGTTCTTCATAAAACCTCCATGTTTATGCGCATAGATAGCAAGAAAATTTAAATACTCAAAACACCTTGTTATCTTAATTATTATCGCTGCGCAAGTTTTTCCTTTACCCTTTATTATACCCCTGCGCGATTTCGTGTGCAAAAAATATGATATGAAAAATAAAAAAACCTAGTTTTTGCAAGGTTTTTCAAATAAAATTATACAAAGTGTATCTTATTTATATTGTTTAAAAGCAGCAAGAATTTTATCTAACGCTTCGTCTGTTAAGTATTTATCTTCTAACTCTTTGCCATCTTGAAGAGCATAGAATTTTTCAAAAATTGTATTAGCGACTTGTTCATCAAATACTTCCATAATTTTATCATCACCTAAATAAAAGACTTGTGCGGTATCTTCTTCAGGGGTTCCAATTACTTTAACATTTCTTAAGATTGCAAACATTTTATCAAGCAAAGGAATAATAGCTATTTGTTCGTATTCTTCTGGGTTATCGTTTTCATCGTATAAAACAATATTATCTACATTGTCTTTATCGAACAAAGCTTCAAGTGCGTCATCAATCATAATCATACCTCCAAATTTCGGTGTCAAAAAAAGTATAAATAAACTTAGTTTTAAAGTCTATTAATAAATAGTAATAAAATAAGTTAATTCAAGATTTATTATAAAATTTTTAAACCTACATTTACGCTTGTTACATTCATATTAGAGGAAGAGTAAATATCTTTCAACTTTTAATCACGTTCAAATAAATCTGCAAATACATAATTTTTTTGAGTTGTAATAAAAAAGAGAGCATCCTTGCTCTCTATTTTGATAACAATATTTTATAACCTATATTTTTTACGTTTAAAGTAAATCTTTAATTGCATTTTCGACAACACTCATGTCGATTGTTGGTTCGAAACGTGCAACAACTTTACCATTTTTATCGACTAAAAATTTTGTGAAATTCCATTTTATGTCACTGTTATTTTTGTATTGTGGATCTATTTTCGAAAGTAGACCATCCATAAGTTCAGCCATTTGGCCTTCACCGAATCCTTCAAAACCTTTTTGTGATTTTAAATAAGTATATAAAGGTAATTCATTAGCGCCATTAACATCAGACTTTTTCATTTGAGGAAATGTTGTGTTGTAGTGAAGCGTACAAAATTCATGTATCTCCTCATCGTTACCTGGAGTTTGCGCACCAAATTGATTGCATGGAATATCTAGAATTTCTAAACCTTTATCATGATAATCTTTAAATAGTTGTTCAATTGGTGCATATTGAGGTGTGAACCCACAACCAGTTGCTGTATTAACAACTAAGACGACTTTTCCTTTAAAAGAGTCGAGTTTTACAAGGTTTCCCTTTCTATCAAGCAATGTAAAATCATAAAATTTTGCCATGTATTACTCCTATTTTATCTTAACAATATATCCTTCTCTTCTAGCTTTAGGTGTTGGATTTTCCATCGCTTTATAGCCTAAAGCAATTGATGCAACTCCTCTAACGTGTTCGTTAATTCCCCATTTTTTAAGTAAAGCTTTTCCTTCATCTAATTCAAAAATTTCTTTTGATCTATTAATCCAGCAAGAGCCCAAGCCAACTGCCTCTGCTGCATTTAATAAATTTGTAGTAACTGCACTAGCATCAAGAATTCCAAGCTCTAAATTTGGCGCTCTATCTGTTGCGAAAACAATAATAATAGTTGGAGCTCCATAATATCCAATTCCAGGTCTACCCATTATTTTGCAGCTAAGTCTATCTAATTCTGCAACATCTTCAGGATTTTGAACTGCAACAATTAAAGGAGATTGCAAGCCATGTGCTGTAGGGGCATAAGTTCCTGCTTCTAAAACAGCATCAAGTTCTTCCTCTTTAATTTGTTCTGATTTGAATTTTCTAATTGCTCTTCTTTCTTTTAAAACTTTTAATGCTTCGGTGTTCATTAATGATTCCTCCGCATTTATTTTAATTATATTTTTCAATTTGTGAAATCATTAGGCTTGAAGAATTAGTAAATATCTTTCATTTTAACTGTCGAGCCAGTCGTTTCTTTTACAACTTCAATTCCGGCAGGAATATATTCCTTAAGCTTTTCAACGTGGCTGATGATGGCGATAGTTTTATTTGCTGATTTTAAAGTTTCTAATGCTTTCATAGCTGTATCTAAATATTGCTCATCGAGAGTTCCAAACCCTTCATCAATAAAGATAGATTGAATTTCAACTAATGCTTTTGTACTTTCAATCATATCGCTAAGTCCTAAAGCCAAAGATAACGCCGTAACAAACTTTTCACCACCACTTAAAGTAGATGCCATTCTGCACTTGCCTGATTCTAAGTCAAAGACCTCAAGTTCAAGGCCTTTTTGACCGTTTCCTCCAGAAGCTTCATCTTTTCTTTGCAAAGTATATCTGCCATTAGTAATAACTTTAAGTCTTCTGTTTGCTTGCTCAACAATTCTACTGAAATAGTCTGCAAGGATATAAGTTTTAAACGTTGTTTTTAATCTGTTATTACCTCTTGCAACATTATAAAGTTCACTTAAAGAGCTAACTTTCTCAATGATCTTTTTACATTCAGCATACTTATCTTGTAGCTGCTTTGAACTGTTTTTCAAATTATTAATCTTATTAATAAGGATTGTTTCTTTTTGTTTTTTATCGCGAGTATTTGCGTCTAAGTTCCTTACTTCAAGAGCTAATTCTTCTTCGCTAGAAACTTCTTTGTTTTTAATCTCAGAATCGGCATTGTCGATAATTGTTTTGTTCTTTGTTAAATCTTTTTCGTATTCAGTTAATTCTTTCTCTAATGCATGCACATCAACATTAACTTTTTGAGATAGATCAGCTGGATTAACTAATGCCTCGTAATCAGAATTTGAATGCACGTATTTATTGTTTTTGTAAATTTCCTCTAAATTCTCGGTTGTTGAAGCGAGGTTTCTCTTCGTGTTTTCAACTCCTTCTTTATAGGATTTAATAGATGCTGAAATACTAGAAATTTCCCTTTCGCAAGAATTAACATCGCTTTCATATTGTTTAATTTCTTTATTGATTTCATTCATTTTTTCTTTTTTAGAATTTAACAAAGATGGTAAGTCTACTTTATTCATGTCTTCGATTGTCGCTTCTGCAAAACCGTTAGTTTTGAATAATTCAAAAACGATTTGTTGTTGTGTTTCAAACTTAGTTTCAAGCGATTTTACATATTGAATTATTTTATTAACTTCTTCTCTAGATTTATCGAGTTTTTCTTGAGATTTTTTATATTCCTCTTCACTTACTGGGTTAGAAGCTTTTGCAGTTTCTGGATGATGAATAGATCCACAAACAGGACACTTAACACCTTCCTTTAAGTTTTTAGCAAGGTTAAAGGCTGTTGAAGCAAAATATCTTTTTTCAATTAAAAGCGCTTCTTCTGAAATTTTATTAAATTGATTAATCTTTTGATTTTGTATTGCACTCTCAGATTCAATCTCTTTTTCCTTCTCTTTTAGGTCTTTAAGAGAATCATTGACTTTCTTTAAGTTATTAATTTCTTTTTCAAGATTTGAAAACTCGGCTTTCTTTAATTCTATATCTTTTGCTTTATCTGAAAGGGATTTCTTTGTTTCATTTTTTTCGTTAAGTTTGTGCTCAAAATCTTTAACCTTCTTTTCATCATTTTGTATATTTTCATTGAATCGAGAAATATTTGAGATATAAGGCTTAACTAAGTTAATCTCTTTTTGCTTTTCAAGTAAAATCCTTCTCAAATCATAATATTCTTTTTGTTTAACTAAAGTTTCATAAGAAGATAAAGCAGTTTTATAAGTATTAATTTGTTTATTAATAGACCTTAAATTTTGTAACCTATTTGTTGCGTCATTATACTTACTTAATGAATCATCATATTCTTTTGTCGTGCTAGTTTTTTCTTCCTCATATACTTTAAGAAGTTTGCCGATATTTTCAATAAAAGAAGGTAAATTTGATGAATCTGCTAACGCTTCACGATATCCTACAATACTTTCCTTATCTTCAACGTTTTCAATAAGAGTATTTATAGAGGCTTCAATGTTGCTTTTTTCGGCATTAGCTGCTTTAAATCTATCAGCAATTTTTTCCTCGAAATATTTGTATGCTTCTTTTTGGAAAAGATGCTCTAAAATAATTGCTCTATCTTTTGAACTTGCAGTAACAAGTTTAGTAAATTCGCCTTGAGCTAATAAACCAACATTTTTAAATTGCTCGCCATTTAAGAAAAGTATTTCTTTTTCAATTTTCTCAATAATCGTTTCTTTCCTAGTGATGACTGTTTTATCAGGAAGAGTCAATTCCCATCCTGGTTTTTCTTCAACAAAGCCACTCCCCTTTAATGCTTTTCTTTTATATCCAAGAGATTTATAAA
>Ga0256404_1007504_pt1 | contig 17196 bp, 19 predicted proteins | sample RumenRJG_01DNA_FD_185990 | JGI IMG/M metagenome (GOLD analysis project Ga0256404, IMG submission 185990) | Bovine rumen microbial communities from Lethbridge, Alberta, Canada - RJG_01 | ecosystem: Host-associated > Mammals > Digestive system > Stomach > Rumen | place: Canada: Alberta | collected...
TATATACATTGCATTCCAAATACTCAAAAGATCACCATGAGACACGATAATGATGTTCTCTTCTTTACTGTTAATAACTTCATCGTAAAAAGATTTCAGACGATTCCATGCATCTCTCCGACTTTCCCCATCAGAAAACAGTCTGTCATCAACAGTATTCTCTGGACACTCAATATTTTCACGAAGCCACTGAACCGACTTACCGCAACATTTTCCAAGATTTCTTTCTCTTAGTTCCTGCTTAAAAATCGGTTCTATACCTAGATATTTAGCTATTTCTTCAGCTGTCTGTATAGCACGCTTTAGATCCGAAGAATACAAAACCACCTTTTTACCGGCAAGTTCATTGCTCAATTTCTTTCCAATGTGATCTGCCTGTTTTTTCCCAAGTTCTGTTAAATCCCAATCTGTCCACGAACCTACCATTCCATTCGTATGATGAATTGACTGTGTATGTTGAACAGTGATAATGTGTTTCATCTAATATCTCCTTAGTCGATTCTACTGAAATTTAACTTACAAAACCAGTTAAGACACATTCTTACAGCTTCTTCATAAAGCAAATATAATGCAGCTCCAATCAATACACAGCCTGTATTTAATATCAGATCATCAATATCTGTATGTCTTTCGGGACATACTATTATTCTACTCTGGAAGCTTTTACAACAGTTATATGCTTATCCCTGATTTCTTCAATCGTATAAATCATTTCTTTTGCAAGGATAGTTTTTTTAATATCTTTTTCTGTTGGAATCCTTCCCATCTTTTCAATGATATAACCAGAAAGCGTATCATAATCACCTTCCTGAATATGAATACCAAGGATTTCTTCAACATCATATATGGTCATTTCTGCATTAATAATATAAGTGTTATCATCTATCTTCTTAAAATTTTCTTCGACTTTATCATGCTCATCATAGATTTCACCTACTATTTCTTCCAGAATATCTTCCATCGTAACTATGCCGGCAGTTCCACCATATTCATCAATAACTATCGCCATTAAATTTCTGCTTCTTTTTAATTCAGCAAACAATTCGTCAATCGGTTTACTCTCCGGTACAAAATAAGGTGTACGCATAACCCTTGTTATATTTGTATCTTTACTCTTATCTGAATAGTTGCTAAAAACTTGCTAGGATTAACAAGCATCTTTACTATTTTTTCAGCCTTTTTATTACCATTTTTAGCCATTCTATTGAGCTTTGTATCATTCAAAGATACAAATGCCATCTCCGAAGCAGCAAAAAATGCATTCACAAATATTAAAACAATAATCAGTATTACTTTCATCTTTTATACCTCTAAAACTTAATCATACCTTCTCATATTTTCTACCTCGCATTTGCAAAACGAATTATAAACTCTAGTCTTTTATCCTCTAGTTTTGCTTCGATACTTCCTTTTTGTTTTTCCACCAGAAGCTTTGCTATATAGAGTCCAAGTCCCGCTCCTCCAGCTGTTCTGGCCTTATCTGCCCGGTAGGTTCTATCAAAGATATGCTCCACATCTATATCAGTATCAGTATTTATCTTGTTACTTAGTTTTATATAGCAATACTCTTTCCCTTTATTAACCGTAAGTGAAAAACTGCCCTCTGCATACTTAAATATATTGCTGAAAAGGTTACTGAATACTCTAGAAAGCATCTCACGATTTGCCTTCACCATAACTGAAGTATCGGGAAATTGTATCTCAGGTTCCAGACCATTATCTCTTATCAAGGTCTCATAATCTATAATTAATTCAGATAGAAAACCTATCATTTCTACTTCCTGAAACTCTACTACAGAACTATCGCTCTCTAAGACAGAAAGCTCAAAAAACTCATCAACCATGCTTTTAAGGGTATCAGACTTACGCGCACTAATTTCGAGATACTCTCTTCCTTTATCAGAAAGTGGTTCGCCTTCAAGCATTTGAAGATTACCCTTAACTACAGTCAGTGGAGTTCTAAGATCATGAGCTATATCCGATATGGACTGCTCTAGTTGTCTCCTAGTCTTCTCTGTTTCCAACTTCATATTCTTCTGATAGTCCAGATTTTTATTAAATTCATTTGCCAGTTCATCTATATCTGAATCGATAAGGTCTACCCTTAACTGGCGGTTATATCCCTCGTCTCTGGTTTGCTTTAGTTCCTTAGACATATTTCTGACACTACGTTTCATTATAAGTATACGGACCGAAAGAAATACAATGATTACCAGAAGCACAAGGATTACAATCACATATATATTCACTTTATTATTCCTTACCTATTTTCGTATAATTCATATATATTTATTCTTTTATCAGGCAAACAAAAAAATATATAATTAATGGGATACTTCCGGGATCTATCAATAAAGGCAAAAGTATAAGTAACGGATATTGAGATCTGAATAGACAATAAACCAGAAGTGCTCCAGCAATCCCTCCAAAAAAAGGTGTCGGAGATGGAATATGTTCATCCTTTCGTATCTTCATGAAAAGTATCCGATAATTTATAATCGTAAAAAATAAAAATGCGGATCCCAGGAAAATGACACCTGCTATAGTATCTAACAGTTCCACTTTTCTCCCCCCTTATCATTATTTCTAAGTAGATTTATGAGAATCACTGTTTAAGTTTATACCCTATACCCCAAACTGTTTCTATAATTTCCTCACCTGTAGCCTTCTTCAGTTTAGAACGAAGGTTACTCATATGCACATTTATTGTATTATCCTCATAAATATATGTATCATTCCAGACTGCCTCATATAGATTTGCCTTAGAAAATGTTTTCAAAGGATTTTTCAAAAAAAGTTCCAGAAGTTGAAGTTCCTTTGAAGTCAATTTCAAAGGCTCACCATTATAGGTCACAGTATTAAGCTCAGTATTCAGTTCTACTCCTTTATGCGAATACACTACTCCTGCTTCAGAGCTTTCGTCAGACTCGGCTCCTTCACTTCTTCGAAGTACAACCTCTATTCGCACAAGCACCTCATTTAGATCAAATGGTTTTATGATATAATCATCGGCTCCCATTCTAAGAACATCCAGACGCGTATCAAGCATAGTCTTTGCAGAAATGACTATAACGGGTGTCTTCCTTTTCTGCACATCCTTTGCAGCTCTAAGCTCCTGAATAAGCTCTTCACCTGATTTATATGGAAGCATCATATCCAAAAGGATGATATCATACTGTTCTTTATCCATTAACTCTGAAGCCTCATTTCCATTTTTTGCTTCAGATACTATAAACTCCTTTTCAGCCAAAAAATTCTTAAGTAATTCTCTGATTTCCCTGTCATCTTCTACTACTAGCATTCTCTTCTTCATTGACATACTTCATCCTTCATTGATATTTCAAATAATCATTATCAAGATAATATCATATCGGCAACTTCCTTAATGGAAAGTCCACCGGTATCTAATGTATTATCAAGTGACTCAAAATATGGCAGTGACTTTATGCTTACTTCCAGCCATTCATCTGTCCGCCATTCGCATACTCTGTCATTCTTCCAGCGACTGATCAAAGTTTCTTTATCTGAAATCAGAGTGACACTCTTCATATCCAGTCCAAGCTTGCTAATACCATCAGTTATACTTTCATATACCTTGGGGGCGTCCATCAACCAGACCAGAACGATCATCTTGCAAGCCTGACATTTGCTGTAATTATCTATCATATGAAGGATATTATCCACCGCCATCATTCTGGTTTCATTGTTCCCAATAAATGGATGAATATCCATACACCAGTCCCCATCTATAAATGCTGTTCCAGGATTCTTATCAGCTATATACTTTCCCACTGCAGTTTTTCCTACTCCCATGGGACCATTTAATACAAATATCTTCATACTATTATTCTTACTACTCTTCATTGTAATCTCCACTCTGCCGCCTTGCCGAGGAGCTCAGTTACAAGTTCACTCTTTCCTTCCACATAAGCATCACGGTCACTCGGATGCTTTTTCCACAGGTCAAGCTTACATTTCTCATATCTTTTTGCTTCTTCCTCATGGGTATTCAGATAATCCCTGAAGTTAATATAATTTTGCCACTGATATGAACCCTCAAGTACTACATGAATAAAGTGGGTAATAATCTGCTTCTCAAAATCTCCGCACCTATATAAATGCTGTCCAGGATAATCTTCTTTACGATATACGATTCCATTTGCAGCCAGGTTCTCATCATGCTTTCTTATATCCTCAAACGTCCTGACTGCAACCGCTATATCTATAATCGGCTTTGCACTTATTCCTCGTATGGAAGTACTGCCCACATGCTGGACATCCACTATATCATCTCCAAGTAGCTCCTTGATCTTGGCACATATCCTCTTACCTTCCGCTTCCCATTCATCCTGATGAGGTTCCAGAATCACAGTTTTACTCTTTAATCCAATCGACATACTCGTCCCCTTAAATTACCAAAGATTTTTCTCTACATCACCCTTAAGATATAAATTACCATTGACTCCATGTTTCAATACAGGAAGCTCCTCACGTTTTACTATATAGGAAATGTTTTGACGTGTACATCCTAAAATATCACAACTCTCTGTCGTATCCACAATATTCTTCTTTACAAACTCAAGTACCTCACTGAACTTAATGTCTATTTTCTTTCCAACATCGTAAAGTAATGACGCTGGAATATCTAAAGCATTATTAAATGTCAAAAAGTATCCGTCTGCTCCCAGCTTCGCAGTGTTATAAAGCTTTTCGTTCCTGATAATCTTATCAATATCGTTTATTTTTACTCTTTTTTCAACTTTGTTCTTTAGCATCACATTTCCAAGAAGATCAAGCCTTACTCTTTTAACTGAGTCATCCTTAAAAAAGCAAAGCAGCGTATTGTCACTTAGTAGTGTTACATCCACAAGATTTCTACTCATCCTTTCTGATACATATGCGGGAAGTTTATCTATTTTTCTAATATATAATGAATCCTGAGAGCATTTACCTTCAGATAGCTCAAGCAGTTTCATTTCATCATATTCTTTCAATCTGTGTTGATTCAATATGCTGTTAATATTCTGCCTGCCACTTGGTATAACTCTCTCTCGAACCCACGCCAGACTTATATCTCTCGGTATAGTATATATCCCTGATTTTACAAAACCCGAAAAAAGAAGAGGCGCCGTCCACTCATCAAGAGCATCCTTTAATTCTATGATAAAATTCTTCTCCTGCTCATAGTAAAGGAGCACACCTACATTTTCTTCAGATTCATAATCTCTTATTTCATAGGCTTTCATATATCTTATACCTCTCATATATCATATTCCAAATCTTATCTATATGCTCCTTCGAAATGATTCCTTCTAAGTCTTCAAATATATACGCTCTATCAGTAAGCGAGAGCTCATCACTGAAGACTTTACCCTTATCTTTTATAAATCCCAGATTTTCATAACAAGAATATCCGCCGATAAAGTTCTGACATCTCTTATCCTCCATAATATCAAAAGCCTTTATTTCTTTTTCATTTATACATGAATAAAGAAGAGATAGTCCGTGGTCAAAAAGTGGAGCAGGCCTGATAGTCTTTTTTCTAGAATTTCTAAGCACTTCTATATTAGCCCCATGTCTATCTCGATTAAGAATAAGATAATCCACTGCGATCATTGTATCTATATATTTACGCCATCTATTCCTTACACAGAATTCGTAAGGAGTTTCACCATCTTTCGCATTCACTCGGTAGTAATTATCCAGCGCTGTCTTACTTTCCCCTGGTTGTTTAAAATCCTCTGACGCAGCAAGATATGTGTTATATATTTTGCCATCTATCTCAATCTCAGCATTTATTAACTCATATGATAAATGCGGAACTCCTAATACGGTAAGCAACCTGTCTACTATAATCTCATTTACACATTCATGGCCAACTACGCCATGTAAGGAGTCAAAGTTAGAAAGCTTGTAATATATCTTTCTTCCTTCAGTAACTGATTCTGACTTGAGAAATGTTCCCGCCGTTCCACTAGAACTGCGAGCATGCGACCATTTCAGATATGTAAGGTCTGTTTTTTCTTTAATAATCTTTGATTTCATCACGCAAGCCTCCTCTGTCATTTCATTTGACGCTCGTCAAATAGAATCATATTTATTATATATATTTATTTGACGCCCGTCAAATAGAAAAAGAGGATAACAGGCTATTCGCTATTACCCTCTTTAAATCTTATTCTTATTTTATTCAGTTCACGCAATCGCCGAACTAACGTTTCTGGCAACAATCATATATCTATGAATCGTTCCCTCGATAAATCCTTTTTCTTCAATTATCCGCTGTAACTCCAGCAGTTTATCAAAACATCTATCTACTGAGAAATCAGGAAACTCCCATACAATGACACGTGCAAACCATACAAATGCACCGACATCATAAAACCTGATTGGCCGGAATACTTCATCAGACTTTAGAATCTCAAATCCTGCCTCTATAAGAAGCTTAACCTGATTATCTTTATTCTGTCCCGGAAATGGATTCTCAGCCTCAGGTAGTACTAACTCTACCAGGTCTCTGTCGTTTCGGTCTCCCACCTGCTGAGTTATGAATAAGCCGTTAGGTTTCAGAACTCTGCATAGCTCCTTCGGATCAAAATCGCCGTGCCTATTGATGCAGGCATCAAAGGATCCATCCTCAAAAGGAAGGTTTGATGCATCATTGCAAGTTCTAAAATCAATTCCTAACGGAAGAAGCCTTTCTTCACAAAGCTTTACATTTGGCTTCCAGCCCTCTGTCGCAGATGTGTTCTTATATGGATGATTGAGAGAAAGAAGAAATTCTCCTCCACCTGTATCATAATCCATTATTTTCATATCATCCGTAACGTACTGATGAATCAAATCAGCATAGTCCCAGGGGAATCTATCGTCTTCTTCAAAACGTCCATCCAGATAAGAAAAGTCCCAGCCCTTGATGTGGGCTAATTCTTCCTCATGTTTCCATATTTCTCTTAATTCTTTTTCATTTAACTTTTCATTTATTTTTTTCATTTCTGCATTCCTTTCTTTTTACATGAATTATAGTTTCATAGCCTGCAAATATTATATCTTGCAATTATTTTTTTCTCGCAATTAATCAGCAGGTTACTCATGCTTTAAATCTTTATAACACGAAAGGTGCAGCCATATTCTGACAACATGTGAATAAACCATTCATGAATTAACCTCGGTACAACCTGTTGCCAGCATTAGAACTGCACCGAGTAGTTATCTCGAATTCTCATTGGTTACCTCCTTATAAATAATCTAACATCCTTAATTCTACATCATATACTCCTAATTAACTTCCTTAAGTGGTATCCATATGGCAACATCCACTTCACCTGAACCATCATCTCTCGTATGATATACCTCTATATCATATTCACCTGCCAATTCATAGCCTTGAAGTGCCGGAAGCCATTCTGACCAGATTTTTGTATTTACATCCTGCAGATTATTTAGTGTACACGGAAACTCTGCCCAATAGCCTCCCGGAATCACTCTGGTCTCACAGCCTTCAGGAATTTCCCTCCATGGACGGTAAAGATCTGCTATCCAATAATCAAAATCCTTGCCCTTCATATCTATGCAGACACCGAATCTTCCCATTACCGGACGATCCGCCCAATTCTGCATCCATTCCTCCCAAAACTTTGGTATCTCCTGATAGCTTGTATCAGAATTAAATGATTTCTTAACGCCAACAATTGTAAATGCTTCCTTCTCAGTTATTTTATAATCTAACATATTTCCACCCTCCAGTGATACTTTAATATGCAACGGAGCAAGAGATTTAATTATTTTCCCAGACTCACGGACCTTTGAAGGCGCAAAACCGTGAAATCTCTGAAATGCTTTTGCAAAACTATCCGGCGAATCATAACCATACTTTACAGCCACATCTATTACTTTTATATCAGAGCTTATCAGTTCCTGTGCTGCCAGCGTCATTCTGCGCGCACGAATATATTCACCAACAGTCATGCCACAAAGGGCACCAAATATTCTCTGATAATAGAATGAAGATATAGATGCTTTATCTGCAATCACTTCCATATCCAACGTCTCAGTTAGATTATTCTCGATGTAATCTATGGATTTTTGAAATCCTTCAATCCAGCCTTGCATTTTCTCTCCTCCTTCCTTTGCAATATCAATATATCAAATAATGAAATATGCCATCCGACATTCTGTGCTCACTTAATCGGTATTGTAACAGAGCATGCGATAGATAACAATGAGCACCTAAAATCACATAAATATATAGGGTATATAAGCCATTTCTACTAACAGTATAATTATTTCTATTCTAATTGTATAAACAGTGTATTCACTTTATGCTCTACGTATTATACAATTAGGACAGTTAAAGCAGTACTGACAGTAAAGGAGATGAAATCATGAAGAATAATCTTGCAGAAAATATAAGAAAGTTCAGGAAAGAACGCGGACTTACTCAGGAACAGCTGGCAGAAGTCTTCAATATGACTGTCGGCGCAGTTCACAAATGGGAAGCAGGACTATCCACTCCTGATATATCAGTTTTAATGGAACTTGCGGACTTCTTCGATACTTCACTGGATGTACTGGTCGGATACAGCGTAAGAGACAACCGTGTAGATGTTCTCTGCAAGCGTCTCAGAAAAATGACTGACACAATGGATCTTGAAGGACCAGCAGAAGCTGAAAAAGCTCTTAAGAAATATCCAAACAGTTTCAGAGTCGTATATGAATGTGCATATTTATATACCGCATTTAGTTCAATGTTTAGGATCAATATGGATTATGCACTCCGTGCCAGGGATTTATACGAGCAGGCCATAACTCTTATCTCTCAGAATAATGATCCTGATATAGATGAAACAACTCTATATGGAAAACTGGCTCAGGTCTACCTAATAACGGGGGATTATGATAAGGGACTAGAAATCTATAAGTCACATAACGCAGGATACATATATAATTCTCAGATTGGACAGCTGCTTTTATTCAAAGAAGAATATGAAGAAGCAGAAAATTACCTTTCCTACGCTCTGGTGAATCAGCTGGGCAGCTGGATCAACATTATAATCAGTAAAGCTCTATGCTATATTCACACTGACAATCTCGAAGAGGCAAAAGCCATCATCGAAATGGGACTTAAATTTATTCAAATGTTCAAAAAAGATGGTAAAGCCTCTTATCTGGACAGAGTCAGCTGCATATACCTTACAGGACTTGCATTTATAGAGTTAGAACAAAAGAATAAAAGAGACGCTACCTCTATATTAAAGAATGCTAAAGCAAAGGCTGAAGCCTTCGACGCAGCTCCTGAATACGATGCAAGAAATGAACGTTTCGTTGAAATAAAAGAAGCCTGCATGGCCTACGATAACACCGGCGAAACCTGCATCGAGGTAATCGGAAACTCCATCGAATCACTCAAATCCAAAGAACTTTCAAAACTCTGGAAATCCCTAAACTAAGGAGGTAATACAAATGAATACTAAATCTGTACATGCAGAATTGGTCTCCCAATTCTACAGGAATAATTCGTGCGCCCTTTTTACAGCAATTATAGCATCTATACTCTCTGGAACGACAGGACTCATCGTCTCCTGGATAGTAAAAGAATTAATCGATATAATCTCCGGACAAGGTTCCTTTACACTTAACCAAGTACTACTCATTTGTGCAGGATTTATCGTATTTGTTCTGATAATCACCTTGCTGAATTACATTTCTGAACCAACATTTGTCCGCCGTGCCATGAGTCAGTATAAAGATAAGGCTTTCAGTTTTCTCTCTATGAAAAACATAGCATCTTTCCAGAAGGAAGCTGCCGCATCATATCTCTCAGCTCTGACAAATGACGCTTCAACGGTAGAACAGCAGTTTGTCGCTTCTATACTTCCGATAGCAAATAAACTCGTATCCTTCTTCGGAGCCCTTGCACTCATGATCTACTATTCACCGCTCCTGACACTCTTCTCTATCCTTATAACATTTATTCCTACTGTAGTTTCCGTAATTATCGGAAAGAAACTCGCTACAGTACAGAAGGAAGTTTCAGACAGAAACACAACATTCACATCAACTATGTCTGATTGTCTAAATGGATTTAATGTCATAAAGAGCTTCAAGGCAGAGGATGAGATTAGTAGAATCTTTACTCAAGAAAACAGTAAACTTGAAGAGACCAAATGCCGCCTCAGAAAGCTCAGTGGACTGGCTGGATCACTAGGTCTTCTCTCTGGTGCTCTTGCGCAGCTGGGAGTATTCCTCTTTGGTTCTTATCTCGCACTTAAAGGCGGCTCTATTACTGCCGGATCAGTCCTTATGTTTGTTAACCTGATGAACTTCCTTATACCACCAGTTGCTGAACTCCCTAAGCTTCTTGCTGGTAAGAAGGCTGCAGACGGTCTTATAAATAAGCTATCTGATTCCCTTACAGAAAGTAGCAATACTTGCGGAGCAGAAGCTGTAACTAAAGAAAATAATACTATAAGTTTTAAGGATGTTTCATTTAGCTATGAAGGCAGCGACAAGGAAGTGCTTCATGATATTAACTGCGAATTCCTTTCAGGCAAATCTTATGCAATAGTTGGTGGCAGCGGAAGCGGAAAATCCACCTTCTTAAATCTACTTATGGCATCTAATAAAGGCTACAAAGGTGATATAACAATCGGTGGAAAAGAACTGAAAAACATCAGTACAGATTCATTATATGAACTGATGACTGTAATACAGCAAAATGTATTCGTCTTCAACTCATCTATCAAAGATAATGTTACAATGTTCCATGATTTTCCAGATAACAAGATAGAAGAAGCTCTGACAAAAGCTCATTTAAAGGAACTGATCAGTGAAAGAGGCACAGATTATCTCTGTGGTGAGAACGGTAAAAGTCTGTCAGGTGGTGAGAAACAGCGTATCTCCATAGCAAGAAGCCTGCTCAAGGAATCGTCTATACTGATTGCAGACGAAGCAACCTCTGCCCTTGATGCACAGACTTCTCACGAAGTAATAAATGAAATACTTAGTCTTGACTCTATGACTCGCATAGTTGTAACTCATTCTCTGGAGGAAGCAATACTTCGCCGCTATGACGAAATCATTGTTATCAAGGACGGAACTATAGAAGAAAAAGGAAGCTTCGACACATTAATAGATAATGATGGCTACTTCAAGGCACTATATACCATAACACAGTAGTTTCCAATATACTGTTTTCCGAATAAAACTTTACGCTAAATCAGAACTGTAGCCTTGACGCTATACTCCTTTAGGAGTATAGTTGAGTTAAGATAGTTATAGGAGAATAGTTTATGGTACGAAATATATTTCATGGTTCAGACCACATAATTGAGAAACCTATATTGGGACAAGGTAAACCATATAACGACTACGGTCTAGGTTTCTACTGTACTGAAAGTATTGATATGGCAAAAGAATGGGCTGTAGGAGAAAGCTCAAATGGATTCGCCAACTGTTATACAATCAACTGTAAGGAGCTAAGTATTCTCAATCTTTGCAACAAAGAATACTCCATTCTTCACTGGCTCACAATTCTTCTTGAACATAGAGAATTTGACACGATTACTCCACTCGCATTTCAAGCTAAAGAATACCTGCTTGAAAGCTTTCACACAGATTACAGAAAATATGATTGTATTATCGGATACCGCGCAGATGACAGTTACTTTTCATTTGCTCAGGATTTCTTAAACGGCGCTATATCAATTAGACAATTAAATCGTGCAATGTTTCTGGGAAAACTTGGTCAACAATTTGTATTAATCAGCAAGAAAGCATTTGAAAGCGTTAAGTTTACGGGATACGAAGTAGCTTATAATTCTGATTGGTATAGAAGAAAAGTAAGTCGCGATAAGCTTGCAAGAAGAGAATACTTTGATTCAACAAAGAACCGATTCGAAAAGGATGATATATACATCACACAGATTTTAAGAGAGGAGATAAAACCAGATGATCCACGCTTACGATAAACTATATCTGGAAAAAGCAAGAACATCCCTTGCAAGGATGTTCGATTTTGCAGTACACGATTTAGGGTTTGAACTAGATGATTTTTTCAAACTATTTATTGTTTCGGGCTATGCGGATTTATTTGGAAAAGGCGATATTAGAACTATATCCGGTTGTTCCGGAATCGAACTAACATACGCCGTTTTGGATAAATGCAATATCTCTTATAAACGTGTAATCCCTAGAAATGATATGGACAGAAGTAGGGAATACTGGGCAGGATGGGTTCTTGCTTACTATCAGTTCCATAGTGCCCTTTCATTCGCATCTATAGAAAAGCAAGTCCCTATTAACGACATCGTAGCTATGTATAACCCATACCACGAAATGGATATACATCATTTTGTCGACCATATGAATAATTTAATTCACGAAAATAGACAAGAGGCCAACTTAAAACGTTTGCGTCTGTATGCAAAGCTAAGTCAAAGTGAACTGGCAAGGGAAAGCGAAATCCCACTCAGAACGATACAACAATATGAACAGCGCCAAAAAAATATCAACAAAGCTGGTGCTGATTATATAATCACCCTTGCTAGAGTACTTGGCTGTAAGGCAGAAGACTTACTTGAAAATTGATTTCTTCAATAGATTGGATACCAAGCGGTACATATAGGAATACCAAGATGCCAATAATGATGCCTTACATCCATAAATATCTCCTACTTTTCACTATTTGCTATGTTTTTGAAACAATTAAATAAATATATTCCCAATACTGCATTAAAGCCTACTGCAGAAAATGTGCTAAATCTTTCAAAGATTCCGAAGTACTCTGGCGGTACCGCGAAACTTCCAATGGAACCTGCAAACATAGTAACAAGAGCAACAACCGCCCAGAATCCTATTCCTCTCAATTCTTTCTTTTTACATCCAGTTATTATCAGAAGAACCAGCGATATGATTGAAAGAAGTACAACAGCTGCAGTTATAACCATATGCATTATCTCCTGAAAACCTGCTATATCCTTACCTGAATCGCTGAGTGGAAACATCGTGTAACCAACTTGAGATATCCAATTCATGATTGTGAAAAGGTAAACCCCAAGCCTAAATAGTTTCGTCGATAGTTTCTTATCAGACACGTATATCGATACACATGTAGTACATACAATACTTCCAACAGCGTAAAAGGCAGACAGCTGATCCCATAGCATTCTTGAAGGAGCGTCCATAGCCGAAAGGTCACTCGCTGCCATTGATTTCCAATCATACCCCGGAAATGCAGTAGGTGAGAATACAATTGCTACTGTATAGGAAATAAGTTGAATTACTCCCATAAGTCCAAGCCAATTAATCAGCTTCTTTCTATTATTTTCTTCGCTCATCTTTTTTCTCCTTTTCATTATTTCCATATATCCTACAGAACTCCTCAATAAAACCACTCATCATTTCCGACTTATTATCTATTCCTGCGAACTTCAAGTCAGACTCATAATCAAGTATTGCGTGAACTGTCATTGCAAATGAAAAAGCTGCCGCATCAGGATCATCAAAGTGAGCTATTTTTTTTACCTCCAACGCATAAAAAAGGCTTTTGGTAGCATTTATCATAGTCTGCGTTTCTCTCGCCATTATCTCAGCAGCCACATTATTGATAGTTCTTTCAGACATGATAACTCTGTAGAAAAGAAACATGTCCGGATCATTTACCATACTTTGATATGAACTGACGGCTCCCATCAGAATATCTTTCAGAGAAACTTCAGGTCCCAGTTTGTCGTAATCTATTCCGCCCACGACAGCCTTCTTTTTTGATATATCCCTAAGTACTACGTACATCTCCTCTACTATCTCATCCCTTGAGGAAAAATGATTATATAGAGATGCTTTTGTAATCCCTACCTTATTCGCTATCTGCTGCATAGAAACTGTACCAAGTCCATTCTCAGCCGCAAGTTCAAGGGTTGCCTTTATTATTTCGTTCTTTCTATCATTCATAATATCTTGCCTTTCATCTCCACAAAAAATGATTATTATATCTTTTGCAGAATATATTACCATTTGTTTGGTGTCTTACTACCGAGCGGTAGTTTTGTCAAGAATAAAAGACCATCTACTACAACTTTGTATTAATGAAGCTTTTTTATATTATATTTCTGCTCATACTCTTCCATAAAACTATTAAAAATTGATTTTTCTTCTACTCTCACCTTTTTAAGATATTCATGCGGATCATATATATCAAAATCAGCTTCGATTATAGCTACTGCTATATTAGAACAATGATCCGATATTCTCTCATAATTGTTTAATATATCCGCGAGAATGAATCCCTTTTCTATGGTGCAGTGCCCCTTCTGAAGACGCACAATATGATTCTGACGGATTGATTCCACCAGCATATCAATAACCTGCTCCAGCGGTTCAATTTTAGAGGCCTCGGAAACATCCATTTCTTTATAGGCCCGAACGGTTATATCCATTATTTCATTTACAGCTTTTCCAAGAACTTCCAGTTCCTTTATGGCGCTTTCCGACATTTCAATTTTCTTCTGTGATATTTCTTCAGCTGATTTTACAAGATTTAGCGCATGATCACTTATTCTCTCAAAATTCCCTATTGAATGTAGTATTTTTGACATAGTTCTGCTGTCACTTTGGGACAGTTTTTCACCAGCTATTCTAACCAGATATGAGCCAAGTCTATCCTCATATACATCAACCTGATTCTCCAAGTCAGCTATAGCTTCATTTGTTTCTCCGGAATTAATGAAGAGATTATCTAATGAATCGTGAACCGCATCCTTGGTAAGTAGTGCCATTTCAGTTGAGAGTTTATTACACTCTGAAATCGCCACCGAAGGAGTCTCAAAAAGTCTCTCATCCAAAAATGCAATCCTTTTTTCAGGATCAGTTTTTATCGTTTTTGTAGCTATCTTTATAAGCAGATTACTGAAAGGTAGTAGCAGTATAGTCGTTGCAATGTTAAATATACTGTGGCATAAGGCAATCCCCATAGGATTTATCTCTTTATCAACAAAAGCAAAATCAAAGATGGTATGCAGCACAAAGTATACCAACATAAAAAATGCAGTACCTATTAGGTTAAATGACAAATGAATAACTGCAACTCTTTTGGCATTCTTTCCAACACCAATACTAGAAAGAACAGCAGTTGCACATGTTCCTATATTTTGCCCCATTATTATAGGAATAGCCATTCCATATGTTATATTTCCAGTTATTGATAAAGCCTGAAGCATACCTATAGATGCTGCTGAACTCTGAATAACAGCTGTAACTATTAAACCAGCCAAAACTGCAAGTATTGGATTCTTAAATGAACCTAGCAAGTTTAGAAATACTGGCGACTCAGCCAACGGTTTCACCGAACTACTCATCATTACCATGCCATACATCAGTATGGCAAAGCCTATAAAGCTATTGCCCACATCCTGTTTCTTCGGTTTTTTCGAAATCATCAGAAGACCGATACCGATAAATGCAAGGAGCGGCGAGAAGCTTTCCGGCTTTAACATTTTTACGAAAACATTGTCACTTGATAAGCCAACAAGACTCATAAGCCACGCAGTTATAGTAGTTCCTATGTTTGAGCCCATAATTATAGCGACGGTATTCCCTATATTCATCAGTCCTGAATTAACAAGTCCCACAAGCATTACAGTCACAGCAGAAGAGCTCTGGATAGCTACAGTGATGACACATCCCATTATCAGCCCTGACAGCCTGTTCTGCGTCATCTTATTTATAACCTGCTCCATCTTATCTCCGGCGATTCTCTCAAGACTACGAGACATCTGATTCATTCCATATATAAAAAAAGCAAGCCCACCAAACAATGTAAATATCGAAAATATATCCATATAATTCCTCCATACAATGATTCACACACGAAAACAAGGCGAACAATTTATTGTTCACCATAAAATTATGTATTATGTATAAAGGTCTAGAGTTTCATTCCATCTTGATTATGAATATAAGACATGATTAGATGACGACTTGAAATCAAAGTCTTAAATGAATAAATACCTAGAATGGTACATATATTAGACGATACCCAGTTTAAGGATATCATAGAGTTCATAACAGTCTTTCTGGAACTAATACTTTTTCCAGAACGAATATTTCTGGAATTAGCATTTTTAATAAAGACAATCGATACGTCCTCATTACTTAATATGTTGTCTGAGTCAGCATCCAAAGATTCTATAAAACTAAAATCTTTATATGCATTATCTGAAAATGAATATAAATCACTTTCAACGTCAAGAGCACATAAAACAAACATGCATATAAATATGTGACATAACAACGTTTTGAAATAATGATGCATTTTATTATGTGCAGCGTCTGGCATTTACTAATATCCTCGCTCGACTTTGTTTTTCTTCTGATAAGTATGTGAAGTTAATGTAACTTGTTTTATTGTAGCAGTCAATATAATTTTTTCTTCTTCTATCTGCAAATTGCAAAAATCACATCTGCCACATAAATCAAAACCATTACCAGGCCTTCTTTTCTATCAATGGAGTTCTTGGTAATCGAAAAGATAAGCGTAATACAACTGACCACAACTAAAATAATCATATCCAGGAATGAAGCTACATTCACGGAAATTGGAGATATAAATGATGATATACCCAAAATGAACAGCATGTTAAATATATTTGATCCAACAACATTACCAACTGCCATCCCTGTTTCTCCCTTCCTGGCTGCAACTATCGATGTTACAAGTTCAGGAAGTGACGTTCCAACCGCCACTATAGTCAGTCCAATCAGAGTCTCAGACATTCCAAGTACTCGCGCAATTTCTTTAGCTGAATAGACTACAGCCTGTCCTCCCCCAATGATCAGCCCGATTCCAATTAGTATGAACAGTATAATCTTCCAAAATGCCATTTTCTGCTTATCATCTTCAGACTCCTCAGAAGATTTCTTTTTCGAATCGTATATCAGATAACCTATGTAAAATACGAACGATATTATTAATATTGCAGATATCCATCTACTGACATTACCCGCTATATCATACATTTTCATATTCGTCAGGCGCCCATTTATAACCGTTCCGAAGCATGATCCAATCATGACTATAATCACCGCAATGATAGAGATAGGGAAATCTCTTTTGTTTACCTCGGACTCTACCGGAACCGGATGTATCAATGCACATACTCCAAGTACTACAAGAAGATTAAAAATGTTCGAACCGACAAC
>Ga0256404_1007505_pt1 | contig 17195 bp, 15 predicted proteins | sample RumenRJG_01DNA_FD_185990 | JGI IMG/M metagenome (GOLD analysis project Ga0256404, IMG submission 185990) | Bovine rumen microbial communities from Lethbridge, Alberta, Canada - RJG_01 | ecosystem: Host-associated > Mammals > Digestive system > Stomach > Rumen | place: Canada: Alberta | collected...
CGCGAGGTCAGCGACCGCGTCCTGTTCGTGGACGATGGCCGCATCATCGAGCAGGGAAAGCCTGCCGATGTCTTCGAGCATCCGCAGGAGGAGCGCACGCGCGCATTCCTGTCCAAAGTGCTGTGAGGCTGCATGCTGTGATGTAGCAATCGCAGTACATTAATGAAGAACAATTTGACATTGAAGGGAACAGAACGTATAATTGTACTTGCACTGTTCCCTTTTTTATTGGGGGAGCAGAGAGCGTCATCTCATGAAGTAGGAGGAATTCCCATGACAGGAAAAGTAAAATGGTTCAGCGGCGAGAAAGGATATGGATTCATCGAGCGCGAGGATGGCGACGATGTATTCGTACATTTCTCTGCGATACAGGGCGATGGCTATAAGACGCTTGACGAAGGTCAGGACGTGACGTTCGATATCGTCGAGGGTGCTCGTGGTCCGCAGGCTGCCAATGTCGTCAAGACGGCCTGAGCGTCCAGAGAGATAGGAATGTGAAGAGGCCTGCGGGCCTCTTTTTTGATGCCGGAAATCTTGTTTAGAAAAAATCAGATTATTTATTTTAAAGCAGCAGGAAAGACGCAATACATAGCGAATAGTATTAATATAAACCCGATAGGGAGCCTTAAAAACATTAAGGTCATCAAGAGTACATGCCAGTCTCCCGGGAGACTGGCAGCAGACTCATAGAAAAGGAGTTGTGTCTTATGGCTACGTTCACTGTAAGAGGCAAGAACATCGAGATCACGCCGGCTCTTCGCGACTATGTGGAGAAACGCGTGGGCAAAGTAACGAAATACTTCGATGAGGTCGGCAATATCAAGGTAATGCTGACGGTCTCGAAGGGGCGCCATATCGTTGAAGTGACGGTGCCGATCAAGGGCGATATCCTGCTGCGTGGCGAAGAAGCTACGATGGATATGTATACGTCCATCGATCTTGTCGTCGAGAAACTGGAGCGTCAGATACATAAGCAGAAGACGAAGCTGGCTCGTCGTTTCCGCGGTGGCGGATTCAAGGCTGAGGCTTTCAAGAATGAGGCGCCGGCAGCACTGGCTGCTGAGGCAGAGGATGAGGAATATCCGGTCGTGAAGAATAAGCGCTTCGCTGTCCGCCCGATGGACGTTCAGGAAGCCATCATGGAGATGAACCTCATCAACCACAATTTCTTCGTTTTCCGCGATGCCGATACCGAGGAAATCAATGTCGTTTACAAGCGTAATGATGGCGCTTACGGCCTGATCGAGCCGGAGAGCTGAGGAGGACTAGGACTACATGAACGCAAAAGCAGAAGCTTTTAAGAAATTCCTGGATGAGAGAAATCCGCAGGCCTGCCAGGTCGAGGAAGTACCGAACGATGACCAGAATACGGTACTATTCCGTTCCGGCTTGCTCGTCGACGGACAGCGTCTGCCGCTGATATTCATCATCAGCGAAAATGCTTTCCCGATCATCCGTGTATTCATTGCCCCGAAGGCTGTGCATGATGACAACCATGAGGCTCTGCACCGGATGATCGATGAGTACAATGCGACTTATCTGCCGTTCAAGTTCTACTGTGATAGTGCGGATGCGCTGGTCATGGATACCTGCCTGCCGACGTTTGGCAACGAGGAATCGAGCTTCGAGAACTTTGCGGACGAGATGCAGGCGATGACGGATGCCGTGGCCCGCTTCATGACGGAGAATTATCGCAAGCTCATGCGCGTGATCTGGGGCACGTCGGAGGACGAGGAACAGGATAAGAAAGACGCTGAATAAGTTTCAGGGGATATCGGGATACAATAACTAAAAGAGCTGCTCAGCAGAGCAGCTCTTTTAGTTTGCGGGTGACGATGGCCGGATCGATGGCATTGATGCATTCATTCGTATGCTTGCGGCAACGCGTGCGGCAGCAGGACCGGCAGGCGGACGGACTCTCGATGAAGTGGTGGCCGGGCGAGAGCGGCCCGTAGATGGATGGCGCCGTCGGACCCCAGAGCGACAGCGTGGGCAGCCCGACGGCTTCGGCCATGTAGAGCGGGCCCGTATCGCAGGTGAGCAGGAGATCGGCGGACTTCATGAGCGCGGCAAGCTCGAGCAGCCCGGTCGTACCGGCGATGGAGCTCGTGGGCCGCGCGATCGCAGCCCGGGCCTGCTCGATATAGGGAGTGTCGCCCCGCGAGCCGATGAAGACGATCTGGATATTTTCCGGCAACGGCGCGAGGGCCGCTGCGAATTTCTGCGGCGGCCAGTGCTTGTCGGGCCAGGTCGTGCGCAGGCATACGAGCAGCAGCGGCCGGGCGGCATCGCCGCAGCTGATGCCGTGCTCCGCCCAGAATCCGGCTGCGAAGCTGTCAAGCTCCGGCGGCAGGCGGAGTACGGGGCAGGGCTCGAAAGCCTCAGGGCCGATACCGAGCGGTGCCAGCGCAGTGAAGTAGCGCTTTACCTTGTGCGGGCTCGCGATGTCGGGGGCCATCTCGGTCATGAACAGCGGGTTGCCCTCGTGGCGCTCGTGGATGCCGATGCGGCGCGGGGCGCCGGTGAAGCGCGCGAGCAGCCCCGTCAGGAACAGCCCCTGGATGTCGAGGACGATATCGAACTGCTGATGGTGCAGCAGCTGCCGGGCAACCCGGAGCTCCCGGACGACCGTGCGCCAGTCGTGGCTGGCCGAAGCGCGGTCTATGGGGCGGCGGTCCCATACTAGCAGGTGGTCGATATCGGGATTATAGCGCAGCAGGACGTCCGCCGGAGGGCTGACGAGCCAGGTGATATCGAGGTCGGGGCGCAGCTCGCGCAGCTTGTGCACGACGGTTGTAGCGTGGAGTACGTCGCCGAGAGCCGAGAGGCGTATGACCAGGATGCGTGCTCCGGCGGCTGGTGCCTGCACAGAGCTGCGCTTATGATGAAATAGCATTTTTTCCCTCTTTTACGTGGTATTTTCCTATCTGTTATTGTACAATATAAAGTTAGAGTAGTACAAGCGTCATTACCAGCAAATTTCCATGTTGCGTCACTCAGAGGAGGATTATTTTTGCTGCAGGACAGAGAAATAGAGCAACTTACCTATCATTCGGCCTATATGCGCGGCCTCCAGTATTACGAGAAGGGGGCCGTGACCGAGTTATCGATGATGCGCAAGAAACCTTGTTTCCAGGCCATGGTCAGAGGAACCGAGGACTATCATGTAATGGTCGAACTGGATGAACAGGGCGAGAAGGTCATGAGCAGCGCGTGCGACTGTCCAGCAGCTTTTGATCTGCGCGGGGCCTGCAAGCACGTGGTGGCAGCCTGTCTCGCCATCCAGCAGATCATCAATTCGCTGCCGGAGCCGTTCGAGGAATTCTGCAAGCGCATGGCGGCAGGCGGCGACTTGAGCGATATGCAGCCGAGACGTCACAGCGCAGCCGTCCAGCGTTTGTTCGATGCCTATGGGGAGGATGTGAAGACGCTGCCGGCCATGGTGCGGTCCGACAAGAGGAGCGATGCCTGGGTGCTGCCGTCGGCCAGCGAGGGGGTCCAGCTCGTGCCGCGGCTCTTCATCTCGACGGACGGGGAAAGATATGTGCAGCGGTCGCTCGGATTCCGCATCGGCAAGGATAAGCTGTATGTCCTGCGCGACATGGAAGAGCTGCTGCGGCTGGTGCATGATAAGGGACGCTACTATCTGGGCAAGAATTCGGGCTATATATATGGCGAGCGCATGCATTGGGCCGACGACCTCTCGCGATCCCTATACGGGCTGGTCGAGGATACGTATCACGATGACATGAGCGTCGATACGGGACAGAGCCGCTGGTTCTATACACCATATTCATCGTTCATCAACAGCAAGAAAGAAATGCAGCTGTCGGATTCAAGATTCCGCCAGTTCCTCGCCATCATGAACGGGGCACCGTTCGAGATGCGTGTGAATAGCGTGGATTTCGGCGAGGTGCGTCAGGCTGCGGACGGGGAGCGGCCTGCGATCGAGGTCAATATGAACCGCCGTGGTCAGCAGGCCCGGCTCAAAGTCGACTGTGGCGACCTGTTGCCGCTCGACCAGGGACTTCGCTATCTGTATCAGGGACAACGCATCTACGAGGTCGACGACGATTTCGTAGATGCCTTTCGCCCGCTATGGCAGGTATTTGCCTCGACGAATCATGTGGATCTGGAGAAAGACGAGCTGGGGCAGTTCTACTCCATGGTGCTGCCACGCCTCGAAGCCCTGGCCGATGTCAGCGTATCGCAGGAGCTCCAGCGCGACTATCGCCTCGAGCCGCTCGTCGTGGAGATGTACCTCGACTATATGGGCGACGGGCTGTCCGTCCGGCCGGAGTTCCGCTATGGTGACTATCGCTACAATCCGTTGCTGCAGCCGCAGCAGGAGGCCGCGATCGAGCTGCCCGATGGGCAGAAGCTCATCCGCGATATCCGCAATGAGCGCGAGTTCACGACCCGGCTGGTGAACAGCGGTTTCCGCCCTGAGCATGGTCTCTACGTGCAGCCCGATGAGGATGCCAGCTATGATTTCCTGAATGATGAGCTGCCGAATATGCCGGATTATGTCGATGTGTTCTATGCCGACAGCTTCCAGGAGAAGCCGGTGCGGCCGCTGCCGCATGTGACGGCGGGCGTGAGCGTCAATGACTCCAACCTGCTCGAGGTGACGTTCGATACGAGCAGCCTCGACCTGAACGAGCTGCTCGATATCCTGGACTCCTACCGGAAGAAACGGCGCTATTTCCGGCTCAAGGATAAATCGTTCATCAGCCTCAGCAGCCAGCAGCTGGCCGGACTCGCGAGCTTTGCCGAGAGTACGGGACTGACGCGCAGCCGCATCGGGGAGGGGAGCAGCTCCATCGAGCTGCCGCTGTCGCAGGCCATGTACATCGATGAGCTGGCCCGTGCCGATGAATCGCTGCGGCTCGAGCGCAGCAAGCGTTTCCGCTCCATCGTGCGCTCGATACGGCGCCCCGAGGATGTCGACGTAGACGTGCCGGAGAGTCTGACGAATGTCCTGCGCGATTACCAGGTCACAGGCTTCACCTGGCTCTCTACGCTGGCTGCCTATGGACTCGGCGGCATACTGGCGGATGACATGGGCCTCGGCAAGACGCTGCAGGTCATCGCTTTCCTGCTCTCCCAGCAGGATGCCACGCAGCCGCCGTCGCTCGTCGTTGCTCCGACCTCGCTCGTCTACAACTGGCTCGATGAGATAAAGAAATTCACGCCGGCCCTGAAGACAGCGGTCGTGGCCGGCACGAAGGCCGAACGGCGTCGCCTGCTCGATGGCACGGATGACAGCTACGATGTGCTCATAACGACATACAATATGCTGAAGCGCGATATCGACCTATATGAGCAGCATAAATTCCGCTACTGCATCCTCGATGAGGCCCAGCATATCAAGAACCCGTCGACGCAGAACGCCCGGGCCGTCAAGCGTATAAAGACGAGCGGCTATTTCGCCCTGACCGGTACGCCGATCGAGAATACGCTGACCGAGCTCTGGTCGATATTCGATTTCCTGATGCCGGGCTACCTCCTGAGCCATGAGAAATTCAAGCAGCGCTATGAGACGCCGATCGTGCGCGATCAGGATGAGCGGGCCATGAACGACCTGCGCTATCATGTCATGCCGTTCATCCTGCGGCGCATGAAGAAGGACGTCCTCAAGGAACTGCCGGACAAGGTCGAGCGCAAGATGGTCTCGGATATGACGCCGAAACAGGAGAAGGTATATCAGGCCTGGTTCCTGCGCACGCAGAAGGATTTCGCCGCCGAGCTCGCGGCGCATGGCTTCGGTGAGAGCCGCATAAAGATACTGGCGCTGCTCACGCGACTGCGACAGATCGCCTGTGATCCGTCCCTGTTCCTCGAGGATTACGAGGGCGGCTCCGGCAAGCTCGACATGCTCGGCGAGATCGTCGATGACGCTGTCACGAGCGGCCACCGCCTGCTGATATTCTCGCAGTTCACCGGCATGCTCGCCCATATCGGCAAGCTGCTTCATCGCAAGCATGTCGATTATTTCTATCTCGATGGCAGCACGCCTGCGATCGAGCGCATCCGCCTCGTCAAAGCGTTCAACGAGGGGAAGACGCCGGCTTTCCTGATATCGTTGAAGGCTGGCGGAACCGGCCTGAATCTGACCGGGGCGGATATGGTCATCCATTTCGACCCCTGGTGGAATCCGGCCGTGGAGGACCAGGCAACCGATCGCGCCTACCGCATCGGGCAGAAGAACAACGTCCAGGTGCTGAAGCTCATAGCGCGCGGGACCGTGGAGGAAAAGATTTACGACCTCCAGCAGAAAAAGAAATCGCTCATCGACCAGATGATAAAGCCGGGCGAGAACTTCCTCACGAAACTGACCGAGCAGGAAATAAGGGAGCTGTTCGAGAAGTAATAAAAGCTGTATGCGAATATGTAAAGGAGTAAAGAAAATGTATGATTATCTGATCGTCGGCAGCGGCCTCTATGGCGCTGTCATGGCTCATGAGCTGCGAGCGGCCGGTAAGACGGTGCTCGTGCTGGAACGGCGCGGGCATGTCGGCGGCAATGTGTACTGCGAGGAGCGGGAGGGCATCAACATCCATCGCTATGGCGCGCATATCTTCCATACGTCGTATCAGGATGTATGGGATTATGTCAATCAGTTCGTGACGTTCAACAACTATGTGAACTCGCCGATCGCGAACTATCGCGGCGAGCTCTACAACCTGCCGTTCAACATGAACACGTTCACAAAGCTCTGGGGCGTCGTCACGCCGGCCGAGGCCCAGGCCAAGATCGATGAGCAGCGGGCCGAGGCTCCGCAGGAGCCGCAGAACCTCGCGGAGCAGGCCATATCGCTCGTCGGCCGTGACATATTCGAGAAGCTCATCAAGGGCTACACCGAGAAGCAGTGGGGCCGCAAATGCGAAGAACTGCCGGCGTTCATCATCAAGCGCCTGCCGGTGCGGCTGACGTTCGACAACAATTATTTCAACGACCGCTACCAGGGCATACCGGAGGGCGGCTATAACAAGCTCATCGAAGCATTGCTCGAGGGCGTCGAGGTGCGCACGGGCGTCGATTTCAACACGCCGGAGGGGCGGGCGCTGCGGCAGGAGGCCGCCCGCATTATCTACACGGGCCCCATCGATGAGTATTTCCACTACCAGCTCGGCGAGCTCGGCTATCGCGGCCTGCGGTTCGAGACCGACCGCTATGAGGAGGCCAACCATCAGGGCGTGGCCGTCATGAACTACACGGCCGCCGAGGTGCCGTATACGCGTACCATCGAGCACAAGCATTTCGAATTCGGCCAGCAGCCGGTGACGTATGTGACGCGTGAGTATCCGGCCGAATGGCATCGCGGCGAGGAGGCCTACTATCCCGTGAACGACACGGCGAACCAGCGCCTCTACCAGAACTACTGCGCCCTCGCGGCCCGCGAAGACGACGTCATATTCGGCGGTCGCCTCGCTGAGTATCGCTACTACGATATGGACGATGTCATCCGCAGCGCTTTCGATGCCCTGAACAAGGAACTGAAACGCTGAGTCCGTCTGCAGTATACTGTAGCTACACCAAAACGTACAAAAGACGAAAAAAAGCCCTATGATGGCCTGCCTGACCACAATGAAACAAATTGTGTTTTTTATACATGGACAAATTTGTAATTCCAGTATTGACTAATGTAACAATGTACACTATAATTAGACTCATGTTAGTCATCCGCTTGTACGTTGAGCAGGATAGTCTTCGGACGAGGAGGAGTCTTTATGTTTTTTGAAGGAAAGAAGAAACTGGCGGCAGTGCTCGCTGCTACTATGGTCATGGGCGGCGTGCTGGCCGGCTGTGGCTCCAGCTCGAACAGCAACGAGATCAAGGTCGGTGCGAATTTCGAGCTGACGGGCAATGTCGCTAACTACGGCGCAGCGTCCATGCGCGGCTTCAAGCTGGCGATCAAGGAGATCAATGATGCCGGCGGCGTGAATGGCAAGAAGATCGTCATCGCTGAGGCTGATAATAAATCCGAGGCCTCTGAGGCTGTTAATGCGGCTACGAAGCTGATTTCCGATGATGGTGCGAAAGTCATCGTCGGCCCGGCAGTAACGGCGAACGTCATTGCTGAGTCGCAGGTAGCCACGGAGAACAAGATACCGGTCCTGGCTCCGGATGCGACGAGCCCGGATGTCACGGTTGAGAATGGCAAGGTCAAGCCATTCATATTCCGCAGCTGCTTCATCGATCCGCAGCAGGGCACGGTCATGGCGAAGTTCGCCGGCGAGAACCTCAAGGCCAAGACGGCTGTCGTCTACTACGATAACAGCTCCGATTACTCCAAGAGCCTTGCCAAGGTATTCCAGGAGAAGTTCGAGGCTGCCGGTGGCAAGGTCCTGATGCAGGAAGCATTTGTTGCGAAGGATCAGGATTTCAAGGCTACTCTGACGAAGCTCAAGGATGCGAATGCGGACATCATGTTCGTGCCGGCCTACTATGAGGAAGTCGGCAAGATCGTCAAGCAGGCCCGCGAGCTCGGCATGAACATGCCGATCCTGGGCACGGATGGCTGGGATGATAAGAAAGTCGCCGATATCGCCGGTGCAGATGCCCTGAACAACACGTACTTCAGCACGCACTACTCCGATAAGGATGAGTCGGTGAAGCCGTTTGTCGATGCCTATCAGAAGGAATACGGCGAGATGCCGAACGTGTTCGCTGCCCTCGGCTATGATGCCGGCAAGCTCCTCGCTGATGCTATAAAGCGCGCTGGCTCGGATGATCCGGAGAAGATCCGCGATGCCCTCGAGCAGACGAAGGACCTGCAGGTCGGTACTGGTACGATTACGATGGACAAGTTCCACAACCCGATCAAGCAGGCAGTCATACTGCAGAACAAGGATGGCGACCGCGTGATGGTAGCCAAGATTATGCCTGAGGCTGAGTAAGCGGATGGCTTGATAAAAGCAAGCAGCAATGGGGGCCGCAGCGATGCGGCTCCTTGTTTTTGGAGAGGATTTACTGGGAGGCATGAACATGGACCTCTTGACGCAGATCGTGCAGCAGCTCATAAACGGTATATCGCTCGGCAGCATATACGCGCTTATAGCGCTGGGCTACACGATGATCTACGGCATCATAAAACTAATAAACTTCGCCCATGGTGATATCTACATGGTGGGCGCCTACATCGGTTTTTTTGCGATAACGCAGGCACATCTGAGCATCGTGCCGGCATTGCTCATATCGCTCGTGACGACCGGCTTCCTCGGCATGGTCGTCGAGCGGCTGGCCTATAAGCCGCTGCGCCACGCACCGCGCATATCGGTGCTCATCACCGCTATCGGCGTGTCATTCTTCCTCGAGTATACGAGCATGTATTTCGTCTCGCCGACGCCGCGTACATTCCCGGCCGTATTCGGCGATGTCGCGGTCAATATCGGCGATATCGTCATCAACGGCCAGCAGCTCCTGATATTCGGCATCACCGCCGTGCTCATGGTCGTGCTGACCTACATCGTGCAGCGCACGAAGCTCGGCAAGGCCATGCGTGCAGCCTCCTATGATACGGAGACCGCGCAGCTCATGGGCATCGACTCCGATCGCATCATCTCGTTCACGTTCGGTATCGGCTCGGCCCTGGCGGCTGTCGCTGGTGTGCTCGTCGGCATTTACTACAATTCCATCGATCCGCTCATGGGCATCATGCCGGGCATGAAGGCATTCGTGGCCGCCGTGCTTGGCGGTATCGGCATCCTGCCGGGCGCGGTGCTCGGCGGTCTCATACTCGGCATCGTCGAGGCGCTCGTCTCGGGCTTCATCTCGTCGACGTTCCGCGATGCAGCAGCCTTTGCCATACTGATCATCGTCCTGCTCGTGAAGCCGACGGGGCTCTTTGGCAAGAACACGAAAGAAAAGGTTTGAGGAGGTGCCAGCTGAAACATGAAATATCTACGCATCAATGATTTGAAGATGCTGGCCCTGGCCATGGTCATCTTCGCGGTGCTGCAGCTGCTCATCACCGGGCGCATCATGAGCTCGTTCTGGCAGCTGAACCTGATCATCATCGGCATCAACGTCATCATGTCGGTCAGCCTGAATCTCATCAACGGCTATACCGGACAGTTCTCGCTCGGTCATGCCGGCTTCATGGCGGTCGGAGCCTACGTCAGTATCGTGCTGACGACGAATTTCCAGGTGCCGTTCTTCTTCGCCATCCTGGCCGGCGCGGTAGCGGCAGGTATCCTCGGCTTCCTCATCGGCATCCCGACCCTGCGCCTGCGCGGTGACTACCTCGCTATCGCGACCCTGGGCATGTCGGAGATCATCCGCATCTGCATCATGAATATCCAGTATGTCGGCGGCGCGGCCGGCTTCAAGGGCATTCCGCATCATACGACGTTCGCCTGGGTGTTCTTCTTCATGCTGTTCACGCTGTTCTTCATCAAGAACTTTGTGAACTCGACGGACGGCCGCGCCTGCCTCGCGATCCGCGAGAACGAGATTGCGGCGGAGTCCATGGGCATCAATACCACGAAATACAAGATCATGGCATTCACCATCGGCGCTTCGTTCGCCGGTGTGGCCGGCGCGCTGTTCGGGCATGCGTTCTATCTCGTCAGCCCGAACTCGTTCACGTTCATGCAGTCGTTCAACTACCTCATCATGGTCGTGCTCGGTGGCCTCGGCTCCATCACCGGCTCGATCGCCGGCGCGTTCGTCGTGACGTTCATATCGGCAGCGCTCGCCAGCTGGCCGGAGTTCCGCATGATCATCTACGCCCTGGCGCTCATACTCATGATGTTCTACCGTCCGCAGGGATTGTTCGGCTATATGGAGGTTACGAATACGGCTTTGTTCCGTAAATTCCTGAGCAAGCCCGCAGTGAAGACGGCGACGGATAACAGTGAGAAGGGAGGCAGCGCAAATGGCTGAAGCAAAAGAAGATAAGGCGCTGCTTCGCGCCACTGACGTTTCGGAGGTCTTCGGCGGTCTGAAAGCCGTCGCGGATTTCAATTTCCACATCGACAAAGGCGAGCTCGTCGGTCTCATCGGCCCGAATGGTGCCGGCAAGACGACGGCGTTCAACTTGTTCACGGGTGTCTATCAGCCGACGACGGGTCAGATCGTGTTCGACGGCAAGTCCATCGTGGGACTGAAACCGTATCAGATCACCCAGCGCGGCATCGCGCGCACGTTCCAGAATATCCGCCTGTTCTCAGAGCTGACCGTGCTCGACAACGTCAAGATCGCGTTCCATTTCCATGTGAAATACGGGCTGCTCGAGACGGTCCTGCGCATGGGCCGCTATTTCACCGAGGAGGAGCGCATCGATAAAGAGGCTCGCGATCTGCTCCGGATATTCCATCTCGAGGACAAGGCCGATGAGGTCGCGAAGAACCTGCCCTATGGCGCCCAGCGCCGTCTGGAAATCGCCCGCGCTCTCGCGGCCAAGCCGAAACTGCTGCTGCTTGACGAGCCGGCTGCTGGTATGAATCCGCAGGAGACAAAAGAACTCATGGATATGATCCGCTGGATCCGCAAGGAATTCGGGCTGACCGTCCTGCTCATCGAGCACGACATGAGCCTGGTCATGGGTATCTGTGAGCGCATATACGTACTGGAGTATGGCCAGATAATAGCCAGCGGTACGCCTGAGGTCATACAGAAGGATCCGGAAGTCATCCGGGCTTATCTGGGCGGGGAGGCATGAACATGGCAGACAAAAGCAAGACGTTGCTCGAGCTCAAGGATATCGATGTCTACTATGGCGCCATCCACGCCATAAAAGGCATCAGTCTCGAGGTCAATCAGGGCGAGATCGTGACCCTGATCGGAGCGAACGGCGCCGGCAAATCGACGACGCTGCGCACCATATCCGGGCTGTTGAAGCCGAAGAACGGCAGCATCACGTTCGCGGGCGAGAACATCGCCGGCGTAAAGGCGCATGAGATCGTGCGCCGCGGCATTTCGCAGGTGCCGGAGGGACGCCGCATATTCGCTGAGATGACCGTGCTCGAGAATCTGGAGATGGGCGCTTTCATCCGCAAGGACAAAGATGGCATCCGGGCCGATATGCAGCACGTATTCGAGCTGTTCCCGCGCCTCGAGGAGCGCAAGTCGCAGGAGGCAGGCACGCTCTCCGGCGGCGAGCAGCAGATGCTCGCTATGGGACGCGCACTCATGAGCCGCCCGAAGCTGCTGCTGCTCGATGAGCCGTCCATGGGTCTCGCACCGCTGCTCATACGCGAGATATTCAAGATCATCGAGGATATCCATGCGAGCGGCACGACCGTGCTGCTCGTCGAGCAGAATGCGAATATGGCCCTGTCGATCGCTGACCGGGCCTACGTCCTCGAAACCGGCCGCATCACGCTTTCCGGTACGGCCAAGGAGCTCGCAGCCAGCGAAGAGGTCAGGAAGGCCTACCTCGGCGGCTGATTTCCGGAACTTCTGGCAGGATTCGCACTATTTTTGGCGAACTCTGTTCTTAAGAAAGATAAATACTGGAAAGGGTGATATACATGTTCGTAGCAAATCGCATGACAAAGAATCCTGTGACTGTCACGCCGGACACTTCGCTCGATGATGCGGCCCGTCTCATGAAGAAAGGTCATTTCCGCCGGCTGGCCGTCGTCGATGAGAATGGCAAGCTGGTCGGGTTCTTTTCGGATAAAGATCTCATGCGGGCAGCTCCCTCGCCGGCGACGACGCTTTCCCGCTACGAGGCGACCGAGCTGCTGTCCGGCCTCAAAGTGACCGAGATCATGCAGCGCGATGTCGTATCGGTCAGCGATGACGCCACGATCGAGGAAGCCGCGCTCATCATGTACGAGAAGAAGATCGGCGGTCTGCCGGTCGTCTCGAGCGTGGGCGCCGTCGTGGGCATCATCACGGAGACAGACATATTCAAGGCGTTCGTCGATGTCATGGGGCTCAAAGAAGGGAAGACGCGTCTGACGATAGAGACGGACAACAAGGTCGGAGTCGTGAACGATATATCCGGTATCTTCACGGCGCACGGACTCTCCATCGACTCGCTCGTGACGTGCCGTCAGGACGATGGCAGCTACGAGATCATCGTGCGCGGCGATATCCCCGATGTGGATACCATAGCTTCCGAGATCGAGTCGAAGGGCTACAAAGTCGTCCACAAGGTAAAGATCGAAGCCTGAGCCGCGCTCCGGTCTCATAACTGAATAACATCGGCAACGTGGCCGTTCAGCATGGACATCACCGTTCATGCTGAACGGCTTTTTATTGCGACTGTATCATGTATACAAACATACTTTACAGTAAAATGAAATTAACAGGTAATATGTGTTGCATTTGTACTACTTTGATAGTATAATTATATACGTCATATAAAGATAATGCATAGCAGACACGGAGGGATTCATATGAAATTCAGCGGATTCAAGAAAGCCATAGCAGTGGTCCTGATGGCGGTTGCTACGGCAGCGCTCGTAACCGGTTGCGGTGGTTCGGGCGACCAGAGTTCAGCCAAGAAATTCCTGAACATAGGTACAGGCGGTACCGCTGGCACATACTATCCGATCGGCGGCGCTATGGCCGAGATATTGAACAGCAATATCAAAGGCATGAATGCCTCGGCTCAGAGCACGGGTGCCTCGGTCGCCAACATCAACATGCTCAAAGATGGCTCTATAGATATGGCTATCGTGCAGAACGATATCACCTACTATGCCGTGAACGGCACCGAGATGTTCAAGGACAAGGCGGTAACGAACCTGCGCGGCATCGCGACGCTGTATCCTGAGACCTGCCAGTTCGTCACGCTCGACAAATCTGGCATCAAGTCCATCGCCGACCTCAAGGGCAAGCGCGTAGCCGTCGGCGCGGCCGGCTCGGGTGCTGAGGCCAATGCCCGTCAGATACTCGAAGCCTATGGCATCACCTACAATGATATCGATGTCCAGTACCTTTCGTTCGCTGAGGGCGCCAGCGCCCTGAAGGACGGCAACGTCGATGCCGCTTTCCTGACGGCAGGCTTCCCGACCGCTTCCGTGCAGGATATATCCTCGCAGAACAAGATCCGCCTGCTGCCGGTAGACAGCGCGAAGGCGGATGCCCTCATCGCGAAATATCCGTTCTACACGAAGACCGTGGTGCCGGCTGGTACATATGCCGGCTTCGATGAGGATGTACCGACCATCTCTGTCATGGCCATGCTCGTCTGCACAGACAAGGTAGACGATGCGCTCGGCTATGATATCGCCAAGGCTCTGTTCACGAACCTCGATCGCATCCAGGCTGCTCATTCCGTAGGCAAGCTGATCACGAAGGAAGGCGCACTGAACGGTATGCCGCTGCCGATGAATGCCGGTGCAGAGAAGTTCTTCAAAGAGTAATATCTGCCAGACCTGGTATCAATAACGCGGAGGCGGCCTCGCTCAGTAGAGCGGCGTCACCTCCGCAAATTATGTTAGGAGCGCAATTTATTTCTATATCATGAATTCAGCAAAGCTAAAGAACCCGTGTCTGTGGCTGTGCCTGATCGGCATCCTGCTGGCATTCTGGCAGATATCGGCGACACGCTGGGTGGTCGTATACGCCAACGGTGAGCGCGTGGCGATGACTCCGGCTGCCCAGGGCGTGCCGATATCACTGCGGTTCATCCACTCCGTGCAGAAAACCCCTGTCATCGAGAATCTGGCCGTTGACTCCGATGTGCAGGGCCTCGTCCTGCATTCGACGCGGTACCAGTCGTTCGGCGTCGGCCTGCCGTTCCTGGCGGAGGAAGGGGAGTTCAGCATGGTCGGCGATACTTATGTGCTGAACCACATGGAGCGGCGCGTGCCGCATCTCGTGCTGCGCACCGGCGTCGGCACCCAGCTCACGCTTTACCTGGGCTATGCGCGGCGCGAATATCGCCTGTATGAGCGCTATGCTCCGGGCACGCCGATCGATATCCGCATTGGCAGACTCAGAAATGTTATTTAAAAGAGCGGGCCACCGCTCAGGAAAGGATAGATATCCATGGCAGATAAAGAAGTGAAAAATACTGTCAAGTCATCGGAGGAGGTGCTCAAGGAATACGACCGTGAGTCCGACAAGATGGAATACACTGGCATCATGGCCAAGATCGTGGCGGCCATAGCGATCGCCTTTTCGGTGTTCCAGCTCTACACCGCTACGTTCGGCGTGCTCGATGCCCAGCTGCAGCGTGCAGTCCATCTCGGGTTCGGCCTGGCGCTCGTATACCTGCTGTACCCAACGCGCAAATCATGGTCGCGTCATAAACTCCATCCGCTCGACCTCGTGCTGGCCATACTCGGTGCGGCCGCACCTGCCTACATCGTCATAGAGTATAACGAGCTCGTGCTGCGGGCCGGCCAGGTATCGAACACCGACCTGGCCATCGGTCTGATGGGCATACTGCTCGTCATCGAGGCGACGCGCCGCGTCGTCGGCATCCCGATGGTCTGCGTCGTGCTGGCATTCCTCACCTATGCCTATGCCGGGCCGTACATGCCGGGGGTCCTGGCTCATCGCGGCCTGACGACGCAGCAGCTCGTCAGCCATCTCTACTTCACGACCGAGGGCATATTCGGCATACCGCTGGGCGTTTCCTCGACATTCATATTCCTGTTCATCCTGTTCGGTGCCTATCTGGAATCGACCGGCCTCGGCAAATTCTTCATCGACCTCGCCAACGCCATCGCCGGCTGGGCCAGCGGCGGCCCGGCGAAAGTCGCGGTGCTGTCCTCGGGCCTCATGGGCACGGTCTCGGGCAGCTCGGTGGCGAACGTCGTGGGTACCGGATCGCTGACCATCCCGATGATGAAGAAGCTCGGCTATCACAAGAATTTCGCCGGGGCCGTCGAAGCCGCGGCCTCGACGGGCGGCCAGCTCATGCCGCCGGTCATGGGGGCCGCTGCCTTCCTCATGGCTGAGTTCGTTGGTGTCCCGTATATCGATATCGTGAAAGCCGCCATCATACCGGCGGTACTGTACTTCGCCGGTGTATGGCTCGGCGTTCATTTCGAAGCCAAGCGCAACAACCTGAAAGGCATACCGCGCAGCCAGCTGCCGAAGATCAGCCGTCTGCTCATCGAGCGCGGTCATCTGGCACTGCCGCTCATCGTCATCGTCTATCTGCTCGTATCTGGCTACACGCCGATGCGCGCCGCGCTGGTCGCCATCGTGCTGGCCATCGTCTGCTCCGCCCTGCGCAAATCGACGCGCATGAAGCCGATCGAAATCGTCCGCGGCCTCGAGAACGGCGCGAAAAACGTCCTCGGCGTGCTCGTGGCCTGTGCGGCGGCCGGTATCATCATCGGCGTCGTGACGAAAACCGGCGTGGGCCTGAAGCTCGCCTCTGGACTGCTCGACCTGTCGGGCGGTCTCCTGCTGCCGACGATGTTCTTCACAATGATAACGGCCATTGTCCTCGGCATGGGCGTGCCGACGACAGCGAACTACGTCATCACCTCGACCATAGCGGCTCCGGCTCTCGTTCAGATGGGTGTGCCGGTACTCGCCGCTCATATGTTCGTGTTCTATTTCGGCATCATCGCTGATGTCACGCCGCCAGTCGCACTCGCGGCCTATGCCGGCGCCGGAATCGCGGGCGGCAATCCGCTATGGACCGGCGTGAACGCGTCGAAGCTAGCCATAGCGGCCTTCATTATCCCGTATATATTCGTCCTGTCGCCGGTGCTGCTCATGCAGGGGGATGCCTCCCTGTGGGCGCTGCTCAGCTCGACGATTACGGCCATCATCGGCATGATCGCGATTAGCTCGGCCATGATCGGCTATCTGGCTGACAACTGCCGTCCGTACGAGCGTGTCATACTCGTCATCGGCGGCCTGTCGCTGCTGAAGCCGGGCCTCCTGACCGATCTCTGCGGCATCGTGCTGTTCGCCATCGTGCTGTTCTTCCAGCTGCGCCGCAAGAAAGCCGCCCAGCTGGCGTAATAAAGCCTTCCTCACTGAGAAAGGTCGTGCAATGAGTGAAGCATCCCCCTTTGGGGGAGGAGGACCGCGCTAGCGGTGGTGGGGGTGGCGAGCTAGTAACTTTACTCGAGTACTATCGCATAAACGGCCCACTAACAAATAGCTCACGTAGCCGATCCATCAATGTGTTGCTGGACGCTACATAGCGTCTCGCCACCCCTATCGCCTCGCTACGCTCGGCACTTCCCCCAGAGGAGGAAGCTTGCATTACGAAGCCCCTCGCCACAGTTCGTGGCGAGGGGCTTCTTGCTGTCCGGCAT
>Ga0256404_1007506_pt1 | contig 17194 bp, 25 predicted proteins | sample RumenRJG_01DNA_FD_185990 | JGI IMG/M metagenome (GOLD analysis project Ga0256404, IMG submission 185990) | Bovine rumen microbial communities from Lethbridge, Alberta, Canada - RJG_01 | ecosystem: Host-associated > Mammals > Digestive system > Stomach > Rumen | place: Canada: Alberta | collected...
ATTGCTGCCATGCTGGAAGCGGAAAGGATTGCGAAAGACCCGTCTGTAAAGGGCTACAATGACCTTGACGAGTTGTTTGCCGACTTGAAAAAATGAGGAAAACAAAGTACACCGTCAAGTACACGACAGCTTTCAAAAAGGACTATAAACGTGCAATCAAGCGAGGCCTGAAAATCGAATTGCTGGAGCAGGTTGTGGCGCTGCTGTCGATGGGTGAACCATTGCCGGATAAAAATCGCGATCACGAGCTGACCAGCGATTGGGTTGGGCATCGGGAATGCCACATTCAGCCAGACTGGCTGCTCATCTACCGTATTGAGGATGATGTGCTGGTGCTGACGCTGGCCCGCACCGGGACGCACAGCGACCTGTTCGATATATGAGAGTGAAGCCGCCGTATGGGGAAACCCGTGTGGCGGTTTTTCTATGTGCAGAAGGTATATGTTATGCCGCCGACCATCCGGAAAGTATCAAAGCCGGAAAAGCGTCGGCGGATCTCAGTAAAGCCTGGGGATTCGATGCGCCGCTTGTCTAATATCGGCGGCAGCTGCAAACGTTCCTTTTCCCTTCTTTAGCAAAATCTAATAATGCTGAGTTGTAAACCGAGGTGCCAGTTTGTAAGGCGAGATGCTTGTTTGTAAATTGAAAAGTGAATATTTGTAATCGAAACGCCAGTTTTGTACGCCAGATGCCAGATTTGTAAACGAGATGCTGCGTTTGTAAACGAAACGCAACCTGTTCACAGCCGCTTTTTTCGTATATGATAGCTTTGACAGGCATGCCAAAGGGAGGTCGACTCCCTCTCGATTTTTAGTAATCGGAGAATCCACCCCTGTATTTGGTGGTATGGGTAAGCGGTGTTGGCGGCTCTGTTGTTACTTATTTTCTGAGAAGAGAAGGCTTCAGCAGGATGTCTTCAGCGGCAACTGGAGTACACCCCAGAAGCTTTAACACATCTTCTCCGTAATGAAAGCTGAACGTTTCGTAGGGACTGCGATCGTTCAGCTTTTTCCGTTTGTAAGAATTGATGTGATCCATCATCCTGGTCACATCTATCTGTGACAGGTTATCAAAGCTGGTTCCTTTTGGAAGAACCCTGCGGATCAGCTCATGGTTGACCTCAATAGCTCCTTTCTGGTAAGGACAGCCTGCATCACAATAATACACACGGGTTCTTAAGTAACTGCTCCCGGCGGGAGCGTGCTCTCTGTACTCGATCTTCTTTGGATTAGAGAATTCACTGCCGTTATCACTGTTATGCCGAATTCAGGATAACAGTGACCGAGGCAGATGATACGACGGTACCGAGAACCGCAACGGCTGTCCGTTTCTGGATGTTCAAAACAGGCCCGACTTTACCGATGACAATTCCATCATTTACGGGCATCACATGCAGAACGGGACCATGTTCGCCGGCATCTCCTGGTACGAAGACCAGAGCTATTATGACGAGCACCCGGTGATGTACCTGATGACGCCGTCAGCAGCGTACCGGATCGAACTCTTTTCCGGCTATATCACCGCCATGGACTCTTCTGCCTATATGCAGACCTTCGGCAGCATCCGGGAACACACGGACTGGCTGAAGGAAGTGAGCGGCAGATCTGACTTCAAAGCAAACTTGCAGATCTCAGCTTACGACAGAGTCATCACCCTTTCCACCTGCGCTTACCGGTTTGAAAATGCCAGGTATGTGCTGCACGGGAAGCTGGTGGAACTCAGATGAGGCAGCGGAAGCTGCCTCAATACAAAAACGCTTTCTCATAAACGATGCTTTGGACTTGACAGGCTAAAGATCGTTAGCTATACTAGGCTAAAGAATATTAGCCGAGAGGGAGGAACTATGACCACAAGGGAAAGAATCATAGAGGAAGCGCTGACACTTTTTGCGGAGAATGGTTATGACGGGACAGGTGTTGAACGGATCGCTGAGCGCGTCGGAATAAAGGCCCCCTCCCTTTATAAACATTTCAAGGGCAAAGAAGATATCCTGAACGCGATCATCGACGAGGCGGAAAGCAGGTATGAGGAATCCTTTGGGTCTGCGGAAAACACTGGAAGAATCCCTGAAAACAAAGAGGAATTCCTGCAGATCACGATGGGAAAGATCCTCTTCACCATGCATGATCCGATGATTCGGAAGATCCGGATCTTTCTGGTCCAGGAACAATTCCGCAGTGAACGTCTGGCAAAGATCAATACAAAACATCAGGTGGACGGACTTCAGCAGATGTATACGAAGATCCTGATGGCCATGATGGAGAAAGGGCTGCTGAAGGCAGATGATCCGTCCATGCTCGCACTGGAACTTATTTCTCCTGCAGTGGTTCTCATAGCAAAGGCAGACAGACAGCCTGAGTGTGATAAAGAAGTTCAGGAAATCATAGAGAAACACCTCCAGCATTTCTGTGACTCGTATATGTAAAAAAGCTTATCTACTACGCGGACAAGGACTGTGAAGTCAGAACATTAGAGGAGTATCGAAACGATGTTTGATTTGGATAGTTATTTGAATGCTCTGATCCTGTCCTGCCGGGCAGCCTTCGGAGAACGGCTGCTGTACGTTGGCCTTCAGGGCAGCTATCTGCGTGGAGAAGCCCATGAAAACAGCGATATTGATGTCATGTTGATTCTGGATCGGTTTTCTGTTCGGGACATGGATCATTATCGGGAGATCCTGAAAAAGATTGGTTTCTTTGAGAAATCCTGCGGGTTTATCTGCGGCAGAGACGAGTTGCTTCATTGGAATCCCCTGGAGGTCTGCCAGCTGCACCATATGACAAAAGACCTGCTCGGCGTATTGACGGATTAGTTGATATGGAGAAGCTGATCGCAGGTATGATGGATCAGGAACATATCACAGAAGAAAAATTGCACAGTGAAGGCGTGATTTCCACCTCATTCGGTGAGGATTTATCCTGGGACTATCTCTGCTACGTACGGAGGCACCCTGTCAACTGGTCTGTGCCAACGCAGATTCTTTATGGAAGCCGTGACAGCCTGACGTCTCTTGAAACTATCAATGACTTTGCAGAAAAGAACAATGCCGGGCTCACCGTAATGGAAGGCGGCGAGCACTGGTTCCACACAGATGAGCAGATGCGGTTTTTAGATGACTGGATCAGAAGAAAGGAAAAGGAATGGATTTAAAACTGTTTTCGCAGGCAATCATCAAATTCCTGGGCGGTCTGCTGATCGTTGGCCTGTTACTGTTCCTGCCTGCCGGGACATTCGGCTGGTGGCAGGCGTGGCTGCTGATCGGTATTCTCTTTGTCCCGATGTTCATTGCCGGATTGATCATGATGAAAAGCTCTCCTGACCTGCTCAGGAAAAGGCTGGACGTCAAAGAGGAGGAGAATGAGCAAAAAACTGTGATCGTACTCAGCGGGATCATGTTCCTGGCGGCATTTATAGGAGCGGGATTGAACTACCGATTTGGATGGATCGTGCTGCCGGCCTGGGTTTCCTGGGTTGCGGCGGTTCTTTTCCTGCTGGCCTACGCCCTGTACGCCGAGGTGCTGCGGGAGAATGTCTGGCTTTCCCGCACGGTAGAGGTGCAGGAGAACCAGAAGGTCGTAGATACCGGGCTCTATGGCATCGTCCGGCATCCTATGTATATGACCACGCTTCTTTTGTTCCTGTCCATGCCGTTGGTGCTTGGTTCCGTAATTTCCTTTGTCATTATGCTGCTGTATATCCCGATCATCGCAAAGCGGATCCGCAATGAGGAACAGGTGCTGGAAGGGGGACTTGAAGGATATACAGAATATAAGCAGCGAATCCGATATAAAGTGATTCCGTTTGTGTGGTGAAACAAAAGAGGTGATCTTTTTTTGAGCATAGAGAAATTAATGGATATTCGAAGCCCCGGACAGAAGTCAAAGAAGGACAAGATCCTCTCTATTGCCGGCTCACTGATTGAGGGGGTCCTGTTGGGTATCTTTTCAAAATGGCTTGACAGCATTGCCTTGGACAACAGTATCTGGTGGCACAGGATCATTGAGAGGATTGATCTTGACAACTTCTTCTCTGAAATTGCCATCTGGCTTCTTATCGCACTTGCGATTGCCGTATTCAGCAGTTCCGCCTTGATGGCAGCACTGAACGTGTTTGTTTTCTTTGTCGGGATGTGTGCGGCTTATCATCTGTATTCGATCCTTTTCTCCGGATTCAATCCTTCGTCCTATATGATGATCTGGTATGCCATTACCCTGATCTCGCCGGCACTGGGTGTCCTTTGCTGGTATGCGAAGGGAAAAGGAATAATACCGATCCTTCTCGATATAGGGATCATGGCGGTCTTCACCCTCTCTTGCTTCTCTCTGGGATTTTTCTATGTAGATCTTCGGGGAATATTGTACCTGATGAATTTTATCGGTGCAGCCGTAATTCTTTACAGAAATCCGAAGCAAACTGCCATCTCGATATCGGCAGGATTCCTGATGGCGTTTCTTCTGAATCCTCTTTGGCCATTTAAGTGAACAGGGTATGATTGGATCGACTGGGAAAGGATAATGTCATAATGAACCATAAAGGAACAAAACGAATAGAAACAAACAGGCTGATCCTTCGGCCGTTCCAGATGAATGATGCAGAGCCTATGTATCGAAACTGGGCTTCCGATCTGGAAGTCACCCGGTATCTGACATGGAATGCACACACATCTGTAGAAGTCACCAGACAGATACTGACAAACTGGACAGAGAGCTATTCCGATCCGGCGAATTATCAGTGGGCAATCGAACTGAAGGAAACGAGTGAACCTATCGGCAGTATTGCTGCTGTCGAGATAAATGAAAATACGGAAGCCGCTACTATCGGCCACTGTATCGGCAGGAAGTGGTGGAGACAGGGCATCATGACGGAAGCCCTCTTCGCTGTCATATCCTTTTTCTTCGAAGAAGTCGGAATCCGATGCGTCAATGCCTGTCATGATTCCCAGAATCCCAATTCCGGGAAGGTGATGCAAAAATGTGGAATGAAGCTGGAAGGGACCAGACGGCAGACAGGATTCAATAATCAGGGAATCTGTGATGAGGTCTGGTATTCCATTCTCCAACATGAATATTTCGAGAAAAAAGAGTCTCTGCATTGCTGGTTTTGACCTCATCAATAGTATTCAATATTAGTTTTTACATAGCGCATTCGGTACCAATCCCGGATGCGCTATTTGTTTACTCATTTTCAGAAGATAGGAGGATGCACGAAATGAAACTTGTTATCGCCGAGAAGCCCTCGGTGGCGCAGTCCATCGCCCGTGTGATCGGAGCGGCCGGCCGCAAAGACGGATACCTGGAGGGAAACGGTTATCTCGTCAGCTGGTGCGTCGGTCATCTGGTGGAACGGTCTGCGCCGAAAACCTATGACGAACGTTACTCGAAATGGCACCTTGAGGATCTGCCGATCCTGCCGGACAGCTGGCTCTACCATGTCTCGCCCGGCACAAAGAAACAGTTCGGGATCCTGAAGGAACTTATGAAGAGACCGGATGTGGAATCTCTCGTCTGTGCGACGGATGCCGGCTTCCGCTACGAGATCCTCACAAAGGATTTCCTGTCCCGGACGCAGGGACAGCTGGACCGTCCGGAATGGACCATGAACCAGGCACGGGAATATGTTCTGGATCTCGCGGGACTGGACCATAGAAGCCGGTTTGCCGTCTCCTATGACATGGTGAAGCAGAAATCCAGGGATGTGCTGAAATCTTCAGATGTGAGGAACATCGAGTGGGTGGATTCAAAGTATTATCCCGGGATGCGTACCGCGGAGCACACACTGACCTGCGAGATCCGCGGGGGAGCCATTCCGTCTGACTTACGAAGTCTCAAAGCATGATGACGGCGAAGGCTTTGTCATTCACTCTGACGGGAAGGATATCTGGGATCTTATGCCTGAGCCGGAACTGGAAAAGTTGGAGTACACACTCTCCCGCGCGGTAGTGTTTGACCGCTGGAAGAAAGATATCGACCAGGCAGAAACCGTTGTGGCGGTGAGGGATGTCCGCTACGGGATCTGGGAAACGGAGAATCTGAACCTGACCAGAGAGCAGATCCAGGAGCTGCACGAAATGATAGACCGCAAGGAGGAAACTCTTACCGCAGCGATGAAAAAGGACTCTGTCCTGAAACAGCTGGGGGAAACGAAACCGGAAAACGGGGAGAAGAAAGCTCCCAAAAGACAGAAAAAGCAGAAGGAAGGAGAACGCACATGAGCAAATGGGATGAATCTCACACCGAGCCGATACATGATACACCTGCGGAAAAGGATATGCTGATCCGCGCCATGGAAGCGGCCGGCTATACGCTCGATACCATCGAAAGCACGGATGACCATCTCCGTTTCTTCGGGGAAGGCGGCCAGACCATGACCATGGCCGGCTGGCATGAATGCGAAGCCTGGCTGAATGGTGTTGTCTTCGATGATCCGGTCATGTCGGACCGCGTGGAAAGGAGCCTGGAATGAATATTACACTTGATAAGCAGGAAGCGATTCTTCTTCTCCTCTACTGCGGTGACGATCGGAATGATACCATCCAAAATCTCCGGGAAATGCAGACACACCTGCATGCCGATGAGCAGGATCTTCGTCAGATGGCGGACAGCCTGATCGGGAAACTTCGGGAAATCGGGGATAAGGATTTTTCGGTAGTCCTGGACCTCGTGGATGACGCTGTATAAGGAGGCGCCTATGTCAAATAGAATACGCATTTACACTAAGGTGCCCCCGGGCATTGCTTGCGAGGTAGTCTGATGTTGACATTTTCTAAAAAATCATCAAAAAGTCTTCGCATGTCGCTAGGGAGTGACACCATAGAATTGATATTGTTCGGAATTTCGATTATAATATATTATGTAATGCTCTAATTTTGGTAAGCAATATTTCAAAGAAAAGCTGGAGGGCAGAATGAAGTACTTGTCAGCAAAAGAAGCTGCAAATAAATGGGGAATTTCGGATCGTCGTGTTCAAATTCTCTGTAATCAGGATCGCATTCCAGGAGTGATTCGAATCGGGAATACTTGGGGAATTCCAGATAATGCTGAAAAACCTAAGGATGAAAGAGTAAAAAGCGGCAAATATATTAAAAAGAAAGAAATCTGAGACTGTTAAACAAAAGAGCGACAGAACATATGGAAGGACATTGAATTTATGAAATCAGTTGAAGTGGTCGCAGCGATCATTGAAAAAGAAGGACAGTATTTTGCGACACAGCGTGGATATGGAGATTTTAAGGATGGATGGGAATTCCCGGGGGGAAAAGTAGAACCAGGAGAACAGCCGGAGCAGGCGATCATTCGCGAGATCAAAGAAGAACTGGAATCAACCGTCTCTATTATAAAGTTTCTATGTACGGTCGAACATGATTATCCAAAGTTTCATTTAATCATGCATTGTTATCTGTGCCGGCTGGAGGAGGGGAATCTTCATCTGGTTGAGCATGAAGCGGCCAGGTGGCTATTGCCTGAGCAGATCGATTCTGTAGGCTGGCTGCCGGCGGATATTAAGGTTGTCAATGCATTGAAGAAAGAACTCGGAATGTAACGGAAGAATCGGGTGAGAAGCATGAACAGGAATACTCTTGAATGGAAAATCCAAAAAGGCGCGGAGACTGCTTTAATTGACTGGCACAGCCCTTCCGATTTCGCTTATCGCCCTCAATTTGTCTCTAATAATTATCGGGAAGGCCGGAAGGTTCTTTCCTCTGTTGAGGATGAGCTGCTTCATTGCGATTGTTTTATGATCAGTGTTGCCTTTATCACTCTCGGTGGGATAGAACCGCTCCTTCAGACGTTAAAAGAACTGGAGCAAAGAGGGATTCCGGGGGAGATCCTGACGACAGATTATCTGACATTCAGTGAACCGAAGGCACTGAAGAAATTGGCCGATTTCCGAAATATCGAACTCCGGATGTACCGGACAGGAAGAGAGTCCTCTGCGGAAGAGGCCGGCGGGGAAGGCTTTCATACAAAGGGCTACATCTTTTCCAGGGAGAACGCTTACCGGATCATCATAGGCAGCTCCAATATGACAATGAGCGCCCTGACGGTTAATCATGAATGGAATACGAAGTTTGTCTCCACTGAGCAGGGGCAGCTGGCAAAAGAGGTGCTCTCCGAGTTTGATCATTTGTGGTTCTCGGACAGGACGTGCTCTTTTGATGAGTTTATTGACGAATACGAGACCGCATATGAGATCGCAAGACAGCAAAGAAGGATCGCAGCGAAAGCAAAAACGGCCGCTCTGGAAGCTTATAAGCTGAAGCCCAATGCCATGCAGGCCAGGTTCGTGCATAACCTGAAAAGTCTCATGGAAGAGGGAGCCGAAAGAGCTCTGCTTGTTTCCGCGACAGGAACAGGGAAAACCTATGCGGCGGCCTTTGGAGCCAGAGATGCAATCCGGCCCGAAAGAATGCTTTTTATCGTTCATCGGGAGCAGATCGCGATCCAGGCCATGGAAAGTTTCCGACAGGTGCTGGGTGAAACCGGAACCTATGGTCTTCTTTCCGGTCACAGTAAGGATTATGAAGTGACCTATCTCTTTGCAACCATGAATATGATGGCAAAGGATGAGATCCTCCAAAGATTTGCGCCGGACGCTTTTGACCTGATTATTATAGACGAAACGCACCGGGCAGGTGCAGGAAGTTATCAGAAGATCATGTCCTATTTCAATCCCGGGTTCTGGCTCGGTATGACGGCCAGTCCGGAGAGAATGGACGATTTTGATATTTTCAAACTGTTTGACCATAACATCGCCTGTGAGATCCGTCTGCAGCAGGCGCTTGAAGAAGATCTCCTCTGCCCGTTTCATTACTTTGGGATCACGGAGTTTATTCCGGATGCGAACGGTGAGGCAGATGAAAATGATTTGCGTTCCTTCTCAAGGCTCGTAGCGGATGAACGGGTCGATTTTATACTTCGGCAGGTGGAATATTACGGACACAGTGGCAGCCGGGTGAAAGGACTCATTTTCTGCTCCAGAAAGAAAGAAGCCAGAGAACTATCTGAGAAGTTCAATATCCGGGGCTATCATACGATCGCACTGGATGGGGATGACGACCCGGAGAAACGACTGCAATGCGTGGACCGGCTTATCGGAGATGATCCGGATGACTATCTTGACTATATTTTTACCGTGGACATTTTCAATGAAGGTGTCGATATTCCCGAGATCAACCAGGTAATCTTTCTGCGGCCCACACAGTCACCAATCGTATTTGTCCAGCAGCTGGGACGTGGGCTTCGAAAGGCGAAGGATAAAGAGTTTGTTGTTATCCTGGATTTTATCGGTAATTATGACAATAACTATATGATCCCCATCGCTCTGTCCGGAGACAGGTCGTACAACAAGGATAGCATGCGTCGCTATGTGTCCGAAGGAAATCGGATCATTCCCGGGTGTTCCAGCATTCATTTTGATGAGATCGCAAGATCCAGGATTTATGCTTCCATTGATACGGCAAGGACAAATACGACAGCGCTTCTGAAGAAGGAATATACGAATCTGAAATATGAAGTTGGCCATATCCCCACGATGATTGAGTTTGAGGAACATGGTTCGATTGATGTTGCTAAATATATAGAACGATTCGGTTCCTATTATTCTTTCCTGGTGAAATATGAGCCGGCGTACACGGTACGGCTGAGTGACCGGGAGGCAGCGGCAATCGAATTCATTTCCAGAAAACTGACGCCAGGCAAGCGAATCCATGAGCTTCGGATTTTGAAGCATTTGATTGAGCAGCAAGAGAGATTGGCTGTCTATCAGGAAAAGATCGAAGCCTTGTCTGTGGATCATGTATCGAAGGATCCTGAGGTGCTTTCGGCAGTGAGAAATCTGTCGTTGGAATTCCAGAAAGAAGCTGACCGAAAGAAATATGAAGGCTGTCCGATTCTGACAAGAAATGATAATGGATTTTACGCTTTATCAGCTGCTTTTGCGTCGTGCCTGAGCAACCCTGCTTTCCGGGATATGGTCCATGAGCTGGTGGAATATGGACTTCGTAATTATGAACGGTCTTATGCTGTACAGTACAGAGGTCTGAATTTTGCGCTCTATCAGAAATATACCTATGAGGACGTTTGTCTTCTTTTAAACTGGAAAAACAATATGAACGCCCAGAACATCGGCGGGTATTTTTATGACAGGGAAACGGCTACCCTGCCGGTCTTCATCAATTATGACAAGGCGGAAGATGCCATCGCTTACGAGGACAGGTTTGTGACGCAGGATCACCTTATTGCGCTGTCCAAGCATCCGAGGAAAGCGACTTCCAGCGATGCAGATCATATCTTTCGGAGGACTCCGGAGGATCAGAAAAACCGAATACTGCTTTTCATCCGCAAAAATAAAGATGATAAAGAAGCTAAGGAGTTCTATTTCCTGGGAGAGATGCATGCAGAAGGGGAGCCTCGTCAGATCCACATGGATACGACGGGGGATGATGCGTTTGAAATCAATTACCGCCTGTTGGATCCAGTCAAGGAAGAACTGTATGAATACATCACAAAAGATGCGTAGTAAGACAATGGACAAGACGATTGAGTACTACAACCTATACGCGGAAGACTACGTGAATACAACGCAGTCTGTTGATTTCCGCTTGATTCAGGAACGCTTTCTTTCTGCATTGAAAGCAGCTTTTCCAAAAGTCTGCAAGAAGGACATCCGGATTTTGGATCTTGGCTGTGGTTCCGGAAGAGACAGTAGATACTTTCTGGGGCAGGGATACGATGTCAGCGCGTTGGACGGTTCTGAGGCGCTCTGCCGATATGCTGCCGCTTATGCAGGCATTCCGGTCCAGAAAATGCGGTTTGAAGACTTCCATGAAATCAATTGCTATGAAGGAATTTGGGCCTGTGCTTCGATCCTTCATTTGTCCTACAAGGAGCTGAAAGAGGTGCTGTCAAACATTTATGAAGCTCTTGTTCCAAACGGTATTTTCTATACATCTTTCAAGTATGGTGTTGGAGAGAAGGAACGCGGCAACAGGCACTTTACGGATATGACGGAAGAAAGCCTCGGGGAGCTGCTGAAGGAAGTCACTGGTTTTCGCGTAACGGATGAGTGGTTTTCCGGCGATGTCCGGCCAGGAAGGGAGGCGGAAGGATGGCTGAATATTATCCTTCAGAAGGAATAGAACAGGTCCTAAAGAAACAGTCCGCCTATTACAATGAACTAGATCTGTCTTCTTTTTCCGCCATTTTTGGAAATGTATCGGAGAGCTACAAGTTTTATTGGACCGAAGCCATACTGAACCAGATGGCAATGTTTCCGGATCAAAGAGAGTTTTCTCTTTCGGTACTTGCAGATCAGATGATTGCCGATGCCTGGTACACGGTAACGGAATACCATCTTCGGCTCGGAATCGTGAATTCCAATGCGAAAAGTTCAGACGGAGGTCTGGAGCGGGCGGTAAAGGATCTGCAGAAAGCAGTCGAAGAGGCAGGCATTGAAGTAAAAAGCAATGCGAAGAAGTCAGAAATCCTGGACCTTCTAAAAGAGTTCGGAGAAAACCCGGCAGTCAAAAAAGACAAGCTCCGGCTGACAACGATGGTTCCTTACCGGCTGCTGAGCCCGTTTACAGGAAGCAGCGCCCTGTCCGGTTCTCAGCTGCAGAGTTTCCGTAAATGCAATGAAATCGCCGCGACAGTAAGGCTTCCCTATACCTTTGTGATCCGTAAAGGGTTGGAGACTTCCATACTGCTGGATGATGCCTGGAGCCGGATGTTTGCGGATCAATGCGAGATCCTGCTCGGCTGGATCCGTTATCAGAAGGTTCGGTATCTGCAGAACCGGAACCCGGGCGTGCCCGGAATCATTTATAAGCTTGAGCCGGAGAATGCTGGCATCCGGAAGCTGCAGAATGCAAGGAAGCTGTGGACAATGGTTATGGATCGGAGAGAGATCCTGGATATCTACAATGGGCAGCGGTTAAATGATATCGGCTTTGATCTGGATCATTTCGTCCCATGGAGTTATGTCGCGAGTGATGAGTTGTGGGATCTACTTCCCATGGATAGCTCCCTGAATTCCAGCAAGAGCAATCGGCTTCCTGTATGGGATCAGTATTTCCGGAATTATGCCGAAAACCAGTTCAGGATGTATGAAACGGTTTTTACCGATGCTTCTGTCCGCAGTCAGTTTGAAAAATGCCGCAAGGATAATCTGACTTCTATCTGGGGAGCGGAAGAACTATACATCCCGAATCATAACCAGACAGAATTTATGAATATTCTGGAAAAAAATCTGCGGCCGGTTTATGATGCAGCAAAGCAGCAGGGGTACGGACTGTGGAAGCGAATGAATGCTTATTCCGCAGCGATTCAGAGTGCAACGGGATGTCTATGACATTGTAAAAAATTAGTTTAAAAATACGTGGCGATAGATTTCCAGGGTTCCGTTGAAAACAAGGTTAGATATGAAAATAGCTACAATGACCTTCAGGCTCCGCGCTCCCTGGGCTCACAGCCTAAAAGAAAAACGAATGATAGTAAAGAGCCTCATCGCGAAACTTCAGAACCGATATCATGTATCGGCAGCGGAGATCGATGAGCAGGACACCCATCAGATCATTGTGATCGGCGTTGCGGCCATTGCCCCGCATAACGCAATGGCGGACAGCTTGATGGATGACATTTCCCTATTTGTGGAGGAGAACACGGAGGCGGAAATTATAGATGAAGAACGGGAAATCCGATAAGCAACTGAGGAACACAAGTAAGTTCATTTCCCTGATCCTCCGCCATCAGCCGGAGGCCATCGGTATCTCCCTTGATGAACATGGCTGGGCAGATGTGCGGGAGCTGATCGATGGGATCAACAGATCAGACGGACATACTCTTGATATGGAATTACTGGAGGAGATCGTCCGGACGGATGAAAAGCAGCGCTATTCCTTCAATGAGGATCATACGCTGATCCGCGCGAACCAGGGCCATTCCATTCCGGTAGATGTGGAACTGGAGGAAAAGGTTCCGCCGGAAAGTCTCTGGCATGGTACCGGAGAGAAATATGTCTCTTCTATCAATGCGCATGGATTGATTCCGAAAAGCCGGCTGTATGTGCATCTTTCCTCGGATATGGAGACAGCGCGGAAGGTCGGAAGCCGGCACGGAAAACCGATCATTTATGAAATTGACTGCCGGGAAATGGCAAAAGACGGATACCATTTCTTTCTTTCGGCCAACCGTGTATGGCTGACAAAGGAAGTACCGGTTCGATATCTGAAGAAGCTATAGAACGTTGATTATAGAGGAGGTTACCATGCGGATCCTGATGCTTGGCAACAGCTTTACCTTTGCTAATAATATGCCTGCCATGCTGGCAGAACTCACCGGTGCGGAGGTTGTGCATCACACCCGCGGCGGGGCTCGTCTGGCTGAGCAGCTCAATCCGAAGACCAAGACCGGCGCCAAAACGCAGGCCGCTCTGGAAAATGAATTCTGGGATTACGTGGTCCTGCAGGAAATGAGCAACGGTCCGGTCACTTCGTGGAATTCCTTCCTGAAGAATGCCGGACGGCTCTGTGCCTGGATCAGAGAAGAAGGCGCCACTCCTCTTCTATTTGCCACCTGGGCTTATCAGAAAGATAGCCAGGCCATGGCAGAGATGGATATAAGCTATGACGAGATGGTGCAAGGCCTGCACGACGCCTACCGTGAGGCCGCCGATCAGAATGATGCGCTGATCGCGGAGGTTGGGCAGAAATTCTATGAATGGGCTGATTCTCAGGATCTTTATGCGGAGGACGGTCAGCATCCGAGCGAATCCGGCTCCCGTCTCGCGTCCGAAACCATTGCGGCGGTGATCAAGGCAGATCAGGAGGCAAAGAAAGCGGCCACCGCGATTGAAGTCGATCCGAACCTGAACTGGAACGACATCCGTCTGCGCGTTCTGTATATGTACCAGCTTCTTCTGCAGCATACCGATGCGGAGCATCAGCTGACGACCAACCAGATCCGGAACATTATGGAGAAGGAGCACGGCATCACCATGCACCGGACGACTGTGCCGGGCGATATAGAAATGCTGAAAGCGGCTGGCTTTGATGTCCATGCCAGAAGGTCACGTCAGAACAAATATTATCTGGAAAACAGTAATTTTGAGCTTCCGGAGCTGAAGATCCTGATCGATGCGGTGGAGTCCTCCAAGTTTATTACGGAAAAGAAAAGCCGGCTGCTGGTGGAGAAGCTTCTGAAACTGACCAGCGAAGCAAGCGCCGCGAAGCTCAAGAGAAACCTGCATACTTCCGGCCGGGTCAGATCAGCGAATGAGAAAGGATATTACATCGTTGATGCCATCAATGAGGCGATCAATGCCGGAAAGCAAATCTCCTTCTTCTACACTGACTTCGACGGCAGGAAGAAACAGATCCTGCGGAACGACGGAAAGCCTTATATCGTCAGCCCGTACACACTGATCTGGAACGGCGACTACTATTATCTGGTCGGCTGGAATCATGAGCAGAAAGAGACACGGACATACCGTGTGGATCGGATCCTCAAAACGCCGGACATCCTGCGCGATGACGCACAGCCGGTACCGGAAGATTTCGATGTGTCCCGCTATACCCGGGAAGTCTTCCGCATGTACGATAACGAGGAGCCGGAGGAAGTGACACTCCTCTGCGCAAACGAAGTTATGAAGGGCGTTCTGGATAAGTTCGGTATGGATATCACCGTCAAGAAAGCTGATCCAGAACACTTCCGCACGAAGGTGAAGGTCTGCACCTCTCCCATCTTCTACAGCTGGGTGTTTCAGTGGGGTGGCAAGATCCGAATCGAGGGACCGGCAGAAGCAACAAGCGAATTTAAAGAAATGGTGCGGAAGGCATTAGAGGAAATAAGCGCATGGAAGGTATAAGTATGGGCGTTTTTTTCGAATTTGTTGCTAATATAGGTTTGGCAGCTGTAAAAGACAAACTTAATGATGCTATAGCTGAGAAATGTGCACGAGATCGACTGCTAAGCTATCTTACTCAACAGAATTCGTTAAACTTTAGTGTCAGCCTAGACGAAGAAATAGATTTTGGAGGGTTAGCCGAATACATTACTTAAGAATTAATTGATGATGTAAAGAAACGGTTTTGGGGAAACAGAAAAGAAAGAGGGCAAGCAAGGGAACGAATCCTTCAAAAGGCTTGCTCATATGCGTCAGCGAATACAAGTTTGTCACGTGAATGTACAATAAGAATAGTCGGAACATCCGTTGATGTGCTTCGAAAGTTTTATCGTAACAAAACGAATAGAGACCTTAGGTTTCTTGCTGGAGAAATTGAAGATTCGATAATGCTTGTATCGTGAAGTGATGGACGACAGCCGCATCCTCATCAATCTGGCTTCAAAGGAATACGCAAAATGCATTGAGAAGTATCTCCGGCCGGAAGACCGCTATATAACCTGTGTATTTGGCGAGCCTGCGGGTGGCCGCATCGTCCAGAAAGGCGTTTACGCCAAGATGGCCAGAGGTGAAATGGTCCGGTTCATGGCCGGCATTCATGCGGAGAAGCCGGAGCAGATTAAAGCATTCGACTGGAGCGGGTACCGATTCGACGAAGGCCGTTCTTCAGCTGAGGAATATGTTTTTATCCGGACAGAAATACCCGGGAAGCCATCTCGGAGGTGACTACATTTGAGCGAAGCGTTTGTAAAGATCGACCTGCACGGCCTGCGGCAGGAGGAAGCGATGAGGGTCATCGATAAGGCCATTGCATCCGCAGGTCCGACGACCTATCAGCTTCAGCTGATTCACGGATATAATCGGGGGACCAGTCTCAGATCCATGATCTACGACTGGTACAGATATGAACCCAAGGTAAAGAGGATCATTCCCGGTGACAATCCTGGGATCACCGTGCTGGTATTAAAGGAACTATATTGAAAGGATTGCGGAAGAATGAAGCTTGATAAATCCTTTCTATGATTCCGAGCATGGCTATACCTTCCAGGAACTGAAAGCACAGCTGACTATGACTGAAAACCAGGCCGACCGGCTGGCGGCAGTGATCCTGATGCCGCAGTTCACCGTCGATCAGTCCCTCAGGGATTTTAATAAAGGCAGACGGATCAAAGTCTACGGGCAGAACGTCTATGCTAATGAAGAACGCAGGATCATCAGCCGGATGGCCGCTCAGGTGGGAGTCTCCTTTTCCGCCATGCAGATCCGGCTGAGGGAACTGGATCTTCTGGAATATCATCCTCTGGATGAATATGTCGAGAAGAACCTGCTGGGGGGTAAGGCTGATGAGCGGTTATACCTGTAGTCCCAGATACACTACGCCTTCGCCGGATGTTCTGCGGAAGCTGGAGCTTTCCAGGCTGGAAGCTGAAAACATAGAGACGCGCGAAATGCGTTGTCCGATCTGCGGCTTCCTCGTGCGGATCATACCGGTGACACAGACGGATATTGTTTTTGTAAAATGCCGGAAGTGCAAGTTCGACGGAGCTCTGAGCCCTGCCTATTTCAGGAGAATACGGAACTGCCGGGTGAACAGGATGCAGTGGGAGGAATTATGAAGCTGAGAAATGTGCTGATCGTTGTCCGGGACATTGAGAGATCAAGAAAGTATTATCATGACCTGTTTGGTCTGGAAACGGTACTGGACAATGACGGAAATATGATCCTGTCGGAAGGACTGGTCCTGCAGGATGCAAAAATCTGGGAGAACTTTCTTGGAAAAGACATCATTCCCAGGAACAATGCAAGCGAACTGTATTTTGAAGAACGTGATATCGAGGGCTTCATTCAGAAACTGGAGGAACTCTATCCGGATACAGTCTATGTGAACCGGCTGATGACTCACAGCTGGGGTCAGAGGGTGGTCCGCTTCTATGATCCGGACGGAAATCTGATCGAAGTCGGAACACCGATGGAGTAAATGTACAGGGAGATCATGATTATCCGCAAAGTGGAACAGCCATGATTACAGAAGGAATCTGAAAGGATGAATCCCTCTGGTACCTGGACCCCAGAGGATGAAAACAACCAAAATAGAATAACACGATACGACTTTTAATCGAGCAAGCGGAGCCGGTCACAGACCGAGACTGCCAGCTGCCGGACATCGTGAGAAACATGTGAAAAGACCTTTTGAGGTGTCGATATTGAACGACAAGTTCAATGACAAGCCCATCAGAATCGGATATAATAGAGCCAGAGGCTCCTGCCTCAGAGCTCTGGAGAAAGAAGAATCGTC
>Ga0256404_1007507_pt1 | contig 17189 bp, 17 predicted proteins | sample RumenRJG_01DNA_FD_185990 | JGI IMG/M metagenome (GOLD analysis project Ga0256404, IMG submission 185990) | Bovine rumen microbial communities from Lethbridge, Alberta, Canada - RJG_01 | ecosystem: Host-associated > Mammals > Digestive system > Stomach > Rumen | place: Canada: Alberta | collected...
ATTGTGGGTGCTGTTACTCTTTGACAATATATTCAAAGTGGGTATCCCTATGACGAAAATAGGTAAGCATAGCGAAAGGCTCAATCTGTCTTTCTTGTCTTATAAAGCATCACAATATCTGTCTTTTCTGTCTTTCTGTCTTATAAAACATCCCAATATCTGTCTTTTCTGTCTTTCTGTCTTATAAAACATCCCAATATCTGTCTTTCTGTCTTATAAGACATCCCAATATCTGTCTTTTCTGTCTTTCTGTCTTATAAAACATCCCAATATCTGTCTTTTCTGTCTTTCTGTCTTATAAGACATCCCAATATCTGTCTTTTCTGTCTTTCTGTCTTATAAAACATCCCAATATCTGTCTTTTCTGTCTTTCTGTCTTATAAAACATCCCAACATCTGTCTTTTATGTCTTTCAGTCTTATAAAACATCCCAATATCTGTCTTTTCTGTCTTTCAGTCTTATAAAACATCCCAATATCTGTCTTTTATGTCTTTCTGTCTTATAAGACATCCCAATATCTGTCTTTTCTGTCTTTCTGTCTTATAAAACATCCCAATATCTGTCTTTTATGTCTTTCTTGTCTTAGAAAGCGGCACAGCATCTGTCTTTTATGTTTTTCTGTCTTAGAATGACTCAATATCTGTTCTTTTTTTGTTTTCCTCTTTCTGGCGTCTGTCCTCAAAACACTTTGCCGAAGGCGATGTTGATGAACGTCTTTACGAGTATCTTTGCGTCGAACCACCACGAGCGGTGCTCCAGATAGTAGAGGTCGAGATCCAGTCGCTTGAGCATCTTCTCCATCGTGTCGGTATATCCATTATATAAGGTGGCATAGGATGTCACCCCCGGGCGTATCTGATAGAGGTAGACATATCGTGGGTCGTGCTGGATGATCTGATCGATATAGTATTTCCGTTCCGGCCGTGGCCCGATAAACGCCATGTCACCCTTGAAGACATTCCACAGCTGTGGCAGCTCGTCGAGGTGATGTGCACGAAGAAATGCGCCAACATGAGTGAGCCTTGGGTCGTTATCTTGTTCCAGCAGTTGTGGTTCGCCATCTTTCTCTGCGTCTATCCTCATGCTTCGGAACTTGTAGATGTTGAAAGGTTTGCCGTGCAGTCCTATTCTCTCTTGCCGATAGATGACAGGTAATCCGTCTTCTAACCTGATGGCCAATGCACAAATACCCATCAGCGGAGAGAAGACGATCAGACAGAAGGCAGATAAGAAAATGTCAAAGATCCGTCTCATCTCACTTCTACCTTGTTTCTTCTTTTTATGGCTACGTTCACGCAGGCATTAAAGCCTATGTATATGATCACATCCGCTAAGAGAGAGAGATTTGCATTGTTCAAAGGGCTCATGGACCTATTGATGATAATGAATGCTATAGCCAAAGCAATGAGAGCCAATAATGCCTGATGTTGCGTGAGACCGGCTGCTAATAGCTTATGATGGATGTGGTTCTTATCAGGTTGGAATGGTGATCTGTGATTCATGATCCTGTAAAAGAATACTCTTACCACGTCAAAGATAGGCAAGATAAAGAAGGACCATGCGGTCGTGAAAGGCTGGCTATACTGGTCGGCATAAACAGACATCTTGATGGAATAATTGATAAAGAGGAAACCTAATAGAAATCCGAGGGTGAGGCTTCCTGAATCGCCCATGAAAATCTTTAGTCCTTTTTCTGCAGAGCCAAACAGATTGAAGAACAGATATGATAATAAGCATCCAATGATGCCGCAGATCAGTACACAATAAGTAAGGTAACTCAGTTGTGCATAGAGATAGCAAAAGCCACAGAGACCGATGATGGCCAGCGATGCCGCAAGGCCGTCAATGCCATCAATAAGGTTGATAGCATTGCAGACAAAAACGATGATAAACACTGTTAAGATGCTACCCAACCATTGCGGCATCTCATAGATACCGAAAAGTCCATAGAGATTGTTGAGATAGAAACCTGCCAGTGTCAGAATCACGCCGGAAATGATCTGTAGGGTGAACTTCACGGGAGCGTTTAGTCCAATCAAATCATCGATGATGCCAGTCATGTAGATCACAAACAGACTGACGACGACATGCAGAGAGCTTAGGTTGATATGTATGATTTGAGAATGATATTGAAGTCTCAGGAAGTCGAATGTGATCAACACTGCCACCATCATACTGGGAATAAAGACGATACCGCCAAGCCGTGGGATCGGATTTTTGTGTACCTTCCGTGCATTCGGCATGTCATAGAGATGCTTTTTCTTGCAAAATTTGAGTATAAGGGGAGTAAATGCCATACCACATACGGCACTCGATATCAAAGTCAATAATATGATGTATATATCTATTGTCATAAGATGTTAACACAGTTCTTTATAATAACTTAGAACTTGTAAATATATTGTATGATTAAGCAAAAAATATATCTGTTTTGTTTTTCTGATTTGATTTATTTTGCTGTTCCAAGGGAAAAGGCTATTTTTGCACTACATTCAAAACTGGCAATCATTTATGAAGATATCCATTGTAACCGTATGCTTTAACAGCGCAGCTACATTAAGTAACACGTTAGAGTCTGTTCTATCGCAATCTTACCCTTTTATTGAGATGGTGATAAAGGATGGAGGCTCTAAAGATGGCACGCTTGACATCATCAAGCATTATGAGCCGTTGTTTCAGGGGCGGTTAAAGTGGAAGTCTGAGAAAGATGGAGGTATCTACGATGCAATGAATGAAGGCATCAAGATGGCAACAGGCGATGTCGTTGGTATCTTGAACTCTGATGACTACTTTACTTCTTCAGACGTAATAGAGAAAATTGCCGATTGCTTCTCAAAGCACTTGATAGATGCTGTCTACGGAGATATACATTTTGTCCGTCAGGGTAATCCTCAAAAAGTCGCCAGATACTATTCTTCAAAGATGTTTCGGCCTTTCTGGCTTCGCTTTGGCTTCATGCCAGCTCATCCGTCCTTCTATGTGCGTAGGAATATATATGAGCAGTACGGGGGGTATCGCATAGATATGAAAATAGGATCTGACTTTGAGATGATGGTCAGATTATTCCACCGCTATCACATTAGAGCAAAGTACATTCCCATGGATTTCGTTACTATGCTGATGGGAGGTGCCAGTACTGCTGGCTTCTCAAGTCATCTGCTTCTTGCCAAAGAGGATGTACGTGCCTGTAAACTCAACGGCATTTATTCAAATCAATGGATGATGTATATGAAGTACTTATATAAGTTGTTTGAGTTTAGAATCTGAAATTTATTCTTTTTGCGTTTTTTGATTGTCTATAGCTGAACATACTGCTTAATTAGAAGCCTTTCTCTATATTGTTATATAACTGGTTATATGCAGCGAATGTTTTATCCCATGAAAATTCAGATGCTTTTTCTAAACCTGATTGTATAACGTGATTCCTGTTTACTTTATCTTTTAGATAATTAATCCGTAAAGCGATCTCATTCGGGATTGAGGGATTGCAAAGCATTTCTTTACATCCAATGATTTCCGGCAGGGATGAGCTATCCATTACTATCACAGGGCATCCGGCTTTTTGTGCCTCGATAACGGGCAGTCCAAATCCTTCATAACTTGAGGGATATATCAAAGCAAACGCTTTGTTGTAAAGGGTGTTGAGTTCTTGCTCAGAAACAAATCCTTTTTCGATATAACCTCCTGGAATGATTTGCTCAAGCTTATCTCGTTCCTTTTTGCTTATAGGCTTGCCACAGATAATTAATTTCATCTTTTCTTGAGCAGCGGCTTGAACTGCAAGATTGAAATTCTTGTAACCACCTCTATCCCCAACAAAGAGTAAATAATCTTCGTTGTTAGTATTATTAGGATGAAATGAGTCTGAAACACCATTATATATAACTTTTATTTTATTGCGATCAGTATTAGGATGGAATCTTAGTAAATCTCTTTTAGTATTTTGGGAGATGCAAACAATGTAATTTGCATTTGCTATCGCTTTGCTTTTAGTAAATGTATGTATTCTTTTTGCGAGTCCTTTCCGGAAGAGTTCATAAGTAAAATCGTGGATCGTAATTATGTTTACTGCGTTTGAATTTGAGCAGTTGCGATAATAGGAAGAGTGAAATACAAAGGGTGAATTATACTCGTAATTTATAGGTAGATACCTTTTGATAGTGAAATGTTTATCGCTTAATATTCTAAGTCTGTCTTCGGGAATCTCTTCTAATGCACGAAGGTGATTAAAAGTATTGCTATTTGCATATTCTAAGAACATGTAATCACACCGTTCCTGAATGATACGTTTAGTAAGTTCATACCAAACTGTAGATATTCCTCCACTGTGTTGCCAGCGGTAAATAAGATTATCTAATACTAACATAAAACTTGTTTATAAAGTGCTTTGTATAGATTGGCTATTTTAATTGAAGAGAATCTTTCCTTATTTCTGTTTCCTTTTTCAACCAATTGATTTCGACATGTAGCGTCATTTATTAAAGTAGAGAAACCTGCTCTTATAGATTCTTTAGATTGCGGATTAACAAGGTAAGCTCCTCCCCCTGATATTTCTTTCATAGGGCTAATATTAGACGTAAGTATGACACGTCCAACAGATTGTCCTTCTATGATTGGCATGCCAAAGCCTTCAAAAGTTGAAGGAAAAGAAACAATATCACATTTTTTGTATTCTGCAACGATTTCTTTGTCGCTTAACCCTTGTTTGTTTGTATATTTAATATGATGCGAGAATAATAGTGACTTCGTTTTTTCATCTATCGGACCTATTATAGTAAGATGACAATTGATACCATCTAAAGCTTCAATAACCCTTGCCAGATTTTTATTCCAATTTGTGCCAATGTGAAGAATATTTGGCATAGAATGGTTGAATTGTTTTTTGTTAGGTTTAAAAATAGGATCAACAGGATCAAATATTACTTGAGCCTTACCTTTCCTAAAATGAATAGTATCTGTTAAATCATCTAATGTTGCGTTAGAAATACAAGTAACTTTGTTAGCAATCATACATGGGATATTGAACCATAAAATCTTGTATATGTATTTCTTTATTGGATTTTTGCAGTTGTGAATTAGGACTAAATCATGTATGGTAAGAATACTCTTTACTCCTATTAATCCTATCATACCATAGTGAATATCCCCAGTTATATGATTGATACCATTTCTATTTCTATGCCTGAATATATAAATGATATTTCTTATCACACTAATTGGATTCGCACGATAGCAGGGAACATGATATACATTAATTCTATAATTAGAACTGTTACTTAGTTCTTCAATAATGGGCTTAAAGCTCTTCTCTATACTATATCCGGCTTTAATGTTACGGACAAAATATGTAATTGAGATCATATTGAATTTCTCTTGTAGCTAGTATTAATAAAAATTCCCTTGTACGGCTCAAAGAAATCCGATTTTTGATTATTTGTATCGTAGTTCCTAAACCCTTTTTGAATGTTAATGCCGCAATATAATGATAGGATTATCATTATAATTAGCTTCCCATAGTTTTGCTTGAAAATCGTCAATACATATGGTATGATAAACATTTCTGTAATGTTGAAGTATAGAAGGGCTCTGCTAACAAGGACTTGAAAAAGTGAGCCATTAAAAATCAAATATAGGAAAGTCCCTGCTAAATATAAATTGAATAAAATGTAGAATTTTGAATCTTTATTATCAATTTTGTTTTTAAATGCAAGGACTAAGCTAATCCATAAAATCTTTTTAAACAGTGACAGAAGTGTCGAAACAATGGAAAGACTCGTGTAGGCTGCTTCAGATGTATAAGCGTCTAACTTCTCCCCCGTTTGACTGTTATCACCTAAGCTGTTTAGACCAACAAGACTCAAAGCCATATTATTAATTATGCCAGAGTATGAAATGACTAAGGCTATTAGAAGCAAAACTATGATATGTATAGATTTCAACTTTTTATTGCATAAGAGAGCAATTAATCCTAATATTGCCGTGTGATGAAAAAGAAATCCTAATGCTATCATCCCGACAAAAGGTAATCTCTTATTCTGTAATAAGAATACTAAGCCAACAGCATATAAACCCATGGCCAGGAATTGGCGATTCATTCCTAAATATGGGAGTATGATACTATAGAAAACGAGGATAGAAACGAAAGGATAGTTAGATATTTTTATGATGCAGTAGAAGAAGCAAGAATAAAATACTAAGGCATGAAAGATTAGATAAACAGTATAATCATCAGTAAGAAGCCGGATAAGATACATAAATAATGTGTAACCTATCTCAAAAGGGCTTTTATCTATGCCATAGTTTACAGTTAATCCTTGAAAAAACTCCAAATAGACTTTCCAATCAGAACCAGTTTCCCATCTAAAGCCATCATGGAAGACTAAGAAGGAAAAGCAAAGCAAGATTAAAACAGCCTTATACCTATTTAGTATTTCTTTGTCGAATACTTCAAAATAGGCTAATGCAGAAAATAAAATTACTGCGAAGATATACATTAGTTATGCTGCTTGACGTGCATCTCGTGCTAACACAATGATAGTTGTTATTACGATAGCCGCGAATAAAAATGCTATTACTATTGTCATCCGTTTAGGAGCACTTTTTAGCAAAGGTACAGACGATGGCTGAATTTGTGTAAAAGCTGGAGTTCTTTCTTGAACTTTGGCTCTGGCTGTTTGTACTTGCTGTAGCAAATTGTTATAAATATTGTAACGCAGTTGCATGTTGTTTTCCATTTCGTCTCTTTTCACGACAAAAGATTGAAGTAGAACATCCTCATTTGCATCGGCGTACGCAACGTATTTGTTTTGAGATTTCTTGTATTCGTTTAAAGCTTCACGTAAAAGCTTCTCCGCATAAGCTAAATCATTGCGGGCTTTTTTTGTTCTATAGTCAGTGATATATAATTGTATGCTTTTCTGCACCGCATTTGCAAGTAAAGCTGACACAAGTGGATCTTGGGTTGTCGCCGTTATGGTAATAACACTATTCTTTGCATCAACTGAACAATCAATGCTTCCTTTTAATGCAGAGAGAATGGCATCTTGATCTTTCGTAGGCTCAAATAGGTTTATCTTTGTAGGATCTAGGTTTTCTTGCTTTGCAAGACTCTTCTTCTTGAATAGTCTGGCAATCTTGCTCCACCAAGGTGCCTTTTGATATTTTGATAAATACTCGTACAACGTTTTATCCTTAATGGTACCATATTTGGTGTTGATTTTAACTTGAAGAAGATCCTTAAGGAATGGTGTTGAATTGATGATTTTGGGATATAGCTCGGGGTAGATGGCATCAACGGAACTTTTACCTCCATTCCCCATATCAATACCGGCCATTGAAGCTAAATTTGAAAGGTTATCAGCAAGATTTCCCCCGGCTCCCTCAATCTCTGGTGCTAATACGACTGTAGATGTATAAGTTGGAGGTATGCTAAACGATATTATGACTCCAATAATTACAGCAATAGGACATGATATTAAGAAGGCCATTTTGCTATTCCAAAGAACGTGGAATATATGAATTAAATCGAGTTTGTCTTGTTTTTCTGTTTCCATTTTATATATTACTTAGAATGAACTTTACAAGATTCTCATATGAAAATCGCGTAGAGGTGTAATTGTATATTTTATTTGCGAGATCGTATCTTTCTTTAGGGTGTGCAAGATAATATTTTATCTTATCTATTCCGTCGTCTATGCCTTTGAAACTAACTAATTCGGGGTCAATTGGAAGAAGATCTTTTAAAATAGGACGATAATCCGATAATTGAAAGGCACCACTTCCATTGACTTCAAAGAACCGACAATTCACACTTTCTATCTCAGCATAGTGCATCTGATTGAACACTATCTTTGAACCGTAAAGAACGTCAGCCTTTTCTTGTCCAACTATGTATTTATGTTGGTAGGCCTTATCTAAAGAATGTTTGTAGAATCGATGTGGAATTACTCCATATATTTTCAGATTAATGCCTGCATCAAGTACTAGTTTGAGCATACGAGCTCGGTATGGATATATTGTTCCATAAGTCATAACGTCAATTTTAGCTTTTCTCTCGGCTTCCTCTTTAGAGATGTTAGGCTTTATGTGTTTATGACTATTGAACGCTTCACAATATAGTTTGGCATTCAACTTCATATTGTCTTTCATAAAACGTACAATATAAGGATCTTTTGTAAACCAAACATCATAGTTCGAAGCGAATACTTGTTGCAGCTCAAAAGTCGTTAGTGCATCAGGGTTGATATGTATAACTGGACAAAGACACTCTTCCTTTATGATATCAACAGCATGTGGATGAATGAAACGATATACGCCGATTACTAAATCTGGATTATATTCAATGATCCGCTCTGAAAGTTTATTAAATATGCGATGATCATAAAACTCGCTATAATGTCTTAATAGCTTGTCTATAAGTATCGAATATTTGTTATTTACAGGAAGTAAATCGATGATGTCAAATATTCTTGCTTCATGACCTAAATATTCGAACGACTCTTTTAGATTATTCTCCATAGAGTCTTCTGCTTTGGAACCTATAATAGCAACTTTCATTTCCTTTATTTTATTTCCTTGATGGCATCAATAAAGCTTTTGTGCTCATCTTGGCTATAATGATGAAAGAAAAGACCTTTTAGATACTCAATAATTAGAAGATTGTACTTGAAAAATAAAAAGCCCAATTTTGAGGTATGCTTCTTAAAATATATGAGTTGACTTTGCAAGTTAACTGTCTTAATAAAAGCAGATGGCCTTTTCTTCATACTCGTGTTTACTAGATGGACTAACTTCGTATCTTTAACGATAGCCATTTTATTTTTTTTGCCTTGTGCCAGTCTGTATTGAAGATCGGACTCTTCGAAGAAAAGGAAGAAAGACGGATCGAAGCCTTGGGAATTGATAAAGATGGTCTTAGACATAAACATGTCAGCACCTAACACATAGTCTACAAGATAGCAATCCGTTTTTTCTCTTATTTGATTATCCTTTACAGAAACTTTGTGCTTGTTGTTAATGAAAATACTACAATTTTGAAGTAGAGTATTTATTACTTTTGGATATGTACCATAAGATGTATTTTCGTTTCCATCTTTGTCTACAAGTATGCTGCCTATTACTGGATATTGTAAATGATTCTGATAAAAGTTATAAAGCTTGGTTATGATGTCATTTAATAGAATTGTATCGGTATTTAATAAAAAAAGATAGTTACCATTGGCATGGTTTACGCCAATATTATTAGCTCTTCCAAATCCGACATTTTCTTTATTTTGAATCAATGTTATTTTTTTACCCCATCTCTCTGAAAGCTTATCGCCCGAGCGATCTGGAGAAGCATTGTCTACAACAATTATCTCAATAGACACTCCTTTAGTATAATTGAATATAGATTCTATGCATTGATTAGTTTCTTGTAATGTGTTATAATTAATCAAGATTACCGATACGTCAACATGCATATGTTCTTGTTTCTTTGAAATCGTCATATCTTTTCATTTTTTTTCTTCTTAACGAATGAAAATATTATATCTTTAAGACTATATCCCATAGTTCTTGATAGCAACGGAATCGTTAGAGCCAAGGAAAGTGTATAACAGCAAAGTGTAATAAAGCTACTTTTATCTTGAAAAACATATTTGTACATTAAATAATAGATAGTAGAAAAAATGCCAATATTTGCTATTCCTCTGATATTTAATGCGTAATACTCTTTTTTATCTTTAATTTGAAGCATTTTCATCATGATGAGTCCTGATATAAGGTGGCACACTCCAAAAATGATGGGAAAAGAATAAATACCCTTGTTAATGACAAAGAACCAGTTGCAAACTAAAACGACTAATTGATTGCATACTCCTATTAATGCATAATGTTTTTCTTTGCCAGAGGCCATTAATGCCATTCCATTTAGCAAGTAAAATAAGACACCAATAAAAGCTATACCATAAAAGCGAGATAGATTAACTATTATATGAAGTGCGTTGTAAGTCATCTTGCCATGGAAGAAAAAGAACTGACTTAGAGGATCTGTAAGTCCTATTAAATATATGGCAGCAATTGTGTATATAAAGAAACATATTTTTGTGCTTTGAATAATAGTTCTTTTATAGCTTTCTGTTTCGTTGTTAATGAATTGCATGGCTAATAAAGGAACCATTACTGTAGTTAAGACGGTATTAATGACTCCTTGCAAAGAAGTAGAAAATTGACGAGAATAGTCCAATGTTGAAATCATTCCAGTTCCCAGCAACCCTGCAATATATTTTTCACAAAAGGTATTGAGCTGTATTGCAATGTATGGTAAAAAGAAGGGTAATGCAAATATAAAATATTCCTTTGTATATCCCCATTTGATATTAAGTCCATTGCTTATAATACTTATACTTTTCTTTTGTAAAAAGTAATTTGCTGCCAAGAGAATAGCTATAATGTTAAAATAGTAACCTATAATTAAGGCAAATATTCCAATGGATGGTGATAGTATTGATATGGCTAAAATGTCTATTATTCCTGATATAATGGCAATTACTTCTGGAATATAAAATATATTATACGCATTGAGAATGGAAATTTCAATATTTGAGATCTCCGTTATAATAATAGATGGAGTAAGCAAAAATAAAAGCGAGATGAAACAATGTATCGCATTAGAATTTGATTTTCTGACAACAATATCAGCAATTGACTTGTTGCAAATGATAATTACTAAACTAATGAAAGTTGCACTGATGAGTATAGAGAGTACCAAGGCTTGTACAGAATCTTTGGCTGCATCTTCACCATCTTTCTCCCTAATAAATACAAACTTGGTACGAAATATATCATTCAATGGCCCCCAAAAAGCAGATATTATTGTGGTTAGAAACGATGTAACTAACACCCACATGTCTTTCTGCATACTAACTCCAAAGTATTTTGCAGTTAATGTTACTATGAAAATGGCAAGGACCATTCTTGCCATTCTGAGGCAAAACAATATGAAGGATGTTTTTCCGACGCTCATTTCCTTTCTTTGCTCTGACTTTGTAAATTGGACATTACTATTCCTTTATAATTTGTTACATGTACTTTGAGAATTTGCAGATTCTTTGCCTCACTCCATTTGCCAACTTTCCATACTCTATCCATCTCTTCTGTGGCCTTTTTGACATAGAAGTTGGAATTATCTTGATCTCTCTTTTATTCTCTTGGATGCAAGGTTGGCCGATGCCAACTTGATTTGTAGCATCACGACGTTTACAGGTTGTCCTAAGGATGTAACAAAAGGCTCGCCGCCTATAACGGGTTGGTGATCAACAAAGATGTAGAGTCCCGTATGAGATTTTAATCTCTTACTGTCTACAGGACATATTTCAAAACAGACAGTTTCTTTGACGTTGTACAACTTGATAGCTTTAATCTCTTTCCTCAATAATGAGGCATAGAGAATTGGGGATTCTTTGGTTACAGATTTTGCATCATTAACAAAACAACTTGAACTTTCATCAAGTAATGATATATATGTCTCGTGGATGTTCGCTCTTAACTGGAAAGCCGAAGCTGAGACAACACCGTTGAGTACTAACCATTTCCTAAGTATGCGGGCATACCTTTGATAGTCCGTACTCATCTCTCACTAAGATCTGAAATGATAGTTGAAATACTTAAAGGGATATTGTTCCTTATTTTTCTATTGCTGTAAAAGGAGTAGTTTTTTTTCCAATGCTTGCTACGGCGGAGTTGTCAGACTTCTGGAAAAGCAATGTACCGTTTGCTTCAGGAAAAATATTCCAAGACGACAAAACCTGATCGTTGCAGGCGTAGACGATATCAACGGCGTGATTGATTACGTCTGAGTCTATTTTCACTGCACCTTCTTCATCCCAGTTGTCCGGCAACAGTTCCAGCTCCTTCAGTCTTTTCAAAGCTTTTGCTTGCTGCTCCGAGATGTTGGACTGGATGGCTTCTTCTATTTCTGAATGATCTTTTAATAGCCTTCGCGTAAAAGCGTGACGAATGCTTTGTGGCTGATTCTTGAAAAGAGCCCACAGTGCATCCAAGGATGTTGGGGTGATATTTATTGTAGTCATACTATTCCACTTTTTTGCAAATATACGAGATTTATGGCAAACGTGCAAGAGATGGAAGGAAAAATCGAGGCATGTACTCTTTTGTTTTTCACATGAATCTCCATGAATTGGCCATGAATTTATCATAAATATAATCACGCAGTATAAAGCTTTTGGCTGCTATATTGCCAGAGCCGCTTCTCTCAGCTCTGCGATGACATCATTCAGAATGTAGGTGTCACTCATCGTGTGGAGTAGGGGTGTTGAGGGCACTTCTTCTCCTCCCCTCATCATTGTGGTGAGGGTGACTGCCGCTAGAAAGCGGAGCGAAGGAGAAGAGTCCGCATAAGACCTCAGAAAATGAAGTCGCAGAGTCGTCTACTTGGCTGGGCACGTGCCCGGTATGTTATTTTGTCATGTTGGCGATGGTGGCGATCATGGCTGCTATACTCGACATGCTGGAGCCGAGGCTCATCGTCTCAGCCATGCTCATCTTGCGGCTGAGCTTCGAGGGCACCACAATTTCACAACCGGGCTCTACTTTGGCGCCACGGCTGACCTTGCCCACCATGCCGTTCATATATATAATGTATACGCCACTCTTGCGGGCATTCTGTGCGAAGCCGCCAAGGGCGCAAAGATAGAAGGCTGTTGGATCCCGGGACTAACTAAATGGAACATGTTTTTGCATGAAAGGCGCGAATATCACGATTCTCGCAAGCAAAGATGCAATTTTTCCTTTGCACGAATGGCACCATCTCTATGCGGGAAATATCGTGTCATCGACTTGTCGATATCGTTTCATTCTTCTCTCGCCAAGCCACCAAGGGCACAAAGAGATATCGTGTAAATCTTAGCACTCGCTTCTCAGAGTATTAAGTTCTTCTTGAACATTGAATGATCATGAATTACCCACGAATTTCTCATTAATATTTATAACCATTCGTGGTTATTTGTGGATAATCATGTGAAAGACAATAATCTATTAAATTATTATCCCTCTTCTTCAATTAATCTCTCAATCTCTGGCTTCAATCGAGGAATATCAATTTCGATGGTTTGCCAAACTTGTTCGGGCTTAATGGTGTAGTAACCATGCACGAGAACATGTCTCATTCCCTCGATGGCATCCCATTCTATCTCAGGATGAGAGAGTTTGAATTCTTTAGTAAGCATATACACTGCTTCTCCAATTATCTCAACGTGCTTTACAAAACCAAAGAAGACAATAGGATCGTCTTTAATCTCATTAAAAGTATATTTGTCTTTAAATTCGAGAAGAATGTTGATTGATTTTAAAATGTGCTCTAACCGTCCTTTGTCTTTAATTCTTTCTCTCATAAATCAATATTTTGTCATGATCAGCCGATTCCCGGGCAAAAGGCATGAGGCAATCGTATTCCACTAAGTCTACGTCCTTGCCCAATAATTTTTTCATTTGAACCATGATTCTTGAAATTGTGAGAAGCGATATTTTGCTGTTCTTATCATATTGAACCAGAATATCCACATCGCTGTCAGGCCTTTCTTCACCGCGTGAGGAAGAACCAAACAACCATGCTTTCTCCACCGGCTGGCCGATGAGAAATTGTTGAATCTTTGGGATTATTTCCTTTACGTTTTCGCTGACCATCGTTGTAATGTTTTGTTTTCTACTTGCAAATATCGGATATTCTTTTGAAATAAGCAAGAATAAATCGCTTTATTTTGTTCTCGCCAAGCCGCCAAGAGTGCATGGATAGAAGGGGGGATAGAACTCTGGGACTACATGGAGTGTGTCTTTGGCACGAATGGCACGAATTTATCGAAATTCGCAAGAGAATGGCACGATTTTCTTTGCACGAAAGGCAAGAATTTAACGATTCCTATGAGGAAAATATCGTGTTATCGGCTTGCCGATATCGTACCATTCGTGCCCCTTGTGCTATAAAAGTGCTCTAAATAATTGGGTCATCGACGATGGCATCGAGAATATATTCGAATATCTCCGAATATAAAAGGTATAGAGCACTTCTTCTCCTCCCCTCATCATTGTGGTGAGGGTGACTGCCGCTAGAAAGCGGAGCGAAGGAGAAGAGTCCGCATAAGACCTCAGAAAATGAAGTCGCAGAGTCGTCTGCTTGGCTGGGCACGTGCCCGGTATGTCTGAATCTAATATTTATTTCGACAGGTTGGCGATGGTGGCAATCATGGCTGCAATGCTCGACAAGCTGGAGCCGAGACTCATTGTCTCTGCCACGGTCATCTTTCGGGTGAGCTTCGAGGGCACGACGATCTCACAGCCTGGCTCTACCCTGGCGCCACGGCTGACCTTGCCGACCATGCCATTCATATATATAATGTATATACCGCTCTTGCGTGCGTTCTGCGCGAAGCCGCCTGCGGCATCGAGATAGTGGCGGACGCTCTCTCCACGCTCATAGCTGACCGTGTTGGGATACATCACGGCACCATTGATCTTCACCGTCGCCGTGTAGGACGGAATCAAGAGACGGTCACCGGCACGCAGGATGATGTTGGCATCGCTCTTGGGATCTTTCAGAGCTTTGTCCAGTTCTATGCCGACGGGGTAGGTGTTGGGCACCTGGAACTTCTCAAGTTGCTTTTGCAGCGTCTCGTTAGAGTTTTGCATGATGCTGTTGTTATTGCTGTTGACGGCCAACTGCATGAGTTGCTGTCGTAACTGCTCTTGTTGCATCTTGAAGGCGGCCTCCATGCGTGTGCGTTCTGCTTCAGTGGGCACACGCATGATGCGGGCACCTTTGATATATGCGTCGGGTGCTACGCCGCCTGCCATCTTCACCAGATCGGTCAACCGCATGTCGCGGTAGGCCATGGTATAGGATCCCGGGAACATCACCTTGCCGTCGACAGTGACATTCTGCTGTATGCTGTAGGCAGGGCTACGGCGCACATAGACTTCGTCGAAGGGCTGGAGCACAAAGCCCTGTTGCCCGTCGATGACGAAGCCGTCTTTCAGTGCAAAGCTGTAGGTGTGGGCGATGACGCTGTCTGTGGTCAGTGCCTTGGGATCAGAGACACGCCGGGCAATGTCCACCTTTACTGTGGAGGCTGTCTCTTTGAGTCCTCCGGCTTGTAGCACAAAGTCCTCGAGTGTCTCGTTGTCGGCATATTTATAGATTCCGGGATAGTGCACCTCGCCGTTGATGGTGATGGTACGCTCGGTCATGGCTTCTTCCTTGGAGGGGATGAAGAGCACGTCGTTTTCTTTCAGCGGGATGTCGGCCACGCGTCCATTCATGATGCCGTCCACATCTACGGCGATGACACGCAGCGTGCGGTCGGCATTCATGCGGTGCATGACGGCACGGGCGGTGAAAGCCTGCTCGGTTAGGCCCTCTGCATGCTGGATGAGTGTGCGCACGCTGTTGATGCCGGCTCCAAGCTGATACATGCCCGGACGGAAGACGGCTCCTTTGACCTCTACCGTGTTTTGGTAGCGGGGTAGGATAGAGTCCACGCTGACGCTGTCACCATCGGCCACGCGGAACGAGCTCATGTCAAACTCTTCGACATTATATACGGCATACTCGCGTCCTGTCTTGCGGTTGACGCGCACCGCCTTCTTATAGGCATCGCCCGTGAAGCCGCCGGCATAGCGTAGCAAGGTCTCGATGCTTTCATTGCGCTTCATCTCGTAGTACATCGGCCGCTTGACTTTGCCGGTGATGTTGACGAGGCAGTCGTAGGGGCCCACGATGATGACATCGCCGTCGTTGAGGCGTACGTTGCCCGTCATCTTGCCGTTGAGGATATAGTCGTAGATGTCGCAGACGCTGATGAGACGGTTGTGACGGTAGATCTTGATGTTGCGCAGTGTACCAAGGTCGTTGGTGCCGCCTGCCATATACAGTGCGTTGAAGACACTGGCAAAGGCCGAGAGGGTGTAGGTGCCCGGTGTGACGACTTCGCCCATGACGTTGACGGTCACGGTGCGTGTCTGTCCCAAAGAAAGCTTGATGCGGCTACTTTGGTAGCGGGCACCGAGCTGTGAGCGGATGCGTGCGGTGGCCTGTGCTACAGAGAGGCCGCCGACATGGATGGGTCCGAAGTTCTCGATGACGATGTCGCCGTCGGGGCTTACCGTAGCCGTGATACTTCGCTGGGAAGCGCCGTAGACATCGATGTTCACCGCGTCGCCCGGTCCGAGCCGATAGTTCTGCGGTGTGGCGATGTTCATGATGGGCTCGAAGCTGAGGTTTTTGTTCGAGAAAATGTCTCGTCCGAATACCTTATGCTTGTCCTTGCGCTGTTGGTAGAGTAATTGCTTGAGCAGGGTAGCTGTGTCGGTGGGCATGATGTCGCTGACCTCTTGTTGCATCTGGAGGAAGTCCTGATCGTTCTCGTCGTAGGAATCCTGCCATTGTGTGTTGCCTTGAATGCGTCCCGAGGTTGTTGCATCGCGTTGCTTGTTGTATTGCTCGGTTTGAGCCTTTGTCTGTTTGGTTTTTCCGTTGCTCTTTCTCAGCCGGTTTTCCGTTGTCGCGGTTTCAGAGACGTTTCCAAGTCCTTTGCCTTTAGCTTGTTGCTCATAAGCGCGTCGTACCCTTCTGATCTGTGAGATGTCGACACCGCTCTGCATCAGGTGGGTGACGATCTGTGCTTGTGAAGTGCCTCGGGCCGCCTCACGTTGTACATAGTTCGCCACCTGTGAGTCGGTCATAGACGACTGAGCGCAGATAGAGAGTGGGGATACCAGTAGCAGGACCAATCCCAAGAGTATCTTTTTCATGTTATGTGTTTCTGACTTTTTTATGTTTATAAACTCGCTTTTAGCAAGATTATTGTGTGGTTACAAAGGAGTTTTATCTGATGTAAGTCTTTTCAGAGTACAAAGGTACAACAAAAAGTTTATAGCGACAATTTATTTGAAGAATAAACAAAGAATATGGCTTAACTCACACACTTTGTTGTTCTAACACGGTTAAGGAACCGGTGGAAGTGATAAATATGGTTAATATAATTTGGTGGTTTGGAAATAAATTCCTATCTTTGCAAAGAATATCATCTGGGGTTGACTGGATTTGACAGCAGGCTGAGATGGTACGTAAGCACGCAGAGCCTCGTTGGCTAGCTCTTTAATCTGAGTGAACAAAAATTTAATTGGCGAAAACAAT